>Ga0075420_100002604_pt1 | contig 15621 bp, 14 predicted proteins | sample SoiMetdeltSBSDD4_FD_75296 | JGI IMG/M metagenome (GOLD analysis project Ga0075420, IMG submission 75296) | Bulk soil microbial communities from a Populus tree surrounding site in Tennessee, USA - Soil MetaG P. deltoides SBSDD4 | ecosystem: Environmental > Terrestrial > Soil > Tree plantation... | reverse complement strand
ACGGTGCACGCCGGCTCGCCCACGAAGCACCCGGCACGGCGCCTGGCGACGATCGAGGCGGCGGGCGAGCTGCGGATCCCGTTCACAAGCGGGATCCTCGTCGGCATCGGCGAAACGGAGGACGAGCGCATGGCGTCCCTCGAGGCGCTGGCGGAAGTGCACGCGCGCCACGGTCACCTCCAGGAGGTGATTCTCCAGAATTTCGTACCCCACCCCAGGTATCACGGCCAGGAGGTGGCGGACATCGCGGACGATGCGGCCCGGCGACGCTGGGCGGGATCGGAGGCCGTCACCGGCGACACACCTCTGCCCGGCTGGGCCACACCGGTCACCGTCGACGACATCAAGCGCCTGGTTGCGTACTGCGGCGAGCTGATGCCGGGCGTCGGCATCCAGATCCCGCCCAACCTGTCCGACTGGTGGCTCGACCTGGTCCGCGCGGGAGCGACCGACCTCGGCGGGCTGTCCGCCAACGGGGACCACATCTCGCCCGAGCACGCGTTCCCGAGCCCGCACCAGGTGCGCAAGCAGCTGAAGCCGGAGGGCTACGCGCTCACGGAGCGCCTGTGCGTGTACCCGCAGTACATCGACCCGGAGTGGATCGCGCAGGGCGTGCTCGACACGATCAAGCTGAAGTACTGGTCGTTCATCCCGCGCCGGGGATCGGGCCGGCGACAGGACGTGCCGATCAGGTCCGACAAGGTCGCGACGGCGATCGAACGCGCGCGGGACGGCGCGGCGCTGTCACAGGAGGAGCTCACCGCAATGTTCGCCGAGCGCCGGCCGGAGGTCATCGAGGACATGCGGCTGGCGGCCGACGAGCTGCGCGCGCGCCTCGCCGGCGACACCGCGACGTTCGTCGTGAACCGCAACGTCAACTTCACGAACATCTGCCAGGTGGGGTGCGCATTCTGCGGCTTCGGCCAGGGCAAGCGGTCGCCGGACGCCTACCACGTGGAGGAGGACGCCTTCGCCGAGAAGATCCGCGACGCCGTCGACTTCGGCGTGACCGAGATCTGCATGCAGGGCGGCATCCATCCCGATTACACGCTCGAGCACTACGGGCGCTGGCTGAGGCTCGCAAAGGAAGTCGCTCCCGAGCTGCACCTGCACGCCTACTCGCCGATGGAGGTCCACTACATGTGCGAGCGGTCGGGCAAGCGGCCGGAGGCGGTGTTCGAGTATCTCGTGGAGTGCGGCCTCGGCTCGACGCCCGGCACCGCGGCCGAGGTGCTGCACGACGGCGTCCGCGAGCGGATCTCGCCCAACAAGCTGCCGGTCGACCGCTGGGTGGAGATCATCGAGGCATCGCACCGCACCGGCCTGCGCTCGACGGTCACGGTGATGTTCGGGCACATCGAGGAGCCGTGGGAGCTCGCGGAGCACATGCGCGTCGTGCGTGCCCTGCAGGAGCGCACCGGCGGGTTCACCGAGTTCGTGCCGCTCAGCTTCATCCCGTTCCACACGCTGCTCGGGCGCACGCACGGCATCGAGGAGATATCCCGCGAGGAGAACCTCAAGCACACGGCGGTGTTCCGGCTGGCCCTGGGCGAGACGGTCACGAACTTGCAGGCGAGCTGGGTGAAGATGGGCCTCGACGCGGCCACGGAGGCGCTCAGCTGGGGCGTGAACGACCTCGGCGGCACGCTGATGGAGGAGTCGATCTCGCGCATGGCCGGCTCCTACCACGGGGTCCTGCTGACCCCCGAGCAGCTGATCGAAGCCGCGCGCCGCGGGGGCCGCGAGCCCGCCCAGCGGGACACGCTCTACAACATCATCGAGACCTACTGACGATCTGAGAGCAATGGTCCTCACCGCGCCGGGGCCGGTCGAGTCCGGGCCGCTCGAGCTGCGCGATCTTCCGGTTCCCGATCCCGGGCCGGGGGAGGTCCTGATTCGCGTCCGCGCGAACGGCGTGTGCCGCACCGACCTGCACGTGGTCGAGGGGGAGCTGCCCGAGCCCGCGCTGCCGCTCGTGCCGGGGCATCAGATCGTCGGCGTGGTGGAACGGTGCGGACCCGGGGTCGGTGCGCCTGCGCCCGGCCGGCGCGTCGGCGTGCCGTGGCTCGGTGGGACCGACGGCACCTGCCGGTACTGCCGTGCGGGAGAGGAGAACCTCTGCGACGCGCCGACGTTCACCGGCTACCAGCGCGACGGAGGCTATGCCGAGTACGCGGTTGCGCGCGCGGACTTCACGCTGCGCCTGCCGGGGAGCTATCCGGACCTGCAGGCGGCGCCGCTTCTCTGCGCAGGGCTGATCGGGTACCGGGCGCTGCGGCTGGCGGACGTCGAGCCGCTGCAGGAGATCGGCCGGCTCGGCCTGTACGGCTTTGGCGCCTCGGCGCACATCGTGATCCAGGTCGCACGCCATCTCGGCCAGGAGGTCTACGTGGTCACGCGCGGCGCGGAAGGGCAGCGGTTCGCCCGCGAGCTGGGAGCGAAGTGGGCGGGCGGGCCGGGCGAAGCCCCGCCGGTCACCCTCGACAGCGCGATCATCTTTGCGCCGGCCGGCGAGCTCGTGCCGGTGGCGCTGCGCGCAGTGCGCAAGGGCGGGGTCGTGGTCTGCGCGGGGATCCACATGTCCCCGATCCCGGAGTTCCCCTACGACATCCTGTGGGGCGAGCGCGTGCTGCGCAGCGTCGCGAACCTGACGCGCGCGGACGGTCGCGAGCTCCTGGAGCTCGCCGCCCGGATGAAGATCCGGACCGAGGTCGAGGAGTTTCCCCTCGATGCCGCGAACGCGGCGCTGGTGAAGCTGAAGTCCGGTGACGTGCGCGGCGCCGCCGTGCTCGTGCCGTAGCCACGCATCAGCGGAACAGGTCCTCGTCGACCGGCCGCACGATCGCCGCGGCGCCCGGCCCGTCGCCCTCGGTGACGAAACGCTCGAGGCCGCGCACCACCACGACGCTCTCGCGGCCCGCCTTGTCGCGTACCAGCGCGGCAGCTGAGGCCGCCTGGTCCGCGATCGCCTCCACCGTGGCCGTCAGCTCCCGGCCTTCCGCGTCCTTGGTCCCGCGCCGGTCGTCGAGCGGCGTGAGCCCCGCGCACCCGATCGCGACGTCGGCCTGCCCGAGCCGCCATGCGCGGCCGAAGCTGTCTGCGACCACCACGGCCGCGCCGTTTGCAAGTTGCACCCGCACGGTGCGGGCCGACTTGTCCGGGTCCTCCGGCAGCAGGCAGACGACGTCGTCGCCCGGGACGTTCGACTGGTCCACGCCGGCGTTCGCGCACACGAGTCCCTGGCGCGTGCGCGTGATCAGCACACCGCGTTCGGCGCGCAGCACCTCGACGCTCTCGTCGAGGATCACCTGGACCAGGCGCGGGTCCTTGTGCAGCCGCTCGGCCATCTGGCGCGCCCGCCCCGAGACGCTCACGTCGTCGAGGGCGACCAGCCGGCCCTCCGCCTTCGACACGATCTTCTGGCTGAGGACGACCACGTCGCCACGCCCGATCGCCACGCCAGCGCCGGCGGCGACGTCGGTGATCACCTCGGCGAGCGCCGCCCCGGGAAGCACCTCCGGCATTCCCGGCACGACCTGTGCGGAGAGCGCTGTCGTGCTCAAGCCGCCGCGGTGCGGGTGCGCCCGATCTGGCTCAGCACACCGCGCGTGCGCGACGCGCGTCCGTGCACTTCGTCGAGCGCTCGGACGAGCTGTTCGAGATCGTCGCCGGTGTCGACGTCGATGCCGAGTGAAGGGACCGTCGTGACGACGTGCTCCAACCGCTTGTCCTGCGCCTGCTCGACGTGGCGGGCGAGCGATCCCTCGCCGAACTTCGGCTCGAACGGGCCCGCGGGGTCAAGCAGCAGCGCGTTCGTGCCTGCGTCGTGCCGGTCGGGAACGATCACCACGGTGCCGGCAGCCGATCCGCTCACGAGCAGGTCCAGCTCGGCGGGATCCACGAGCGGGCAGTCGGCGGGGACGAGCAGCGCGCGCTCGAAGTTCCTGGCGGCAGCGCGGGCGAGGCCCGCGAGCGCGGCCTGCGACTGCCCCTTCTCGACCGGATCGTCGATCAGCGTTGCGCCGGCCTCGCCCGCGAGCTTCTGCACCTCCAGCTCGCCGGAGACGACCAGAATCGCGTCGAGCGCCGCCGCCCGCTGGATCTGAGCCAGCACGTCGGCGAACATCGCCGCCGCAAGCGTCGCGCGCGTGGCCGCGCCAAGCGTCTCGCCGAGCCGCTGCTTCGCCTGATCGAAGCGCTTGACGGGAAGAATTGCTGCGGTCGCCACGCGGCCGAACCCTACGCCAGGGTCGACGTGAAGTCGAGCACTTCGCGAGCCAGCGCCCGGCGGCCTTCCGCACCCTCCATCATCGTGTCGGTCTGGTGCATGACCATGCCGGCCGCCGAGGGCGGCCCCGCCGGAGTGCCGCGGTCGACGACCAGGCCGCGCGCGAGCCCGGAGTAGGCCGCCGCCACTCCGCTGTCGTCGACCCGCAGGCCGGCCCAGCGCATGAACTGCTCCGTCGGTCCCTTCAGGGAGCGCCCGCCGACCAGCGGGCTGACTGCGACCACCGGCGCGGTGGCGCCGGCGAGCGCCTCGCGCATGCCGTTCACCGCCAACATGGGGCCGATGCTGGCGATGGGGTTGGAGGGGCCGATCACGATCGCCTCGGCGTCGCGCAGCGCGACCTCCACCTCCGCGGTCACGCTTGCCCGCTCGGCGCCACGGAACTCGACGCCCTCGAGCGGCGGCTCGGAGTGCTGGAGGATCAGGTACTCCTGGAAGTGGCGCCACTCTCCCTCCGTGCGCACGTACGTCTGCACCGGGTCGTCCGCCATCGGCAGCACCGCGGCCGGCACCCCGTGCGCCTCTGCCAGCGCCCGCGCGACCTCGGTCAGGCGCGCGCCGTCGTGGAGCATCTGCGTCCGGATCAGGCACGTCGCGAGGTCGGCGTCACCGAGCCGGAACCAGCCGGCGCCGCCCAGCTCGACCACGCGCTCGAAAACGTGCTCGGTCTCGTTCGCGACGCCGTAGCCGCGCTGTTCGTCGATCACCCCGGCCAGCCAGTAGGTGACGAGGTCGGGGTCCGGGGAGACGTGCAGCCCGAACGCCGCGATGTCGTCGCCGGTGTTGGCGATCACGGCCAGCCGGTCGGGTCCCAGCTCGTCCAGCAGTCCGCGCGCTAGCTTCGCGCCGCCGGTCCCGCCGGAAAGGAGAACGATCACACGCCTGTGATGCGGATGCCGCTGTGCTTGATCTTGTGGCGCTTGTTGATCGAGATCAGCATCGCGGTCAGCTGCTCCACGATGCGGGAGATCTCGAGGTCGCCGCAGTCGACGGGGCGCAGCCCGGGGATGCGCCGGATCAGCTCGGCCACGTCGTCCTTGGCCTTGCGGTCGTCACCCGCCATCAGCACGTCCTCGTCCATCGCGATGGAGGGATCGGACAGCGCCGCCGCGCTCACCGTGTGCAGGGCGGACACGACGGTCACGCCGCGCGGAGCCATCTCGACGGCCTGTGCCGCCGCGGACCCCTGCCAGACGCCGAGCGTGCGGGTCGCGCGGCCGCCGACCGCGGCAGCAAGGGGGACGGTCGCGTCGACGAGGATGGTCTGCGGCTGGAGCGAGTTGCGCAGGTTGGCGAGGTTCTCCGCCTGGGCGCGAAAGGGCACGGCCAGCACGACGGTGTTCGCGCGCTCTGCGGCGTCCTCGTTCTGCAGGCCCTCGACGCGCGGGTCCGTGGCGCCGCCCTCCTTGGCGCGCTCGGCGATCCGCGCCGCCACCTCCTGCGCGCGCGCGGCGTCGCGCGAGCCGATCACGATCGGGACGCCGGCGATGGCCCACCGCACTGCCAGCCCGAAGCCGAGCGCGCCCGTGCCGCCGATGATCGTGACCGTTTGCCTCGCCTGTGCGATTTCCTCGCGGCCCGCCATGAGCGCGGAAGGCTACAGGGAGCGCGGTCGCGTCAGACCGGGACGGCTTCGGCCGGAGCGGGCCGCGGGCGCCGCCGCCGGAACTCCTCGATGACCACGGTGCCGTCGTGCTCTGGCACGAACGTGACGGCCCGGCGGCGGATGCGCTCGGGGCGCTCGTCGGCGGCGCGCATGCGCACCGCCCGGAGGATCGCCGGGATCACGATCTTCATCTCGTAGGTCGCGAACGCTGCGCCCAGGCAGCGCCGCACGCCCCCGCCGAAGGGAATCCAGGAATACGTTTCGGCGGGCTGGTCGATGAAGCGCTCGGGCCGGAACTGCTCCGGCTGGGGATACACGTCCGGGCGCCTGTGCGTGAGGTAGATGTTCGGCGCGACACGCATGCCGGCGGGGATCTCGTACCCCGCGAGCTCGATCGGCGCGGTGAGCTTGCGGATCACGCCGGGCACGACGGGGCGGACGCGCAGCGTCTCCTTGATCACGGCATCCAGGTACTCGCCCTCGCCGTTCCCGTTCTCGATCTCCGCCTGCAGACGGGCGAGCTGCGGGCGGTGGCGCAGGAGCAGGTCGAACGCCCAGGCAAGGGAGGTCGCCGTCGTCTCGTGGCCGGCGACCAGCAGCGTCATCAGCTCGTCGCGCAGCTCCTCGTCGGTGAGCGCGCGGCCGTCCTCGTCGCGGGCCTGGAGCAGGATCGAGAGCACGTCGTCGCGGTCCGCGACGTCCGCCGCGCTGCGCCGCCGGGAGATCTCGTCGTAGATCTCGGCATCGGCCGCCGCCCGCAGGCGCAGGAAGCGGTTGTAGACCCGCCGGCCGATCGTCCTGCGCACCTGTGGCAGGGCGATCGCGGCGAGGGCGCGGCTGTCCCCGCCGATGTCGAGCATCGCGGCCAGGCGCTCACCGAGCCGCGCAAGCCGTTCCGCGTCGTCGATGCCGAAGACCGTCCGCATGATGATCTGCAGGGTGATCTCCTGGGTGCGAGGCCGCAGGCCGAACGGCTCGCCCACCGGCCAGCTTGCGATCTCGGCTTCCGCGACCTCGCGCATCACGTCGCCGTAGCGCTGCATCCGCTCTCCGTGGAAGGACGGCAGCATCAGCTTGCGCTGGCGCATGTGCTCCTTCCCGTCGAGGAGCAGCACCGAGTGGCGGCCCATGATCGGCTCGAGCGGCGTGGCGTTGGCTTCGCCCGCATGGAAGGTGTCAGGATCGCCCGTGAAGATCGGCTTGATCACGGCCGGGTCGGCGATGAACACCACCGTCCCGATCGGGAACCGGACAGTGAAGACGTCGCCGTAGCGGTGCGACGCGCGCTCGAGGAACTGGATCGGCCGCGCGATCCACTCCCACATCTGGACTGCGGCCGGCGCGCGTGGGCCCGGAGGAAGCGACATCGTGAACAGCAATCTACCCGGCGGGCGGCACCGGGTACGTGAGGGCGGTCACGCGTTAGTGTGCCCCGCGTGAGGCTCGAGGGTCAGACAGCGATCGTCACCGGTGGGGCGAGTGGCATCGGCGCCGCGACGTGCCGGCGCCTGGGCGCCGAGGGCGCGCAGGTCGCCGTCTGCGACGTCAACGTGCAGGGCGCGCGCGAGGTCTCGGCCGACCTCGGGGGTCACGACTACGAGATGGACGTGACCAGTCCCTACTCGGTTCGCCACGCGGTCGAGTCCGTGGAGCGCGACATCGGCCCCGTGTCGATCCTGGTCAACAACGCGGGCACGGACTGGTTCGGGTTCTTCAAGGACACCGACGAGGACCTCTGGTCCCGGGTGGTCGACATCAACCTGATGGGAGTGATGCGCGCGACACACGCCGTGCTGCCCGGCATGATCGAGCGGGGCGGGGGCCGCATCGTGAACGTCGCGTCCGAGGCGGGCCGCGTGGGCTCGTCCGGCTCCGCCGCCTATTCGGCCGCCAAGGGTGGCGTGATCGCGTTCACGAAGACGATCGCGCGTGAGGGCGGCCGCTTCAACGTCCTGTGCAACGCGGTCGCGCCCGGGCCGATCGACACGCCGCTGCTCAACCGCGCCACGACCGAGCTTGCCGGTGGCCTGGGGGAGAAGGTCGTCAAGACGATGGTGGGCTCCACCGCGGTGCGCCGGATGGGAACCCCGGACGAGGTCGCGGCCGCGATCGCGTTCCTCTGCTCGGCGGATGCGTCGTACGTGACGGGCCAGACGCTCGGGGTGAGCGGTGGCCTTGGCATGATCTAGGCCGGATGGCCGAGATCCCAAAGACCGTGCGCGTCCGCGAGGTCGGTCCTCGCGACGGGTTCCAGAACGAGCCCGAGGTGATCGCGACGGCGGACAAGGTCGCGCTGATCGACTGCCTCTCGCAGACCGGCCTGCGCCGGCTCGAGGTCACCTCCTTCGTGCGGCCGGACGTCATCCCGCAGCTCGCGGACGCCGAGGACGTGCTGCGCTCGATCGAGCGCAACCCGGAGGTGTCGTACTCGGTGCTGATCCCCAACGAGCGCGGATTGGAGCGCGCGCTTGCGGGCGACTTCGAGTTCGACGAGGTGAACCTCTTCCTGTCCGCCAGCGAGACGCACAACACCAAGAACGTGAACCGATCGATCGAGGAGTCGCTGTCCGGGCTGGAGCGCGTGATCGCGCGCGCCCGTGCGGCGGGACTGCGGTGCGAGGGAGTGATCTCCGTGTCGTTCGGCTGTCCGTACGAGGGCGACGTGCCCCTCGACCGCGTGTTCGGCATCGCACGCCGGTTGGCCGAGGCCGGATGCGAGGAGGTCGCCTTCGGCGACACGACCGGCATGGCGAACCCGATGCAGGTGCGCGGGTTCTTCGCGCGGGCGCGCGAGGAGCTGCCGGGCGTCGAGCTGACCGCGCACTTCCACAACACGCGCGGGCAGGGTCTCGCCAACGTGCTGGCCGCGCTCGAGTCGGGCATCGACTCGTTCGAGAGCTCGTTCGGGGAGCTGGGCGGCTGTCCGGTCCCGCGGGGCGCCACCGGCAACATCGCGACCGAGGACCTCGTGTCGATGCTGCACGAGATGGGGATCGAGACCGGCATCGACCTCGAGCGCCTGCTGGGCTGCGCGCGGCGCGCGCAGGACGTGCTGGGACGGCCGCTCAGCGGGCATCTGCTGACGGCCGGCCCGGTGGACTGGCACCGCGCCTAATCGCGGGCCGCCCCGCTGCCGACCATGGCAGTGTGGCGGTTCTCACCCGACACGCGAAACTGGAATGGCCCGGGCGGACCCGTGTGCTGGTTGCCCTTGCGTTCTGCATCGCGCTCGGGGCGCTCATGCTGGTGGAGGGTTCCGAGGCCACGCCTTCGCAGGACGCGCAGGCCGGCGCTCTCAACGATCCCGCCGTGCGCAGCCATTTGGCGGAGAACGGGTTCGATCGCGTGGTGACAACGCTGCTGGACGAGAGCACCACGCGGGTCGCGTTCTTCGACGGGACGCGCGTCGTGCTCGAGGCGGCCGTTTCCCGCGGGGGCAGGGTGACCGCTCTGAACCGCTATGACGACCGCCGCGCGCGCGTCGGCAGCGAGGTGGGGCAGAGGTGGCCTGCTCTGACTGCCCTGGTGGCCCTGTTTCTGCTCGCCACGCTGCGCCTTCCGTTGAAGCGGATCGAGAACGTGGACGTCGCAGTGCTGGCCGGGTTCGTCGCGCCGATCGTGCTGCTCAACGAGCGCTTTCTGGTGTGGAGCGTGCTCTCCGCGTCCGCCCTGCTCGCGTACCTGACGGCGCGCTGCGTCGTCGCCGCGTTTGCTCCTTCGCCGGGACCGGGGCACTTCGTGTTCGACCGCCTGTCGCGGTGGAGCCGGCGGGCCTGCGTCGCGGGAGCCGCGGTGGCGCTCGCCGTTCTGTCCGTTCCGGGAGGACTGGTGAGTGACGTCGCGTTCGCCTCGATGGCGGGCGCGACGAAGCTGCTCGACGGAGTGCTGCCGTACGGCAACCTCACGTACAGCGAACTGGTGCACGGGGACACATATCCACTCCTCGCATATCTCGCCTACATCCCGGGAGCGCTCGTCGCTCCGGTGCGCGACGGTTTCGACAATCTGGATGGGGCGCTGTGGGTGGCGACCGGCTTCTCCTTCCTCGCTGCTGGAGCGCTCGGGGTCGCCGTGCGGCGTGCCGGTGGTGACGGCTCCCGGGCCGCCTTGGCGATGCTCGCCTTCCCGCCGGTGATGATCGCGGCCTCGAGCGGGTCGAACGACGTGGTCGCGGCGGCGCTGGTCGCGCTCGCCCTCGCGCTGGGTTCGACCGCGGTGCTGACCGCGGCCGGGTGGGTCAAGCTCGCGCCGCTGGCGCTCGTGCCGTTATGGATCGTCGCTGTCAGGCGACGCGGTCGCGCGCTGGTGGGCGCCCTGGTGGTGACGGCGGGAGTCGTCGCCGGGCTGGTCGCCCTGGGCGGGCCGGGCGGCATGCTCGACATGGCGCGATCGGTCTCGTTCCAGGCCCGCCGCAGCTCGCTGCTGTCGCCGTGGACGCTGCTGGGGGTCGGCGGCATGCAGTTGATGTTCCAGGCGGCGGTGATCGCCGGCATCGCCGGCGCCGGCCTGCGCGTATGGGGCGATCGCGCGCTGGCCGCGGACCCGCGCCGCATGGCGGCGCTCGGCGCGGCGATCCTGCTGGCGATCCAGCTCGCGGCGAACTACTGGAGCTATACGTACCTGGCCTGGGCGTTCCCGCTGATCGCCCTGGCGCTGCTTACGCCGTCTCGGCCTCGGGCACCTTCGGCGTAGCGCCCGGGGTGGCGCCGGTGAAGCGCGGCTCGCGCTTCTCCATGAATGCCGCGCCGGCCTCGCGGAAGTCGTCGGTCGCGACCAGGATCTGCTGGAACGTGACCTCCTGCTCGAGCGATGCGGCCAGCGTCGGCTTGGCGACGCCGTCGGCGACGCGCTTCGCGAACCCGACGGCCAGCGGCGACGCCTGGAGGAGCTCGTCGACGAGCGCCTGCGTGACCGTCTCGAGCTGGTCGGTGTGCGCGAGGCGGTTCGCCGCACCGATCCGGTAGCACTCGGCCGCGTCGATCGTGCGGCCGGTCATCAGGAGCTCCTTGGCGATCCCGAGGCCCACGACGGCCGGCAGGCGACTCGACCCGCCCACGTCGGGGATCAGGCCGAGCTTGGTCTCCGGCAGGCCGAACTTCACGTCCTCGGCCATGACACGCAGGTCACAGGCAAGCGCGAGCTCCGCGCCGAGCCCCAGGCAGGCGCCGTGGATCTGCGCCACGACAGGCTTCGGCATCTCCTCGAACAGGTTCACCATCTCGATGGCGTTGCGCCGGAACGGGCGCAGGTTCTCGGTGCCGGCCAGGCCCCCGAGCTGGAAGACGTCGATGCCCGCGCTGAACGCGGCGCCCTCGCCCCTCACCACCACGCACCAGACGTCGTGGTCGTCGGCCGCCTCCCGTGCCGCCTCGCGCAGGCCGAGCACCAGGTCGGCGTTGAAGGCGTTCCGTTTCTCGGGCCGGTCCAGGATCAGGTGCCGGACGTGCCCTTCGTCGGAGATCCTCACGAGCTCGCTCATCTACTAGCCTCCCGGCCTGTTTACGTTCTCCACCTCGCTGGGAGGCTACATGGCAATCAAGAAGGTAGGCGTCGTCGGGTGCGGCCTGATGGGGCACGGCATCGCTCAGGTGTCGGCACAGTCCGGATACGACGTCGTGGTCCGTGAAGTCAGCCAGGAGAAGCTCGACTCCGGTCTCGGCAAGATCAAGAAGCAGCTCAGCCGGGCCGTCGAGAAGGGGCGCATGGAGCAGTCGGACGCGGACGACGTCCTGGGTCGCATCGAGGGCACGCTCGACTACGCAGCGTTCGCCGAATGCGACCTCGTGGTCGAGGCCATCACCGAGAACCTGGACGACAAGCTCGAGATGTGGCGCGAGCTGGATTCGATCGTCAAGCAAGAGGCTCTGTTCGCGACCAACACGTCCTCGCTGCCCGTGATCGACCAGGCGTCCGTCACGAAGCGGCCCGAGCATTTCATCGGCCTGCATTTCTTCAATCCGGTGCAGGTGATGCCGCTGCTCGAGGTGGTCCAGTCCATCGAGTCCAGCACGGGTGCGCTCGAGGCCGGCCTGGAGTGGGGGAAATCCCTGAAGAAGACCGTCGTGCACGCGCAGGACAAGGCCGGCTTCATCGTCAACCGGCTGCTGATTCCCTACCTCCTGGACGCGATTCGCGCCTATGAAGAGGGCTTCGGCTCGATCGAGCAGATCGACGCGGCCATGAAGGGCGGCGCCAACTACCCGATGGGCCCGTTCCAGCTGCTCGACTTCGTGGGCCTCGACACCACGTTCTCGGTGGGCGAGATCATGTTCAACGAGTTCCGGGAGCGCCGCTTCGCCCCGCCCCCCACGCTGCGCAAGCTGATGGCGGCCGGACACCTCGGGCGCAAGTCGGGTCGCGGCTTCTACGATTACTCGGGTGACGAGCCCGTGCCGATGGACCGCCTGCACGAGGGCGATTGACTCCCGACCGGACTGACGCGCCGGGCGCCGCCGGGCGCCTCGACGAAGCGCTCGAGCGCGCGCTCGCGGGAGGCCCCGAGAAGTACCGGGAGAAGCTCCCCGGGCAGGGCAAGATCAGCGCGCGCGAGCGCGTCACGCGGCTCGTCGACCCGGAGTCGTTCGCGGAGGAGGCGCTGCTCGCCAACTGGGACAAGGACGGCCTCGGCGCAGACGGCGTCGTGACGGGAATGGCGCTGATCGGCGGCCGCCGCGTGGCGCTGATGGCGAACGACCCGACGGTGAAGGCCGGGTCCTGGGGCCCGAAGACGGTCGAGAAGATCCTGCGCATCCAGGAACAGGCGCTGCGCCACGACGTCCCGATGGTCTACCTGGTCGACTCGGCCGGCGCGCGCATCACCGATCAGGTGCAGATGTTCCCGGGACGGCGGGGCGCGGGTCGCATCTTCTACAACGAGGTGCTCCTGTCAGGGCGCGTGCCGCAGGTGTGCGTGCTGTTCGGCCCGTCCGCCGCGGGCGGGGCGTACATCCCCGCCTTCTGCGACGTCGTGATCATGCGCGAGGGCAACGCGTCCATGTACCTCGGTTCGCCGCGCATGGCGGAGATGGTGATCGGCGAGCGGGTGACGCTCGAGGAGATGGGCGGCGCGAAGATGCACACGTCGGTCTCGGGTTGCGGCCACTTCCTCGTCGGCTCGGACGAGGAGGGGGTGGACCTGGCACGCCGCTACCTGTCCTTTCTGCCGTCGAACTGGACCGAGCAGCCCCCGCCGGCGCCGCCCGCCGCGCCCGGCTCGGGCGAGCGGATCGCGGACATCGTGCCTGCGGACCAGAACAAGCCGTTCGACGTCCACCAGCTGATCGACGCGCTCGTGGACGAGGACTCGTGGCTTGAGGTGCAGGCGCGCTGGGCGCCCGAGCTGGTCGTCGGCTACGCGCGCCTCGACGGTCGCGTCGTGGGGGTGGTCGCGAACCAGCCGAAGGTGAAGGGCGGCGTGCTGTTCGTCGACTCCGCCGACAAGGCCGCGCGGTTCATCTGGACGTGCAACGCCTTCAACGTGCCGCTGCTGTTCCTGGCCGACGTGCCCGGGTTCATGATCGGCAAGAAGGTCGAGCGCGAGGGCATCATCCGCCACGGCGCCAAGATGATCTCCGCCGTATCCGAGGCGACCGTGCCCAAGATCTCGGTGGTGGTACGCAAGTGTTACGGCGCCGGGCTGTACGCGATGGCCGGGCCGGCGTTCGAGCCGGACTGCTGCCTGGCCCTGCCGACCGCGCAGATCGCGGTGATGGGCCCGGAGGCGGCCATCAACGCGGTCTTCTACAACCAGATCCAGGCGATCGAGGACGAGGAGGAGCGTGCCCGCTTCGTGGAGGCGAAGCGGGAGGAGTACGCGGCGGACATCGACGTCCTGCACCTCGCGTCGGAGCTGGTGGTGGACGCCGTGATCGAGCCGGACTCGCTGCGGCCCGAGCTGGTGCGCCGGTTTGCGCTCTACGAGCAGAAGGAGCGCGGCTTCACCCAGCGGCGGAACCCGGTCACCCCGGTCTGACGGCAGACTGACCCGTCGATCGGCCGACGGGAAACTTTCGTCGCAAAATTGACTCGATTGCACGAAACCTTGCGCCAGTCCGGTATAAAGGAATCCGGCACGATTGCCGATATATGGACACATCCGGCATGCATGCCGGATGCTGCGAATCCACAGACGACGGGCGAGCTCCCATTTCCTCATAACTGACTGGGAGATCCTCCGTGACACGAAAGCGCCCCGCTGGCCAAGACGGGGCGTTTTCGTGTCCGGGGCCGGTTCGTCAGCCGTAGCGGTCGATCATCCGCGCGATTGCCTCTCGCTCGGTCTCGGGCAGAATCCGGTGCGAGGCACGCCACTTCCCCACCCTCGCGACGTGTGGAACGAGCGCGGCGCGGTCGTACTGCCTCAGAAAGAGGGCGACGAACAACCGGCCGCCGGCCCTCGTGGCCGCCTGGCGATAGCGGCCCGTGGTCGGCACCGAACATGCGATCACGATCCAGGTATGCGTCACGTCCACGGGCCACGGCCCACGCGCGACGTTGGGCCAGTCGATCACCACGGGGCCGGCTGGGCCCAGCATCACGTTGTCGGGGTGGAGGTCGAGGTGCAACAGCGAGTCGCCGTCCCCGAACGGGCAGGGCAGCCACGAAGGTGCGGGAATCGCATGCAGCTGCCTGTGGAGCCGCGCGAGCGTGGACGCGTGGGCCGGCGCAGACCAGGGACGGCGCGCGAGGTCGTCCAGCATCGTGGGCCCGCTGACGCGGTCCATCACGATGTCCGTGTCGCTCAACGCACGGGCGGCCGGTACCGGATATCCGTGCGCACGGGCTTGCTCCATGGCGGCCACCTCGCGCTCCGTGTCACGCGGCTCCCGGTAGCGGCGCAGCACCTCTCCGGCGCCGTGCTCGAACACGTCCGCCGAGCGGCCTGTCCCAAGGAGGTTCAGCTGCGGTTTGCGATCGTGGCCGGCGCGAGAGCGCCGACCTTCGAGATCATCCGCAGGCCCAGCGAGGCGACGTCGATCTCGGCCGCGTTGCGCTCGATCGCGCGCACTACGGCCTTGCCGACGTCCTCCGGGGACGACGGGCTGATGAACGGCGGCGTCTTCGCGCCGCCGCGCGCGAACATGCCGGCGTCGCGCACGGGCCCCGGCGTGACGAGCGACACTCCGACCCCCTTGCGCTTGAGCTGCGCGCGCAGCACGTGCGCGAACCCGCGCAGGCCGAACTTCGTCGCCGTGTAGATGGAGCTCTCACCGGCCGACGGCACCTTGCCCGCAAACGAGGCGACGAACACGAGCTGTCCGCGCCCGCGCTCGATCATCCCGGGAACGAGCAACCGCGCCAGCATGATCGGCGCGCGCAGGTTGACCTCCAGCACGCGGTCGATGTCGGCCGGGTCGACCCGCGGGAGGGTGCCCGAGCCAGGTAGGCCGGCATTCGCCACGAGCACGTCCACGTCGCCCGCCGCAGCCACGAGGCTCTCGACGTCGTCGCGGTCGGCCAGATCGCAGATGACCGTCTCCGCACCCACCTCGTCGGCGAGGGCGTGCAGAGCATCGGCGCGGCGGCCGCTCAGCACCTGCTGGGCGCCGCGCTCCGCGAGGGAGCGCGCGATCGCCTCACCGAGGCCGCCGGTCGCGCCCGTGAGGAGCACTCGGGTTCCGTCGAGCTCCATGGCTGAGGGCATCATAGAATCGGCCGCGTGGCCGAAGTCGCCTGGCGCCCCAGTCCCGAATACGCCGAGAACGCGAACGTGTCGCGCTTCATGCGC
>Ga0075420_100002601_pt1 | contig 15629 bp, 17 predicted proteins | sample SoiMetdeltSBSDD4_FD_75296 | JGI IMG/M metagenome (GOLD analysis project Ga0075420, IMG submission 75296) | Bulk soil microbial communities from a Populus tree surrounding site in Tennessee, USA - Soil MetaG P. deltoides SBSDD4 | ecosystem: Environmental > Terrestrial > Soil > Tree plantation... | reverse complement strand
CACCTCGGCTACCGTTACGACACATCGCCGATCGTGTGGCCGGACGGCACGCCCACGCCGCCGCTCGAAGGCCAGACCTATACACAGATGGCGCGGCCGGGAGCACGTGCGCCGCATGCCTGGATCGGCGAGGGGCGCTCGACGCTCGATCTCTTCGGCAAGGGTTTCGTGTTGCTGCGGCTCGGGCCCGACGCGCCGTCAGGCGACGGCATCGTGCGCGCGTTCACGGCGGCCGGCGTGCCGCTGCGTGTCGAGACGCTCGCGTCGGCCGAGGTGCGCTCGCTCTACGAACGCGCGCTGGTTTTGGTACGGCCGGACGGCCATGTCGCCTGGCGCGCCGACACGGAACCCGCCGATGCATCGGCGCTCGCCGATTGCGTGCGCGGGGCCGGAGAGTTAAGTCAGATGCAAGCGGTCGAGAAGGCGTCGTGAGTTTTGTTTGAGAGATCGATGGACTCAGCGAACGTGCGGCAGACTCGGTATGTTCCCTCTCCCCAAGGGGGAGAGGGTTAGGGTGAGGGGGTTCGAACCTATCGAGGGACTTAGACCCCCTCACCCCACCCCTCTCCCCAACGGGGAGAGGGAGCAGACCGAGGTCGCCGCCTGACCGAGATCTATAGTTGAACGGTCTAGAATAAGGAGAGCGGTCATGCTTTTGACGATGAAACAGGACGACTCCCCTTATTACAACCATCTCAGGGAATTGAGCCTGTCGCCCGGCTGGGCGCGGCCGGAGCCGTCGATGTGGCCGTCGCCGCAGCCGAAGTTCAAGCCGGCGGTTTGGCGGTTCGCCGATGCGAAGAAGGCGCTCGACGCGTCGCACAACATGGTGCCGGCGGACCAGACCGAACGCCGCAACCTGATCATGGTCAATCCGATCGAGGGCAATACCTACGCCACCACGCGGCATCTCGTTGCCGCCTATCAATGCGTGATGCCCGGCGACCGCGCACGCACGCACCGTCATTCCGCGGCAGCGCTAAGACTGGTGTTGCACGGCAAGGAAGGCGTCTACACCATCGTCAACGGCACCCGCATCGACATGCTGCCGGGTGAGGTACTGCTGACGCCGGCGTTCTGCTGGCACGGCCACGCCAACGAGACGTCGGAGACCGGCTACTGGATCGACTTTCTCGACATTCCGTTCATCCAGCTCACGGAAGCGATGTTCTTCGAGCCGCATCCCGATGGCGGACTCGAGGACATCACCAGCACCGGCCCGACGCCGATGCGTATTCCCGCGCGCGAAGCGCTCGGGCCCGGCACCGACGCCAAGACCATCGAGATCGCCAAAGGTGTCATGCCGACGATCGCGCTCAACCTGATCCGGCAGCCGAAGGGCGGCAAGGTCGAGACGGCGAAGACGACGGCCAATACGATCTACGCGGTGGTGGCTGGCAAGGCGCGCTTCATCGCCGACGGTTTCGACGAGACGGCCGGCGTCGGCGACGTCATCGCCATGCCGTGCTGGCACGCGCACACAATCGAGGCGCCGCAGGACACGGTGGTGTTCAAGGTGACCGACGATCCGATCTTCGAGAAGCTCGGCCTCGCACGGACCGCGAATTGACTCTTAGCTCCGTCATCCTGAGGTGCGAGCGAAGCGAGCCTCGAAGGATGCACGGCCCGGATGTGGCCGTCGTCCTTCGAGGCTCGGCCTTCGGCCGAGCACCTCAGGATGACGGATTGAAAAATCGAGTCGGTTAGAGAAACAAACGGGGAGTGAAACTCAGTGCGCTACATCGACGCCTTCAACCACTTCTTCCCGAAGCGCTATTACGAGGCGCTGCTGCAGTCGCCGGCCGGCCAGAAAGACATCGGCAAGCGCGTGCAGGGAATTCCCGCGCTCTCCGACATCGACCTGCGGCTGAAGGTCGTCGAGCAGTTCCCCGATTACTCGCAAGTGCTCTCGCACGGCCTGCCGCCGATCGAGCGGCTGTTCGCCGCCGACAAGTCGCCCGAGATGGCGAAGATCGCCAATGACGGCCTGCAGGAAGTCGCCGCCAAGCATCCGAAGCATTTCGTCGGCTGGTCGGCGATGCTGCCGATGAATGCACCGGACGCGGCGGCGAAGGAAGCCGAGCGCGTGCTCAAGAACGGCGCCAACGCGATCCAGATCGGCACCAACGCCAATGGCGAGCCGCTCGACGAGCAGAAGTTCTGGCCGATCTACGAGATCATCGCCAAATCCGGCCGGCCGATCCTGCTGCATCCCGCGCGCACCCGCGAGATGCCGGATTATCCGACCGAGAAAGTGTCGAAATACGAGATCTGCAGCGTGCTCGGCTGGCCTTACGAGACCGGCGTGACGCTCGCGCGCTTCGTGTTCTCCGGGATCATCGACCGCAATCCCGGACTCAACATCATCGCGCACCACCTTGGCGGCGTGATCCCGTATCTCGAAGGCCGCGTCGGCCACAGCTTCGACCAGCTCGGCGTGCGCACCTCGGACGAGGACTACGGCGCGGTGCTGCGCGGCTTGAAGAAACGGCCCTACGACTACTTCAAGGATTTCTACGGCGACACCGCGGTCGAAGGCGCGCGCGCGGCCACGGTCTGCGGCGTCGATTTCTTCACGCCCGAGCGCGTGGTGTTCGCATCCGACTGTCCATTCGACAAGGAGAAGGGGCCGGGTTACATCCGCGACACCATCAAGGTGCTGGACTCGCTTGGCCTGTCGAATGCCGACATGGAGAAGATCTGCTTCCGCAACGCGCAGAAGCTGTTCGGGATCGCGTAAGTTCGTGTAAGTAAGAGTGCGGCGGGAATGAAGAAGAAACGTCATCAGGTCGTCATCGTCGGCGGCGGGCCGGTCGGCGTCGCGCTTGCGGTCGAGCTCGGTCAGCGCGGCATCTCCTGTGCGCTGGTCGAGCGGCGCCTGACGCCGCAGCGTATCCCGAAGGGGCAGGGCCTGACCCAGCGCACCATGGAGCACCTTCACTTCTGGGGCGTCGCCGACAAGGTGCGCGCGGTGCGGCTGCTGCCGCCGGAATATCCGGCCAGCGGCGTCACGGCATATCGCAATCTGATGAGCGACACCTGGTATGCGCCGCCGCTGCGTTCGATCGTCAACAGCTATTACTTCCAGGACTCGGAACGGCTGCCGCAATACCTGACCGAGGAAGTGCTGCGCGCGCGGATGGCGGAGCTGCCGACGGTCGAAAGCGCGTTCGGCTGGATGGCGCAGAGCGTCGAGCAGGACGAGCACTGCGCTCGCGTGACGATCGTCAAGGACGGTGGCGACGGGCGCGAAACCCTGGAGGCCGATTACGTCGTGGGCTGCGACGGCGCTCATTCGACCGTGCGCGAGCAAATCGGCATCACCCGCGGCGGCACCGACTTCGACCAGCTCATGGTGTTGGCGGTGATCCGCTCGCGCGAACTGCACGAAGGCTTCAAGCGGTTTCCGCCGCGCACGACGTTCCGTGCGCTGCATCCCGATCTCAAGGGCTACTGGATGTTCTTCGGCCGGGTCGACGTGGGCGAGGGGTTCTTCTTCCATGCGCCGGTGCCGAAGGACACGACGCGCGACAATTTCGATTTCCATGGCCTGATGCAGCGCGCCGCCGGCTTCAACTTCGCCTGCGAATTCGACTATGTCGGCTTCTGGGATCTGCGCATCGCGGTGGCCGAGACCTACCAGGTCGGCCGCGTCTTTATCGCCGGGGACGCCGCGCACAGCCATCCGCCCTATGGCGGCTACGGCCTCAACAGCGGGCTCGACGACGTCACCAATCTCGGCTGGAAGCTCGCCGCGAGGCTGAAGGGTTGGGGCAACGACGCCCTGCTGGCGTCCTACAGCGAGGAACGGCGGCCGGTGTTCAAGGAAACCGCGACGCAATTCATCGAGGGACGCATCGCGGCGGATCGCGAACTGCTCGAACACAGTCCGGAGCGTGATCGTGCCGCATTCGAGCGCGCCTGGGGCGAGGCGGAACGCGCGGCCCAAACGCGACAGATGACCTACGAGCCGCACTATGAAGGCTCGCCAGTCATGTTTGGCCCGCCGGGCGGCGTCAGCAGCGCGCACGGCTCGCACACCTTCAACGCGCGCGCCGGGCATCATCTGCCGCCGCAGGTTCTATCGTCAGGTCGCAACGTGTTCGAGGAATTGGGCCCGGACTTCACGCTGCTGGCGTTTGATGCCGACGACGGCGCGGTGACCGCGTTCGAGCAGGCGGCGCGGGACCTGGGCGTGCCGTTGAAGGTGATCCGAGACCGCGTCGGCGACAATGCCTACGAGGCGCGCCTCGTCCTGGTCCGGCCCGATCGTTACGCGGTCTGGACCGGCGATGGCGCGCCCGCCAGTGCCGCGGCGGTCATCGGCAAGGCGATCGGCCGCGCGTAACGGATCCGCTGACGTCGCTTTTGTGACAAGGCCATCAACAGCTGACTGTCACAAAACACCTACGCGCGATTTGTTCTTGCCCCGCGTGTCTCGGTTCGGCATAGATTTTTCTATGGCTGATTCGGTGGAGGCCCACGCTCCGATTCTGGCTGCGGGCGGAATAGTCTTACGCGAAGGTTCCAGACCACGCATCGCGATCGTGCGGTTGCGGCGCGAGAAGGCGTGGGTTCTGCCGAAGGGTAAGCTCTATCCAGGCGAGCGGCCGCACGTCGGCGCCAAGCGGGAAGTTCTGGAAGAGACCGGACACGAGGTTTCGGTCCACGAATTTCTCGGCTCGATGTCCTATCCCGTCGATAGCAAGATCAAGATCGTGCAGTTCTGGCACATGCGCACCATTGGCGGGCCGGTGCGCGAGCTCGATCGTGACGTCAAGGCTGTGAAATGGCTGCCGTTGAAGGAAGCCATCGACATGCTGTCGCGCGCGCATGAGAAGGTCTTCCTCGCCAACGTAGGCCCGGTGGTCGTCAAGGCCGCCAAGCAGGCCGGGCGGAACAGCAAGCCGGCGGTGCGGAGCAAGGTGGCCAAGCATTCCATCCGCAAGAGTGCCAAGCGTCCGGTTCGCCGCGCGCCCGCAGTGCCCATGCCGGTGCCAATGCCAGCGGTTCACCTGATTTCCGGCGACGACTTGAATGCGCGCGGCAATCCGTTCGTGAAGACGATCGGCGGCTGGATCGGGCGCATCATGACGCAGCCCACGATGCGCCGGCTGGGCTGAAAAGCGAGATAGCGTCCCGCTGCTGCGATGTCGTGCGCCGACTTTACCGCGGGACGCTGCGCTGGGTGCTGCCGTTGTCCCGACGCAACACCAGCATGCGGACGAAGACCGCCGCGCAGAAGCCAAAGAACGCGATCGAGGCGAGCGCCATCATCCAGTTTCGGGGATCGAGGATCAGCATCGCAACGCCAATCGCGACGAACGCCAGCGAGGCGATCTCCATCAGCCACAGCGTCGCCTTGTGATGCGTGCGCGCCTGGATCGCCATGCTCTCCCGTGTCGACATCCGTTCCGCCGACAGTTGCAGGCCGCGCACGAGGCGGGGCGTCCATGCGGAGTAAGCCGTGGCCAAGAGGATGGCGATTCCGAAACTGATATAGAACGGCATCGTGACGCTCGCGGCGATGACCAATACCAGCGAGACGATCGCATAGATTTTGATCTGGCGGCGCAGTTGCCGGTGGCGCTCCGGCGTCGGGATGACATAGCCGGTGCTCATCGCGCCCCACGGGAAGAACAACTGGCGCCCGTCCGCCCCGGTCTTGAAGTTGGCGCTCGCCAGCGCGTTGAAGTAGCCCTTGCGCTGCGTCGGTTCGGTCATGGTGCTCCCCATGCTGTCCGCAACATATTTCAGCTTGGACAGACCGGTTGCGGTCCATCTCCTAGGGCAGCATCACCGATGGCTGGTGTGGTCGCTGTGATGGCGATCACAATCCGAGCGAAGTTTAATTGCCGCTCAGGCCGGCGGCCTTGATCGGCCCGGCCCATTTCTCGATCTCGCTCGCGACGAATTTTTGCAGGTATTCCGGCGTGCGCCGCTCCGGCGCGACGATCTCGGCGCCGTTCTTCTTCAGTTGCTCCATGACGGCGGGCGTCATCATGGCCGCAATGGCAGCCTCGTTGAGCCGTTGCACGATCGTGGCGGGCGTGCCTTTCGGAAAGAAGAACGCCAGCCAGTTCTCGGCGACGAAATCCTTCAGGCCCTGTTCGTGCGCGGTCGGGATGTCCGGAAACGCCGCCGACCGCTCCTTGGTGGTCATCGTGATCGCCTTGGCATTCTTCGCCTCGATGTGTTGGATCGCCGCCGAGGCATTGAGGCAGTGATAGTCGATCCGGCCGCCGATCATGTCCTGAAGCGCCAGCGCGCTGCCGCGATAGGGGACATGGGTGATGTTGACGCCCATCGCGACGTTGAGCAGTGCGCAGGCGAGGTGCGTCGGCGCGCCGGTTCCGGCGGAGCCGTACTGCATCTTCGCCTGGTTCGTCTTGGCGTAGGCGATGAACTCCTTGAGATCGTTGGGCGGCAGCGTCGTGCGCGAAACCATGAGCATCGGCAGATCGACGAGCAGGCCGACCGCCGCAAAATCGGTTGCGGCGTTGTAGGACGGGCTCTTGTAGAGCGTCTGGTTCTGGGCGTGGGTGCCGACATTGCCCAATACGAACTGGTAGCCATCCGCCGGGGCTTTCGCGACGCGCGCCGCACCGGTCATGCCGCCGGCGCCGCCGACATTCTCGATGACGATCTGCTGTTTCAGGACTTCGGAGAGCCGCGTGCCGATGATGCGCGCGATGATGTCGGTGGTGCCGCCGGCTGCGTAGGTCACGACCATGGTGAGCGGCCGGTTGGGCCAGCCTTGTGCCGTGGATGTCTGCGCCGCAGACATTTCCGCCGCAGCGGGTGCGGCCAGTACAGTAAGAAACGCGGCTGCAGCAATGGTCCTGCCCGGCATGCTCGCTCCTCCCTGTTTTGACCAACACTCGCGCGGGCCGGGGGCCGCCGCAAGGGCACATTGGCGCATGGATTCGTGGGCCTGTTGCCCTTCCGACGCCGGCCGCTACGCTGGCGCGCTTCGTCTCCTCATTGAACGGGCCATGCTTCGATGCCTTCGCCGCGCCGGATCGACATCCACGTCCATCTCATCCCGCAGTTCTATCAGGACGCCGTCTACGAGGCCGGGGCGGGGCCGGCGATCGGGCGCTACCCGGACTGGACGCCCGAGCTGGCGCTGGAGTTGATGGACCGTTCGGGCATCGAGGTCTCGCTGATGTCGCTGGCACAACCCGGCGTGCAGTTCGGCGATCCCAAGAAGGCCGGTGCGCTGGCGCGGCGTTGCAACGAATACTCGGCCCAACTGAACGCGCGCTGGCCGAAGCGCTTCGGCTCGCTCGCGGTGGTGCCGATGGGGGATGTCGGCGAAGCGGTGGCCGAGATCGACCACAGCCTCGCGCAGCTCAAGCACCAGGGCGTCTGCCTGTTCGCGAGTTATGGCGGGAAGTTCCTCGGCGACACCTGGTTCGATCCAGTGCTGGAGGCGCTCAACGACCGTGGCGCCGTGGTGTTCGTGCATCCGTCGTTGCACCCCTCCAGCCGCACGCTCGAGCTGCCGTGGCCCGGCTTCATGATGGAATATGTGTTCGACACCACGCGCGCGGCGGTGAATCTCGCGTTCAGCGGAGCGATCGAGCGGTTCCCGCGCATCCGCTTCGTGCTGGCGCATGCCGGCGGCCTGATGCCGTATTTCGCGTGGCGGCTCTCGGTGTCGCCGATGATCGACAAGCGGTTGGAGCAGGTGTCGCCGGCGCAGGTCTATGAGCGGTTGCGGCGGTTCTGGTACGACAATGCGCTGGCGCCGACCGCCGAGACCTTCGAATGCCTCAAGGGCGTGGCGCGGCCGGACCAGATCGTCTTCGGCAGCGACTGGCCGTTCGCGAACGCCGCCGTCATCGCCGAGGCGGTGCGGACCTATGAGGGCGTTGCGATGCCGGGCGACCAGCGGACGGCGATCGACCGGACGAATGCCTTGTCGCTTTTCCCGCAGTTCGCATGACGGTATGATCCCCCCGAACATCGAAACCAGGGCGCCGCTCCCATGACGCAAATCCGTCCGCTGACGCAGCCGATCCATCGTCGCCCCGGCGAGCTCGGCGTGCACTCGCTCGACCGCTTCAATTTCTCGGTCCCCGACGTCGAGCAGGCGCGAAAATTCTACACGTCGTTCGGGCTCGACCTGCGCGAGGACCGCAACGCGCTGCACATCCATACCCATGGGCACTCCCATCGCTGGGGATCGGTGGTGGAGGGGCCGAAGAAGCAGCTGCAGTTCATCTCGTTTGCGGCGTTCGAGGATGATCTCCCGCGCTTCCGCGAGCGTCTCGACGCGCTGCGCATCGAGCGCATCGATCCGCCGCCCGGCATCGAGTCGAACGGCATCTGGTTTCACGATCCGAACGGTACGCCGATCGAGATTCGCGTCGCCGAGAAATCCTCGCCGAACGAGAAGTCGTCGACGGAGAACGTTTCCTGTCCGTCCGGCGTGGCCGGCGCACCGGCCTGCAGCACCAAGCCGTTCGTGCGGCCGCGGCGGATGGCGCATATGCTGGTCTTCACCCGCGACATTCCGGCGACCATCAAGTTCTATGGCGATACGCTGGGGCTGCGGCTATCGGACCGCTCCGGCGACATGATCGCGTTCATGCACGGCATCCACGGCAGCGATCATCACATGATCGCCTTCGTGAAGGCGGACGGGCCGGGCCTGCATCACCTGAGCTGGGACGTGCCGTCGATCAACCAGATCGGGCTCGGCGCCATGCAAATGGCGGACAAGGGCTACGTCGCGGGCTGGGGTCTGGGCCGCCACGTGCTCGGCTCGAACTATTTCCACTACGTGCGCGATCCCTGGGGCAGCTACGCGGAATACTCCTCGGACATCGACTACATCCCGGTCGATCACGACTGGAAGAGCGGCGACCACCCGCCCGAGGATTCATTCTACGTTTGGGGTCCGACGCCGCCGTCGGATTTCGCGTTCAACCACGAATTCGCGAACAACTAGGGCAAGTCGCTCGCCAGCGTGGAGCGCATGCCGCCCGGCCAGCGCTCGTGCGTGAGCGGTACGGTCAGGTCGACGTCGAGGCCGTCGCGGTTGTAGGTCATGTTGACCGTGCCGTTGAGCTGGCGTTCGATCACCATGGTGACGAGGCGAGAACCGAATCCGCTGCGCCGCTGACGCTTCGGCGCCGGCCCTTCGCGTTCCTTCCAGCTCAACAGCAGCGTCAGTCCGAGATCGGTGCGCTGGACCTGCCACGTCACCTCGACGCGGCCGGCACGGGTGGACAGGCTGCCGTGCTTGCTGGCGTTGGTCGTGAGTTCATGGATCGCCATGCTCAGCCCGAATGTCGGATCGGCTTCGAGGAATACGTTCGGGCCGGCGAAGGAGATCCGGTCGAGATACGGAGCGAGCAGGATATTGAGCAATTCCATGAGCGACGCGGATTTCCAGCCACCCTCGGTCACCAGCCGATGGGCGTTGGCGAGCGCCAGCACCCGCGCCTCGTATTTTGGCACCAGCTCGGCCAGGTTCTTCGAATTCTTGGCGGTCTGCGAGAACAGCGCCAGCAGTTGAGAGAACAAGTTGCCGGAACGATGCCGCAGCTCGCGGATCATCAGTTCCTGGCGCTGATCGAGCTGGCGGCGCTGGATCGCGCCGGCGACAACGTTGGCGATAGCCGCAAGGAACGATACGTCCGACTCGGTGAATTGGCGCAGCTTCGTGGTGTGTGCGCCGACGACGCCGTAGGCACGGCCGTCGCGGCCCGCGATCGGGCACGATAGACCGGACACGACGCCATGGTCATGCAGCAGCGTCGGGCTCTCGAACCGCGTTTCGGTCGCGAGGTTCTCGACCACGACCGGGCCGCCGGCTGCAATCGTGAAGCCGGCCTGCGAGCCGCGGACTGTCGTGACATGCGCGCGGCCGACCAGGCCCGGCTTCCAGCCGACGCCGGCGCGCAACAGCAGTTCGGCATCGCCCGGCACGAGTTCCAGGATCTTGACGAATTCGACGTTGAGCATCGCGGCGATGATAACGGCGGTGTCGTCAAAAAATGCCTGGAGGTTTGACTCGGTCAGCGCGCGCTCGCCAAGTCGCGCGATGGTCTCCTGTTGGCTTGCGCGATGGCGCAGTTCGCGATGCAACTTGACCCGGTCGGTGACGTCCCGGCAGGTGCCGAACATTCGAACGGCGGCGCCGTTTTCCATGACGACGCTTGCTCGCGACTCGATCCAGTGCTCCTGGCTGTCGGCGCGGGGCGGCAGGCGATAGAGCATGCGGAAGTCCGCACCGGTGCGCAGCGCTTCATCGATGGCGGCGCGCATCTGCGGCCGGTCGTCCGGATGCATGTCGTTTTGCACGAACGCGATCGTGCCGTCGAAGCTGCCCGGCGCCAGCCGATGAAGGGCTTCAAGATTGCGCGACCAGGTGACGCGGCTGGACGCGATATCCCACGACCAGACGCCGATGTTGGCCGCCTCGAGTGCGTGTTCGACCAGTTTGTTGTCGGGAAAGAAGCTGGGCGCATCCGCCCTCGGCGTGGGTGTGCCACCGGCGGGTTTTGTCTGTCCGCCTGTTCTGAAGGGGCCACGCTCAGCTATGGTCATTACGGCAATCCGGTGGATACGCTTCCGGTGATCAATCCCAGTTGATCAATACCATGTGGTCAATACCATGTGTGCCCCTAAGGCGTGCTAGTCAACCGGGCCGATCTGACAATTCGTCGAGACGACCACAATGGTTGGATTCCTGCGCCGCATCGCTACGCGAGGCAGCGGCCCGCGACTTCGCCGGAGTAGATCTGGCTGCTGCGCCAGTCCGCTTCCGCAATGCAGCCTTCGGGCAGCTTCGGCCCCGGTTTGTTGACAGGCTGCCCCGGGATGACGCGGCTGGCGCCGGGCAGGGCCGGCGAACGATCGCCCTTGAACGCGCGGTTTACTGAAGCGGGATCGACACCACGCACCAGCGGGATCGCGGCGACCGATACTTCAAGCGCGGCGACGAGCAATGCGAGAGTCGAAGCGGCGCCAAGACCAAAGGCAGCCCATCCTGAACTGTTGCGCATGTGAACCACCTTCACCCGTGAGCCGATCGAGCCGGCGCGATTCAAAACGCAGATTCGGTGCAAGTGGTTCCCTCGGTGTGGATTCGGGCGTTGAAAACACGGACCGGTTTCCGTGGACCGTCACCGGAACCATCCTGTGCAACATGCGTTGTTGGGGGGACCGGCCGCCCTTCTTTCCCCTCCCCGTGCTCGGTCGGTCACCTCGGGCGTAGCCGACCCAGTCGGCTACGCCCCTGCTTTTTCCGGCGCATCGCGCCGAGAGATGTCGCGCTCAATGTCGGGAACCATTCGCGCAATTCGCGGGTTTTCCGATCACTCCCAACAACAAACTGAAATGGAGAGACAAGATGAACTGGGATCGTATTGAAGGAAATTGGAAGGAATTCAAAGGCAAGGCGCAGACGCAGTGGGGCAAGCTCACCAATGACGACCTCGACGTGGTCGAGGGCAAGCGCGTGGAACTCGCCGGCCGTCTGCAGCAGCGTTACGGCTACGCCAAGGATCAGGCGGAGAAAGAAATCGACACGTGGTTGAAGTCGGTCAACTAAACCGAGGATCAGACTGCATGCAGGCGGCGCGGCGGCTCACCAGGGCTTCCGCGCCGTCTGCATATCTGGTCCCGCGAAACCCAACGCTACAGAACCAACGAGGCTTCCATGTCCCGGCAATCCAGTTACGTGCGTGAACTTGCAGACGTCGAGCGCCGCATGCAGCACCTCGAGCATCAGATCGAACGCATCGGTGGCGTCGCGTCGCGTACCGCGGCGAGCGGCATGGCCAGCGCCGTACAAGCGACCGACCGGCTGAGCGACGCGCTGGTGAGCGCGCTCGGCGACGTCATCGACCGGTTTCGCGGTGGCGCGCGCAGCGTCGAAGCTTCGCGGTTCGGTCAGGACGCCGCCCGGTTCGGCCACGAGGCGACCAAGCTCGGCGGCGTCGCGCTACGGAGGGTTTCCACCGAGGTCGAGCGCCGCCCGTTGATGATGATCGCAGTTGCGGTCGGGGTCGGCTTGCTGATCGGTTGGGCCGGCCGCCGCCACTAGCTCCAATTCGGAGCGGCAACGACAAAAAACAAAATCCCCCGAAAAGGTGCAGCTTTTCGGGGGATTTTTCTGTCGACGTCAGGAGAGCTTTGTCAGGCGACGACGCGCCGGTCGCGGCGCTTGGCGCTGCGGTCGAAGAACAGCGCCTGGCTTGCGATCGCCGACACCGTCGACGGTTGGAACGGCTTCGCGATCAGGAACGCGGGCTCCGGCCGCTCACCGGTGAGGAAGCGTTCCGGATAAGCGGTGATGAAGATGACCGGGACCTCGAAGTTTTGCAGCAACTCGTTCACGGCATCGAGACCCGAACTGTTGTCGGCGAGCTGGATGTCGGCCAGGATCAGGCCGGGCTTCTTGGTTCTGGTGAGTGCAAGCGCCTCCGAGTGAGTGCGCGCAACGCCGAGCACGCGATGGCCGAGGCTCTCGACCAGGCTTTCCAGCTCCATCGCGATGAAGGTTTCGTCCTCGATGATGAGGACGTCGGTCGCGATCTCGGCGGCAAGCTCGCGGCCGGATTCCTCGATCAGCGAGCGCAGCGTGACGACGTCGGTGTCCAGGATGCGCGCGGCATCTGCCTCGGTGAAGCCCTCGAGAGCGACCAGCAAGAACGCCTGCCGCGGCATCGGCGTGATGCTGGCGAGCTTGCGTTCGCCGGGCAACGTCGACCGCCCGGTGTCGGGTGCGCCGTTGAGCGAGATCGAATTCCAGATCTTGGTGAACAGCCGGTAGAGCGCGACACGCTGGCCGCCTTCGGCCCGCATGGTCGCCGGATCGGCGATCATCGCCTCCAATGTCGCGGCTACATAGGCGTCGCCGGAGGTCTGGTCCCCGGTCAGGGCGCGCGCGTAGCGCCGCAACAAGGGCAAATGCTGAGCGACGGTATTCGAATCCGACACGATGTCTCCCTCCCGTTCAGGGCGTCCAGGCTATCCCCTCCAACGGCCCCCGACAAAAAAAGTTCCACGGACCCGGAACGATCGCTCGGCAGTCGCGTTACGTTCCGATGAACACTGGGAGGGGCCTCATGGCGTGCTGTGGGGAAGAAAATTATGAAGGAGAATAAACCACTTACCTCCAGTCCTGGCGAAGGCCAGGACCCGGCGGTGCCGACCGCGGAGAATGGCGCTCATCGTGGGATGGGGCAGAGACCGCAGGTATCCGGGTCGGCTGAGCAGGTGCCCCTGAGGCCAAGGCCAATGATGCAAACAGACCTACAGACCCGCAAGCGCCGCGGACGACTTGGACGGGACGTCCAGACCAAGCTTGGAAAGACGCTCCAAGCCTACTTTGACGACGTCATCAAGGAAGGGGTGCCTGATCGATTCAAGGACCTCCTCCAGCAATACGACGAACGCAAGGACAAGGGAACGAGCTAATGGCCGTCCTCGAACCGTCAGTGCGCGAAGCGATGCTCTCGGCCGTGCCGAGCCTGCGTGCCTTTGCCATTTCGCTGAGCGGCAATGTCGACCGCGCGGACGATCTGGTGCAGGAGACGTTGTTGCGCGCGATGGCGAACATCGACTCGTTCCAGCCCGGCACCAACATGTCGGCGTGGCTGTTTACGATCCTGCGCAACCTGTTCCGCTCCGAATATCGCAAGCGCCGGCGCGAGGTCGAAGACGCCGACGGCAGCTACGCGGACACACTCACATCGCATCCGGAGCAGCACGGTCGCATCGAGTTTGAGGAGTTCCGCAAGGCGCTGTCGCAGTTGCCGCCGGACCAGCGCGAAGCGCTTATCCTGGTCGGCGCCTCGGGCTTCTCCTACGAAGAGGCTGCAGGGATTTGCGCCTGCGCGGTCGGCACCATCAAGAGCCGCGTCAACCGCGCGCGGACGCGCCTCTCCGAGTTGCTGGCGATCGATAGCGCCGACGATTTCGGGCCCGATCAGTCGACGCGCGCGGTGCTGTCGGCAGGCGGCCGCCGCTGACGTCGTCGTTCACCGCATGAAAAATGCCCGGCACGAGCCGGGCATTTTTCATTTCGCTGGCAGTAGCGCCGGTCAAGGCACGGTCGGCGTCCTATCGCGGATCAGTCCGACGATTGCCGAGACGACGAACAGGACGAGCGCCACGAAGAAGATGATCTTCGCGATCTCGATCGCAAAACCCGCGATACCGCCAAAGCCGAGCACCGCCGCGATCAGCGCGACGATCAGAAACGTCAAAGCCCAACCAAGCATGATGAGCACTCCTCGAAGATGGTTGCGGCGTACGGCCGCATTCGCATGAAAAACGTTTGGCCGCGAGAAAGGGTTCCATTCGACCATTGGGGGTTGCAGGCGTGGTGTGGGAACTCTCAATACCGCGCGGCATTGACGCGGTGCAGGAACCTGGATGGGTGGAGTTGATATGACCAAGCGTCGTAACCCGAAGGCAGCGGCGGCTGCGAAACCGTCAGCGGTCGTTCGTGGGGCTGGCGGCGGTGCCCGTGCCGCGGTCAGCGCAAGCAATGGCAACGGCGCTGCGGCGATGTTCTCTCAATTCGCTGCCAGGACGGCGCAACTCGCCGGCAAGCCGCTGACGTTTCTCATTGCCGTTGGCGTGGTGGTGGCGTGGGCGATCAGCGGACCATTCTTCGGTTTCAGCGACACGTGGCAGCTCGTGATCAACACCTCGACCACGATCATCACGTTCCTGATGGTGTTTCTGATTCAAAGTACGCAGAACCGCGACACGCTTGCTTTGCAGCTCAAGCTGGCGGAGCTGATCATCGCCATGGATGGCGCCAAGAACAAGATCGCGACCGCGGAGGATCTTTGCGAGGAAGATCTCGAACGGCTGCACGAGGTCTATCGCAAGCGCGCGGAGGAGACGCTCGATCATCTCCAGCGCAAGCGCGGTCATGAGCTCAAGCCTGGGCTCAAGCAAGCGAGCTAAGGTGGATCAGGTCCGGGCAGGCTTTGCAGGATCGTGCGTTACGGGTGCACGTCCTCGGTGAACCAGTCGGTCGGCAGTTCATGACCGATGCCGCCGTCTTTGGCCTTGCGGATGACCGCGGCGCCGACTGCCGCGAATTGATAGCCCAGCCCGATATTGTTGAGGAAACAGGTGATCTCGCTGTCCGACTGGCGTCCCTGGGCGCGGCCGACGATCAACTCGGGCAGGGTCGGCAGCGTGGAAAAGTCGAGCTCGCCGACCGAGCTCCAGCCCTTGTCTTGCGCTCTGTCGTCGTTGACGAGGTCGCGGGTCATGATGTGCGTCGGCTTCTCGTCGTTGTTATTGATCACGATGCGGTCGGCGCGGCGCAGTGCCGCCATCTCGATTTCCGGCCGCTTGATCGACGTCATGTGCATGCCGGTCTCGACCCATGGCTCAAAGAAGATGTGGTCGAGACACGATGACGAGCACATCGCGATGTCGGCGCCTTTCATGGCGTCTTCCGGCTGCTCGACCGCGATAACCTCGACGCCGAGCTTGTCGGTCATCTGGGATGCGAAGGCCTCGCGGTTCTCGCGGGTCGGGCTGAAGCAGCGGATCTGCTTGATGTCGCGTACAGCGCAGGCGGCCATCAGCTGCGAACCGGCCTGCCAGCCGGAGCCGAGGATGCCGACCGTCTCGGCATT
>Ga0075420_100002597_pt1 | contig 15654 bp, 8 predicted proteins | sample SoiMetdeltSBSDD4_FD_75296 | JGI IMG/M metagenome (GOLD analysis project Ga0075420, IMG submission 75296) | Bulk soil microbial communities from a Populus tree surrounding site in Tennessee, USA - Soil MetaG P. deltoides SBSDD4 | ecosystem: Environmental > Terrestrial > Soil > Tree plantation... | reverse complement strand
CACCGCCTCGACGCGTGGGTGACATCGCTCGCCACCAAGCGTCTCGCCGCGATGCACGTCGACGGTCCGGCCGGACAGTACATCGGTGCCTACGGCTGGGTGGAGAACCTCAAGCCGATGCCGGCGTCGATGGTGAAACCGGTTGCTACGCTGCCGGCAGGCGAGCCTGGACCGCTGCAGACGGCGGCCAACGACAGCGGCTTCATTCACGCGCCGTCGATGGCGCACGCGGCGGCGGCCGCTCTGCTTCGCAATTCGCACCTCGGCCCTACCGGTGTCCCGAAGCCTGACGGTCCCTTCGCGATCGAGCTGTCTTCTCGGCGCGTGCGCGAGGCCGCACGCCTCCTCGATGGTGTGCGCCAGGGACAGCCGCTCGGTGCGCTCCTCGGCTATCGTGTGGAACGCCTGCTCCACGAGACGACCGTGGACAACGGCCGCAGTCTCGATCGTTTCATCGCGCCGCTGCGGCGAGTGGCGCCGCTCGTTGCGCGATCGAGCGCCATCCCCACTGGTCCGGTGGACACCATCGCCGCGAACAACGTCGTGGACGGACTCGTCCTCCACCGGCGGTGGAACGAGGAGCGCAACGTCGTGCTCACCGAGCTGAACAAGGCGGTGATGGGGACCAGCGACCTGTCGGCGCTCACGTCGATCATGAACACACTCGCCGATGCGGTCGACGGCGTGAGTGACGCGCTCACCGCCGAGTCCGTCTACCAGATGGTGCGCGGCAACACATCGCGGACGGCCGCCACACTCGCCGCGATTGCGCAGGGCGATGCGCCGCCACCCGAGCTCGAGGTGACGCGCACGCCACGTACGGGCACGTCGATGACGCATCGCGTGCTGCTCCTCATGAGCGGTCCGAACGTGAATACACCAGGCTGGATCGGTGCCGATGCCGCAGTGCGTTCGGCAGCCGAGAAGATGCTCAACTTCTGGGTGTTCAAGCTGCTCGGCGACGGCAGCAAGATTCGCTGCACGATCGAGCGGCTGGACGAGGCGACGCGTGCCGTGGTGGAAACGCGTACGTTTCCGCTCAGCGAGCTGGGGATCGCTCCTCTCGATGTCGTCTACGGCGTTGAAGCCACCAACGCGACCGCGAAGACTGACGTCACACCGAGCGAGATCGAACAGCGGGTTCTCTACCACGCCAAACACAAAGCCGGTGGTTTCGAGCCAGCCGCAACGCTTCGGCTGCAGCACGAGCGCCCAGCCAATCTCGCTGCCGGCGAGCTCACGCTCTTCGATGCGCTCGAGCAGACGCGCAACGTCCGCCGGTTGCTTCAGGTCGCGCGCGGAGCAGATCCGGAAGATCTGAATCCACCAGAGCGCACCGCACAAGGCACCATCGATCTCGCCGATCTCGACGCGCGCGTCGTGAAGGCCGAGAACGCGCTGAACGCCGCGCACGTGGCGCTGACCAATCTGATTGCCCGGATCACGACCACGACGACGGCGGAGATGCTCCGCGGCGCATTGTTGAAGCTTGGAGCATTCGGCGTGGCACCAGCCGTCCCTGTAAGCGCCGCGGGAGAGGGCACCGAGGCCGTGAACGCGCTCGCTCGCCAAGGCAGGGCGCTACTGAAAATCAGCGGCGCGCGTTTGGAACAGGGCAGCGCCCTGCGCGCCCAGCCGGCGGCCGAGGATCCGCGCGGACGCCGCGAACAACTGGTCGCACGCATGCGCGCCGTGTTCGGTCCGGGCTTTGCGGTACTGCCTCGGTTCACGCTCGATGCTACCGGCGCCACCGAATTTGCGAGCGCGCTCGCGGCGAGTACAGCAACTCAGGCCGGTGATGCCCTGGCGGCGCACACGTGGTTCGCACGGTACGCGCGAGTGCGTGACGGCGTGGCGCAGTTCGGCGGGTGCTTGCAGCGTTCGGAAGTGCTCGGTACCAGCTCGCCTCTGAACCTGAGCGTCGCCCAATTGCCGTTCGTCTCTGACGAGCGATGGGTCGGATTGCCGCCTGCACCGGGCGGCGCTATCCCGCCGAGCAAGCTCTCGTTGGTCGTGCAGACGAGCGGTCCGATCAACGCCACGCAGATCATGACCGGGCTGCTGGTGGACGAATGGGTGGAAATCGTGCCGAGCGCCCAGGAAACCACGGCGTTGGCGTTTCAGTTCGATGCGCCCGATGCCTGTGCGCCGCAGAACGTGCTGATCGCAGTACCGCCAGTGTCGGGACAGGAGTGGACCACGGAAACGCTACGGCGCGTGCTGATGGAAACGCTGGACCTCGCGAAGCTGCGCGCGGTGGACACCGAAGCACTGGGCGCGGCCGCCCAACATCTGCCTGGTCTGTACCTCGCCTTGAACACCGAGGACCACGCCGTGTCCACGGACTTCGCGCCGCTCACGACGATCTGACACACGTCCGGCTGATGCCGGACACTACGAGGACGATGCATGCCTCCGCCGCAGCTATTCATCAACATCACACTGCCACCAGGCCAGGTGCCACCGGTGGACCGCTCGTTCCTCGTCGCGGGCAACATCTCCACCCTCTTCTTGCCTGCGAACGCGTCGCTGGTGAACGGGAGTGTCACGGTGCAGTTCGGGCCAGGCGGCTCGACTGTCACGGCGAGGTTCACTGATCAACCGAATTGGAGATGCACCGGAGCCGTCTCGCCATCGACACCATGGGGATCGTTCGTGGAGCTGGCGATCAGCGCGCAGGCCGCCTTTAAAGTCCCCGGTCCAATCGGCACGTCCACGACCGTGACGATGAACAAATCGACGACCTTCATGGTGCGGTTGTTCCCACCCGTCGCGCCGACGATCAGCCTGGCTCCATTCCCATCGCCGATCGTCGCGCGCGAGCTACCGCTCCGCTTCGCCTTCGAGGGATCCGCAACAAGTCCGCAGGCACCTATTCGGATCGTGCAGTACAAAGTCGAAGGCGGCGAGTTCGCCACTGCGACGAACGCGAGCGGCAACTGGTCGCAGTTCCGCATCATCCTGCCGCTGCCGCCAACGCTGCCCGGCCGTGATCACACGCTCACCATCCGCGCGATCGACACGTTCGGAACGACTGGCGAAATCTCATTACCCCTCGTCATCCAGTCCGATCCGCCCATCGTCGTCCCGCCCGGCGGGAAGACGACGTTCTCCGGTGCGCCGACGACATCTTCGGTCACCAGTTGGACGAGGCTCGAGCCGGAATCGACCGGCGCCGATATCGGCGCCAGCTCCAGCGCGCGCATCTTCGATCCGCTCTGGATGCTGACGCGTCAGTGGCAGATGGGAGAGTTTCAGGGCGAAGACGCAGGCACGCCGATACAGGCGCGGGTGCGCGCCACCAGTGCCGTGCTGTCACGCCGCTTCTTCGGAGGGGTGCCGAAGCCAACTGGCGCCGGTCCAGCGGCAGTGTCCGCCCAGGCATACGACCCGTCGCGCATGCCGTTGGAGGTTCTTGTGGAGCGCCGGTCGATGCGCGCCGCCGACGAGAGCGACGCACGCATGCTGCCGTTCGCCGTCGAAGCTGGACTTCATTTCCTGCGCATGCTTGACCTGCAGAAGCCCTCAAAGAGCTATCGTCCAGCGTTTATCGCGAAGTTCGGACTTCAGTCGCTCGCCGCGGACTCGCCGGTGGTGGACGATGCCACCACACGTTACGTGCAGTCGATGGCTGGCCGCGCGGTAGACGGGCGGCGGCTTGCGGTCACGCTGCGCCGCGTTGGCGCCGCGCAGTTGGCTGTCGACCCGACTCTGAACATCTCCGTTGAAGACCGCGCCGAGGTTCAAGTCGCGGCGGCTGCGTGGCTCGAGTGGTACGACGGGATGTGCAGCGAGCCCGCCGGTCCCGCCGATGACGCGTGGACTCCGGCACGACTCGAGTACGCGCTGGCGGTCGGCACACGTCTGTCGGCAGACGCGCGAGACGAGATGACCTTCACGGCGACAGAGATCGACGGTCCGATCGACTGGAGCTCATTCGACGTCGATTCCAGACTCTCGCTCACCGCGGCGTCCGATCGGAGCGTCACCTCGTTGGTCGAGGCGGTCATTCCGGCGCCGATCAGTTTTCCAGGGTCCCCTGCACCCCGCTTCTGGGAAATGGAAGACGCGCGCATCGCCTACGGCCTGGTGCCGGTTGGACCGACCGATCTCGCGCACCTGATGATGATCGAGTATGCAAGCGCCTACGGGAACGACTGGTTCGTGCTGCCGCTCACGCTGCCAGTCGGGTCGGTCACGCGTGTGGACTCACTGGTCGTCACAGATACGTTCGGGGTTCGCAGTCTGGTGCGTCCGCTCAACGACCCAGCGCTGCCGCCAGCGTTCTTCTCGATGTGGCAGCCGTCGCTTCGGCACCGCGTGACAAGCGCCGACCCCACAGTCGCCGTTAATCGCTTTTTCCTGCCCCCGACGCTTCCGCGCACCCTCGACAGCGCTCCGCTGGAGGACGTGCTGTTCATGCGAGACGAGATGGCCAATCTGGCGTGGGCCATCGAACGGACCGTCGAAAGCCCGATCGAGCAACCGGCGCAACGCTACGATTTGCGCGAATCGCCGGCGTCTCCTGTTTCGATCAGCGCTGACACGCCCCAGTACTTGCTGGCGTCGCAAGTGCCGCGCAATTGGATTCCGCTCTTGCCGGTTCAAGTCCCGAATCCGTTGCAGCCGAACGCGCCGGGCCAGTTCCTCTCGCGTCTCAAACGCGGTGCGATGCTGCAGGCGGACGGTACGACGACGACCGTTCACTCGGAGGTGGGCGACGTGCTACGGAGCGTCGCGAACCTGCTGCTCTACGACGAGGAAGTTCCGCGCGAAGGGATACGAATCACGCGTCAACGAAGGCTGGCGCGGTGGACCGACGGGTCCACCTGGCTGTGGACGGGGTTCCGAAACCAGGCCGGCCAGGGCGAGGGTTCGAGCGCGTTGCGGTTCGATCAGCTGCTCGACCCGCGTGCGCTCGTGAAGGAGTAGCGCCACATCTGCCGTATTCTGTGTCATGTCATAGGCGGTCTTAGCGCCGTTCCTGGGCGGCGCTCTGAACGTGAACCTCCGACGGTGAAGCGCGGGACTTCTCCGCTCGGACCTCAGTCGAGAGAACTATGCCATCGAGAGATCCCGCCGAGTGGTTCCATGACCTTAGCGTCCACATCGACGATGAGGAGTTGCTCCGAGAGGCCGCGTCGCTCGAACCAACGCTGCTCCACGACGGATCGCGAATCGGCGCGGCGCTGTGGACCATCCTCGTATCGGCGATTGCCGGTGCCTTCAGCGGTTTCACATTCAGCGACGAAGTCCGTTCCTCCTGGTTGATCTTCGTTTCGTACTTGGTTGCCGGCGCCCTTGTGCTGCGCGTCCTCAAGCCGGTGAGCACACGGCTCCTCGGCCCGACGGCCGCATGGCCGGCCATCATGGCGTTCTTCTGGTCGATTCTCCTTGCGCTCGTTGCGGTGTTGGGGAGCCGGATCGAAACGGTCTGGCTCGCCTACACGGTGATCGTCGGTGGCGGTGTGTTCATCGGACTGATGTACGGTTCGGTCAACCCCTATATCGGAAACGAGGACGCGTGGCTCGGGCTCGCTGGGCTGCCGCTCGGCGCACTCTCCACGTGGTCGGCGAGCGCCCTGCAGCGAGCGTTCGATGCCAGCACCAATCCGCCCTGGTCGGAGGCGTACGTGGGCACGATGGCGGCCACCGTCTTCATGGTGCCCATGGCCGTCTTGACGGCGATGCTCTCGACCAGGTCGAGGGGTCTCGCAAAAATGGCGACGCTCTATCTCCACAACGAGAACTTCACCGCGAAGGCGATTGAATACCTGGACCAGGCCATCGCCCTCTCACCGAGATCGGCCGACCTCTACAACATGCGTGGCATCGCGTACTCCAAACTGGGGGACGCGGATCGTGCCGATGCCGACTTCCGAAAAGTGAGCGAGCTTTCTCCTCGCGCCGCAGAAGCGCACATGAACCGGGGGGTCGACTTCATCAGGCAGGGCGACTATGACCGCGCGATTGACGCGCTGAAATTCGCCACAACCATCAAGCCGAAGCTCGCGACGGCATTCAGCAATCTCGGCACTGCTTATCAGAAGAAGGGTGACCTCGATGCCGCGATCCAGAACTACAGCCGCGCCATCGAGCTGAGAGCAAAGTACCCGATCGCCCTGGCCAATCGCGCATACGCGCATCACCTGCAAGGCGAACACGATCTCGCGATCGCCGATGCGACTCGCGCCATCACGCTCGACCCTCGACTGCCAATGGCGCACGTCAACCTCGGGCACGCGCTCGCAGGAAAGGGGGATGCCGTCGGGGCGGCGCGCAGCTATCGGCGTGCCCTGGCGATGAATCCGGATCCCTCAGTCGCCGAAGAGGCGATCACGGCGCTGGAGAAACTCGGCGTCCATCCAGCCGATGAAGACGAGGACGACGACGACTGATGAAGCTTCTGCTGGTCATCGTCGAAGGGCAGCTCTATCTAGCTGGCATCCTCGCCATCTTTGTTGCCGAGCTCGCATTGCTGTTCTGGGGCCTCTGGTCTCGTCGGCCGATCATCGGCCTCGTCGCCGTGTTCGTCGCGGTGCCATTGATCCGGAGCACCGTCAGTGCCATTCGCGCGTGCTTCTTCAGGTTAGAACCGCCTGAAGGCTTATCGCTCGCCCGATCCGAAGGCCGCGCGCTGTACGGACTCGTGGAAGACATCCGGCGCGCTGTGGATGCGCCACCGGTCGACAGCATCACGATCACTGGCGGTTTCAATGCCAGCGCAGTGGTCTACTCGGTCCTGTGGCCGTTGCGGCGACGCCGCACGCTGGTGCTAGGGCTGCCCGTGCTGACCACGCTCTCGACTGCGGAGCTGCGCGCCGTAATTGCACACGAACTGGCGCATTTCTCCAGCGCGTACGATCCCTTCGCGGCCTGGGTCTACCGGACACACCGCAGCTGGGTCGCGCTCCGCGCGGCACTCGACCGAAGGCTTGCGACTCCCGTGTACGTCTACTGGTTCATTCGGTGGTATGTGCCGCGGCTGTACGCCGCCTCGTCGGGCGTCGCCCGCGACCACGAATTCGTGGCTGACGACGTCGCCGCGAAGGTAGCCGGCAGTCGCGCGGCCGCTGATGCGCTCGTGGTCTTCGAATCAGGTGCGCGATTCGAGGATCGCACGCACTGGCCGAAGGTCGATGTCAGCCATGAAACGGATGCTGTGCCTCCTCGCCCGTACTCGCAGATGCTGACGTGGAACGCACGCGTGACCACGACCGAGGTGCTCGATGAGCTCCTTGCCTGCGACACCGAGCAAACCGACACACATCCTTCGTTGCGCGAACGGCTTGTCCGGCTCGACGAGTCGATGCGGCTGCCGCCGCCTGCCGTTTGCTCGGCTGGCGAGGAACTCCTTGGCCTAGAGCTGGAGCGACTCGCCGATCAGCTCGATCGGCAATGGGCGAGCCGGAATGGCGACGCCTGGCATCGACATCGCGCAGAGCATGTCGATCGAAGAGCCATGTTGGCGAGGCTGGCCGCCATCGAGACTCCCACTCCCGATGAACTGTTCACGCGCGCGGAGCTCGTCGAGGCGCTCGAAAGCCCGGACGAGGCGCTGGCGATCTATCAGGCCGCTGCGCAACAGGGTCACCCGGCGGCGAGTCTGGCGGCCGGTCGGGTGCTCCTCGATCGCATGAATTCACAGGGCATTCGCTTAGTCGAGGACGCCATGGATCACGACGATCGACTGGTGCCGGATGCCTGCCGGATTCTCGCGGAATATTACAGAGAGACCAATCAGGAACTGGCGGCTCGCAAGTGCGAATGGCGCGCTGCGCGACATACAACCCGCGCACGTCTCGCCAGTAAGACCCTCGAAGGCTAGACGACGTCGAATTGGTCCAGATGCCGCAGAGGGATCGCTCTCGCTCTACTGGGCTCGCACCCCCGTCCTCAACTCGCTCAACGGGAAGACAGGAGTTGGCGACGGTTCGGGTGCACGATGTCTGGGCACCCACTCGCTCCAATCCTTGTCGAATCCGTGCCGCTGCAGCCAGTTCACGTGCTCGTTCACCTGCGTGCGCCCGGAGCGAAGCAGACGGCGCCCCACCATCTTGGCCACCATCGTCTGCGCGGACGCGCCGCGTACGAGCGATGAGAGGATGTGGCGTCTCGAGTAGAACTTTTCGTAGGCCGAGAGGATCGCGCGCTGCAGCGTGACCGGGTTGATGCTCTTGGTCTGCAGCAGCACGAAGTTGCCGACGCCGTAGTCCAACTCGTAGCGTCCGTTCTGAGGATTGAGGGTGAGGAACAGCCGGCCCTCGCGCTTGAGCATGTCCATCTGCTGCGTGCCGGGGAGCGGCGTCAGCGGCAGATACTGCACCGTGTCGAGGCGGTGCCGGACACAGAAATCCCCTGTCTCCCTCACGGTCGCCTCGTCGTCGGCGTCGCCTCCAAGGACGAACATGCCGTGGACGTGGAGCTTGGCCCTGTGCAGCCGCTCGACGCAGTAGACGATGTCGTCGACTGTCTGCTTCTTCTGAAAATCCACCAACGTCTGCGGATTGATCGATTCGAAGCCGATGAAGACCATGTAGCAGCCGGCTTCCTTCATCAGGCGAATGAACTCCTCGTCCTTGCTGAACTCCAGGCGCACCTGCGCCGAGAACCGGATGTTCAGCTTGGCGTCGATGAGATGTCGCAGCAGCGCCTTGCACTTTCGAACGTGCGCCGTGAAGTTGTCGTCGGCGAAGAACACGTATGGCTTTCCAGTCAGCCGCGTCTGCTGGCGGATGTCTTCGACCACGGCCTCGGGGTTGCGGAAACGCGTGCTGCGCCGGTAGACCTCGATAATCGAGCAGAACGTGCAGTTATACGGGCAGCCTCGAGACGAGGCGACGAGCGCCCCGACGGGAAACAGCTTGTGGATCCAGCGACGGTGATACTGCTCGTAACCTTCGATGAGCGACTGATCGGGGATGAGATCGATGTCCTGGATGAGCGGCCGCTCCGGGTTCTCGACCACCATGTCGTCGCTCCGGTACGAGATACCGAGGACCCGATCGACGTTTCCATCGCCGTGCAGCAATGCGTTGGTCAATTCGAGGAACGTGGCCTCGCCCTCTCCACGGACGACGTAGTCGCAGTGGTGCAGAGCTTCTTCGGCCATGTACGTGACGTGATAGCCACCCATCACGATCGGCACACGGGTTCGGGCGCGGATCTGATCCGCCAGGGCGTAGCACTCCTTCACCTCGGCGGAGTTGACGGTGAGGCCGATGAGGTCTGACTCGAGAATCCGGCTCCAGTCCCACGTCCGTACGGCTTCGACGTACACTCGGGCATCGTAGCCCTCTCGCTTGAGAACCGTCCCGAGCAGCGGCAATGCGAGGCCTGGATAGGCAAACGTCGAATACACGTTTGTCCGCTTCGGCTCGACTTTGATCAGCGTGACCTTTTTTCGTGTGTTCGCCATGACACCTCGCATCGACGCCCTAGGTGCCCGCGCTCACGGCGTCGAGCCGTGGCGGCACGCAGGTGATGTTGTTCTGCTGCACGACGGGTAGTTGAAGGGGCGACCGTCCCAGGGTTTCGAGCGACCGGTTTCCGTCCTTGAAGGTCCACCAGCCGTCCTCGCGCACGCGCTTCACGAGCCGATCCTCGAGCAGGTTCTCGGCCTCGTCGTAGAGTCCGTCCTCGAGTTCCTCCAAGAACGGGATGTATTCCTGCAGGCCCTTGGCGATGGTCCACCACATGTAGCGATGCGTCAGTTTTTCTTTGGCGTCCTGGTACTTCCGCCGGCGGATCGCGTCCAGCATCTGAGCGGGTGAGAACACCTGGCGTGGCGCGTCGATGAGCGCTTTCTGGAGCGTCGACGGCTTCATGCGTAACGGGAAATGGGTGACGAAGTTGCCGTCGCAGTACTTCCATCCACGGAAGATGCTGCGGTACCAGGGGACGATGGCCTCATATCCGCGGATCTGTTCGGGGTAGTGCCCCCAGACTGGGAAGAAGTACGCGATCGTCAGCTTCTGGTCCAGCACGAACTCGACGGATCGGTGCATGGTGTCCAGTGTGTCCGTGTCGGCGCCGACGACGAACGATCCCGAGATGCGGAAGCCGTACTGGTGCAGCTTGTTGACCGCGGCGATGATCTTCTCGAGCGTCTGCTTCTTGTCGTAGCCAACGAGTGTTTCCGGTTGGACCGATTCGTAGCCCTGGTAGATCTGGGTAATGCCCGCCCGCCGCATCAAGCCCAGAAGCTCGTCATCGCGCACCACCTCGATGCGGGTCAGCACCATGATGTCGAAGCCGAGGTCCTCTTCGATCATCCGCTGCAACAGCTTCTTGGTGAACGGCCTGACTGCCGCGAAGTCGTTGTCGACAAACAACAGCTCTTTCCCATACTGCCGTTTGTCTTTCAGGTCGCGGATGACGCTTTCCACGTCGCGCTTGCGATAGCCAGCCTCGAACATCGTATTCACGATGCAGAACGTGCACTTGAACTGACAGCCCCGTGACGACTGAACGGTCAGAAGTGGCATCTTTCGCTGCCAAATCATGTCGAGCGTGCTCAGTCTGCGGTATCCGTCGATGAGCTCGAAGTTCGGCACCGTCTCGAACTGCTTCGGCCCCTGGCGGGGCAGCGTGCGATGGACGCGCGCGCCATCGCGATACGCGATGCCACGAACGGCGCCGACGTCTCCGCCGTTGTCGAGTGTGTCGATGAGCTCGAGGATGGTCTCATCCCCTTCGCCGAACACGACGTAGTCGGCGAATTCGAGGCACGACTCGGGGAAATAGCTGGCGTGCGTGCCGCCAATCACGACCGGGATTCCCAGTTTCTCCTTGATGGCGGACGCCAGCACACGCGTCTTGTCGGCGCCGGCGCTCAGGGTCGAGAAGCAGACCAGATCTGATTCCGCGATCCGCGACCACTCGGGCGCCTTCACGTGCTCCATGAACACGGTCACGTCGTACCCGGCCTCGGAGAGTACCGTACCGATGAACGGCATTCCGTAGTCGGGCATCACGAGCCGGAAACAGAAATCCGGATACTCGCCGCCCAATTGGATGCAGGTAATCTTTTGTATGCCCATGGAGAATCCATCACAGAAATTGACGACGGACAATTGACGATTGAAATTGCGCAATCAGTCGTCAATCAATTCGTCAAAGTCCCCTGTCAATCGTTATTCCAACCAGGGGTCCCGCGGGAGGGACGCAACGTAGTCCTACCGGTGAGAGTTCGTCAAGGACAAATGGGACTCAACGGGCGCCGAGGAACGCGACGGTAACGGCTCCCGGTCCGGCGTGTGCACCGAACACGGCCGAGAGCGGCACGATGGACAGGTCGCGAATATCGAGGAATTCCCGCAGTGCCTCACCGTACTCTGAGGCGGTCTTGGGCGCGTCGGCGTGCGCGACGATACACCGCAGCGGACCGGCGCTCACGACAGTCTTTCGGACGAGCTCCATCAACCGCCGCCGGGCTTGGCGGGCCGTATACGCCGTCGCCTCGACCCGCACCTTGCCTTCCTCGTCAAGCGTGAGAATCGGCCTGATCTTGAGCGCTCGTGCCAGGCGGCCCCGTGCGCCTGACAGCCGGCCTCCCCGAACGAGGTACTCGACGGTCTCGACGGTCGCGAACACCCTGACGTTCTGCACGGCCCACGTCACCCGCTGATGCACGTCTTCGAGTGTGCTGCCGGACTCGACCGCGTCTGCAGCCTCGCGCAGGATCAACCCCAGCCCCGCCGACACACTCTTCGAGTCGATGACGCTGACGTCGATCTGATCTCGAACTGAGTGGGCGGCAGTTTTCGCTGCCTGGAAGGTGCCACTCAGCGCCGCGGATACCGTGATCGCCAACGCCGCCCGCTGATGCGGCACCCTTCGCAAGTACGCCTCCCTGAACTGTTCCGCAGTCGGGTGTGACGTCGTCGGATGACAGAGGGATGTGGCGAGCTGGCGATAGAACTCCTTGTCGGTGATGGTGACCTTGTCGAGGAAGCTGCTCGCGCCGAAGACAACTTTCAGCGGGACCATCCGGATCCTGTCGCGGATGACCTCATCGGCGGGCAGGTCGCACGCCGAGTCCGTGATGAGCGCAACGGCCCGAGGCTCGAAGGTCGACATGTGCTGTGCGCGCATGTCTTCGAACCGGGGCGCGTCGAGCTCGCCGTAGTCGCGCACGATCGCGAATGCCTGTTGCGGATCGTCAGTGTGAAGGTGCACGTGCAGCCGATGATTCGTACCGGCCACGATCACGGAATCGCCAACAGTCTCCAGCCGCTTCCTCAACTCGTCCTGATTCACCGAATGCCCAGACACGGCAGCCTGAGTACAAAATCTGAAACGGACAGGAGCAGAAGCGACTCGGTGCGTCTCGATCAGACCGTCCGCCGACTGTTTGAGCTCTTCGGGGTCGACGGCGCCCGACTCGAGAAAGCGCCGCATGCCTTCCAGCATGGCGACGAAGCCCTGAGCGCCCGCATCGACGACGCCAGCGTCCGCCAGGACGGTGAGTTGTTCCGGCGTCCGGCCAAGCGAGGAGACGGCGGTGGGAAGCGATTGCGCAAGCAGCGCCCGCAGATCGCTGGCCTGCGATCCATGCCTATCGATGAAAGCCGCCCAATCCCGCATGACGGTGAGCATCGTTCCGTCTCGAGGTTCGGCGACCGCCTCTCGGGCGAACGCGGCTCCCTTCGACGCGGCGCGCGCGAACGACGCGACATCGGCTTCGCTCTGGCCGCTGAGTCCGACCGACAGGCCGTACAAGAACTGCGCAAGGATGGCGCCGGAGCAGCCGTGCGCGCCGAGCAGCGCCCCTTCAGCCAGCGCGCCGCTCATGTCAGATACCGAGACGTCGTGACAGGCGAGCGCCCGCTCGACCGCGCTTCGCAGCGTGAGCGCGAGGTTGGTGCCCGTGTCTCCGTCGGCGACCGGAAACACGTTGATCGCATTGAGATGTTCCTGGAGTTGGAGCACCGAGCGCGAAGCGGCGATCATCGCGCCCTGCAGCAGCGGGCCAGTCAGTCGGGCGGGGGCTGGCGTCATCGGCACGGGCATTCACTCCCGTCCGGCTAGGTCAGGAGATTGAGACGCTTCAGCAGGTCGTGAAATCGCGGGTCCTGTCGAATCGGATCGAGGCGTGGATCGACGGCGAGCCCCACCATCCATTGCGCTCGCCCTTGGTACGCCTTCTCGAGCCACTCGAAGCTCTTGTCCACATCCCCAAGCCCCACGTATACCGTCGCCACGTCGAAGGGTGAGACGTATCGCTGCTGCGAAATGGTCAGCAGCTCGTCGAGTATCGCCCTCGCCTCGTCATGGCGGCCGGCCATGCCGTACGCGTTGCCGAGCGCGCCGATCATCTCCGTCGAGCCTCGCTTCGTCTGATCGATGGCCTGCTCGAAGCCGGCGATCGCCTCATCGTACTCGCGCGTCTGAACGCAGGCGCAACTCAAAAGGAACCGGGCCATGACGAATTGCGGCTCCATTTCGAGAGTCTTCCGGTACTGACGGATGGCCTCGTCGTATCGGCGCGCAAAGTACAACACCCAGCCGACGTGCGTGTTGATGATCAACGACAGCGGATCGAGCTCCTGCGCCAGCCGGATTTCTTCCTCGGCCTTCTCGAACCTGGAGCGGGCGCACGAGTAAATGGAGAACCAGTGGTGAAGTGTGGGGTAGTTGGGATTCAGACGCTGCGCCTTCTCATACGAGCGTTCGACGGCCGCCCAATCCCAGTCCCAGTAGATGTTCACGAGGACCATCGAGGCATGCGCTTCGGCCAGCGTGTCGTTGAGCTCGATGGCCTTCTGCGCCGCGGCCTTCCCCTTCGGGAAGACAATGAGCGGATCGATGATCGACGTCGTGGACAACAGCGAGTACGAGTCGGCGAGGCCCGAGTAGGCGAGCGCGTAGCTCGGGTCCTCGGCGATCGCCTGCTCGAAGAACGGGATGCTTTTCAGGATCGCTTCCGGATGGCGCTTGTTCCACAAGAAGCGTCCTTTCAAATACAGCTGGTAGGCCTGCGAGTTGTAGGTCTTGGGTACAGCGAGACGCTTCTTGTCCGGCCCGGTCAGCGTGAATTTCAGCTTCTCGGATATCTCTCTGGCGATGTCAGCCTCGACCTGAATGATGTCCGCGACCGGGCGGTTGTAGCGCTGGCCCCAGAGTTGCGTTGCATCGGCAGCCCGCACCAGCTCCACCTGCAGGCTGATGTGCTCTCCGCGCTGCATCAATCGGCCCGTCAGCAGCACGTTGACGTTCAATTCGCGGGCGATGCGCCTCGCGTCCCACTCCTTGTTCTTGTAGCGGAACGCCGTACTGCGCGCGATGACGCGAAGCTTCGGCAGCTGAGCGAGGTTGTTGATGATGCTCTCGGTGACGCCGTCGGCGAAGTACTCCACATCCGGGCTGCCATCGTTCTGGAACGGCAGTACTGCAATCGACTCGACAGCCTTTCGTCTGATGGGTCCGACACGTGTACCGGGCGCGCCAGTGAGGAGCGACAACAGATCCAGCTTCAGCTCGCCCGCTGTCTGATAGCGCTGCGCTGGATCCTTTTCCAGGCACCGGCCAATCACGCGTTCGAGGCCGGCTGGAACCGGCTGCCCCACGTCCCGCAGTGTGGGTGCCTCTTCCGTCAGGATCGACACCAGCAGGTCAGGAACGGTGTGGCCGGCGAACGGACGGCGGCCGGCAATCATCTCGAACAGCACACAGCCCAAGGCGAAGATGTCGCTCGTCGGCTCGACGGCCGTGCCGCGGACCTGCTCGGGAGACATGTAGCCGATAGTGCCTTTCACGGTCCCCGCATCGGTTCGCGTGAGCGCAGAGGCGATGACGCCGGTCGCATCGTCGTCGGCACGCGGTGCCGAACGGGCAATGCCGAAGTCGAGGATCTTGATGTGCCCGTCCGTCGTCAGGAACAGATTGGCTGGCTTCAGGTCACGATGGACGATCCCGTGCGAATGCACAGCGGACAAGCCGTCGGCCACGGCGGTCGCGACCTCGACGGCCCTGCGCCAGCCGAGCGGCGCGCGCTCAATGCTCTCCTTCAGCGTTTCGCCCTGCAGCAGCTCGGTGACGATGTACGAGACCTTCTGGTGCAGGCCGATATCGTGAATCGCCAGGACGTTGGGATGGGAGAGCGCGGCGACGGTCTTCGCCTCTTGTCCGAAGCGCGCCAGCGTGGCGGGGTCCTCGGTCAGGTGTTCAGGGAGGATCTTGATCGCCACCTCCCGTTCCAGCCGCGGATCCCAGCAGCGATACACCTCGCCCATGCCGCCCGCGCCGAGCGGCGCCAGCACTTTATACGGACCGAGATGGCTCCCCGCAGTTAGCCCCATCGTGAGCGCTCAGGTGGAATGCGACTCGATATCTTGGAAACGCCACATTGAACCGCTTCTAACACTCCCAGCTCGTCTCTACCGCCGCGCTCGGGATGGCACGCCAGTCGGACACGATCCTGCCGTCCTTGATCGTTATCACGACCTGCAGCAAATCGTTGAGGTCGATGAGCTGGTTGCCGTCGATCAATACCATGTCTGCGAGCCTGCCCGCGCGTCTCGGAGGTTGACGCTGGTGCGCCCGCCGAGACCGAGACGATCTTGCCGCGACGCACGACAACCGAGCCTCGCTCGATCACACCGCCCTTGCCGTCGAGAATGCGCGCGTTGACGACCGCGATACCCTGCCCAG
>Ga0075420_100002595_pt1 | contig 15659 bp, 13 predicted proteins | sample SoiMetdeltSBSDD4_FD_75296 | JGI IMG/M metagenome (GOLD analysis project Ga0075420, IMG submission 75296) | Bulk soil microbial communities from a Populus tree surrounding site in Tennessee, USA - Soil MetaG P. deltoides SBSDD4 | ecosystem: Environmental > Terrestrial > Soil > Tree plantation... | reverse complement strand
TTGCCGTCGGGTCGCACGGCCAGCGCGCCGGTGGCGCTGCCCGCGAACTCGCGGAGAGAAGCGCCCGATTCCGGATCCCAGGTGACGACCCTCCCGCTGAGCAGGCCGGTCGCGATCGTCGTGGACGTGATGGCGACGCCCCGCGCCGAGAGGCCTTCGAGTTTCAGGAGGCAGGTCCCTGCCTCCAGGTCCCACAGGGCGGAGGGGACGCGCCATCCTCCCGTCACGGCGCGGCGGCCGTCGGGACTCACGGCGAGGGAGCCGAACTCGAGCTGGCCCGTGTCGATCGTCCTGACCCGGCGTCCGGAGGCCGGATCCCAGATCGCGATCCACCCGTCCGCCCCCGCCGTGACCGCGCGGCCGTCGGGCAGGAACGCGACGCCGCCCACGGCGTCGCTGTGGCCCGGAACGTCGAAGCGCCGCTTCCCGGTCGCCGCGTCGAACAAGGCCACGGCGGTGCCGTCCCCGATCGCCACGACTCCGTCCCGGATCGCGACCGGGTGGAATCGATCGCCGAGCCCCTCGAACGACTGGACGCGGGTCCCGGACTCGAGGTCCCACAGGCCGGCGGTGCGATCCGCGCATCCGGCGATGACGCTCCGGCCGTCGGGCGTGAATGCCGCCCACAGGAATTCCGACCGCTCCGGCATGACGCGCAGCCTCCGGCCGGCCTCCAGGTCCCACACCGCCAGGCCGCCTTCCGCCGGCCCCGCGCCCTCCGCGGGGATCATGCGGCCGCAGGTGGTGACCGCGGTCCGGCCGTCGGGGCCGATCGCGAGGCCCGAGATCTCGCCCCGGTGGGCGTCGACGGATTTCAACCGCGCTCCCGTGGAGGCGTCCCACAAGACCATCCGGCCGTCCGCGCCGCCGGAGAGGACCTGGGCGCCCTCCTTGAGGAAGGCCGCGCACATCACGGAACCCTTGTGCCCGCCCTCGAAGACGCGGATCCGCTCGCCGGTCTCGACCTTCCACAGGCCGAGCGTCCCGTCCATGCCGGCCGAGAGCGCGGTCGCCCCGTCTTTGGAGAGGGCGACCGTCCAGACGCGTTCCCGGTGGCCCTCGTAGGTGCGGATCCGGGCCCCGGTCTCGAGATTCCAGAGCGCCATCGTGCCGTCGCCGGCGGCGGTCATGGCCCGCGCGCCGTCCGGAAGGAGCGCGATGGAGCCCACGACGCCCCGGTGGCCCTGGAAGTTCCGCCGCCGCTCGTTCTTCTCGAGGTCCCACAGGATGAGGCTCGTGCCCGCGCCGACGAGGAGCGTCTTGCCGTCCTTGCCGAAGGCGAGGGACCAGACGCGGCCGGGCGTGCGCCACCGGCGCGTGCCGAGCCGCGAGACCGCTCCTTCGGGAAGCGGATCGCCGGCGAGGTCGGCGCGGGGTTTCGGATCCTGCAGGAAGACGAGAAGGGCGGCGAGAAGAACCCGGATCATCGACCGATCATACGGGCTTGGAGGTTGGAGCTTGAAGCTTGAAGCTATTTTTTGGCGTAGTGGAGGATCAGGCCTCCGCGCATCGCGAAGTCGGCGGCCGCGATCAGGCCGAGCGCGAGAATGGCGGGCGCGCCCGAGCGGGGAACTTGGGCGAAGAGCGAGCCGAGGCTATGGACGAGGGTCCCGGCCCAGGTGCCGGGGGCGCCCAAGGAACCGGCGGCGCCCACGGAAGCCCACAACGCCATGGCGGCCGCGCCGGCCCCGAGCAGGACCAGGCCGAGCCGGCGCATGCGCCGGTTGAGCGTGGCATCGAGGACCGCGTAGTACCCCGCCGCGATGGCGGCGGCCATGAGGATCACGAACGGAAACGTGACCGTCGGCAGCGCGCCCATGCCCTTGAAGGGGCCCCCCAGGTCGGCCGCGCCCCATCCGAGGAACCACAAGGGCACCGCGAGCCCGAGGCAGATCTTGGGGGCCCGCGTCGCCTCGGTGTGCTCGTCCTGGTCGAAGCACCTCGCGACGCCGAACCACGCGAGGCCGCCGGCCGCGAGGAGCAGGTTCACCGGCGCGAAGAACACGCCCAGCCGGCCCGACCACAGGGAGCGGTCGAGGGCGGCGGTCCCGACCAGGACGGCCGCCGCCGAGCCGGCGAGGAAGCCGAGCACGACGCGGGCGCGGCCCGAGCGACGCAATTCGTGCCGCATCAGGAAACAGGCGATCGCGAGCGCCACCAGGCCGGCGGCGCCGAACGCGAGGCTGACCGTCGAGGTGAAGAGGGAACCGATCGAGGAGAAGAACCCCGCGCCGCCCTTCGCGACGCTTCCCGCGATCGCGAGCAGGGCCAAGCCGGGTCCGAAATGGGTGGCCACCGAGGAGAACGAGAGCCGGATCCTCACCTCGGACGGGAGGACCGCCACGCCGGGACCCTGCGTCGCGGACTTCGCGTTCAAGGTGGAGGTCTTGCCCTTGACCAGGCGCTCGACCGTCCCGAGCAGGGCCCGCGCGCTCTGGAACCGCGCCTCGGGCTGGCGGGCGAGGAGCTTCGCCACGATGGGGATCGCGCGGGGATCGACCCCGGGGAACGACTCGCGGATCGGCCGCGGCGACCCGGTGACCCGGTTCATCGCGACTTCCCGTTCGTCCACGCCGGGGAAGGGGAGCTTTCCCGTCAGCATCCGGTAGTAGATCACGCCGAGCGAATAGAGGTCGGTGGTCGACTCCGGGAGCTGGCCCTCGAACTGCTCCGGCGCCATGTACTCGACGGGGCCGCCAATGGGATCCTCGGGCTTGAGGGTGCGCCCGAGGTGGGGCTGCCAGCCCTGGCCGAAGTCGGAGATCCGCGCCCGTCCGTCGGAGGCGAAGAGGATGTTGGTCGGGCGGAGGTTCAGGTGGAAGAAGTTCGCCTCGCGGGCGGCCTCGAGTCCCAGCGCGACGTCCCGCACGATGCGGGTGGCGCGGTCGAAGGGGAGGCGCCGCTCGGTCTCGAGGAGCTTCTCGAGGCTGCCGGCGGGGACGTGCTCCATGAGGATGTAGCCGCGGCTCTCCTGCCGGCCGACCTCGAGGACCTTCACGATCGAGGGATGCGTGAGGCGCCGGGCGGATTCCGCGGCGTCGAAGCAGCGGGCGGAGAACTCGGGGTCCGCGGAGGCTTCGGGGGAGAAGAGCTTGAAGGCGAGGAGGGGTTCGTTGCCCGAGGGCGGCGAGGCGAGGTACACCGACGCGTGGGGTCCGGCGCCGATCTTCTCCCGGAGCCGGTACCGTCCGACGGCGGTTCCGGCAAAAGGGTCGGGCGCCTCGGCGAGCTGAGGCATGCATAATATATACATCATACGAATGAAGAATGGCAACTGAATTTGCGAGATTCCGCGCGCTTCGGCGGAGAGGATGGGCGAATTGCGAACCTCCCGCGGAAGTCCGACCCCCAACCCCGGGGCGTAGGCGAATGCCCGAACTCCCCGACATCGAAGTCTATGTCGACCGCCTGCGGTCCCTGCTCGCGGGGCGGACGCTGGAGCGGGTCCGGCTCGCCACCCCCTTCCTCCTGCGGTCGGTCGATCCCCCCGTGACCGCCGTGGAGGGCCGGCGGGTCGCCGGCGTCCGGCGGATCGGAAAGCGGATCGTCCTCGAGGTCGACGGCGACCTGTTCCTGGTCCTTCACCTGATGATCGCGGGCCGGCTCCAGTGGCGGGGGCCGGGGGCGGCCATCCCCGCGCGGATCGGCGCGGCCGCGTTCGACTTCGAGAACGGGACCCTCCTCTTCACGGAAGCGGGAACGAAGAAACGGGCGTCGCTCCACGTGGTCCGCGGCGCGGCCGCCCTGCGGGAGCACGACCCGGGGGGAATCGAGGTCTTGAGTTCAGACCTCGCCGGCTTCCGCGCCGCCCTGGCCCGGGAAGTCCACACGCTCAAGCGCGCGCTCACCGATCCCCGGCTCTTCAGCGGGATCGGGAACGCGTACTCGGACGAGATCCTGCACCGCGCCCGGCTCTCCCCGTTCGCCCGGACCGACGGGTTGTCGCCCGGGGAATCGGAGCGGCTCTGGACCGCGGCCCGCGACGTGCTCGGCGAATGGTCCGCCCGCCTGCAGTCCGAGCCCGGGTTTCCGGAGCGCGTGACGGCCTTCCGGCCGGGCATGGCCGTGCACGGGCGGTACCGGAAGCCGTGTCCGGTCTGCGGATCGCCCGTCCGGCGGATCGTCTACGCCGACAACGAGATGAACTACTGCGCGACGTGCCAAACGGAGGGACGTTTGCTGGCGGATCGGTCCCTGAGCCGCTTGTTGAAGGACGATTGGCCGCGCCACCGTTAGCTCTAAGCTTTAAGCTCTAAGCTTTAAGCGTCCTTTCATACGTGCTTAGAGCTTAAAGCTTAGAGCTTAAAGCTAAGCGGGCACGCCCCATAGGAACCCCTGGCCCGACTTCACGCCCAGGTCGCGCAGGACGTCAAGGTCGTCTCGGGACTCGATCCCCTCGGCGACGATTTCCGCCCCGAGGCTGTTCGCGACCTTGATCAGGCGCTTGAGCGAGCGCGCCCGCGACTCGTCGCGGCCGATCCCGTTCACGCAGACCTTGTCGATCTTCACCAGGTCGGGCTCGAGGAGCACGACGCTTTCCAGGCAGCTCCGGCCGTACCCCACGTCGTCGATGGCGACCAGGACCCCCTCGCGCTTGAAGGCGTCCACGATGCCGACGAGGTAGGAGGGGTCGCCGATGATCTGCTGCTCGCTGATCTCGATGCAGAAGTCCTTGCGCGCCCCGTTGCGCGGCAGGGACTCCACGAGGTGCTGGACCGGGATGTCGATGATCGTCGAGGGGAAGAGGTTGACGTGGCGCCGGATCCCCGCGGGCAGCATCGCCGCGGCGGCGACGCAGTTCTTGAAGCAGCGGTGGTCCACGAGCGTCAGGATGTTCGCCTCGAGCGAGAGCCGGAAGAAATCGTCGGGCATCTCGAAGGACCCCGGCAGGAGGCGCGACAGGAACTCGAAGCCCACCTCGCGTTCGTCCTCGAGGTTGAAGATCGGGTGCATGACCGCGCGCAGGCTCTCGCCGCCGCGCAGCCCGTTCAGGACCGTCGTCAGGGGATGGCGGTCCTCGCCGTGGGGCGTCGCGCTCCAGCCGTACGACACCCGGTTCTTGCCGCTCCGCTTGCTCCGCGTGAGGATGACGTGCGCCTGCGAGAGGAGCTCGTCGATGGAGGGCGTGGCGTTGGACACCGCGAGGAGCCCCAGGCTGGCGGTCACGCGCAGCGGGCCGGAGGGCAGGCTCAGGGGCGAGCCCGAGAGCGCCAGCCGGACTTTCTCGGCCACCCGCATCCCCTCCGCGCGCCGCGTCTGGGGGAAGAGGATCATGAACTCGTCGCCCCCGATGCGCGCCACCTCGTCCGTGGCGCGCAGGGAGACCTGGAGCTTGCGGGCGATCTCCTTCAGGACGACGTCGCCGACGGCGTAGCCGAGGGCGTCGTTGATCCGCTTGAAGTCGTCGATGTCGACGAGGAGCACGAGCAGCTCCGCGCCGTCGCGCCGCACCTGGTGCACTTCGCGCGACAGGACCTGCTGCAGGCCGCGCCGGTTGAGCAGCCCCGTCAGGGGGTCGAGCAGCGCCAGCCGTTCGAGCATCGAGTTGGCCTCGCGCAGCTCGCCCGTCACGTGTTCGAGCATCCGGCGGTAGCGGTGGCGCTCGAGGGCGTGCCGGAGCGTCCGCACGAACGCCGAGCGGTCCCCCGGCGACTTGATCAGGTAGTCCTGCGCGCCCTTCTGGAGCGCCTTCTTCGCGGTGGGCTCGTCGTCGAGGTTCGTGAAGAGCACGATGGGGGCGTCCGGCGCGAGAAGCTGGAGCGATTCCAGCGCGTCGACCCCCGAGCCGTCCGGCAGGGTCAGGTCGAGCAGGATGAGGTCGGTGCGCCCCTGCTCGAGGTGGAGGCGCGCCTCGGCGAGCGTCGTCACGCGCGCGGGGGTGAACGTCGGCCGCTCCTTGCAGGAGGCCAGGATCTTCTCCGCCGCGGCGGCGTCCGCCGGATCGTCCTCGATGATGAGGACGCCGACGGTTTGAATCTCGGGACGGACCCCGACGGCCGGGACGCTCATGCGCACCTCGTGCCGGCGCGAACCGGCGCCGGTCGGACCCCGTCATTCATCGGCCAAGTTCCCGTTTTCATGCAGGCGTTCAGGACGGCTCCGGCAACGTGAAGAAGAAGGTCGACCCCCGCCCGACCTCGGATTCCGCCCAGATGCGGCCGCCGTGGCGCTCGACGATCCGCCGCGCGATGGCCAGTCCGAGCCCCGTGCCCGGCTCCACGCCGTTGCGCGGCATCCGCTCGAGGGGCCGGAAGAGCCGGCGAAGCTGCTCCCCCGGGATCCCGGCGCCGTTGTCGCGCACGGAGAACCGCCATTCTCCCGCGCGGCGCTCCGCCCCGACGTGGATCTTCGGCGGGGAGTCGCCGCGGTACTTCACCGCGTTGCCGATCAGGTTCTGGAAAACCTCGGTGAGCTGCGTCGCGTCGCCCTGGACCGCCGGCAGCGTGTCGTACGTCACCTTCGACCCGCTTTCCTGGAGCGCCAGCTGCAGGTCGGCGACGGCGTGCTCGAGGCAGGCCTTCATTTCCACGGATTCGAGCGGCGCGGGGATGGAATCGATCCGCGCGTAGTCGAGCAGGTGCCGGATCAGCTTCTCCATCCGCTGCATGCCCTCTTCGGCGCTCGCGAGCAACTCTCCCGCCTCGGGTTCCTGCGGATTCCTGGAAATCATGCGCGTGTAGGCCGTCACCATCCTTAACGGCGCCTGGAGATCGTGGGCTACACGCTTTGCGTATTCCTCGAGGTCGGCGTTCGACCGGGTGAGATCGGCGACCTGCCGGATCAGCTCCTTCTCCGCCTTCCGCCGCACCGAGATGTCGCGCGCGATGTCCGCGGCCCCCGCGACCGATCCGTCCGGGCCGGTCACCGGCGAGAGCATGCGCGAGACCTCGACCATGGTTCCGTCCTTCCGGCGCCGCTCGGTGTCGGTGTCGGGGACGCGCTCGCCCTTCAGGACGCGCTCGAGCGTCCGCCGCTCCTCGGCGAACCGCTCCGGCGGGACGAGGGCGGTGAGGGGACGCCCGATCGCCTCTTCCGCGAGGTAGCCGTAGAGCCGCTGCGCCCCGGCGTTCCAGAACGTGATCTTGCCCTCGGGCGAGAGGCCGACGACGGCTTCCTCGGTCGATTCGGCGAATGCCGCGCGCGCCGGCCGGTCGCCCAGGGGAAAAGGGGGTTCCTCGGTCGGCGCGAGGCCCCCGTTCGTGGGCACGGCCGCCGGCCGGTCGGCGGCCCGGGCCGGCGAAAAACCCAGGTCCACGGCGGGTCGCGAACGGAAGGACTCCGGAAGCAGGATCTGCGTCGTATCGGTTTCGGCGGCGGCGCGGCGGAGCGATTCGGGGTCGAAATTGTCGGAATTGACGAGGACGATCCGGCCGGTGCGGGTGATGATGAGGACGGCGTCGGGAGCGGAACTCAGCCGGATCCGGAAGTTCAGTTCACCTTCCGGCCCCCGGTCCCCGGGCGGACCCCCTCCTGCACCCGACCCCCACATCCCTATGCCCCTCTTCCCGAACGCGCCGGGACCCCCCTTTCAGGGGGGTCCGCCGTCTGGGCACGACGGTATAGCCTACCCGGCGGGAGTTCAACAACAATATTCTCATTTGGATTCCGCCGGGGTCCGGGACCGGGGCCACATCCTCGAGAAAAAGAGGTGCGCCGGCAGGTAGAGGAGTATCGTGTACCCCACCACGGCGATCGCGAGGTAGAGCGCCGGCGCGACGACCTGCTGCTGCCGGAACAGCGGGCCCCAGGACCAGTTGATGTTGCGCAGGGGGCCCCCGAAGAAACTCACCCCGATCGCGACGGCCGTCGTCGCGACCTGGAACGGCAGCGCGGAGCGGTCGTAGCCGAGGCGCGCGAGGCCGAAGATGAGAACCGGCGGCGTGCCCGCGTGCATGCACAGCGAGAGGAGGCGGATCTCGAGCGGAATCGACTCGTCGAACATGAACCGGGTGCCGCCGTGCAGGAAGAACCCGAGGAAGAACCGCGCGGCGACGTCGAGGACGTAGAGGATCTGGACCAGGAGGACGGACACCGCCTGCCAGGACACCAGGAGCGGACTTTCAAGCCACAGCCCCGCGGCGAGGATGAAGTTCGCGAGGTTGCAGAACCACAGGAAATTCTCGGGCCCGAAGTAGAGCGCGTACGACGGGGCCCAGGTCGCGACCCAGGCGGTCCACCCGACCTTCAGCCACAGCGGAATCCGGGGCACCTCCAGATTCTAGGCTGGATCCGGGTCCGCGAAGGGCCGGCTTCCGCAAATCACGAATCCCCCATCCCAAATCGTGCGTCGTTTTCGTGGAATTGCTTGGCTTGTCCGCGCTTGGGCTCCTAGAATCTCAGGCGCTGTTTCTTCCTCCCCATGCACCCGAAGCCAAAGTCCGTATTTGAAACGCTCACGGCGGTCCAGCCCAGCGAGCGGCTGCGCCTGGAGACCGAGCCGGGCGAGCTCTCGACGCGCGTCCTCGACCTGTTCGCCCCGATCGGGAAAGGCCAGCGCGGACTCATCGTCGCCCCGCCCCGCACGGGCAAGACGATGCTGCTCCAGAAGATCGCCAAGGCGGTCATCAGGAACCATCCCGAGGTCGCGGTGCTCCTCCTGCTCGTGGACGAGCGGCCCGAGGAGGTCACCGATTTCAAGACCGTCCTGAAGGGGACGGCCGCGGAGATCCACGCCTCGAACAACGACCAGCCGTGGGCCCGCCACATCCAGCTGACCGAGCAGGTCCTCGAAAAGGCGAAGCGGATGGTCGAGGCGAAGAAGGACGTGCTGGTCCTCTTCGACTCGCTGACGCGCATGACGCGCGCCTACAACCACAAGACGCCCAACCGGGGCCGGACGATGTCGGGCGGCATCGACGCCGCGGCGTTCCTGGGCCCGCGCGCCTTCTTCGGCGCGGCCCGGAAAGTCGAGCAGGGCGGGTCGCTGACGATCGTCGGGACCGTGCTGGTCGACACGGGCTCGCGCATGGACCAGGTGATCTTCGAGGAGTTCAAGGGCACCGGCAACATGGAGCTCTACCTCGACCGGGACCTGGCCGACCGCCGGATCTTCCCGTCGTTCGACCTGATGCGGTCGGGGACGCGGCGCGAGGAGCTCCTCGTGAGCGAGGCCGAGTTGCGCGCGATGCACCGCCTGCGCCGGATGGCGGCGGACCTCAAGCCCCGCGAGGCGATGGAGTCCCTGCTGGAGAGAATCGCGAAGACCGCCTCCAACGCGGAGTTCATCAAGACGATCGGCTAAGGACCGCATCCGGCATCCAGCATCCGGCATCCCGCCTCGCGGATTACGCAACTTTCCGCTCAAGTTCCTTCACTTCCCATGCCGATGAACGATAGAGGGGAGTTTCCGCTTCGTTCCGGGGAGAGGGGAAAGTCATGAACGGATACGCCCGTCCGCTGCTCTGGTCCGTCATCGTCCTGTCCGTCGCGATCGTCGTCAGCTTCGTCACGAGCGCCGTCGTCGCCTCGCGAGCCTATGTGCAGCGCGGCGCCCAGCCCTTCGATCTGAAGAAATCGCTGACCGTCACCGGATCGGCCAAGCACCGCATCACGGCGGACCTCGCGATCTGGAAGCTGTGGGTCACGGGGGAAGGCAAGACGGTCGAGGAGGCCTTCTCGAAGATGGACGCTTCGGAGCAGGGCGTGCGGTCGTTCCTGGCCAGGCACGCCTTCGCGGGCGAGATGGTCCGGGCGAGCGCGATCGGCACCGACGTCCACCGGAAGAAGGACGAGAAGGGCAACGAGCTGCGCGACGTCCTCACGTACGAGCTGACGAGGACGTTCACGGTGACCACGGAGGACGTGCGCAAGGTGGAGCGCGTGGCCGGGGAGGTCACGGAACTGCTGAAGGGAGGCCTCCGCATCATGTGCGCGGCCCCCGAGTACGTGGTCCGGAATCTCGGCGAGCTCAAGATGAAGGTGATCGCCGAGGCGACGGCGAACGCGCGCGCGCGGGCGGAGCTGATCGCGACGAACAGCAAGTGCCGCGTCGGCGAGGTGCGCGAGGCGCGGGCGGGCGTGCTCCAGATCACGCCGCCCTGGTCGACCGAGGTGACCTCGAGCGGGGTGAACGACACGACCTCCATCGAGAAGGACATCACCTCCGTCGTGAGCCTCGACGTCGCGATCCACGCTCAGTAGGCGGCCCGTCGCGCCGCCATGACGAGGAGGGCCGCGGCCGCGACGCCCGCCAGCAGGTGCTTGAGCGTGTGGCCGCTCACGGCGCCCACCGCCTCGAAGATCGGGCGGTCGAGGATCTCGCAGGCCTTCGCCGCCGCGTAGAGGCCGATCGCCCACCCGTACCCGGCTCCCCTCGTGTAGCGCGGGGGCAGGAGCAGGATCGCCAGCGGCAGGCAGATCATCGGGCCGAACTGGACCAGCGCGTACAGCCGCAAGTCTCCCGTCGCGCGCCACAGGAGCATGCTCGCGACACCGGTCGCCAGAAACAGGAATATGAGCGGAGGGGGGTGATGCGGTACTATCCGTCCTCATGTGCGGGATTTTCGGGCTCGTCAGCTGGGAACCGGTCGCGCCGCGGCTGGTCGCGGCCGCGGACCGGCTGCAGTCGCGCGGCGAGCACTCCACGGGCGTGGCGACCTACGACGGCAGGCTCTTCTGGGACCATGGCGGCCTCGGGCCGGCGTCCGCCGTCTTCCAGAACTACGACCTCGGCCAGCTCCGCGGATCCTTGGGCCTCGCCCACACGCGCTACGCCACGACGGGGGGAGGCACGAAGGAGCTCCTCCTGCGCAACCGCCAGCCGGTCGGCAGCGACCGCCCCGGCCTCCGGACCTGCGCCAACGGGGACCTCGTCAACCTCCACTCGGCCCGCCGCCAGCTCATGACGAAGGGCTACACGTTCCAGACCGAAGTCGACGCCAAGGTCGTGCAGAACTTCCTCATCGAGCGCCTCCTCGAGCACAAGGCCCACGAGGAGTGCGACGCCGACGCCTACGCGGCGCGCCTCTTCGCCGCGGTGCGCGACGTGCACAAGGACCTGGTCGGCGCGTACACGGTCCTCACCGTGACGGAGCGGGGCCTGCTGGCGTTCAAGGACCCGCACGGCATCCGGCCCGGCTGCGTCGCCTTCCGGGAAAAACCGGGCGACATGTTCGGGTCGCGCGAGGTCGCCTTCGCGAGCGAGTCGAGCGTCTTCAACTACTTCGGGGACTACCACGACATCCGCGAGATCGAGCCCGGCGAGGCGATCTTCGTCGAGGCGGACACGCTCCGCGTCCACACCGACCGCGCGTCGGACTCGAAGGGCGCCTTCTGCTTTTTCGAGTTCGTCTACTTCGCGCGGCCCGACTCCAAGTTCAAGGGGCGGGTCGTCGAGGCGTCGCGGCGCGACCTCGGCGGCGTCCTCGCGGAGGAGTTCGCCGCGCACAAGGGCCGCGTGGACGTCGTGATCGGGGTCCCCGGCACGGGCGTTTCCGCGGGCATCGAGATGGCGCGCCGCTGGGGCGTGCCGTTCGAGAACGGGATCCTCAAGGTCGGGGCGAAGCGGAGTTTCCAGGAGACCTCGCAGGAGAAGCGCGAGCGCGCGATCGACGACAAGTTCCTCTTCATCAAGGAGTTCGTCGACGGGAAGAGCGTCGCGGTCGTGGACGACTCGAACGTGCGCGGCACGACGGCGCGGAAGATCGCGCGCCGGCTCTTCGACCTCGGCGCGCGCGAAGTCCACCTCTACTACTTCTGCCCGAAGGTGATCGGCCCCTGCTTCTACGGGATCGACACGCCGGACGAGTCGAAGCTCGTGGCCGCGGGCCGGACCGACGAGGAGATCCGCGCGTGGGTCGGCGCGACGAGCGTGAACTACATCTCGATCGAGGGCCTGATCCGCGGGCTCAACCTGCCCGCCCGCGAGCTGTGCCTCGCCTGCGTCACGAAGAAGTACCCGACGCCGGTGATCTCCGCCGGGGAGCGCGTCGCCCTTCGGAACGCCGAGCAGGTGCCGTGCGCGGAATGGCCTTCGTAGCCTATCGCTTTCCCCGCCCCGACTCGGCCAGGGCCTTCTTCAGGAGGTACTCGACCTGCGCCTGCAGGCTCCTCATCTCGTCGCGCGCCCACCGCGCCAGCGCCTTGTGGACCGGCGGCGGCAGGCGGAGCAGGACCGACTTGCGGGGCGCCGCGGGCGCCCACCCGGGCTCGTGGGCCATGGGCGTTCTCCTGACTATCAAGATGATAGCATAGTACATCAAGATGATATCACCCCGGGCGGGGCGCGGAGACCGCCGGAGCCTGTCGGCCGCCGGCGGGCCGGTCGCGCGGTCGGGCGATCCCGGGATCTCGGCCGTCCTCGCCCGGTGCCTCGACGTCGACCCCGAGGCGCCGCTTCCCTTCACGCACGGATTCCATCCCTGGCCGGCCCGCATGCATCCCGGGACGGCGCGGCTCGCGATCGAGGCCTTCCCGGCCGCGCGCATTCTCGATCCGTTCGTGGGTTCGGGAACCGTGGCGGTCGAGGCGGTCCGCGCGGGGCGTCCCTTCACGGGCGTCGACGTATCGAAAGTCGCCATCGAAGTTGCCTGGGCGCGCACCCGGGTGCGGCCTCCCGAGGCGTGCCGGGCCGTGGAGCGCGAGGGCGGGCGCGTCGCGTCGGCCGCGGCCAAGGCGGCGCACCGCGAGCTCTCGCTCCCGGCGTGGGCGGAACGCCTCGGTTCCTGGTTCACGCCGCACACGTTGAAGGAAGTCGTCCTCCTCGGCGACCACGCGGGAGCCGTCGACGACCCGGGGCTCCGCCGCATGCTGCTCGTGGTCTTGTCGTCGATCGTCGTGAAATTGTCGCGCCAGGCGTCGGACAGCATGCCCGTGCCGGACCGCGCCTACCGCACCTGGAAGCCCGGGACCGCGTTCCGGTTCTTCCGCGAGCGCGCCGTCGAGCTGACCGGCATGCTCCTGCGGTTGTCGTCCGATCTCCACAAGCGCAAGGTGGCGTTCGTCGAGCCCGACCTCAAACTCGCGGACGCGCGGACGGTCGTCCTCGGCTCGAATGTCGATCTCGTGCTGACGTCGCCCCCGTACCCGGGCGTGTACGACTACTCGCGTCATCACCGGCTGCGGTTTCCGCTGTTCGACGACGACGGGACGTTCGCGGACCGGCACGAGATCGGCGCGAAGCGGAGCCCGGACGACTATGCCGCGGACCTGGAGAAGGTGCTGAGGCGCATCCCGCTGGGAGCCAACGGTCGCATGCTCCTCCTGATCGGCGACGGGACGGTCGGAGGCAAGGTCGTGCGCACCGACGAGCTGATGAGGCGGATGCCCGGGTTCACGGTGCGCGCCTCGGCGTCGCAGGCGCGCGGCCCCGACCGTCGCGAGCACTTCATCCTCCTGACGCGATGAGGCCATGAGCGAGACCCTGACGATCGGCGAGGTGATGCGCCGGAGCCTCCGCCTCCGGTGCCCGTCGTGCGGGGGCGACAAGCTCTTCTTCGGCCTCCTGGGCGTGAAGGAGAAGTGCGCCGCGTGCGGCCTCAACTGCCGCCCCGAGGGCGGCTATTACCTCGGCGCCATCTACATCAACTACGGCGTGACCGCGCTCTCCGCGCTCGCGACCGGATTGCCGTTCGCCCTGGCGGACCGGATCGCGACGGGAATCGTCGTGGCCTCGGCCGTGGCGGTCGGCGTCGCGGTCGGATTCTTCCAGCCTTCAAGGAGCCTCTGGCTGGGCCTCAATTTCTGGCTCGGGCGGCGCTAAGTCATGTCGCGCGACGTCGTCATCGTGGGCGCGGGAGCCGCGGGGCTGGCCGCCGCGATCTTCGCCCGGCGGCGACATCCCGACGTGCCCGTCGTGCTCCTCGACGGCGCGAAGAAGCCGGGCGCCAAGATCCTCGTCAGCGGCGGCGGTCGCTGCAATGTCACGAACACGATCGTCGAAGCGGAGGACTTCCAGGGCGGGAGCCGGGCCGTCGTGCGCCGCATCCTGCGCGAGTTCGACGCCGCGCGCGCCGCGGCGTTCTTCCGCGAGATCGGCGTCCCGCTCCACGAGGAGCCCGGCGGCAAGCTCTTCCCGGATTCCAACCAGGCGCGGACCGTGCTCGACGCGCTCCTGGCCGAGTCGGATCGGCGCGGCGTGCGGCTCCTGGCCGGGAGACGGGTGACGGAAATCCGGCCGGGCTTCGAGGTGGTCACGGAGGAGGGCGTGATCCCCGCGCGGCGCGTCGTCCTCGCCACGGGGGGATTGTCGATTCCGAAGACGGGGAGCGACGGACTCGGTTACCGGATCGCGCAGTCGCTGGGTCACACGATCGTGCCGACGACGCCCGCGCTCGTTCCGCTTCTCGTGGAGCGCGGGTTCCACGCCGACCTCGCAGGGATTTCCCTCGATGTTGAAATCTCCGTACGCGTCGAAGGCTCCAAGCCCGAGCGGATCCGGGGCGCGCTGCTCTGGACTCATTTCGGGGTGAGCGGGCCGGCGGTGCTCGACGCGTCGCGGATCTGGCTGAGGGCGCGGCTGGAAGGGCGCGCGGTGGAGGTCCACGTGTCGCTGCTCCCGGGTGAGACGCCGGAGTCGATCGACGCCTGGCTGCGAGCGGGCGCGGCCGATCGCCCCACCGCGGCGCTTTCCACGATCCTGGCCACGCGCCTGCCGGCGCGGCTGGCGGATCGCCTGGCCCCCGATCCGGCCGTCCGCATGGCGCACCTGCCGCGCGAGGACCGGCGCCGGATCGTGGAGTCGATCACCCACCTGCCGCTCGCGGTCTCGGGAGACCGGGGCTACAACTACGCGGAAGTCACGGCGGGAGGCGTGCCGCTCGACGAGGTGGATCCGCGAACCCTCGAGTCGCGAAAGTGCCCGGGGCTTCATCTGGTCGGTGAAATCCTGGACGTGGACGGCCGCATCGGCGGATTCAATTTCCAGTGGGCGTGGGCGACAGGGTGGGTGTGTGGGGGAGCCTTGGGATAGCGCTCAGGGCTCAGGGATCAGGATTCAGCGTCAGAAGCTTTCAGCGGTCAGCGTTCAGGTGATCCGTTCGTTGTCCTGGCTGACGGCTGAGAGCTAAACCCAGCGTTTGCGTTTCAGGAACCACGCGAACCCCGCCGTGACGATTGCAAACAGAACGAGCACGAACAGTTCCGGGCGGCCCCAGTCCAAGGCCGCGAGATTGCGGAAGTTCATCCCGTACCAACCCGTGATCAAAGTCATCGGCAGGATGATGCAGGTGATGATGGTGAGGACCTTCATGATCTCGTTCGTCCGGTTCGCGACCAGGTTCAGGTGGGTCTCCACCGCCGAATGGGCGATGTCGCGGAGAAGGTCCGTCATCTCGGCCGCGCGATAGAGATCGTCGTACACGTCGCGGAAGTGCATGAGGAGCTTCTTGGGGATGACTTCGAAGTCGCCGCGTCCGAGGCGGTGCACGACCTCGCGCTGGGCCCCGAGGATGAGGCGCAGGCGCGCCAGGTCGGCCTTGATCCGGAAGACGCGCCGGGCGGCGGTTCGATCGCCGGGTCCAGCCTCGGTGAGATCCTCCTCGATGGTCGCGAGATCTTTCTGGAGGTTTTCGACTTCGTCGACGTGGTGGGAAGCCTGCGTCGCGAGGATCTCCTGGAGCGTCTCCGCCGCTGTCCCTCCCGGCAGGCCTTTCGCCTTCAGGGCGCGCTCCCACGTCTCGTCGATGCTGCGCATGCCCGGGGCGCCGTGCGTGATGAGCCAG
>Ga0075420_100002594_pt1 | contig 15660 bp, 11 predicted proteins | sample SoiMetdeltSBSDD4_FD_75296 | JGI IMG/M metagenome (GOLD analysis project Ga0075420, IMG submission 75296) | Bulk soil microbial communities from a Populus tree surrounding site in Tennessee, USA - Soil MetaG P. deltoides SBSDD4 | ecosystem: Environmental > Terrestrial > Soil > Tree plantation... | reverse complement strand
CGGCCACGGAGGACTCGAGCCGGGTCTGGTAGTAGGCGGTGTCCTCCGCGTCCTTCGCGATGGAATGGGAGAACCCCAGGAAGGGCCGGTACTCGCGCCGCTTGGCGGTCCCCTTCACGAGGCCGATCACGGCGTCGACGGAGTAGACCTCGTAATGGGCCGGGCCGCCGCCGCCCGAGGTCCACAGCTTGTACTCGGTCCGCTCGTTCTCGACGCGGATCGGATCGGCGTCGCGCTTGAAGAGGTTCACCGCCGGCGTGCAGTTGAGCAGGATCCCGGCCGCCCCCAGCGGGGGCATGGACGCGGGCAGCCGGTCCATCTCGAACACGACCTCGAACGTCCGGAAGTCGCCCAGCCCCGACAGGGCGTCGAGCCCGGTCAGGTCGAGGAAGTGGAATTTCGTGGGGAACGCGAAGTACTCCAGCAGGAGCCGGTAGCCCTCGAAGGACGTGAGCGGCATCGGGAAGATGCCCTCCTCGGGCTTGAATCCCGACGGCTGGACGGCGGCCGGGCCGAGGTCCGCCGATTTCCCGGCGGCGGCGCCGTCGAGCGCCTTGACCGTGACCTTCTTCAGGCGCGCCTGGAGGCACAGGTAGAGCGCGCGCGTCACCACCGGCTCGCCCTGCAGGAAGAGCCGCAGCCTGGAGATCGGCGTCTTCTTGAGCACGACGCCGTCGGAGAGCCGGAACTTCAGCTTCAGCTGGGGCGGCGTCTCGGTGCGGAACTCGACGCCCTCGAGCGTGAGCGGCTCCAGGCGCACGTCGAAGGCGGTCCGGAACCGGCACGGCGTGCCGTCCACGGGAACCGACTCGAGCTCGCATCCCCGGGGGATGTCGTGCGCCTCCTTGGCGGCCTGGGGGAGCGTCTCGAACTGCACGACCGTGATCGCCGGGATCGGCCGCAGGTAGTGCGGCCAGAGGAGCTGCATGAGCGCGTGCGTGATCTCCGGGAAGTGGTCGTCGAGCTTCTGGCGGATGCGGCCGGAGAGGAAGGCGAACCCCTCGAGGAGGCGCTCCACGTCGGGATCGGCCCCGGCCTCGACGAGGTAGGGAGCGGCGTCCGGATGGGCCTGGGAGAATTCCCGGCCCATTTCCCGGAGGAACGACAGTTCGTCCTGGTAGTACTTGTTGAACACGGGCCCGGCACGCCCCCTTTGGGCCCGGGAGGCCCCCGGGCCTTACGACACGACCCTGATGCGGCCGGAAGGATCCACGTGCGTGTCGAAGACCACGGGGATCCGCTCCTTCGCCTTGGCGAGCTGTCCGACGATCTGGTAGCGCAGCACCAGGATGTCGTCCGGATTGGCGACGTGCCGCACCTGCACGCCGGTCAGCCGCGGCTCGTACTTGTCGATGCTCGCCTTGATGGCCTTCGCCATCGCGCTGATCGCGTCCGTGTACGCGTGCAAGACCTCGGACGGGTCCGGGATGCCGTACCCCATCTGCGCCGCCGCGTGCCCCTGACGGGAGTTCAGCAGGCGCTGCAGGTTCTCCAACACGGCCCGCACGGTCCCGGCCTTGGCGTCCGACGACGACGGCGGGGAGCTCCCCGCCGGCCGGGACAGACGGTCGAACAGGCTCGTTTCCCGGGCCATACCCCTTGATCCCGGGGCCCGGCGGCGGTGCCGGGCCCCCTACCGGAGACCGCCGCGAGGGCGGCCCCCTCGCCTAGACCTTCGCGGCCTTGATGTCGTACGCGAACTTGGCGCCGGCCTCGATCTTGCCCGATTCCGGATCCAGCTTCGAGAATTCCAGCGCGTACTTCGTGAAGGACAGCGTCATCGCCTCGACCGGGAAGTTCTCCGAGTCGCAGGAGACGGAGTACGACGAGATCAGCACGTGCTCCAGCGTCATCACCGCGTACTTCTGGCTCTGCTGCGTGCCGGCGGTGAAGTTGATCTCGACCTTCGCCATGTGCTTGCCGGTCGTGCAGTTCTGGATGAACAGCGCCGACGACTTGTCGGTCCCCTTGGTGAAGTTGATGTCCCCGACCTGGATCCGGCCCATGGCCGTGAATCCGCTGGAACCGCCGCCGCCCGCCGTGTTGTTCATGGACCACGCGAGGCTCGTGACCTCGTGCCATCCCGCGTAGTGGCCGGGACGGCTGAGCCCCTCGATTCCCTCTAACTTCATGTAGATCGGCATCCGACACCCTCCTCAGGTTGAAGATTGTCCGGTCGTCACGTTCTATTTCTTGTCGAGCTTCCCGACCAGCGACAGCGTGAAGAACGCCCCCATGTACTTGAAGTGCGGGCGCACCTTCATGTCGACCTTGTACCAGCCCGCCTCGCCGGGGACGTCCTCGACGGTGATCTGCGCCGCGCGCAGGGGCGACCGGCTGCGGACCGCCGGGGTCGGATTGTCCATGTCCACGACGTACTGCTGGATCCAGTTGTTGAGCTCGCGCTCGAGGTCGCCGCGCTCCTTCCAGCTGCCGATCTGCTCGCGCTGCAGGACCTTGAGGTAGTGGGCGAGCCGGTTCGTGACCATCATGTACGGGAGCTGCGTGCCGAGGCGGTAGTTGAGCTCCGCGTCCTTGCCTTCCTTGCTCTTGCCGTAGGTCTTGGCCCGCTGGCAGGAGTTCGCGGAGAAGAAGCAGGCGTTGTCGCTGCCCTTCCGCATGGCCAGGCCGATGAAGCCCTCCTCGGAAAGCTCGTACTCGCGCCGCTCGGAGATGAGCACCTCGGTCGGGATCTTCGTCTCGATCTCGCCCATCGACTCGAACTGGTGCAGCGGCAGGTCCTCGACGGCGCCGCCGCTCGCGGGCCCGATGATGTTCGTGCACATGCGCCACTTGGCGAAGCTGTCGGCCAGCCGCGTCGCGAACGTGAAGGCGGCGTTGCCCCAGAGGTAGCTCGTGTGCTGGCCCCGGACGTTCTCCTCGTAGTTGAAGGCCTTCACCGGCACCGTGGTCTCGCCGTAGGGCAGGCGGAGGAGGAACCGCGGGAGCGTGAGACCGACGTTGCGGGCGTCGTCCGAGTCCCGGAACGAGTTCCACTTGGCGTACTGCGGGCCCTCGAAGATGGTCTTCAGGTCCTTGAGGTTCGGGAGCTTCAGGAAGTTGTCGCTGCCGAAGAACTTCGGCCCCGCGGCCGCGATGAACGGCGCGTGCGACATGGCCGCGACCGACGCGACCTTGCCCAGGAGCGCGACGTCCTGCGGGCCGGGCCCGAACTCGTAGTTGGCGATCATCGCCCCGTAGGGACGGCCGCCGAACTGTCCGTACTCGGCCGTGTAGACGACCTTGTAGAGGCCCGACTTGACGATCTCGGGGGAATCCTCGAAGTCCGCCAGGAGGTCGTCCTTGGCGACGTTCAGGAGGTCGATCCGGATGTTCTCGCGGAAGTCGGTCCGGTCGACGACGAGCTTGAGGCCGCGCCACGCGGACTCGAGCTTCTGCACCTGGGGGTGGTGGAGCACCTCGTCCACCTGCTTGCTGAGCTTCTTGTCGATCTCGGCGATCATGAGGTCGACGGCCCGCTTGTCCGCCTTGTCGAAGGCGGCCTTGGGGGCGATGAGCTCGGCGATGAACGCCTCGACGCCCTTCTTGGCGATTTCATAGCCCTCGTCGGAGGGCTTCAGCTTGGTCTGCTGGAGGATCTCCTCCAGGAGCGACCCTTCCGCGGACGCGGCCGCCTGGGCCTGGGCCTGGTTTTCTGCGTCGGCCATACGTTCTTTCCTTCCTCAGTTGTTCGGGTTTAAAGTTCGCGACTACTCTTTCTTCCCGCCCGAGATCTCCGCGGCCAGCTTCTCACGGGCGGCCTTGTCGCCGATGATCGTCTGGATCTTCTTGCGGAACTCGGGGAGGTTGCCCAGCGGCCCCTTCAGCGCGTTCAGCGCCTGCCGCAGCTCGAGGAGCTTCTTCAGCTCCGGCACCTGGTTGACGACGGCCTCCGGCTCGAAGTCCTTCATGTGGGAGAACTTCAGCGTCGCCGGCATCTCCTCGCCTTCCTTCTCCGCCAGCTTGTTGGGGACCTGGATCGTGACGGAGAGGTTCTGGCTCCGGAGGACGTCGTTGAAGTTGTCCTTGTTGATGTCGATGGGCTTGCGGTCCTCCAGGGGAGTGGAGTCCTGCCGCAGCGTGTAGTCCCCCAGCATCACGAACCGGAGGGGCAGTTCCACCTCCTCCTGCGCGTCCCCGACCGACGACTTGTACACGATGTTGACCCGCTCTCTCGGGGCTACCGACCCTTCTTTTCCTGCCATCGCACTTCCTCCTAATTTCTTCTATGTAGAAACTCCGCCCCTTACCTTCATTTCTTGCCGTCGAGCGCCATCGCGGCGGTCAGGTCGAGCCGGCAAAGCCTCGCGTACGCCCTCGCCGCTTTCTCGACGGTCGCTTCACCCCCCGATTTGGAGAGGGAACTGTAGCACTGCCACAAAAGCTTTACAACTTCTACAGCAAGTTCGGGTTCCCACTGTTCCAGCAGCCCCCGCTCCGCCTCCGCGTCGAGGGCCTCGAGTTGCGGGACGGCCAGCACGGGCCGGCCCGACTCCGCGCAGAGCCGCGCGAGGTTCAAGCGCCAGAGGAACCGCGCGCGCCCGGGGGGCACCGTCAACAACTCCTTTTGAACCAGCGCCGTCGCCGCCGGGAGTTTTCCCCGCGTCGCGAGCTTGCGCGCCTCCTGCATCGCCTCCTCGAACCGGTCCGGGGACGCCGGCTTCGCGGAGCCGCCCAGGAGCTCGTGGTCGATCCACTGCCGCGTGACGTCCGCCGCGGCGGGCACCCCGCCGTCGAGCGTCGCGGACTTCACGTCGGGCAGCCGGCGGACGAGCGCGCCCAGTTGCGTCCCGATCGCCGCGCGCGCCGCGTCATACGACGGCCCCAGCCCCTCCATCGCGCGCACCGCGTAGAGGTTGAGGTCCAGCCACAGCGGGGCGCCGGAGAATCTCGACTCCGCCTCGTCCAGCACCCGCTGGAATTCCTTCTTCTTCAGCCCCGCCTCCCACCCCGGGAGCAGCGCCGCGTCCGCCCCGGACGGCATCGGGTCGGGCACGTCCGCGAGCGATCCCCAGTGCAGCGCCCGTTCCAGTTCGTAGGGAAGCGGATCCGCCGCGTTCGCTTTCCGGAGAAAGTCCACGGCCTTCTGAACCGCCTCGCGGGCGCGCTCGGGCGAATCGACCTCCGCCGGAGCCGAGGCCGCGGGCGCGGATCCGACGAGCGACGAAGCGTCTCCCAGGGAGGAACCGCTCCCCAGCGACGAGCCGCCTCCCAGCGAGGACCCGGAATCGCCCAACGACGACGGCGCGGATTCGCTGACCGCCGCCGCGGGCTCGGGAACCGCGTAGAGCTTTTCCTGGAGCTTCTCCGACAGGTCGGACATGCCGATGGGGGAATCCGTGAATTTCTCGCCGAGCGTCCCGTTGAGCGCCTCCAGGGCCGTGATGCAGGCCTGGATCGAGTCCCGTTCCCCCATCGAGGGCGCGGGAGCCTCGGCGATCATCTTGGCGGCGCGTTCGTCGAGCCACTTCACGGCGCTCTCGCGCCCGCGCATCTTCTCGACCGGCGGGAAGAACTTGTCCCAGAACGTCCCGAGGAAATCCTTGTAGAACCCGAGGCCCGCGGCGAGGCCCGCGTACCCGTTCTCCGCGATGAGGCCCGCCGTGAGGTAGGACGCGATCAGGAGATCCTTGGTCTTCGAGGACAGGAGGATCGTGCCGTTGGACAGGACGGAGTCCCAGCGGACGGGGGTCTGGCTGACGGACTGGAGCTTCTCGATCTCCGCCTGGACCGACTCGTACTCCGGCTCGTACCGGGCGGAGGCGCCCGTCGGACTCTCCCCCGGGATTGGAGTCGTGCCGAGCGGCGCGATGTCCTGCAAGTTGGCCACTACACTCCCCTGGCCGGCCCGCGCAGGATAGTCCGCGCGGGCGGGCTCATTCAATATTTATTTGCCGCCGCCACCGCCGCGGCCAGGTCCGCCATGCTCAGGTCCGGCCCGTTCACGACTTGCGTGACCCGGTCGGGCGCGGCCGCGCCGCCCCGCGACAGGTCCCACAACGTGTCGCTGTCGTAGTCGGGCATGATCAAGGACGGAAAATGGCGGGGCGAAGTTCCCGTGAAGAACAGGACCAGGTGCGGCGGGGCCTCGCCCGTCCCCACGTGCCAGAACGCGAGCGAGGGGACGCTGCGCCACCCCACGAGGCGGAACGCGAGATCCATCCAGAACGCCGCGGCCGACGAGGCGGCCTCCGGACCCCCCTGCGAGGGGAGCGGGAACTTGAGCCCCAGCGACGGGCGCCCCACGGGCGTCGCGCGCAGGATCCGCACCGCCTCCTGGAGATTCTGCAGGATCGCGGCCCGCCCGGGATGGGAGGGCGTGCCGAAGACGCCGGTCCAGAACGCCGACGCGCGCTCGCGCCGGAGATAGGCCTCCTGCGCCGACCGGTGGCCGTTGACCGTCGTCGCGTCGACGCCGGGGAGCCGGTCGATCTTCGCCGTCAGCTGCGCGACGTCCCCGTCCTTCCATCCCGCCGTCGCCAGGTCCTGCGCGGGATCGAGGAACGGGCGGAAGATCACGGGCAGGAGCGCCGCGTCCCGCTCGAACGGGCCGCAGTCGCCGTGGAGGAAGATCGAGAACGGGTAGCGGCGGCCGACCTTGTCCGTGCCGGGCCGGCCGGCGCCGATGAGGAAGCGCCCCGATCCCGAGGGACGGAAGAGGAACCGGAACGCGGGCCCCTTGTCGTACCCGGATTCCCACTTCCCGCCGACGGACTGGCGGGCGAAGTAGATCCCCTCCTGGAACCACTGGTCGAGCTGCTCCACCTCCGGCGTCCGGTAGTTGTGCCGGATGAAGTCGGCGAAGATCGGCAGCTTGCCGTAGCAGCCCGCGGGCGTCGCGCTCACGATGCCATTCCTCCGGTGCGGATCACCGACCCATCCGCTCGGGCAGCTTGAACTCGGCGAAGAACTTCGGGTCGAAGGGAGTCTCCTTTTTCGGCACCTCGATGGTGCAGTCGGCGTGCCGGGGCACCTTCTCCCCCGACACGGTGACCATGAATTTCCAGGTGCAGGCGTACTTCTTCTCGCCGCTCGGCGCCGCCTCGGAGAAGAGCCGGAGCAGGCCCCAATCCTGGTCGGCGAAGGTGTCGATGGACGCCCGCTGTCCTTCGCCCCCCCGGACGTCATGGTGGATCTCCAGTTTCACGCCCTTCGGGGCCGACTCGCTCCAGATGAGGCTGACGGTCTTCGACGGTTCGTCCTCCGAGCTCAGGCGCTTGTTCGCGATGTTGAGGACGACCTCCCGGACCGCGATCCGCAGGCCGAACGTGAGCGTCAGCGGCTGCTCGATGATCTCCGACGCGGGGGAGGCGTACAGCGTGTCGCGGAAGACCTGCGCCCGCTTGGCGCCCTCGGTGAACTCGGTGGAGAACTGCACCAGTTCCTTCCCCTCGAACTTGAACCCGTCCTTGAGGCGGTTCAGCTTCTCGGTCACCTTCCAGTACGAGCCGCTCTTCGGATTGAAGAACTCGGAGAAGGTCCGCATGGGGATCTCCTCCGCGGCCGCGGCCAGCGGGAATTTTCCCGCGAGCTTCGCGGCGTAGAAGTCGTACACGTTCTTCTTCCAGTACGCCTCCGCCTCCGCCTGCGCCTCGGTGGCGCAGGCCTCGAGCGTGCTGAAGAGCGACCGGCCCAGGACCCGGGACGCGGAATCGGAGAGGGCCTTGTCCGCCTGCTTCGTCGCCGATTCGAACTTCGTCTTGCACGTGTCGAGCACGATGCTGAGGGCGCGGAGCTCGCCCGCCTCCATCGAGATGAACCGGTCCCCCGGGTTCCGGGTGCGGTAGATGCGGTCCACGTTGATGGTGAGCTCTTCGAGCGCCTTGAGGGCGTCGTTGACCCAGGCCCGGTCATCCGTGGGCTTGTCCTCCGGCCAGAGCGCGCGCGCGAGCCAGATCTCGCGGAAGAGCTTCTGGTAGGGGCTCGAATCGTCCTTGGTCGGATTGAACGTCGTCAGGATCTTCAGCTTGTCGGACGCGTCCTTCAGGTTCTGGAAGTCGCGGAGCTTGATGTTCGTGACGAACTGCTCCCAGCGGTAGCGGTACTGCTTCTTGTACATCTCCGTCAGTTCCAGGACGAGGGACTCCGGAGTCTTGTCCTCCTTCAGCTTCTTGAACTTCTCGGACAGGCTGCGGCTCTTCTCCCGGATCGCGTTCTCGACGTACTCGTTGAGCGCGGTCTTGGTGTAGGCGCCCGGCACGTGGTACTGGGCATCGCACTCGAAGAGCTCCTTGCCCGGCGTGGTTCCGAGGAGCGTCTCGACGGTCACGGGGTTGTACCGCTGGCCCGTCAGCGTGATCAGGTTGCGGAACGTCTCGGTGATCCACACTCCGCCCTTGAGGTCCTCGATCCCCCGCCGGACGAGGTTGGCGTCCACCTCGAGCAGGGGCAGCTTGATGTCCGGCCACTTCATCCCCTTGGCCAGCTGGTCGGCGTAGAACGTCAGCTGGTCCCAGGCGATCTTCCTCGACGGCTCGGGAAGCGACGCCGCCGCCGGGCCGAGGGCCGTCACCCACCGGTCGCGGTCGCGGAGCACCGAATCCACGAGCTCCCGCTCCGTGTCGGATTTTCCGCCCAGCATCTGGTAGACCTGCAGGAGGTTGAACAGGGTCTCGAACTCCTTGTCGACCTTGTTCGAGTTGAGGATCAGCTTGTCGATCTCGTCGACCATCGAGGTCCCGAGCGGCTTCAGGAACATCGTGTGGATCGCGTCGATGTAGACCTTCCGGATCCCCGACTTGCGGTCCTGGCCGAGATAGACTTCCTCGCCCCGGTAGAGCCCCCACCGGAGCGACCACGGCAGCTCCCCGCCCGTGGTGTACCGGTCGAGTTCGTCGATGCGCACGCGCAGGTCCTCGAGCGCCTGGAGGTTGCCCGCCAGGTCCCCCGGCGACTTGCTGACGTCCTGCAGCTTCTTCGCCGTCCCGCCCACGGACTTCATGAGGCTCAGGTTTCCGACGAACGCGACGGCGAGCGAGATCGAGAATCCGACGAGGGCCACCAGGGACGCCACGGCCATCCCCGCCCGCACGATCTGCCGCCGGCGCGCGATCTTGGTCGACGAGCGCGCGAGGTTCTGGTCGCCGAAGATGACCTTCGAGAAGAGCGTGTTGATGAAGTAGCTCTTCCGGTCGACCGCCTGGGACAGGAGGCCCGCCGCGTCCTCCTGCAGGCCGAACGCGCCGCCCATCGCGGCGACGAGCTGGTCGATCGGCGTCCCCTCCTGCGTGCCGCTCGTGAAATAGACGCCGCGGAGGATCGAGCTCTCCTGGAACGGGTTCGGCCGGAACAGCTCGGCCACGAAGTCGGCCAGCTTCCGGTGCGCCATCGCGAACTGGAGCGGGAATCCGAAGATGCGCCGCTTCTTGTCCATGGGCCGCTCGGAGGCGAGCGACAGGACGCGCTGCGCCGACAGCTGCGCGTAGAGCTTCCGGATCTCCTCGTCGAAGATCGGCGTGTACGATTCGATCTTCGGCCCGGAGTACGGCAGCGTGAAGCCCCACACCTGGGACCGGTCGCTCTTGCCGAAGTCCTCGAAGAAGTCGACGAACCCGTTCAGGAGGTCGCACTTCGTGAAGACGAGGTAGACGGGGAAGACCTGCTCGAGGCGCTTCGTCAGCTCGTCGATCCGGTCCTTGATGTTCTTGACGTGCGCCTCGCGCTCCTCGTCGGAGCACTGCACGAGGTCCGCGACGGAGACGCAGACGATCGCGCCGTTGATGGGCTTCCGCTTGCGGCACTTCTTCAGCATGTCGAGGAACGAGATCCACTCGTCCCGGTCCTCGAGCTCCGTCGTGTAGCGTCCCGCCGTGTCGAGCAGGATGCCCTGGTCGGTGAACCACCAGTCGCAGTTGCGCGTGCCGCCGACGCCGCGGATCCCCTTCCGCCCCTGGCTCATGTACGGGAAGTTGAGGCCCGACTCCTGGAGCGCCGTGCTTTTCCCGGACCCGGGGGGCCCGATGATGATGTACCACGGCAGCGAGTAGAGGGCGCCCGTGCCCATCTTGGACGTCTTGAGCGCGGCGATCGCCTCGGAGAGCTGCTTCTGGAGCGCCTCCACCTGCGGCTTCTTGTCGGGCCGGGCCGTGTCCAGCTGTTCCTGCGCCTGCGACTTCAGCCGGTCCTCGATCGCCGCCGCGCTCTTCTTCGCGATCATCTTCTGGATGATGAGCACGATGAAGAAGATCACCGCCCCGGCGATGATGATCGGGGCCCGCCATTTCATCATGAACGCGGAGTACTGGCCGCTGAAGTACGTGACGAGCACGAAGACGATGAGCCCCATCAGGCTCATCTGGCCGCCGAGCATGCTCTGGAGAAATTGCATCTGTCCGTGACTCCCCTAGCTCACTTGTTTGATCACGCCGTCCGCCACGCCGCCCAGGTACCAGTGGAGGACGGAGTACAGGACGAGCAGAAGGCCCGAGCAGGCGACGACCACGAGCCAGACCGGGAATTCCTTCGCCGCCCCCGCGTTCTGGTCCTTGGGCTCCCACGCGGGCGAGAGGCCGTCGGCCTTCGACCGCGCCTTCCGGAGCTCCTTCGAGATCGAATCCGTCAGGACCTTGATCTTCTCCATCCCCTTCAGGTCCGCGTACTTCCCCTTGAACCCGAGCGAGAGGCAGAGGAAATAGACCTCGAGCACGTCGAGCTTCTTCGGATCTTCCGCGTTCCGGAGTCCCTCCAGCTTCGTGTAGAACTCCTCGCCCGCGTTGAACTCGTTGAAGTACTGGAGCTGGAGCGGGTTCCCCGCCCAGACGTCCCGCAGCGCCCAGGTCGATTGCAGGATCGTCTCGTCGAGGAAGCCCACGAGCGCGAACTTCGCCTGCTCGATGAGCGGCCCGGGGACGTCCGACTCCCGGGCGCGCTGCTCCATCGCGCTGACGAGCCCCTCCGCCTTCGCGCGGAACGGCTCGTACTCGCCCGGGTCGGCCGCCTTGCGGATCGACTGGATGAAGGTGAGCAGGTCGGCGCAGATGTCCGGCATGCCCGCGAGGACCGGCGTCAGGGTGTCGGCCACGTTTTATTCCTTAACGGCCATCAGTTCGAGCTTGAGCTGCGTGAATTCGGGGGGGATGTAGATCGACATCGTCCGCGAGGACTTCACCGCGTCCCAGTGCTCGCCCGACTTCTGGAGGTGGAAGTAGCTGCGGCCGGGCTGGACCGGGATCTCGGCCGGCGGCGTCGGGAGATGCTTCACCGGCACGCCGCGCACCGCCTGCGCGATGAGCAGGTTCACGCGGTCGAGCGAGCTGATCTTCGCCTTCAGCGGGACTTCGCGGATGACCTTCTCCTCGGGCACCCCGGCCATGACCGCGATGTAGAACTGCGCCTTCTCGAGCATCTGCTCGTCGGGCACGCGCCCGGTGTAGAGCCCCTCCCGCGCCTTCTCGAGCGTGATCGGCGTGCACCGCGTCGCGATCGTCGTCTCCAGGAGCCGGCGCAGGACCTCCTCGAGCCCGGTGAAGGTGGTCGAGAGGTCGTCGTGCAGGTAGAGCGGGACGTCCTTGGGATGTCCGTCGCTGGCGAACGTGAAGAGCTCGCCCGCGAGCCGCGCCATCTCGACGTACACCTGCTCGGGGTGGGTCTGGCTGCGGTGATAGCAATGGACGAGCGCCGGCAGCGCCGCGTTCACCGTCCGCAGGAGCCAGAAGCTCGCGGCCTCCGACATCGTGAATTCGACCAGGCCGGCGGACCGCGCCCGCCGCTGCTTCGACAGGTCCGAGCTCTTGGTCGACAGGATCTCCACGATGCGGCGCAGGAGCGCCGACAGGCGCGGGGAGGCCCCGATGTGGAGGCACGGGGGAATGTAGTCCTCCTTCAGCGTGAAGGAGCCCGTCGCCGTCCGGCCGAGCGTCGCGATCTTGAGCGTGACGTAATCGTCCAGCGGCTCGCCTTCGAAGAGGATGCGGAGATCCTTCACGGCCGAGGAGATCTCCCGCTCGTTCGTGCCCGAGTTCGCGTCGGCGACCGAGGCCGCCTTGCGCAGGTACCGCGCCGGCCGCTCCCCGGAGGCCCCGTCCATCCGGACCGCGGCCACGCCCGACTTCACGAGGGGCGAGCCGAGGTAGACGCCGAGCGACTCCTTCTTGGCCTCGAACGACGCGCCGATCTGGCGCGATTTCGGGGCCGCGTCGCGGTCGGGCACGTCGAAGAGGAGCCCGTCGGGCAGGACCCCCGCGGCGCGGGAGACGATGAACTCCCCGTTCGCCAGCGCGTCCTCGTTGACCTTGAAGTCGGTCAGCCCCCAGCCGCGGGGCTCGCCGATCCGCCGCTGCCGGATGATGAGGTCTTCGTAGTGGCGGTCCCACTGCTGGAAGTGGTGCGGAGTGAGAAACATCCCCTCGCTCCACAGGACTTTCTGCAGGTGATCCACAAAAACCCCCGGTCCCGGCCGCGCGGCGCGGCTACTTTTTCTTGAATTCGATCTTGTAGTCCACCAGTTCGAACGGGTAATCGTCCGCCTCGTCCTTGGGCACGGCGATGTGGCGCTGGACCGGCGGATCCTGCTTCGGCATCTTGGCCATGACGCCGATGTACCGGACGTCGGCGGGGACCGCCCCCAGGTCGACCTTCACGCCCTTGTCGCTGGCATTGATCGTGGTCTCGCGGGCCTCGCCCACCTGGTCCGCGCCCAGGACCGCCTTCGCCTTCTCCTTGGTCCAGAGCTGCTCGGCGGACGCGTTGTTGAAGGAGGCCTTGTCCTTGAGCAGGAAGACCATCACCGTCACCGGCGTGTTCTCCGGCGGCGTCTTCGGGACCTGGTTCAGCTTCTCCCCGGCGTCGAACCGCATGACGAGCGGGCCGCCGCATCCCGCCAGCGCCAGCAACGCCACCGCCGCCGCCCTTCGCGCGTGTCTCACGAATCCTCCCCTCGTTCTCGGACCTAGATCTGCTCGGCCGGCTGCGCCGGGCCATCCTCCGCGTGCGACGACAGGTACCCCTTCCGGATGTTCGGGTAGATCAGCTCGTTGAAGAGCTTGCTGTTCTCCTCGAACATCTCCTTGTGCTTCTCGGTGTACGTCTCCCACGCCTTCTTCGCCACGTTCAACTTCGCCATCATGCCCGAGAAGCCGCGCGCCTGCGCGAGCGCCTCCTGCTCGATCACCTTCGGCTCCAGCTTCCCGAGCAGCGCCTTCAGGCACTCCTGCACGCCCGCGAGCAGCCCGAGCTGGTGCATCGACAGGTCCTTGAACGCGTTCTCGAGCTGCGTCCGGCTCTGCTCGAGGTCCCGCTTGGACCGGTAATCGAGCAGCCACCGCCCGATCTCCTTGGGCGAGCCCGCCGACTTGATCGGGTTGCCGCCCTTCGCGAACACCAGCGTCAGGTCCGCGTTGAACTGGTTCTCGAATTCGCGCCGTCCCTTGAGGCTGTTGGAGACCCACTCGAGGGTCAGGTCCACGGCCTGCTCCACCAGCTTGCAGAACTTCTGCTCCTGCTCCGGCGACTCGAACTTCGCGTCGCCGAGAAAGTGGGACGCCAGCTCCTGGAGCGATTGGCCTCCCCCGGCCGCCGCCGGGGCGGGCGCCTCGGGCCGGACCCGCGCGGCCGGAACCCCGTCCTCCGGCTCGAAGCGCGCCTTCACCTCCGCGAGCACGCTCCGCGCCTGGTCGGGGGTGAGCCCGGCGAGCCCGGCCTTCAGGATCGACCGGACCGCCTCCCCCCGGACTCCCGCCGGCTCGCCGGCCCGCCTCGCGTATTCGAGCGCCGCCGATTCCGCGAGCTGCGACGCCTTGCTCCCCGGGTCCACCGGCTTCAACGTGGGGGAGAAATCCCCCGTCACGTCGATCTCCAGCCGGATCTGGAAGAGCCCCAGGGACATCCGGTCGCCGCTCTTCAGGCCGTGGGGTTTCTTGGCCTCGATCTTCTTGTCGTTCAGGTACGTCCCGTTCGTGCTCCCGACATCCATCACGCTCCAGGCGCCGTCCCGCTTCTCGAGGCGCGCGTGCTTGCCGGACACGCGCTTGTCCGTGTCGGGCAGGATCACGTCGTTGCCGGCGGTCCGCCCCAGGGTGACCACGTCGCCCGTGAAGACGTACTCTCCCGGCGGCGGAGCGCCGCTGCCGGACTTCGCGACGAAGAGTCTCAGCGTCATGGGCCGGCCCGCGGGAGCGGAGCGGCCGTCAATATCGGCCGCGCGACGCCCCCCGTCAAGGAACCCTTTTGCAGGCCCGGGGACAGGTCCCGGAATTCAATCATCTTTCAACGCATTCTCGTCGAGTCGGACGAGCGCGCCGGCGCCGCGCCGGGCGCCGCGAACTCCGCCATCAGGGCGTCGCACACCTTCCGGATCTCGCGGCCCCGGTCCGCCCGCGACACGAGCTCGACGTGGACGCGCCGCACGAGATCTTCGAATTCCCCGAGCGCGCGGTCGACGGGCCCCGCGAGCGCCCCCTCCGGGGCCACCGCGAAACCGAATCCCGGGATCGCCGCCTCGAGGCGGAACCCGAAGGCCAGGAGGTCCGACCACAACGCCGGCGGGACCAGGTTTTCCTTCTGCTCGCGCGCCTCGCGTCCATAGACGGGAGAGGACTTGTCGAAGGCCGCCGGCTCGGCGTCGAGCAGGATCTTGAGCAGGTCCGCGACGGTCTTGACCTCCACCGGAGCTCCCCCGTCGGGAAACGAGGAGCGGAGCTTCTCCGCGACGCGCCCCACGGCCCCCTCGACCGCCGCCTCGTCCTGCGCATCGTTGACGAGGAGCGCGCGGAAATAGAGCCGCGCCAGCCCGCGCAGGTCCGCCGCGGGCGCCGCCCCGTCGGGCCCCGGGTCCTCGCCGCCCACGTCGATCACCTTCGCGTGGAAGGACCAGAGCGCCGGAAGGTCCGCGCCCGATCCGATCGAGCCGACCATGACGCCCCTCGGGCCGAGCCCCAGGATCGCGCGGCCGGACGCCTCGTGGACGCCCCGCACGCCGCGCGCCGCCTGTCCGAACAGGGCCAGCTTCAAGCGCAGGACTTCGAGGGGAAACCGCCCGGTCCGGTCGCTCCGATGGAACCAGGGAGACGACGAACCGAGCGCCGCGTCGAGGGAGGCCAGCTCCGCCTCGCGTCCCGACGCCCCCGGCTCCGCCAGGGCCCGCGCGCGCACCTCCGGCCATTCGGCGCCGCCGAGCAGGTCCGCGAAGTCGCCGTACCCGAGCGGGAGCACTTCCATCGGGATCGCCTGCAGGTCGTGGAAGGAAAAGGGGACGAGGCGCGATTCGGCCGGAATCGGGGTCGCTTCGTCGGCGCCCTCGGGATAGCACTCCGCGCGGTGCTCGCAGGTGTAGCAGGGGAACTGGCGCTCCAGCCGCTCGCGCGCGTCCTCGGACACCTCGGCGGCCAGGATCGCGCCGCCGTCGCGCGCCAGCCGCGCGGGGCCCCGCACGTCCGCCGTCGTTCCCTCCGGCGCGGGAGCCTCCGAATAAAACACCGGCCCGTTCGCCGAGCACGCGGCGCAGGACAGGTAGCGGACGGAACCCTCGGAGTAGGGCGTCAGCCCGGCCGTGCGCAGCACGGAATCGTCGCGGCAGTCGCGCAGGCTCCCGAGGCAGGCGGGGCAGATCGGATGAAACGACTTGCGCACTTTCCGGCAGAAGAGGACGGGGCGCCCCCGGTCTTCGTCGGGGCCGGGATCGAAGAACCGGACCACGTCGGGCGAGGCCGAGGCCCGGAGCGTCGC
>Ga0075420_100002589_pt1 | contig 15672 bp, 15 predicted proteins | sample SoiMetdeltSBSDD4_FD_75296 | JGI IMG/M metagenome (GOLD analysis project Ga0075420, IMG submission 75296) | Bulk soil microbial communities from a Populus tree surrounding site in Tennessee, USA - Soil MetaG P. deltoides SBSDD4 | ecosystem: Environmental > Terrestrial > Soil > Tree plantation... | reverse complement strand
CAGTTCTTCTACGCTGCCCCCAAGGAGCAGGAACGCCAGGCGCGGATCCGCCAGGAGCAGGCGGTCAAGGCCAAGGAGCAGGCGCCATCGACCCCCGGGCCCGTTCCCGGCGCCGCTCCCGGTGCCCCGGGCACCTCCACCAAGCCGGATCAGCCGCGTCAGGCGGGTGCCGTGCCGGCCCCGGGCGACCAGGCGGCGATCATCACGACCCGGCAGGGCGCCTTGGGCGCGGGCCCGCGCGTTGGCATCGAGACGCCGAGCCTCAAGGGCTCGATCGCGCTCAAGGGTGGACGCATCGACGACGTCGTGCTCGCCAGATACCGCGAGACCGTGGACCCCCACAGCACCAACGTGGAGATGTTCTCGCCGTCCGGCTCACCGCACCCCTACTATGCCGAGTTCGGCTGGAGTGCCGGCAAGGGCGTGACGCAGCCGCTGCCGGACAGCAACACGCCCTGGCGTGCCGAAACAGCGGGGCCGCTGACGCCCAAGTCGCCTGTCACGCTGGTTTGGGACAACGGCCAGGGGCTCCTCTTCCGGCGCACCATCTCGGTCGATGCCGACTACCTGTTCACCGTTACCGACGAGGTCGAGAACAAGAGCGGCAGCCCCGTCTCGCTTTACCCTTACGCCCTGATCTCCCGGCACGGCATCCCGAAGCTCGACGGCGTGTGGATGATCCTGCACGAAGGCTTCATCGGCGCCGTCGGCCCCAGCGGACTGAAGGAGATCGGCTACGCCGACGTGCTCAAGGAGAACGGGACGCAGACCTTCAAGCAGACCGGCGGGTGGCTGGGCTTCACGGACAAGTATTGGGCCGCCGCCCTGGTGCCCGACCCCAACGTGCCGACGGAGGCGCGCTTCACCGGCAGCAAGGGCACCTCCGGCGCCAAGGATACGTTCCAGGTGGACGTTTCGGCAGGGCCCATGGAGATCGGGCCGGGCGCGAGGGCCGAGTTCACCTCCCGCCTCTTCGCCGGCGCCAAGGTCGTGAGCCTGATCGACAGCTACAACAAGACGCTCGGCGCCCGGCAGTTCAACATGCTGTTCGACTGGGGCTACTTCTGGTTCCTGACCCAGCCCCTTTACATGATGCTGCACTGGTTCGCGCAGATCTTCGGCAACTACGGGCTGGCGATCCTCGCCACGACGGTGGTCGTGAAGGCCATCTTCTTCCCCTTGGCCAACAAGAGCTACGAATCGATGGCCAAGATGAAGCTGCTGCAGCCGGAGATGGAGAAGCTGCGCGAGCGCTACAAGGACGATCGCGCCAAGATGCAGCAGGAGCTGATGACGCTCTATCGGGAGAAGAAGATCAACCCGATGGCGGGATGCCTGCCGATCCTGTTGCAGGTGCCTGTGTTCTTCGCGCTCTACAAGGTGCTGTATCTGAATATCGACATGCGCCAGGCACCGTTCTTTGGCTGGATCCAGGACTTGTCAGCGCCAGATCCCACGTCGATCTTCAACCTGTTCGGGCTGCTGCCCTACACCACGCCTGAGTTCCTGCATGTTGGCGTGTGGCCCATCATCATGGGCATCACCATGTGGGTGCAGATGCAGCTGAACCCGCAGCAGGCCGACCCGATGCAGCAGAAGCTCTTCAACTGGATGCCTGTGATGTTCACCTTCCTGCTCGCGAACTTCGCGTCCGGGCTGGTGATCTATTGGGCCTGGAACAACCTGCTCTCGCTGACGCAGCAATACCTCATCATGAAGCGGAACGGCGCCGAGATCCACCTGTGGAAGAACCTCGGGGTGGAGAAGGCGATCGCCGGATACCGGTCGGGTGGAGGCAGCCAGGGTGGCACAGGCGGCGGCAGCGACCTTGTGGGACGTGCGGGCGCGGCGGTGCGCGGCGGTGTCGGCAGGCTCGCCCAGCACGCAGAGGGCCTGAAGCGGGCGGTGGCACAGAAGCTGCAGCCGGCCGAGGGCACATCGCGGCAGGCCTCGAGCGGTTCGAGCGGCTCCTCTGCTGCGGTCGCAACCGGCGACGGGAGCGCAGCCACGGCGCCGAAGGGCAACATGACGCGCGAGGAGGCCTTCGAGGCGCTCGGGCTGGAGCCCGGCGCTTCGGTGGCCGAAATTGATGCTGCCTACAAGACCCGTGCCCGGCAGAACGGCAGTCTCAACGGCTCGGAGAAGCTCAGCCGCGCGCGCGACGTGCTGCGCGGCGAAGGCACATGAGAGGTGTCAGGCCCCTTCGGGTCTGACACCGACGACCCGTCATCCCGGAAGCCGAGGCCGCAGGCCGAGACTGTCCGGGACCCCGGGCAACGAGCCGAAACTCACGAGATCCCGGCTCGGCGCGCCGCTCGCCCGCGGCTCGCCGCGCTCCGGCCGGGATGACAGGTGACAGCGTGGAAACCACCGCCTTCACGGACGAGGAGATCGCTGCCGGCGAGGCCCTGTTCCGGCGTCCCTGGCAGTTCCAGCGCAGCGTGCCGACGCTGGAGTTTCTGCCCACCGCGGCCGGCCCGGAAATCGCCTTCGCCGGCCGCTCCAACGTGGGCAAGTCGAGCCTGATCAACGCGCTTGTCGGCCAGCGCGGCTTGGCGCGCACCTCCAACACGCCTGGCCGCACGCAGGAGCTGAACTTCTTCGACGCGCCGGGGGTGGCGCTTACGATCGTGGACATGCCGGGCTACGGCTTCGCCCAGGCGCCCAAGGCCAAGGTCGAGGAATGGACGGGTCTGGTGCGCGACTACCTGCGCGGCCGCCCCACGCTGGTTCGCGTTTTCCTGCTGATCGACGCCCGGCACGGCCTGAAGCCTCCGGACCGCGACGTGATGGAGCTGATGGACCAGGCCGCGGTGTCCTACCAGGCGGTCCTGACCAAGATCGACAAGATCAAGCCGCCGGAGCTCGCCCAGCGGATGACAGCTACCGCCGACGCGTTGCGCCTGCACGCGGCAGCCTATCCCGAGCTGCTCGCAACCTCTGCGCAGACTGGATCGGGCGTTTCTGAGCTGCGTGCGCGCATTGCGCAGCTCGGGGCATCCTAGGCCTAGTCGCGCGTCACCTTCAGGCAGGCGCGGACCAGGACCTCGAGATCGAGCCAAACGCTCCAGTTGCTGACGTACCAGAGGTCGAGGTCCACCCGCCGCTTCATGTGCTCGATCTGTCCGGCCTCCCCGCTCGAGGCGCAGACCTGGGCCCAGCCGGTAATGCCCGGCTTGACATGATGACGGCACGCGTAATTGGCGATCTTTCTGGAGAGCTCGTCGTCGCGGGCAACGGCATGGGGACGCGGCCCGACGACCGACATCTCGCCGCCCAGCACGTTGATGAGCTGCGGCAGCTCGTCGATGCCCGTAGCCCGCAGGAAGGCACCGAGGGTGGTGACGTACGGGTCGAGCGGTCGGGTGTGCCCGGCGGCCCCTCCTGTCTCCGCAACGGTCGTGCGAAACTTATGGACCCTGAACGTCTGGCCGTTGAAGCCGCGGCGATAGTGATGGCAGACGATCGGCCCGCGCGAGGTCAGCTTGATCGCCGCGCTCACGATTGCGAGGAGCGGCGCAAGCAGGACCAGCGCCGTGCCGGCGAAGGTCACGTCAAAGAGCCGCTTCAGCCTCAATTCGAACGGAGCGAGCGGCGCACGCTGCACCTGCACGGCAATATCCGGCCCCATCTCGGCCATGGGCTGAGCCAGGATCGAGCGCACCGATTGATCTGGCAGCAACACCACCGGCAGCGGCAGGGCGCGCAGGCGCTCGCGCACGAGGTCGTAGCGGTCCTTGTCCGTCCACCGTACGGCCAGCAGCACCACATCCGCCCGATCCGTGCGGGCGGCATCCACCGCCGCATCAAGCACGGCGACGCTGTCGGCCGTCAGCGAGCGGTCCTCGCCGGAAGCCTTGGGCAGCTCGAACCGGCCGACCTCGCGGATCGCGTACGTCCTCAGAAGATCGGTGGCAGAGCGGTGATCCAGCTCCTCGCGCTCGCCCACCATGATGGCACGCTTGGCGGCAATGCGGCCGCGCGCCAGGGCGCCGCGAAGCCGGGCGGCAATGGCGGCGCGTGCTGGGAGGAGCAGGCATGGGCCAAGAATGCCGAACCCGATGGTGGCGCCACGCGAGAAGCTTGCCCCCACTTTCAGCAGGAACAGGAACGCCACCATGGCCAGGAGCACTGCCCCCCAGCAGGCGACGATGCGCTGCCACTGCGAGGTCCACAGCAGAGCCGTCGGGCGATACATTCCGCGCGACTTGGCCAGGAGGACGAACAGCAGGGCGGTGTTGCTTCCAACGCCGGCGAAGGCTGCGATGTCGCCGAACATGCCGAGAGCCAGCAGGTGATAGGCGACGCCCGCCAGCACGCTCGCGGTTATGATGACAAGGCAGTCAACGATCGCAGTGATCGTCCCGGCGTTCCCGTAAGTGAACAGATGCTGCGGGGTGTTGCGCACGCCCAACCGCGCAGCCGCCGGAAACCCAACATAGCCCATAGTAAACACCTCGGTCGCATGCAAATTGGCATGCGCCTCCCGTCCTAGTGGCAGGGCCCATCAAGCGCTTCCGGTGAACAACCCGCACAGGGAAAGGACCCCGCGCCCTTTGTGGTGGACGCATTTGATGGAGTCTCACCACATCCCCTTAACCCTCAACACCAGATTTATCGGAGCACCTCTTATTTGTCTATGCTTCTTAAGCGAGTTTTCAGCGACACCCGATAGCCGCCCGCACAAGAGGCGTCGGATTGCCAACTCGAAACGAGCGGACGCCGGTTCCCGTCGTGTGCGCAACGCTGGACCGAATCGCTCGCTGGCTGTCCAACATGATGCGCGACCGACCGGGTCCATCGGCAAGGGGGCAAAGTCGGTTGGTTCGTCAAGCCCGGGAGGTGTCACCAGTGCCTTCAAGGAAGGATCGCCGCACCAGCAGGATAGTGCTCGCCGTCTGTCTCGCCGGCGGCGCGCTGCTCACCCTGATCGGCATTCGCTACGTCCTGGTGCCGCAGTCGGCTGCCAGCATGTTTGGCGTGCCGCCCCGGCCGGCGGGCTTCGAGCTTCACTATGCTGTCGGGCTGCGCAATATCTGGCTGGGGTTGCTGGCGATGGCGTTCGCAGCTCTGCGGGAGTGGCGGGCACTGGCGCTGTGGTTCGCCGCCGCAGTCGCGGTGTGCTTCGCAGACGGCCTGATTGTCGCAACCTCCACGGGAAGCGTGCCGCAGGTGGCGTTCCATCTCGGTTGTGGGCTCGCCAGCGCCGTCCTGGCGGTCCTGTGCTGGCGTGCCTCGCGGCGGTCGCCCTGAGACGGCCCGCCCAGCGGGCGACTTTGCCGCGCTCCGCGACAACATTGGAGCGTTCCAAAGGTGGCGACAAGCGCCAGATCGCCCCTTATAAGAGGGCCGCCGCTGCACTGCGGCGAAACGGAGTAGCCGAGCCCGCCTCATGGCCGTTCGCAGACTGAGCCCCGACCAGCCCAAGAGCTTCGAGTTCACGCCGGAGAACGCTGCCTGGGCCGAGGCGACCATCGCCAAGTATCCGCCCGGCAAGCAGGCCTCCGCCGTCATCCCCCTGCTCTGGCGGGCCCAGGAGCAGCACGGCGGCTGGCTGCCCGAGCCGGCGCTCCGCCTGGTGGCCGACATGCTGGGCATGGCCTATATTCGCGTCTACGAGATCGCCACCTTCTACACCATGTTCCAGCTGGCCCCCGTGGGCCGCAAGGCGCACGTGTGGGTGTGCGGCACGACGCCCTGCATGCTGCGCGGCGCCGAGGCGCTGGTGGAGGTGTGCCGCAAGCGCATCCACCGGGACCCGCACCACGTCTCGGCCGACGGCAATTTCTCCTGGGAGGAGGTCGAGTGCCTGGGGTGCTGTGCCAACGCCCCGATGGTGCAGATCGGCAAGGATACCTACGAGGACCTGACGCCCGAGTTGCTCGAGAAGGTCCTCGACGGCTTCGCCAGGGGCGAGCCGCCGAAGTCCGGCTCCCAGACCGGCCGGCAGGCCTCCTGTCCCGAGGGAGGGCCGACGACGCTGATCGACATGGCAAAGACCTAGCGTTGGGAGATCGTGCACGTGGTGGTGCCTGCGCAGTTCAGGCAAAACGTAATTGCGGGCTTGGTCGTCTACGTCTGGGCCGTCTTCGGACTAGCAAAGACGTGCTCCGCATTCGCTGTCGGCAAGGCGCTGCCGATGGTCGGGGCTGTCGTCTCGCCGCGGGCGCTCGGCGGTCTCACGATGCTTCCCTTCGCGATCATGTTGATTGTCGCGCTGCTCCCCTTCCGCAAAGCCACTTCAGGCGCCAATCCGGCCGGTAGGGCTCTCGTTCGATCCTGGTTGCTCGAAGGCGGTCGGCTGTTCCTGGTCCTCGGCGTGGTCGCTGCCGGTGTAGAGACGCTTTTTCTCGTCGCCGCATTGCCGGTCCTAAGGACTGGGCTTGGTCCGGAAGCGCGGGGGACCATTGGAATCGCATTGGCAATGCTGCTTTATGCAGGTGCCGGATGGATAGCCTATCGCTGGGCAAAGAGGCGTATCGATGCTCGCTGACAAAGACCGCATCTTCCGGAACCTCTACGGCTTCCAGGATTGGGGGCTCGACGGAGCCAGGGCGCGCGGCGCCTGGGACAACACCAAGGCCCTGATCGACAAGGGCCACGACTGGATCATCAACGAGGTCAAGTCCTCCGGCCTGCGTGGCCGCGGCGGCGCCGGCTTCCCGACTGGCCTCAAGTGGTCGTTCATGCCAAAGAGCGACCTGCGCCCCAGCTACCTCGTCATCAACGCCGACGAATCCGAGCCCGGCTCCTGCAAGGACCGGGAGATCATGCGGCACGACCCGCACCTGCTGATCGAGGGTGCCCTGCTCGCGTCGTTCGCTATGCGCGCGCACGCCTGCTACGTCTACGTGCGCGGCGAGTTTGTCCGCGAGCGCGAGCGTCTGCAGGCCGCGGTCGACCAGGCCTACGAGGCGAAGCTGATCGGCAAGAACAACATCCACGGCTGGGACTTCGAGTTCTACGTCCATCACGGCGCCGGCGCCTACATCTGCGGCGAGGAGACGGCGCTGCTGGAGAGCCTGGAAGGCAAGAAGGGCCAGCCCCGGCTCAAGCCGCCGTTTCCGGCCAATGTCGGCCTCTACGGGGCACCCACCACCGTCAACAACGTGGAATCCATTGCCGTTGCGCCCGACATTTTGCGCCGGGGCGCCACCTGGTTCGCCAGCATCGGCAAGCCCAACAACACCGGCACCAAGCTGTTCCAGATCTCCGGCCACGTCGCCAAGCCGTGCGTGGTGGAGGAGGAGATGGGCATTCCGCTGCGCGATCTTCTGGAGCGCCATGCCGGCGGGGTGCGCGGCGGCTGGGACAACCTGCTCGCCGTGATCCCCGGCGGCTCGTCCATGCCCTGCCTTCCAGCTGACCTCTGCCAGGACCTCACACTGGATTTCGATACCCTGGCGAAGCTGAAGTCAGGCATGGGCACGGCGGCGGTCATCGTCATGGACAAGTCCACCGATATCATCGCCGCCATCCGCCGGATCGCCTCCTTCTACAAGCACGAGAGCTGCGGCCAGTGCACCCCCTGCCGCGAGGGCACGGGGTGGATGTGGCGCGTGCTCCAGCGCATGGAGCGCGGCGAGTCCGAGAAGCGCGAGATCGATCTGTTGTGGGACGTCTCGACCAGGGTGGAGGGTCATACCATCTGCGCCCTCGGTGATGCCGCTGCCTGGCCCGTTCAGGGCCTCATCCGCCATTTCCGCGGCGAGATCGAAGCCCGCATCGACAAGCGCCAGGCCGGGCTCAAGCAGGCGGCGGAGTAGGCTTCGCCGACAGACGTTGCCCTTCGCGGGCCCACGATCCGGATCGCCAGGACGTTACTGGGCGGCCTTGATGACGACAATGCCGGCGAGGAGCAACGCGACGCCGGCGAGCCGCGTCGTGGAGACCGGGCGCTGCGGCAGCCGCAGCCAGCCGTACTTGTCCACGAGGACCGACGCGACCTGCTGGCCGGCGACCGTGAGGCCGACCGTTGCGGCCGCTCCGATCGCCGGGATCGCAGCAAATACTGTCGTCACATAGGTCGCACCAGCGAAGCCGCCGAGCCAGCCCCACCACGGCAGTGACCCCAGGCCGTGCAGGCTGTGCATGAGGCTCGGCGCCGACGCACCCGGCACCGCCGCTGCCACAATCTGCGCCGCGGCCATGGCCAACGTCGCCACCACAAACGAAACGGTGCCGACGGCGAACGCAGCGCCGCCGAGATCGTGACGGAGCAGCGCGTTCACGGCGCCCTGCACCGGCAGCACGGCGCCCGCGGCCAGCGCCAGTGCGATCCAGCCGATCTGCCCGCGGACAATCCGCCGCCCGCCGTCCTGTTGTCCGAGTACGATCAAGGCCGCGCCGGCCAAGACCAGGACGGCACCGGCCGCACCGGCCGTGCTCAGCCCCGTGGCAACGACGCCGAGCAGCCCGAGCACATCGAGGGTCATCGAGGCCAGCACCTGACCGGCGATGAACAGGCCGACGGTGACGACGGCGCCGATGCGCGGAAACAGGAGGATGGCCGAAACTACGTAGAATGCCGAGGCCGTTCCGCCCACGGCATGCCACCACGGCGCGCCGGGCAGCAGTGACAGCGCCCCCTGGCCGCCCGTGACGAGGGTGGCGATCAGCAGCAAGAGCGCCGCCACGAGGAGTTGCAGCGTGGTGGCGACGAAGGGCGAGCCAGCCGCCTTCGCGAGTTGCGCATTGGCGCCGGCCTGCACGGCGAGCAGAGCGCCGGCAGCGAGCGAGAGTGGGATGAACAGGGTATCCATCGGGCTTGCCTCAAATGGATGTCAGACCCTCTGGGTCTGACACCGTGGCTCCAACGGCATTCACTGAACGGGGTCAGACCCGGAAGGCCTGACACGTTGCGCATGCATCATGGTCCGCAGGTGCGAGTCCCGGGCATCGAGGAACCGGAGCAGGCGCTCGCTGTAGTCGGCGGCGACGGCGGAGCGAACCGACGGGCGTTCAGCCAGGGCACGCCGCCACGATGCGACCTTCGGCTTGCCTGCCAGGATGCCGAGATCGGCGATGCTGTCGAAGACGTCGAAGTAGCGGAACACCGGGCCGAAGGCCGCATCGACGAGGCTGAAGCGGTCGCCGGCGAAAAACGGGCCGATGCCCAGCACGCCTTCGAGGCGAGCGAACTTCTGCACGAGCGCCTGCCGTTTCGCCTCGAACAGAGCCGCGTCCGGCGTCGTCTCGATGGCGTAGATGTCGCCGAGGATGGAGGAGCCGAACTCGATCCAGGCGCGGTGCTCGGCGCGCTCGATCGCGTCGCCCGGGTGCAAGGCCGGGCCGGCCTGCGTCTCCTCGATGTACTCGCAGATGACGGCGCTCTCGAACAGCACCGCCTCGCCGCCACCCGGCCGCGCCACCCGGAGCAGCGGCACCTTGCCCAGGGGCGAGATGGACTTGAACCAGGCGGGCTTGTCGGCGAGATCGACGGTGATCCGCTCGAAGGCGACCCCCTTCTCGGCAAGCGCAATGGCCGCGCGCTGCACGTAGGGGCACAGATGGTGGCTGACGAGTGTCAGACCGGACATGGCTTGCCTCGCGTTGTCGCTCATGCGGGGACCGGCGATCCGACCTGCGCCAATCGCATCGATCACAATCCGATCCCCTGGTTTCCATATAAATGCGATTGCATGGATATAGATGCGATAGCATTAAGTTGTCAAGTTGCATGCGAGCGCATGTGTCGCTAACGTGATCGCGTGTGGCGAGGACGTGATGATGCCGAAGGAGCCGAGCGAAGCCGTCATCGATGCCTGGATCGCGCTGAACCGGGCGCAGCAGGCAACCCTGTCTAAGGTGGAGCGGGCGTTTCGCGATGCGAAGCTGCCGCCGAGCGCCTGGTACGACGTGCTCTGGGAGCTCGACAAGGCCGGCGCAGCCGGGCTCAGGCCCTTCGAGATCGAGCGGCGGCGGCTCATCGCACAGTCCAACGTCTCGCGCCTGATCGACCGACTGGCCGAGGCTGGCTATATCGAGCGCCAGCCCTGCGAGGAGGATGGCCGCGGCCAGCGCGTCGTCATCACGCCCTCGGGCCGCGACATGAGAAAGCGCATGTGGCCGACGTACGCTAAGGCAATCTCCGAGGCCATCGGCCGCCGCATCTCGGAGCGCGAGGCGGCTGGCTTGGCGAACCTGCTGGGGAAGCTGGGATAGGTGCTGGTGAGATGGTGAGTGGTGAGTAGCCGTGGAGCCTGCCACCCGGTCTCACTTCACCTTTGATAATGGCCCCCGATCGACAATGCACCGATCCAAACTCACCACCTCACCACTCACCACCTCACCGGGGCTCAGACCCGCCGGATCTGACCCCGTGTTGCGTTCATTTGGCGGCTTGCTTTTGCCGGCCGGTCTGACAAGACTGGCGCCATCCCAATGCATCCCGGCATGTCTCGATGGCCAAGATCCTCCCCCTGTCCGCTGCAGTCGAAGAGGTCGTGCGCGATGGCGACAAAGTCGCCTTCGAGGGCTTTACGCACCTGATCCCCTACGCCGCCGGCCACGAGGTCATCCGGCAGAAGCGCAAGGATCTGACCCTTGTGCGCATGACGCCGGACCTGCTCTACGACCAGCTGATCGGCGTGGGTGCAGTGCGGAAGATGATCTTTTCATGGGGTGGAAATCCGGGTGTCGGCTCGCTGCACCGCTTCCGCGACGCCTACGAGCAGGGCTGGCCGCGACCCCTGGAGATCGAGGAGCACAGCCACGCCGCCATGGCCAACGCCTACGAGGCGGCCGCGGCCGGGCTACCCTTTGCCGTGTTCCGCGGCTATCGCGGAGCAGAGCTGCCGCGCGTGAACCCCACCATCAAGTCGGTCACCTGCCCGTACACGGGCGAGGTGCTGGCGACGGTGCCGGCGATGCGGTTGGACAGCGCCGTGATCCACGCCCAGCGGGCCGATCGCGCGGGCAACGTGCTGCTGGAGGGCATCGTCGGGGTGCAGAAGGAGGCGGTGCTGGCGGCGAAACGCGCCCTGGTGACGGTCGAGGAGATCGTGGACAACCTCGGCCCCCGCTCGTTCAATGCCTGCGTGCTTCCCCATTGGACCATCGCCGCCGTCGCCCAAGTCCCGGGCGGTGCGCATCCCTCCTATGCGCAGGGCCACTACAAGCGCGATAACGCCTTCTACGAGGCCTGGGACGCCATCGCCCGCGACCGCGACGGCTTCTTGGGCTGGGTGAAAGAGAACATCCTGGAGAAGGGCCCCGAGGCCTTCGCCCGCTTCGCCCGCAAATGACGGAGATCGACCACATCGCCGTGATCACGCCTGACCTTGCGGCCGGAATCGCCTGGGTGCGCGAGGCGCTGGGGGTGGAGATGCCCGCGGGCGGCAAGCATCCCGAAATGGGGACGCACAACCATCTCGTCGGCCTCGGGCCGGAGGTCTACCTGGAGGTTATCGCCGTTGATCCCGAGGCGCCGAGCCCCGCGCACCGCCGCTGGTTCGGATTGGACGACCGCGAGGCGGTGGAGCGCCATTGGCGCGAGGGGCGCCGTCTGCGCGGCTACGTGGCCCGCTGCACCGGCATCGCCGCCGCCGTCGGCGCGCAGGGCGAGGCGTTCGGCGTTCCGATGCGGATCTCGCGGGGCGATCGCCATTGGCTGTTCACGGTCCGACCAGACGGAGAGCTTCCCTTGGGCGGCGCGCTGCCCTGCCTGATCGACTGGGGCGAGCGCGGATCGCCGGCGCCCGCTATGCCCGACCTCGGGCTGAGACTGCAGGGCCTGCACCTCGAGACACCCGACCCTGACGCCGTCCATGCCGCCCTCGACGCAATCGGCATGGCGCGCAAGCCGGAGATTCAGCGAGCGCCGCAGGTGCGGCTGACAGCAATCATCGCGACGCCGGGCGGTGTGCGCGTGCTCAACTAGACGAACAGCAGGACGAAGGCCGAAGGTTCGCCATGGCAGCCCCCTCCACCTGGACGCCCACCGAGATGATGACCATCGTCGCGGCGCGGGTGCTCAAGAGTTCCGACGTGTGTTTCGTCGGCATCGGTGCGCCGTCGGCCGCCTGCAACCTGGCGCGGCTCACGCACGCTCCGGGCATCACGCTGATCTACGAGAGCGGCACCATCGCCACGAAGCCCAACGTGCTGCCGCTCTCCATCGGCGATGGCGAGCTGTGCGAGACGGCACTCACCACCGTGTCCGTGCCGGAGATGTTCCGCTACTGGCTGCAGGGCGGGCGCATCACCGTTGGCTTCCTGGGCGGCGCGCAGATCGACCGCTTCGCCAACCTCAACACCACCGTGGTCGGAGGCACCTACACCAAGCCGAAGGTGAGGCTTCCCGGCGGCGGTGGCGCGCCGGAGATCGCCACCTCCTGCCACGAGGTGTTCATCACCATGGCGCAGAGCAAGCGCTCGTTCGTTTCCAAGCTCGACTTCATCACCTCACTGGGCCACGGCGAAGGCAAGGGCAGCCGCGAGCGCCTCGGCATCACCAGCAAGGGGCCGACGCGCCTCATCACCGACCTGTGCGCGCTGGAGCCGGACGAGGAGAGCCGCGAGATGACGGTGGTCTCCATCCATCCCGGCGTCACCCGCGAGCAGATCGCTGACGCCACGGGCTGGCCCATCAAGTTCGCCGCCAAGGTTGCCGACACGCCGCCGCCTGCGCCAGAGGAGCTCGCCGTGCTGCGCGACCTGCATGCGCGCACCAGGGCCGCGATGGCGGCGCAGCAGGCATGACTTTCCGTAGGTTGGGTCAAGCGAAGCGCAGACCCAACGCATGTGGACGAACAACGGTGTTGGGTCTGCGGCTTCGCCTTGACCCAACCTACAAAGACAAACGAACACCGAGGGTGAGGACCACATGACAGACGTCTACTCGCGCGCGGGCAACGCGGCGGATCCGCCGTCGCTCTCTCCCGACTACGTCGGCACCCGCACCCGCTCGCCCAAGCAGCCGCTGGTGATCATCCCGCAGACGCTGTCCGAGATCACGGGCCCGGTCTACGGGCACTCCGACGTGAGCCCCGAGGAGGCCGACCTCACCAGGCAGCATGCCGGCGAGCCCCTGGGCGAGCGCATCATCGTCAAGGGCCGCGTGCTCGACGAGGCAGGCCGCCCGGTGCCCAACACGCTGATCGAGATCTGGCAGTGCAACGCCGCCGGCCGCTACATCCATGTGGTGGACCAGCACCCCGCGCCGCTCGACCCCAATTTCACCGGTGCGGGCCGCGTCGTGACCGACGCCGATGGCAACTACCAGTTCGTCACCATCAAGCCCGGCGCCTACCCCTGGGGCAATCATCCCAACGCCTGGCGTCCGGCGCACATCCACTACTCGCTGTTCGGGCCGTCGTTCCTGACGCGCCTCGTCACGCAGATGTACTTCCCCGGCGACCCGCTGTTCCCCTACGACCCGATCTTCAACTCGGTCACCGATCCGAAGGCGCGCGAGCGCATGGTGAGCCGGTTCGACATCGAGACCACCAGGCCGGACTGGGCGCTGGGCTACATCTTCGACTTCGTCCTGCGCGGCCCCAAGGGCACGCCCATGGAAAACCGCGACTTCACAGACCAGGATTGAGTATGCCCGGACGCACCCCATCCCAGACCGTCGGTCCCTTCCTGCACATCGGCCTGACCGGGCAATACGGCTTCCGCGAGGTATTCCACGCGACCGTCGCCGACCCGGGCATGCCCGGCAGCCATATCCGCATCGAGGGCCGCCTCATCGACGGCAACGGCAACATCATGCCGGACGCCATGGTTGAGATCTGGCAGGCCGACAGCCAGGGCCGCTATCCGCACCCCGCGGACGGCCGGCCGTTGGCCTCCAACTCGTTCCGCGGCTTCGGCCGCTGCGCCACCGCCAAGGACGGCGGCTACGCCTTCGCCACGGTCAAGCCGGGCAGCGTCCCTGGCCCCGACGGCAGCACGCAGGCCCCGCACATCAACGTCGGCATCTTCGCTCGCGGCATGCTGAAGCGGCTGTTCACCCGCATCTACTTCGCAGGCGACCCCGCCAACGCGTCGGACCCGATCCTGGCGCTCGTACCGCCTGATCGGCGCGACACGCTGATGGCGAAGCCGGACCCGAACAGCCCCAACGTCTGGCGCTTCGACATCCGCGTGCAGGGCGGCGCCGACGAGACGGTGTTCTTCGACGCGTGAGGGGCTGTGATGTCGCCGCCCGGAGCCCCTCTCCCCGCTTGCGGGGAGAGGGTTAGGGTGAGGGGCAGCTACACACGAGACGCTCTCCACGACGGGCCCTCGAGCGCTGATCCCAAGCGGTGTGCAGACCTGCGTTGATAGGATGGAGCCATTTTTGCGGCCCCTCACCTTGTCTCCCTCGGGACCGTTGTGACGAGGTGATCCTTAACGGATTGGGAGCGATCGCCGGCATTGTGATCGCCGACCAGCCCCGCGCCGTGCTAGAAAGGCCTGGCTCGCCGAAGTGACCTCCGAGAGAGTGGCCGGGGCTCCATGCAATTCACCGTAGGGCTGAAGCTCAACAGCAAGACCGACCATACCGTGGTCGAGGCTGAGGACGCGCTGATCGCAGCCCTCAAGGTCAAGACCCGGCATCCCGAGGCGCGCGTCACCTACGTGCGCCCCTGCAACCGGCGCGGCGATGCCCGCCACCCGCCGCTGCAGAAGCTGAACGAGGAGCGCACCTGAGGTCCAATCCGTGTTGGGCAGGCGCGGGCATCGGGTCTGGGCCCACCTTGGGCGCTCCGCCACGTGGCTGCAGCCGCTCTCCCCAGCACGGCGACCGGCCCATAATCGGCTAAAACGCCGGGTAGACCTGCGTGGAGCACTGTCCTCTCCCGGCATCCCAACATGTCGAAACACACAGCAAGGATCGGCAGCGAGCGGGCGGCGGCGGTCTACCGCGCGCTGCGCCACGCCATCATCGAGCAGGCCCTGGAGCCGGGCGCCAAGCTGCCCGAGGACACCATCGGCGAGCGCTTCGGCGTGAGCCGCACGCTGGTGCGGCATGCGCTCGGCCAGCTGGCCGCCGAGGGCCTCGTGGAGCTGCGCCGCAACCGCGGCGCAGCGGTCTCCAGGCCCAGCTGGGACGAGGCGCGCGACATCTTCGATGTCCGGCGCGGACTCGAGCGGCTCGTCGTGCAGCGGCTGGCGGGGCAGCTGACGGCGGAGCAGACGGCGCGGCTTACCCAGCATGTCGGTGACGAGGAGGCCGCACGCGGCAGCAACGAGCCGCTGTCGATCCGGCTCGCCGGCGAGTTCCACATTCTGCTGGCGGAGATGACCGGCAACCAGCTGCTCGCCCGCTACGTCAGCGAGGTGACATCGCGCTCGGGGCTGATCCTGTCCATCTACGGCAGGCCGCATTCGTCGGAATGCGCCGTGAGCGAGCATCGCGCCATCATCGCGGCCCTGGCCGGCAACGATGCCGAGCTGGCCGCCGTCACCATGGACCGCCACCTGGAGGCGGTCGCCGATCGCGCGCTCATCCAGAGCAAGCCGCAGGCCCGGCGTGAGCTGCGCGACGTGCTCGACGCCTACGCGGCCGGCGCGCGGGCCGCCGCACGCCGGCCGCCGAGACGGGGTCAGACCCCTCGCACCTGATGGCTCCGGTTCTGCACGAATGTCTCCGCGAGGAGCGAGACGGGGTCAGCCCCCTCGCCTCCGACGCCCCCGATTCCGCTCGAATGCCTGCGCGAGGGGTCAGACCCCGGCAACGGG
>Ga0075420_100002588_pt1 | contig 15674 bp, 16 predicted proteins | sample SoiMetdeltSBSDD4_FD_75296 | JGI IMG/M metagenome (GOLD analysis project Ga0075420, IMG submission 75296) | Bulk soil microbial communities from a Populus tree surrounding site in Tennessee, USA - Soil MetaG P. deltoides SBSDD4 | ecosystem: Environmental > Terrestrial > Soil > Tree plantation... | reverse complement strand
CTACCGGTATTATATTATTTATTGAATTTATGCTTGCCATAATTTCTCCTTAAGCTGGCGTCCAGTTAGGAGTTTTTGATTCCTTTGTTCCATGGAATTTTCCCCTTTTTGGCATCGCTAAGTTTTTTCTTATGCTCTTCAGAAAATTTTTTGCCAAGCCAATAAATTTGAAATGGTTCTTCTTTTTTATGACATGAATTGCATAAAGTAATTCCATTGTTAACATCGAAACGAAGTTCTTTATTTTGTTTCCAGGGAATAATATGATGCGCATGTAGTTTCTTTGTTTTATTACACTTCCTACATTTATTGCCATCTCTACTACGAACTTCCAAAGACCATTTGATACTTTTTGCTCCACGCCTACATTCACTGTAAATATGATTTGTATAGCGTTTTTGCAATCCAATTTTAATTTTTGAAATATGCTCATCGCTAAGTTTTCTTCCGCGTAATTTAGCAGCGATTTTTTCGATTGTTTTTTTAGATAATTTTCTTCCACGTAAAGGAGATGGTTTTCCTGATCTTCCATTTCCTTTTTTATGTCCTTTTTGGAATCTTCCAATATTGGGAATTCCCGTTCTATATTGAGACGCATAACATTCCTTGCAAGTATGAGAAAACCATTTTTTTCTTTTTCTAAATAATGTTATTTCTTTTTCTTTTCCACATTTTTTACATTCTCTTTTCATAATGTATCCTTTCGGTATACATTATAACTTTAGCGTCCAAATACCGTCAAGCGGGACTCCAATTACCCCAGCCAGAGACAACGCGCCATGTAGTGTTTGCTGCGGAACAAACAATTTTTAATGAATCACCAACGGCAATAGAGGTTAAGGTTCCGGCAGCACCTAAAGTAGTACTGGTATTACCAATAAATATCTGCTGTCCAGCCGCTTGGGTAAATTGTGTTCCTGTTGCAGTATTTATGTTTGAAACTTCAATCACATCACCAACTGCCGATACTGCGGGCAATGCAAGAGCCAATGTTCCTGCTTTATTGCAGAAATAGCCATTGTTTACTACTGCGGTTTGATCTATGGATATGACAGACCATGGAAACAAAGTTGAGGGGGAGAGTGAAGCACTTCCCAATTGTCCTGTGGTCGTATCTATCGTAACCATCTGGGTATTAGAGACTACAACTGAGGCAATACCTTGTATAAAGCAGCTTGTATGAGTTGCTAACGTGCCTATACGGATGCATGCACTATCGGCAATAGTACCTATGTTTCCAATAACAATATTAGAGGATTCGTTGGTGGTATATGCGGAACCTGCCGCATTTCCTAGTGCAATATTTTCGCTACCACTTACTATATTCTCAAGGGCATCAAGACCGACAGCAACGTTTTGATCTCCGGAAGTTAATGCACTACCGGCCGATTGACCAACGGCCACATTTCCTGCCCCTGTAGTCAACGCATCCAAAGATTGATACCCAAGTGCGCTGTTACCTATAGAAGAACCAATAGTAAGGCTTGTATTACCCGAAAGTTCACCGGAAAAGGTATTTTGTGTACCAAAATTAGAGAAACATGAAGCAATAAAGCACTTATTTTGTAACCCGTTTCCTACTCCATAGTTCCCTATATAGATAGCATTGCTTTGTCCTGCTAATCCAGCATTTCCAATAAGTATGTTGCTGCTTTCAGCCCCTGTTAAAGAATTGCCGGAAAGATAACCAACTGTAATATTATAGCTACCTGACAATAGATTGGCACATGCAGTGCGTCCTACAATAGTATTAACATCACCTGAAGTCATATTGCCAGCAGCATTATTTCCAATAACCGTATTACCGATACTTGCAGTAGTTGACAATAAGGCTTGTACACCCATTGCAACATTTGAATCTCCCGTTGTTAAATTACCAAGTGCTCCAAATCCAACAGCGGTATTAGAATTAGAGTTAACTGCCGCGAGTGCGTTTGCACCTATAGCAGTATTAAAGCCACCGGTACTATTAGAACTAAGTGCAGATGTTCCTACGGCAGCATTTGAAACTCCAGAGGTAATAGAAGAAAGAGCACTAAGGCCGACTCCTACATTTAAAAGACCCGTTGTGATTCCTGAACCCGATGAACCCAATAAAAGATTTTGAAGGCCAAAATTTAATAATAATGTATTGCCTGCTGCCGCAAATATCGGTGTAGCGTTAGCAGTATTGAAGATAATGACATTGGCAGCAGGTGTTGCGCTTCCGGTATTACCATTAAAGGTTAATGCAAATCCCGGCAAAGCCTGAAAGGAGGGGTCAAGACCAGGGCCATTTGATGTGAGTACTTGTCCTGCGAGGCCAATACCAATAGAAGTAAGAGCGCCCAGCGCATTTCCTACCTGCACTGCGTGGTTTGTTGTTCCTGATACGTTTACGGTTGCAACAGTACCTACCGTATTTACAGTGATATTATTACCACCTTGTACTGAGGTTATAAGACCTCCGCCTGCGCGTAGATCAGAAATCAGTTGGGACATTCTAACCCCCTTTTAGGCTAAAGATTCTGCGCCGCCGCCATAGATTGCTGACGCATACGCTGAGCCAGAACCGGCTGCTCCAGATTCAAGACGTACATAGACTCCTTGACCTATCGGCGCAGTAAGGCCTGCCGGATCATTGGTTCGTGCTGCGGTGATATCGATAATGGCATGAATTCCTGCTTGTAAGGTAATAAGAGTATTGACCCCATCAAGTGAGAACTGAACAGCAACATTGGTACTATTTTGCAAGATGAGAATTCTAATGGGATGGGTGAATAAAGGCCCCATTAATACATACGATCCAGTAATGGATCCAAATGCGGTACTTCTTTCCGGTTCATAGGCCATACGGCATGCTAACATTCTAGACATTACTATCTCCTTTTTTAGAGAGCTATAGTTTAATTAGATGCTTCTGCTTGAGCACCTTTCATTTCTTCTTCAAGCTTTCTTTTTTCAGCAGCTTCTTTTAATTGTTCTTCTTTTGCTGTGTTATCAGCGTGTAGTTGATCCAATGCCAGATGTATATCAACAAAGGAAGCACCATAAGGCATAATAAACACATAGCCATTGTTATTCACTTGTACTACTTGTGTAATCGTTAAAACTTCTTGCATCTCGTATCTCCTAAAAGGTTATGCCCCCTCACACTGAGGGGGCTTCTATTTCAATTATTAAGCTGAGGCGGTGAAATTCGCCCAGGTAGTTCCTGCATCAGTATTGATATATAAACGTGAGGCTGCTCCTGCTGGATCAGTTCTTAAGAACAGTGAACCGATTGGGGCGGTTACGGCACCGTTAGGATCACCTGCTCCAGCCATCATACGCACGAGAGATGTAGCGAAGGTGAGTCCGGTATTGGCAGGGGTAGAGATTATGACATCGGTACCTGCGGTCGCATTACCAATAGTGATATCACGAGCACCGGCAGAACCGATATTGATATTTTGAGCAACAGCATCATTACCAATGCTAATTACTCCACCAGAAGAGTTGAGTTCCAATACTCCTGCTGCATCTATTAGCACGGTATCTGCTGAAGTTACTACAACATCACCCGTACCAGTTGTGTTAAGCGCAACGCCACCGGTTCCTGAATTGACAACGACAGCGGTTGCACCGGTGACGTTACCAACCGTGATGGTTCTTGCAGCTGCGCCAGTACCTATATTTATTGGTTGAGCGTCTGCTGAGTTACCGATAGCCAGTTGCCCTGCGGTTGAGTTTATTTGTACAGCACCTGCGGCAACCATCGTAATAGCATCAACGGAAGTAGCAACGATATCTCCAGTTCCTGCATTTAACGCAATGCCTGTTGCACCGGTTAAGTTTCCGATTGTGATAACTCGAGCTGCTGCGCCGGTACCTACATTGATATCTTGAGCGACAGCGTCATTACCGATAGAGATGACCCCAGCCGAAGAATTCAATTCAAGAACGCCTGCCGAGTCAATCAGAACGGTATCTGCTGAAGTTACAACAACATCGCCGGTTCCGGTTGTATTAACAGCAACGCCACCTGTTCCTGAGTTAAGAACTAATGCAGTTGCACCCGTTACGTTACCCATGGTAATAGTTCTGGCTGCTGCGCCGGTTCCAATATTTATTGCTTGTGCATCAGCATCATTACCAATGCCTATTGCACCCGCAGATGAGTTCAGTTCAAGAACTCCATCAGCATCAAGGAGCATAGTATCATCTGAATTGAGAACGATATCACCGCTTCCGGTAGTTGTTACGGTAAAGCTGCCAGTACCGGTATTAACAGCAACCGCAGTAGCCCCTGTTACGTTACCGATGGTTACGGTATGTGCAACAGCATCTGCACCAATATTGATAGCCCCGGTACCTGAAGTAAGATTTATTGCTTGGTTAACGGCAGTTAAAGCAATCGGGAATCCCGCTGCTTGAAGTACAATACCGCCCGCAGTTGCATCAAGTAAGATAGCATTTGCCGCAGCCAAGGAAGAGGTAAGGTCAATCTGTGCCGTGCTTGCAAGATCAAAATCACCAGTAACGGTCAAGTCTCCGGTGGTAACTGCATTAGCTGTTACCGTTCCTGCAAAAGTAGGTGAAGGATTGAGGCTAATGGTAATCTCAGATGCGCCAGTGAGTGAAGTTGCAGTATTACCGTCACCAATGATATCGATGGTTCCTGCTGCCGGTACTGCTACACCGCCACCATCAACAGTGAGCGTATTGAGCGCACCTGCCGCCTGACTTACGGGTGCCCAATTTGCGAGGTTGTTAACTACCGAAGTAATGATAAATGTCTGGTCGAGTAGTTTGTCTACCCAGAGGGTTCCAAGGGGTTGTTTATCATTAACGCTTGGCGATCTGTTGGATATAACTGGTTGGTTAAAAATCTGTGTTAAAGGTTGATTAACGGTATACGCTAATCGTTGTTGGCTATTATTGGTTGCCATGTTTGCTCCTAATTATTGTATCTCCCACAAATAAGATGCGCATAACATGATTTTTATTTCATTACTTTTATTGAAATTTCCCTGTAAAGCTGGGTATGATGACCTAAAAAGGGATACCAATGAATGAGAGAAGAACCCCCAAGAAACTCACTATAGAACTGAGTGAAGATCACCATAAGCGTATAAAGAAAGCGGCAGTTGAAAGAAATATCACCTTACGTAAGTATGTAGTTCAGACAGTCATGGAACGGGTGATAAAAGAGGAGCTACTGCGTGAGTAGATTATTATGGTGTATGGTGATGATGGGGTATCTCATCTGCATGATTCAATACCCCATGATTATGTTTATTCTGATAATAACTCGTATCGTCCCGGTGAAGATTGCTGTTGTTGTTGAGAAAATTGTGGATTGGCTTGTTCATACTTGTAAGCGGCTTGGTCGAAAGCTTGTATATTCTTTGCAACTGAAGCAGCATCGCCAATAGCAGCAGCTTTGGCAGCATCAAGATAATACTTACGAGCGGTAGGACTTTTATAAATAAGTTCGCCAAACTTTATAGCTTCTTTAGTTCCCAAAATACTACCAGCAGTGATTCCAGAACCTTTTAAAACAAGACCTACGGGCAATCCTAAACCTTTTGTTAGGAAATAACCGGTAGCTGAAAGAGGAGTCCAATGTTGGAAAGCTTTTTGTAAGGTTAAATTCTTCTCTGCAAACTTACGGAGTTGTAAAGTTGGCTCAGTTGCTTTAAAAAGTTCTTCAGCGCGATAGTAAGGAATCTTAAAATTTGGGTTTGTTTCAGCATATTTAGCAATCTCTTTGTTGAGATCTCCTACCGTTTTTCCAAATTGTCCCCGTACTGATTTATCCAGTTTCTCATCTCGTAACCATTCATTTACATTACGTTTGAGATTTACAAGATCTTTTACTTTTATGTTACCTTTCTTATCGATATTTTCCTGCGTTCCTTTGAGTACCGATAACATCGTGTCTTTATTTGGGCCGACACTTTTTTCAAGAACTTTAATATCATGACCAAGCTTTGTTCTCAGACTCACCGCATTTTGTCGCGCGTTGTTTGGGATTGCAAAATTAGAAGCATCATAATCAGTCTTTATTTGCTTGGTTAATTCTTTTCTACCACCAGCAAGATTCGATAATCCAAGGGTAACACCCTTTGCTAATGCTCCTGCTTCAGGCCCAAATACTTCTCCTACTCCCTTTCCAACAAGCCCTGCGCCTGCTGCCTTAAGAGCTGTCTTGCCAATAGCTTTACCGGTTAATGCAGCTCCCTTAGAAGCAATGCCTGCGGGTGTGAGGAGTGATGCAACATCCCCAACAAGGGTATCTATCGCCTCTTCAGTACCCGATCGAGGCTTAAGGTATTCCCCTGTTAAAGATTCGGTACCGTATTTTTTTATGTTTTCTGAGGTAGGAAGATATTTTTGGACAGTAGAGACACCCGGTATCTCAGAACCCGTTAACAAGGATGATCCCAAATTAGTAAGTCCTAAAGCACCAGACGCAATATCACCCGGTAATCCCAGAACAGATTCTCCAACGCGAGCGGCAGTTCGTGCCGCACCACGAGCGAGAGTACCAAGGCCTGTTTCTTGCTGTGGTTGTTCATCAATAAATTCATATCTCATCGTTTATCCTACCGGTACCCATTGGGAACCATTGCTTTGTAAGATTTGACCCGTTTGTGTATCACGAACTTTCTTTCCTGCATATTGCGCAGGATCAGGGAGCTGATCAGAGCCTTGTGACTGACTACCACCAAACAAGCCAACTGGTGCTAATTTATCCAATTCAGCACCAACTCGCTGTTCAATCTGATCTTCAAAATCAAACGGTATCTTATTCTTATTTTCTTTAATGATCTCACGCATTGCTTCTGATCTGATCTTGGCAGCCTGGTTAGTTCTGCGAATATTTTCAATTATTATTTTTCTACCTTCAGGTGACTGCATTAAGTTGGGGAACATCTGTTGATATTGGCCAAGCTCGTAGTTAGTGACTCGTGCACCAAACACATTTTTAGCGTTTCGTAGAAAGCCCTGTGCTACCTTTTGAAATGCCTGTGTTTCAGGAGATAATTTATGCTCTAATCCCAATTGTCGGAATGCGCGAACCTTTATAGGGCTGTCCAGTTTGCCAGTTGCTTCAAGTCGCTGTAATTCTCTCAAATCACGTTCTTGTTCTTGTGCTGCACGTTCACCAAGGGTTATATCATGACGAAGTTTTTCGCTGCTCTTTGCCATCGCCTTATTGGTTGCGTATTGATCTTTAACGACCTCTTTCTGTAAGTCTAATGGCAGTTGTGAGATACCTTTGGCTTCACCTTCTTGAAATCCAATACCTTGCAAGCCTTGGGCTACTCGTTGCCGTTCAATTTCTTGGAGCTTAGATTGAGATAATCTTTCAAGATAATTACCCAGCCCAGACGCCAAGCCACGTGATATTTGTTCTCCTGGTGTTCTAACTCTAGTATCAAATGTTTGTATAGCCATTATGCTCTCCCTAATAATTGCTCTAATCTTCCGATTGGATTACGTTCTGTATAGGCAGATTGTGCAGCTCCCGGTAATCCTGCTGTCCATGCTTGCTGGAGCAGTTTGTTTATATTCATCTGTCCACCACGGTTCATCATGTCACGTGCTTGAAATTGTGACTGAAATCTTCCGGGAGGAGTCAATCCTATTGAGCTTTGCGCTGCTTGGTTGAGTAGCTGATTACCTGTTTGACCCGATAATTGTCTTTGCAGTGGAGACGTTGCTTGTGCAGCAATGTCAGGAGTTGCAGATGATCCTGAGCCACCAAACAATGACTTAAACAGATCTAAAATGCTTCCTATTTTATTAGCTCCACCAGTAAAATAAGTAGCTGCTGCATCAGCACCTTTTAACAAAAGGGGTTCTAATAATCCCTGTGATCCTGGCTCAAAATACGTCTCTTGCTGGGGTGTTAAACCAAGTCCTAAGAGGTTCATGGCATTACCTTGACGCAGTGCTGCAAGGTCAGTCTCAAGATCAGTTCCCGCTCCTTGGAGGGCATTTTGGTAACCACTTGAGCCGATGCCCGATAGTCCACGACCTGCTATATTTGCAAACCGTTCTGAAAGAAGAGGAATGGTATTTTTTTGGAATCCCTGTCGCGCTTGTCCTTCAATCGCATCAGTACCCAGGCCTTGGGCACCCATACCTAATATCTGGTTGAGTATCTGTTGTTGTTGGGGATTGAACATATTGGCACTTTGCTTAAACTGTCCCTCTCTCCCAAACAGTGTATCGTATAATCCTGGCATAATTTCCTCACGTGGTAATAAATTCAATGACAATATACGTTATCGTCCACGCACTGTAATCAGCGGCCGTGAGTACGTTAACATTCGTTTGATCAACATAAAGCTCAATGTTATTTGCTGCAACACCCGTCGCATCGACATAGGGTAATGGTATAAAGGCTTGGTTAGGACTCGGTGTTGGTATTAATGTTGGATTAGTAGCGCACCCATATATCTTCACAAATGACCATTGAGTTCCCACCTCAACCCGATGAGGCACGGATTTTAATGCAGTGTTGGGTAATGCACCAAAGTTTACCGCAACCCGTGATACCTGTCTTTCAACGGGCTGTACGCGTGCAAGAGGTGCAACAGCAGAAAGAGTATCATCAGGGTTAGGAAAATATAAAGCTCCCGTAACAAATTCTTGCTCATAGTAGGCACCGGTCTCTTTGGTGTTAAGCGATAACGCGATCTTATTAATGTTTTGATAAAGACGTACGAGAAGATTTTTAAACTCAGGAGAATTAACATTAACTTCTTGTAGTTGAGCTTGATCCCATACCTGCGTGGTTGATACAAAACTTCCCGTTCGTTGATATTGTTGATTTGTTCCTGCCATATCATCCTCCGATACGTACTGATGTTGGCATTGTCTCTAAAATAATCCCATGGAGCTGGAAATCAACCAGTGACATATTTGGGTTTACCATCTGATCTGCTGTCATATAAATACGTAATTGTATCGTAGTCCCATCAACCGCAAGATATTGTACATGCCATAATCTATCCTCAAATTGCTCAAGAGGATAAAAAGCAGGATCATACGGGGATGTTTGCAGTACTCCTGAAGACATGAGTTGTCCCGGAACAGATTGCTGGAGCATAGAATACTTGGACGTCGAAGGATAATAATCTACCGTGATAGCACCTGCATCGGTTCTATCAACCAAGAAATTTATCTTCTGTATGAATACATTCTGCCCTTCTTTATTGTAAGGATTCCATTGCTTTGTAAGGATATTGATATTAGATACTCGTGCGACCGTACCATTTCCGGTATAGGTAGAACCAGGAATAAAGGGAAATGCTGCGACGCGAATCGTATCCTTATCTACAATATCTATAATTGGAGTAACTACACCATTGAGTAATGGCCATGATCCGCTACCCGTAAAGTTTTCTAAATAAACAAACTCATCTTCTTGCGTAAAGAAATCAGTATCAATCAGATTGTGGTTAGGGATAACTAGTGTTACCACATCGGCTACTATTGAGGCATTAGCAACACTTAAAGCACCAATATTACGCGTAAAATCACCATCAATAACAACTACAAATCCTTCTTGATTTCCACCTATTACCTGTCTAAAGTTCTGCTGTAATGATCCATCGGCCCAGGTGGCTGTCATGTATTGCCATTGATCAGTCGTGTTACCCCAGGTAGCACCTACTGATTGAGGGAAATACCCGAAGGCAGTGAATGAATCTGCATTATATGCCCATGATCCACTTTTATAGTTATAGGTCAGTACTTGGTTAGGATAGACATTAGATACAATAGTGCCGCTTGAGGTTGGTGCAGTAATAAAATCTATAGGCATCGACCAATAGACCATCTCAAATTTATAATCACGAATACCTTGTACCCGAAGAACACCTTCATTCGCATTACGAATCTTAAATACTTCATCAGGTATTCTTTCGTCAATTCGCTGCACATTGGCACCGGTACACTCTGTGATTCCGTTTTGTGCTATAGCCAGTACTTGTCTATCAAAAGGAACCACGCTAAACGTTGATTGCGCTCCAAACTCAGTATTTATCTGTTGCCATACGAACGGAAGCTGTTGGTTACCGGTATAAACAAGCTCCCACGTCTCGCGCTCATAGTAGACAATTAGTCTATCCTTAATGAACTCTGCCGATACAATCTGTTGTTGTGTTTGGAGATTATCAATATATCCACCACCTCTAAAGTAAGGACTATTTTTGTTATCTACCCAGGGAAGATATGAATTAGCAGGTACGGCATCGGGAGTGTCTAAAGGAGTACCAATTGCAGAATACCGTGCTCTATTTTTAAAGTTATTAACTCCAAGAACATTGTCATTTTCCCATGTATTTAATAATACCATGTGATCATGGAATCCAATTATTATTCGCGCTGAAGTTATTTGACCATCAATAGTAGTACCATCCGGCGTGGCATAGATAGGAGCAAACGAATGCCAGGTAAAGCTATCGTCCAAATAACGCATGAAATTTGGTTCATTATTATTAAAATTTGTAACAAAGAGAAAGTTTTCAGAAAGATTTATTCCTTGATAGGTATAGGCCCAAAAGAACTGACTGTCTGAACCATTCCAAACGGCATCACCCGGAGCAGCCTCTAAGGCTAATCTATCCCATCCATTAGTAGTGAATTGATAGGCATATTTTGTATCAAAAGCAATCGTAGGTTCATTATTAATAGTATTAGTCTGCCACGTAGGAAGTCCCATAACGGGAAGTTCAGGATAAAACTTTACTGCTGTGGCCGCAAGAACAGGTGCTGTTTGTATAGAATATGCTCCGGTTGCAAAATTAAATGTAGCTGCACCTGATGCAAGACCTGTCGCTACATCCACGCTCAGCATTGGTTGTGGTCCTGCGGCATTACTAATAATGGTAAATACTTGTGTTCCGATAGAAAATTGTTGGCCAATGGCTATCTTTGCGGTAAATGAAGCATCAGCAAGATCAACAGCTAAAGTTCCGGTAGAAAGACCTCCGCCATTCGTATTGGGTAATGTTGCCGAAAGCCGAGAGGGATATTGTTCGAATCCAGCAGGTGGAGTAGTTGTTGGAGTCATGTAGCGCGAACCAAATCTCTTTCTGATTCTCCCTCTCCAGACATAGGAATTGTTTAATTGTTGGTATGCCGTATCAGGTATAAGCCATGGTCTTAAATCTGACTGTTGGCCAACCTCTATAGGAGCAATCAAAAATCTATCTAATGGCATGATAACTCCTAGGTATTAGTTTGGGCAGTACCAATTGAAATATATGTCCAGTCATATTGGCCTTGAAATCCAATCAATGAACGAGGAAATACCCTTATAGTTGTATTTGTAAAGTTACCTAAAGAAGATAATACTTGCGGTGATGCAACTTCAACTCCATTAAAATTTCCTGTGTTGCCAATATTTACCGTCCACACATTATTAAAAGCAGGAATTGTACCGTTTGGAGCAGCACCGTTTGTGGGATAGGTGAAGGTAAACCACGTATTAGAAGCTCCTCCAGTTGCATAGACATATCCCCATTTTATAAGTATTCCACAGGGTAAGAATGCCCAACCATGTTGCCCAGTTCCATCATTAAATTGATTAGTTGCAGTAATAGGAATAAATGTTTTGAGAGTCTCTGGCGCAACTGGTGACCGTTCTACAATAAGTTCGTTACTGGTTAAAGCAACAGGATATCCTTGATTGGGAGTGCCAGTTAGTACGGCATTACCATTGGGAATGGTATTGTAAATATTAAATTCTCTTGTTGGTAATCCAGTAATAAATGCAGGAACAGAACCCAATGGTGTATTGGTCTGTCCTAAAAACTGCGTTACATTATGCTTACCAAAGTTAATGGGGTCTGCAAACGGAACATGGTTTACATTAAAGGCATCGGACAGCGTTTGAAAGTTAGTTCGTATCGGAGCTTGTGTTTGGTTTATCTGTTGTGTCGCTAACGGCGTATCATTATATGCTGGCATTATACGTTTCCTTTATATTCCTGATTGTCCATAGCCATTCCAGTTACCCCATCCGCCACCAAGGTCAGATTGTTGTGAATAGATAGTAGCTACTCGTTGGGTAGTATTCTGTACGACCGTTCTATTTAATACTAATTCTTGTTGCTTTCTAAACTCAGGTTCAATCAGTTGAACCGAGTCATAGTCAAAGCGTAATTGCAGCACCTTTCTTGCGGCACCATAGGCTATGTATTGCCAGTGTTGTTCCATAGTGGGTTCTTGCGTACTCACGATCAACTCAGTTGGACGTTTATAGACTTCCATGGTGATCTGGTAGGGCTGGTCAGGAATAGGACGTACAATGAATTTATTGTCGTACCATAAAAGCGACAATGGTCGTGAGGGTACATACTGATACACCTGTGCATTGATTGGGACACCAACCCCTGGTGCCGTTGAAAAAGTAACTGCATACTGTGTCGTGAGATAGTTGATAAAATCTGTTGAAGGAAAGTTAACGTCAGTGGTATAGGGAGCAGTTAAGAATAATGGTGCTGGTGGTGTTGGAGTAGGTACTATCAATCTGCCATAGTTAGTCTGTTGTCCAGTTACTGCATCAAGGATTGGTTGGTCGATCTTTTGTAGACCCATACCATTCACATCAACAGATGAAAACAACACATAATTACGCAATATTGGCGCACCTGGTGAGCCGGGGTTTGATCCTGCCGTCACGGTTCCGGTATACGCAAGCGTCACTCCATTACCCGCACTTACTTGAGTAATAGAGTCTACTTGCGGCCACATGCGGTAAAATTCTTCTCTCGATTGGCTATAACTTGCCTGGTATCCTGCCACGTAGATGGGAGGATTGACCGTGATGTATTTGTTCTGGAAGTTATACAATGGGTCAGTAGCCGGTATTGTCTTGTCAGTAATATAGGTATCGATATTGGGTTGGCAGTACCAACTGAAAGTACTATGCAACTCAAAGAGTCGTAAATGTTCCGGAAAGTCATACAGGAGAAATACGTTTACCCATTGGTCTATCATGGCATCAGTGAGCAATGCCTGAGAGGGTGACTTGGTAAGAAACCTTACCATCTGCCGGATGTTATCGAGGGTCGCTAAAGGCATAATAATCCTTATGGTAAAACGTTTCGTACGGCTGAATTTAAAAATTGAACATCTTCTGCTATCGGGATCACCAGCGGAACCTGTAAGGGAGACAGGGGTATCACAAAGGGATCGAACTGAATCTCAGCAAACGCCATAATAAAGGTCGTTGGTGAATCAACGGCAATATCTCCCTTGGCCTGATTAAATTGTTGTGCGCCAAACTCAAGCGGAATGGTCAGACGCACAACTAATCCATCGTTATATAAATGATCTTGAGTGGTAGTGACTTGTAAAAGAAGAGTGTCCTGAAAATAGACGGCAGATAAGGCCGCAATCTCACGTATTGCCGGTTGGAATATTGGGTTGAGTATTGGGAAATCTGCCATATTCTTCCTTATTCGTTACCAACCATGATCACTCGTGGTGTTTCTACTTTTTTAAGACCAATAAAATCCGATGACACAAACGCAAAGCGATGGTTCCATTGTCCGACATGTTGGGAAACTTTTTCCCCTTCCTTAGCATTAGGATCAATATTGTGCTTATACACGGGGAACTTACAGTCATCATTGAGATGCATTGCTACCCATAACGGTACGGTATAGGTTTGCCCATCTACAAAGTTAAAGTTCTCAATAGGATCCCAGGGGAACTTACGCGCTGAGAATCGTAGGTTGCCACCAGCACCTACTTCAAGGTCACGAAAGACTCCGGTTACCTTCTGGCTCTCTACTTCCCATTGGCGACGAAGGTTCATACGTGCTTCTTCTGCCTTTTGTTGGCGTAATTCTTGTAAACTCTTTGGCTTGGGCAACTCTTCATTAAGGTTCTTAACAACGGTTGGTGCCTCTACCTGAGGTTTAGGTGAAGCTTTTTTCTTAGGAGCTGTTGATACTGCCGGTACAATCTCTGGGGTCTGTGTAGTCATATTTTTTTCTTCCATATATCTCCTTGGTATAGAGGGGGCTTTTTAGGCCCCCATAATTATTAAAGATCAGCTAATACTAACGGTTGGATAGTCGTACTAAATGATTTTCCAGCTCTCCAGTAAATCACTTGTTCAGCAGTACCGGCTGGGGAAGTAATACCCGCAGCAAGTCTCATACCTAAGAACGCACGATTGACGGTTGCATCAACAACAGAATTAGGGTTTGTTATTGGATATGCTGGTACGGTTACAATAGTTGCATCAGTGTAATATCCAATCGCTTCTACTTGCGCAGGAGTGAAAGGAACTGAAGCTACTGCTGGCCATGCAAAGGCTGCAAATCCGGTAGTATCAACATTCACGGTGAATGATGCAGGGTTACCGGCTGTAGCAGCAGTAACGGCAACAACAACCGCCTGTTGTCCATTGAGATTGCTAAAATCACCAAATCCAGCAGGAATGTTCAATCGAACTTGATCACCAACTGCAAATCCATGATCTACCGTTGTGCTAATAACGCATTGTGCGGCAGAAGACATACGAGAGATAACTCTATTTCTTGGGTAGAAGATAGGATCGAATGCGATTAAGCGATAGGTACCAGCACCAAATACTGCACCGGGGGCAATCATGTTGCGTAAGCTAAAGGTTGTACCGTTGAGTACTTCAATTGAGTAATCAAGGCCTGAAGCATTGGGCGCAGTTGCAGAGGTGGTTATACGTACAATATCGCCGGTGTTTAGTGATGCAGTAGATACAACCGTAATAACCGGAGGTGTTGCATTAGTACCAGCACTATACGCAACGATAGGGCCTGGTACTTGAAGCGATGAATCGATAAGAGTGAATCCACCAACGCCCAATGATGCGGATGTTGTCATAAAGTCAGCAGTACCGCCGGCATTACGTAAGGTAACAAAGCCATCATTAACGGCCATTCCACGTTGCCAGTAATATTCTACGCCATGAAGACCCGTAGCAACACCAGAAGCAGCATTTGCTTCGGTATAGTTATATACAGACATCCAGTCAATATCAGAACGAATTGGTAAATAGGCTGCTTGACCAGTCGATACAAATCGGCCTTGAGTGATAATAGTGTTAGACATGTTAGACATATGCGCTCCTTTTAAGCTAATGTGACGCGTAGATTTTGGATCCACTGGTCATTGGTTATACGTGGCACAAGTGCCGTTTTAAAGCCAACAGAAGCATTAAGAGCAAGCGGGCCATCATAGATAGGTGGTCGATATATAAATGCTGCAGATGCGCGATCTTGTTCGATTACCGCATACGCTTCCATGCCAACACAGAAGATGTTGTATACGTTTTGGCCAGTGTTGGATGCATTTGCTGTAAAGCTACCAATAGAACTGAGGTAGAATCTGAGGTTCGAAACGGCACCGTATTCTGATTGAGATACGGTCGTTTGATTTGGGTAGGCAGTCTTAGGAGTAAAGCCGTTAACGTTGTCTAATTGACCAATAAGTTTGGTTGAGCCTAATGCAATGTAGGCATCACGAATAGGAGCAGAACCGAACTTAAGTGAACCGTCTTGTAACGTTTCAATGGTCCATGCATCATTAGAAGCAAGAGTTTGAATTACGTTATCAATATCTGGTCGGGTGATTTCGGTAGGATTTTGTCCATTCACACCGCCTACTGCATTAATAAATCCTGCAGAAGCTGCAAGCAT
>Ga0075420_100002587_pt1 | contig 15675 bp, 14 predicted proteins | sample SoiMetdeltSBSDD4_FD_75296 | JGI IMG/M metagenome (GOLD analysis project Ga0075420, IMG submission 75296) | Bulk soil microbial communities from a Populus tree surrounding site in Tennessee, USA - Soil MetaG P. deltoides SBSDD4 | ecosystem: Environmental > Terrestrial > Soil > Tree plantation... | reverse complement strand
CTCGTACCGACCAGTGGCGAGGGCGCGAGCGACAGGGCCTTGCCCGATCGCTCGGCGGCCAGGAACTCGAACGGCGCCGTCTTGTCGGTGACATCCGTCAGATAGATCATGACCTTCGAGATCTCGTTGGGATGGTTGTCGTAGTGCCACAGCCACGAGACCTGCGGCGCCTGTCGGGTGACGAGGTTGCGATAGACGTACACCTTGTCGACGATGACGTAAGCGGCATAGATCTTCGCCTCGAGCTCGCGAACCACCTCCGCCGCCAGCTCCTGCAGCGCCGTGAGCTCGACGTACTCCTTGAGCTGAAGCGAGATGCACTCCCCCGCGCGGATCTCGGCCACGTCCTGGACGCGCTCGGGCAAGGCCGTCGCCGTGACGGCGGGAAACATCGTGCATTCGCGCGTGAGCTCGAACCGGGCGCTGACGTCGTCGGCGAGGCGGCGCACCAGCGCGTCGTAGCGAGGACCGAGCTCGAAGTGGTTGTCGAGCCCGCCCGGCGCCCAGACGCGCGCCCCGAGGTCGCTGAGACGAGCCAGCGCGCCGTTGGCCGACCGCCCGTCGCGGCGGAAACGTCGACGGGCATGGCGCAGGTGAGTGGCATAGGCGGTCAAGATCCCTCGAGCCCGCGCCTTCTGGGCCCAGAGGCGCAGCGGGGTCCGGAGCGCCGTCGCGCTGCTCATTGTGGCCTCCCGGAGACGGGGATGCTCGGCCGGCCGGCGCCATGACGTGCGGTGCGGATCTTGGCGATCCACTCGTTGACGTCCGGTGCCGCCACGTAGTTGTCGACCTGGCCCAGCGCGTCCGCGCTGGGGCTGGCACGCCACGACCGTAACGATTGATGCAGCGGGCGTCCCAGCAGCCGGTTGACGGCCACCGTGGTCATCGCTTTCAGCGACGCCACGTCGTGGCGCGCCGCTCGGATGACGCATCGGTGCGCAAGCAGCTGCGCGATCCCCGCCGCATAGGCGCGCGACCGGGATCCGTCGATGACGTGGAACCACCGCTCGATGTAGCGCTCGCGCGCCTCGAGCCTTTCCGGTGCGGGCAACCGCCGCTGCAGACCGCGATCGACGGCATCGATCAGCGCCTCGCCGTCGAGGGCGAGCTCGTCACCCGCTGCGGCATCGGCGCCGGCCCCCTCCACCTTGAGCGACATATCGAAGTAGTCCAGGAGCTGCAGGTTGATCGTCGGCTTGTCCAGGAACCACGCCTCGATGCCGGTGGTGCACATCCGGTGCACGTGCAGGTCGGCGGCGGCCAGGAGATCCCAGATGTACCGTGACGTCACCAGCGCAATTCGCGGTCCGAACTGCTGGCGCGCCTTCGCGATGAATCCGGCATATTCCTCGTGCTCCTCGTGCGGATGGGGCTTGAACGCGATCTGGATCTCCGACCGCGCGCGGAGGAGCTCGCCGAGCGCCTCGAGGTTGCGCTGACGCGCTTCGTGGTCCTTCCGGGCGTACTCGAGCGGCTGGGAGTAGATCGGAAACTTCTGAAGCCCCAGCACGCGCCAGTTGTTCACCAGAAAATCCTGATGCCGGAAGTTGAACTTCGCGTGCGTGAAGTTCGTGGCCCAGCTGATGATCGGGCGGTCGGGATCGAGTCCGTGGGCCCGGGCGAAGTCCGGGCGGGTGGCGATGAGCGAGTCGAGCGGCGCACGATAGAGGTCGAACCGGGGAACGCCGGCGACGATCGACCGCTCGGCGGGCACGCCGCGGTCCTGCATGTACTCCTGCACCTCACGGCTCCACGTGAACCAGAGATCGACGGCGTGGTTGTCGCTGCCGCTCCCGAACGAGTAGTCCATCGCCTCCGCATTCGGCGGCCGGCCTTCGGTCGGCACCACGATGACCCGGACGCCCATGGCGTGGGCGGCGCGGGCGATCGCGCGATTCCGTCCGCCGTTCATATGGGTGACCGCGATCGCCTGCGGCCGACAGGTGGTCAGCGCATGGCGCCACAGCGGATACGGCACGAGCTCGCTCGAGAGGCCGAACTCGTCGGCGAGCGCGACCGCGATGGCCGCGACACCGGGGAGGTCCCGCCATTTCTGGTCCACGATCAGGACGACATCCGCGGTGCGCTGAGTGCCTATCGCTGTTCCCCCGTAGTTTGTGCGACGCCTTCGGGCGACACGGGCGTGTGCTGCTGGAGGGTCCACAGGTCCTGAAATCGCCCGTGGCGCTGGCGCAGCTCCTCGCAGGTCCCCTGCTGCACGACGGTGCCCCGCTCGACGACGTAGATCCAGTCGGCGCTGGCGACGGTCGCGAGGCGATGGGCCACGATCAGAATCGTCATCTCGCCCTTCAGGGTGTCGATGGCGTGCCGGAGCGCCTGCTCGGAGGCGGCATCGAGGTTACTGGTCGCCTCGTCGAGGATCAGGAGCCGGGGCTTGCGGATCAGGGCGGCGGCCAGGGCGATGCGCTGACGCTGCCCACCCGACAGGCGGCTGCCGCGGTCTCCGACCACCGTGTCGTATCCGTCGCGCATGCCGCCGATGAACTCGTCGGCCTGCGCCAGCCTCGCCACCGCGCGGATCTCGTCATCGGTGGCGTCCGGCCGGCCCCAGCGAATGTTGTTGCGGACGGAGTCATTGAAGAGGACGCTTTCCTGGGCGACGTAGCCGATCTGACCACGCCACGCGACGAGATCGATGTCCCGGAGATCCACGTCGTCGACCCGGACCAAGCCGTGGGTCGGCGACAGAAGCCCCAGGATCAGGTCGACGATCGTGGTCTTGCCCGAACCCGAGCCGCCGACGAGCGCCACCGTCTTGTTGGCCGGAATCGCAAGCGACACCGCGCTGAGCACGGGCGAGCCCGCGACGTACTCGTAGCCGACGCGGTCCAGCACCAGCTGATTCCAGCGGGATCGCTGGATGCCGCGGCCGACCGCCGAATGCGCGACGGCCGCGCGCTCGGCGTCGCCGATCTCGTCGACGATCGCTTGATATCCCGGCGCATTCAGCAGGACGCCGTGCCACATCTTCTGCGCGAGCGAGACCTTCAGCGCGATTCGAAAGAAGATCAGCAGCACGACCAGTAGCTCGGCAGGATTCATGCGCAGATAGACGATGGAGACGTACAGGCCAGCGCACAGCAGCCCCACGATGAGCGGGTTGAAGAGCTCGAGGGTGCGGTTGGCGGCGATGACGAGTCGGGTCTCGGCGGCGTTGACACGTCCGGCCGCGCTCGAGAATCGCGCGAGACTCCAGGCCTCCATGGCCGAGGCCTTGACGAGCTTGGCGGCGTGGAGCTGCTCCTGGATCGCATCGTGAAGGGCATTGTTCTCGGTGGTCAGCACCCCGCCCGTCTGACGGCCTTCCTGGACATACCGGCGCATCACGATGAGCAGCGCCACGGCACCGACACCGAAGAACACCGTGAGCTGCCACGAGATGCAGAATGCCACCACGAGGAGACCGACGGCGACGAAGCTCTCGGAGAGAAACACGGTGAGATCGCGGAAGGCGACCGACACCCGCTGCGTCTCCGTCGTGAGGAGACTCGTCATGGCCCCCGGGCGGCGCCACTGCCAGTACGACCACGGAGCGGCCAGGTAGGCGCCGAAGAGAGAAACGCGCAGATCGAAGACGAACAGACCGACGATCCGGCGCACATAGTTGCCGGTCAGGTAGCGCACGCCGCTCTCGACGATCACGAGCACGACGAACAGCATGAGCACGGTCTCGAGCGTGATCGGCGCCCCCACCCGAGCGAGCCCGTCTCGCACCACGCTCGTGACCCGTCCGATGCGGCCGGTGTCCCCGGGCCCGGTGACGCCGGCCAGCGTCAGCAGCGGCACCAGGAGGGCGGTGCCAAGCCCCTGGAGCAGGCTCATCGTCGTCAGGCCAACCACGAGCAGCGCGATACGCCCGCGGTAGCGCAGGGCGAGATCCCTGAGCAGCCGGCTCACGCGGCGCCCCGGTTACAGGATGATGAATTCATCGTCGGTGGTCGACTCTCGCAGCGCCGGTCCGCCTCGCACGGGCTCTGCGTCGGCGCCGGCCCCTTGCCAATAGAGACGGCGGTTCCTGGGACTCACCGTCCGGTCAGTCACTTGGGGCACCCGGACGCCATCGACGCCCTTGTCATGGGCGTGATTGACGACGCTGTCGGTGACCTGCCAGCGGCCGCCGGCGTCGCGCCGCCAGATATCCGGATCCCGCATGCTGGTCAGGCAGTCCTCGAACTCCACCTCCGACATGCCGAGGAACTTCAGATACGTGTCGAGTGTCGCCGGCCGCACGTGGTCATAGAGGCGCACCATCTCGATGCCCTCCTCGCGCGTCATGCGCCCATGCCGGATCTCGGTGCTGGCGTCGTCGGTGGCGCGCCCGTAGCCGAACTTCAGGAACTTCATGTAATCGTGCACGGCATTCGCATGGTCGTCGGTTTTCGAGTACAGATTGAACGTCCGGTCGCGGCGGTTGGAGAACGGCATGAAATTGTAGCGATCGATCACGAGCTCCGCCTGCTGCTTGGCATCCCAGTACACGAAGTTGCTCAGGTAGATTCCCCGGACGCCGACGCGCTCGATGTCGCCCTCGGCCGGGAACATATAGGGGACGATGTCCGCGCGGCCGATGCCCGCTTCCGCGTCGATCAGCTCCTCCGCCTCGACACCGCGCATGTCGTGCTCCTGGCGCGTCCACTTGGTGAACTCCACGAGGTCGTCGAGCGTGAACATGCCGGTGAGCTCCGCGAAGCCATGCTCGCCCCAGATGATGAGCGGAATGTTGTAGTTGACCGAGACCTGGAAGGGCACCGTCCGGATGCCGGCGTGGTAGTGCCAGGTCAGATCGCCGACCCGCTTGACCATGGCCCGGGCGATCTTCCGGACGGATTGCGGATTCGCGGTGACACGGATCAGGTCGCAGCCGAGCTGCTGCACCAGGTTGGCGAGATTGCGCACGCCCAGCCGGCTGTTGAAACAGTGGTTGAAGGTCACCAGCAGCGGGTTCAGCCCGTAGACGACCTTGATGAGATGCACCTGGTAGTGGCTGTCCTTGCCGCCGCTGACGGGAATGATGCAGTCGTAGATCTGCCCCGCCTCGCGGGCCCGTCGCTTGAATTCCGTCAGCAGCTCCCGGAGCATCGCCTCCCGCGCCGTCCAGTCGATGCGCTGGCGTGACTCATGGTAGCGACAGCCGCTGCACACGCCGTCGTCGTCGAAGATGATGGCCGGCTTCGCGTTCGCGGGATAAAGACAGCGCTTGCAGTAGTCCATGTCGCTCTCCTCGATTCAGCGCACGTCGATGCCGGCCAGGCGCATGTAGTCCTTGGCGCGCTTGGTGCTCATCTCGGTGTAGTGAAAGATGTTGGCGGCGGCCACGGCCTCCGCCCGGCCTTCGACGACGCCATCGACCAGATGCTGCCACGTGAACACACCACCGAAGGCGACCACGGGAATGTCGAGCGCGTCCGCCAGCCGACGCACGAGGGGGAGGTCGTAGCCTTGCCGGGCACCCTCGTGGTCGATGGAGGTCACGAGGATCTCGCCGGCGCCGAGGCGCTCGGCCTCCTGCGCCCAGGCGAGCGGCTCCCGGCCCGTCGGCTCGCGTCCGCGGTCGATGTAGACCTCGTGGCCTCCGGCCTCGGCCCGCCGGACGTCGATGGCCACCACCACGCACTGACTGCCGAACGTGGCCGCCGCCTCGGAGATGAACGCGGGTCGCCGCACCGCTTGCGTGTTGATCACGACCTTGTCGGCGCCGAGGCGCAAGATGGCGCGGATCTCGTCGACGGATCCGATCCAGCCCCCCACCGTGAGCGGCACGAAGCACTTGCGCGACAGCGCCGACACGGCGTCGTAGAACCGCTGTCGCCGGCGGGTATCGCGGCTCACGTCGAGCACCACGATCTCGTCGACGGCCCAGGCGTTGAAGAACTCGACCGCCTTCATCGGATCCCAGTGGATGACGTTCGTGTGGCGGAACTGCACGCTCTGCACGACCTGCGCGTCGCGGAGGATGAGCACCGGGATCAGACGCCGTTTCAGCACGCTAGGCGGCCGCGCGCACGAGCGCCACGAAATTCTCGAGGATCCGCAGCCCGACCCGCTGGCTCTTCTCGGGGTGGAACTGCACGCCGAACACGTTGCCGCGCTCGACGCTGGCGGCAAACGTCTCCCCGTGCCAGCACGTCGCCGTCACCACGTCACCGGCGTCCGGAGCGGGCGCGAAGTGGTAGCTGTGGACGAAGTAGTAAACCGGATCCTCGCCGAGGCCGGCATAGAGGGTGCTGTCGCGCGTCAGCGTCAGCTCGTTCCAGCCGATGTGCGGCACCTTGACGCGCGGATCCTTCGGCTCCAGGCGTCGAACGGTCCCCGGGATCCAGCCGAGGCCGCGGGCGCCGTCGCCCTCCGCGCTATCGTCGGCGAGAAACTGCATGCCCAGACAGATGCCCAGGAACGGCTTGCCGCGTCCTTGCACCTCCGCGGTGAGGACGTCGACGACGCCGGCCGCGTGGAGACGCCTCATGCCGTCGGGAAAAGCCCCGACGCCGGGCAGCACGATCCCGGAGGCGGCGCGCAGGTCACGGACATCGCTGCTGATGGTGACCGATTGCCCGATGGCCTCGAACGCGTTCGCGACCGAGCGAAGGTTGCCGACGCCGTAATCGACGACGACGATCATCGGTAGTCCGGCGCCGGTTTCTCGAAGGCCCACCAGGTCAGGTCGTCGAACTCCACGCGCTTCCACAGGAAACCGTAATCGAGCAGCCGCAGCTTGGACCAGCGGTCGAGGAAGAGGCCGCCGAAGTCGCGCTTGAACAGCAGCCCGCGGTGCCCGCGATACTCGATCTCCTCGCTCCGCGGCGAAAAGTACTCGGCGCAGACGATATACCGCGCCGACACGCGCACGATCTCGGCGGCCACTTCGGGTAAATCGTCAGGCGGTACGTGGATGAGCACGCCGCAGGTGAACACGAGATCGAAGGCCGCCGTCCGGAACGGCAGCCGCTCGCCCTGCGCCCTTGCCACCAGGGCCGTTTTGAGCTCGGGCTCCGCGCGGAGACGGGCCAGGGCCGACGCGTTGACGTCGACGCCGAACCGCGACACCGTGGCCAGCCGGCCGAGGGCAACGAGGTTCATCCCGATGTTGGTGCCCACCTCGAGCACCGACGATCGGGGCGCGAGGCCGGTGGCGGCCAGGATACGCGCGAAGAGCCGTCCACGACTCGCCAGCGACTGCTCGGTCGATTCGTTCCGCAGAGTGTAGGCGTTGCCGAAGTCGCCCTTCCAGTGCTCGACGGCCTGCCGCTCGGTCATGCCCGCTCCTGCCTCAGGCGAGGTCATCCCACGACACCATGGAGCCCGCTTTGATATCCCTGGCCAGGACGCGTCCCACCGCGTACGCCGCTTCGGCAGGAACGATGCCGGTCCCGGGTCGCCGCCAGTCGACGGCGTCCTCGCCGAGCCGCTCCCCGCGGCGAAGGTCGCGGGCGGCGAAGAGGCTCCGGCGTGCGGCCAGCTTGCCCCGGGCCTCCTGCGCCGTCATGCGCCGACGCGACGATCCCAGCGCCACCTCGACGTCGCGGAGCGCGCGCACGAAGGCCGCCGCCTCGGGCGGCTCCAGGGACATGATGTGCTCGGGGCTCCGGGTGGTTCGATCGAGGGTGATGGTTTTCTCGATCATGGTGGCGCCGAGCGCCACCGCCGCCACGTCCATGTCCCACCCCGGCGTGTGATCGGAAAACGCGATCGGAAACTCGAACATCTGACGCAGCGTCGAGATGATTCGGAGATTGATGCTCTCCAGACGCGCCGGATACCCCGACGGACAGTGGTGGATGATGATCTTGTCGTTGCCGGCGGCGGTGACGATCTCGACGGCACGCTCGATCTCGCCGATCGTCGACGACCCCGTATCGACCATGATCGGGATGCCGGTGCGGGCCGCCGTCGCCAGCCACGGATAGTGGTTCACGTCTCCCGACGCGATCTTGACGGCGTGGCAGCCGAGCTCGACGACGAGGTCGAGCGTTTCCGGGTAGTCGACGGTCGCGAAGAACGTGATGCCCACCTTGTCGGCGTAGCGCTTGAGCTCCGCCCATTCCGTCCGGGCGAGCTGGCGTCGACGCAGGATCACCGCCAGGGGCTCCGTGACGTCCTCGGTGGCGCCGCCGTTACGGGCGGCGAGCACCTTGTAGGTGATCGAGACATCCTTCTGACCCATGAGGCGATCGGCATCCAGGATCTGGAACTTGATCGCATCGGCGCCGGCCTCCGCCGCGACCTCGATCAGCTGTCGTGCGGAATCGAGACCGGTCAGCGTCGGTCCGGCCTCGAAGACGATGAACACCGGATGCCCGTCGCCGCAGTGCTTGTCGCCGATCATCACGCTTCTCATCGTCGCCTCCGTTGCTGAAGAACTTCCGCCAGGTCGAGGTCCAGCGGGTAATCGATGTCCACGGACTCCTCGAGGCTCATGTGATAGGGCACCACCTTCGGGCAGTAGAAGTCGCGGTACCGGCGGAAGGCCGCCGCCCGCATCCACAGCACGACGCCGTTGTGGCGATAGAGCGATGGCAGCTCATGGCGGCTGCGCAGCCAGCGCTTCCCCCAGAAGAGCCGTACATGTCCCTTGACCTCGTGCACGGCCCAGAACGCCACGTGCGGGAACACGGCCACCGACATCACACCGTTTGCGCGCCGCTCGCGCAGCAGCTCGTAGGACTCGCGCACGTGAGTCGCCGTCCGGAACGGCGACGTCGGAATGAGCAGACAAAAAGTGTCCACCGGCTCACCGGCCGCGGCCAGCTCGTCGAGAATGGCGAGGCACACGTCCACGAGCCGGGCGGAGTCGTCGGCGAGGGCCGCCGCCCGATGATGCACCTCGGCGTCGGCCTTCTGGGCGAGGCGCTCGGCCTCGGCATCGTCCGTGGAAACCAGGATCCGATCGAAGATTCCCGCCTCGCGCGCCACCTCGACCGTCCGCGTCAGCAGGGGCGTGCCGTCGAACAGCGCCACGTTCTTTCCCGGAAAGCGCTTGGAGCCGCCCCGCGCCGGAATGATGCAGAGGCGGCGTCCGTCGCCGCGCGAGGCGGAGACGGCGAGACGCAAGAGGTCTTCGGCGCCGTCGTGACGGCGGTCGGACTCGCTGAAGCCGGCCCGCTCGAACGCGGCGCGCGACGCGACGTTCGAGGCTCTGATCTCCGCGACCAGACGCGCGAGACCGGGCCGGCGCGGCGTCTGCCGGACGAGTGTCCGGAGGGCCGCCGTCCCCACGCCCCGCCGGCGCCATTCCGGCGCGATGTTCACGCTCACCACGCCCTCGCCGTTCCGCACGTCGACACGGACCATGCCGGCGTCCTCGCCGTCGGCCACAACGATGTACAGCTCGCGGTCGTCCCGCCGGAGCGAGTCGCCGAACCACGTCTCGTGCACGGCCCACGGGACTTCGGCCGTGTCCAGCGAGGCCGCGCGGGTGACCGGATCGTTTCGCCAGCGCCACACGGCCTCGGTGTCGGCCGCCGTGGCCCGCCTCAATCGCACCGAGGGTCCCCCATGTCTCATCGGACGTCCTCGGCGTGGATCGGCGACTCGGCCGGAATGCGGCGTGCCGCGCGGCGGCCGAGGAGCGCCGGATACTCGCGCGGGGGCAGGCCGGCGCCGAGGTTGCCGCACCGAAGCACGGCGACGTTGGCAGAGGAGAAGACGTCGTCGGGGTCGATGTCGCGCAACGCGAACACACTCCGGCGGGCAAAGCCGCGAAGCTCCTGTTCGATGGCCAGCGGCGCTTTCTCGCCGGTGCCCAGCGCGCGCTCCGTGTTCCGGACCGCCTGGATCATGGCCTTGAGCTCATGCGGCTCGACGGCGAACCGATGGTCGGGTCCGGGGAGATCGTTGTCCAGCGTGTAGTGCTTCTCGAGGATGTTCGCGCCGAGCGCGATGGCCGCCACCGGACCCACGATCGGATCGCGCGAATGATCGGAGAGCCCGGCGGGAACGCCGAACGTTTGCTTCAGCGTCTGGATCGCACGCACGTTCAAGGCGTCCAGCGGCGCCGGATAGCTCGCCGTGCACTGCATGAGGATGACGTCCTCGTTGCCGGTGCGCCGCACCTCCTCCACCGTCTCCCGCACCTCGTCGAGGTGCGCGGTACCGGTGGAGATGATGAGCGGCTTGCCCTTGCGCGCGAGATGCCGGACGAGCGGAATGTGCGTCATCTCGTAGGAGGCGACCTTGAACGCCGGGACGTATCGCTCGATCCGATCGGCGGCATCCTCGTCGAACACCGAGGCGAGGAACATCACGCCGCCGGCGCGACAGTGCTCGGCGAGCGGCTCGATCCACTCGTACGGCATCTCCATCTCGGCGATGATGTCGTAGATCGAGCGGTCGAGCTTCAGGTACTCGCTGCGGCCGGCACCGCGCGGATACAGGCGGTCGGCACGGAACAGCTGGAACTTGACGGCGTCGGCCCCGGCCTCGACCGCGACGTCGATGAGCCGCCTGGCCATGTCGAGGCTTCCGTTGTGGTTGCTGCCCGCTTCCGCGATACAGAAGCACGGCTCGCCGTCACCGACCCGACGCCCGCCGATGCTGACCGTGGTCATCGGCGCTCGATCTCCGCCAGGAGGCGCTCGACACCCCGGCCGTCGACCAGGGCCTGGCCGCGATCCGCCATGCGCCGGCGCAAGTCCGCGTCGTGCAGCAGGCGCGTCACCGCCGTTTCGACGGTGGCCGGAGTGACCGCCGCGTGCTCGCCGAGGCTCACCGCGATGCCGGCAGCGGCGAGCGCCTCGGCGTTGCGGCGCTGATTGTCGGCCATGATGATGACCAGCGCGGGCACGCCGACGCATGCGAGCTCCAGGCACGTCGTCCCACCCCCGCAGATCGCCAGGTCGCACCGGATCATCAACCCCGCCATGTCGGCAGGATCACGAACGACGCGGAGACGTCCCCGCGCGGCACGCTCGAGTGGTCCCGTGGGCGCCGCCCCTGGGCCGAGCACGACCACGATGCCGAGCTCTGCGCCGACCCGCAGCAGTCCTTCGACCGCGACCCAGGCCATCTCACCGGTCTCACCACCGCCGAGCGTGACGAGCACCGTCGGCACCGGCGGGATCTCGGACGACGACGGCCGGCGGCACGTGAGAAACTCGGGCCGCAGGAGCGCGAAGCGCGGACCGAGGAGCATCCGGCAGCCCTCGGCCGCGGGATAGAGCGCTTCGCTGGCGTAGATGTTCTGATTCACGACGATGTCCGCGCCGATGCCATGCCGACCGAGGTCGTCGATGATCACCAGGGTCGCCTGCGTGGCCCGGAGCGCGGCATGGTACGCAGCGTCGATCTCGTAGTGATCGACGACGATGAGGCGGGCGCCGAGCGAGCGCGCAAGGCCGGCCACCAGCGTGCGCTCGATGTCGGCGGAGGTGTCGTCCTCGAGCAGCCGCATCCCGAAGCCGGCATCCCGTACCTTGTCGGCGCTCGGCTTCCGGGTGACGAAGTCCACCGACCATCCGCGCGCCCCGAGGCCGGCCGCCACCGCCAGACAGCGCGAGAGGTGGCCAAAGCCGATCGACGGGGACGCGTCGACGCGCACGAGGGCGCGGGCGACCGTCACGGCTCCGCGTCGCCGTCGCCGGTGAGGACGCTGACGTCGTCCAGATGGTGACCGGACTCTGCGATGCACGCTTTGAGCTCCGCCGGCGACATCCAGGCGGTATTCGTATCGCTGCGGTACTCGAAGTCCGGCGGCACCGGCGTCGCGTCGCCGTTGTGCATGGGGTCCCAGAACGAGTGCTGGGGCTCGATGAGGTAGCCCGTCGCAAACTCCTTCACGCGTGGCGTCTCGTCGGCGGTGATCAGCTCCTCGTGGACCTTCTCGCCCGGTCGCATTCCGATGATCTCCCAGCGGGCGTTGGGGGCGAGCGTGCGCGCCGTGTCGACCAGCCGCATCGAAGGGATCTTCGGGACGAAGATCTCGCCGCCCCCCATCCGCGCGATGCAGTCGATGACGAAGCGCGCGCCTTGCTCGAGGGTGATCCAGAAGCGGCTCATGCGCTCGTCGGTGATGCGGATGACGCCGTTCCGACGTCCCTCGAGGAACAGCGGGATGACGCTGCCGCGACTGCCGACGACGTTGCCATAGCGCACGCAGCTGAAGCGCGTCTTCTGGCCGCCCGCGTACGCGTTGGCCTGGACGCAGAGCTTCTCGGCCACGAGCTTGGTGGCGCCGTAAAGATTGACGGGACGCACCGCCTTGTCCGTGCTGAGGAAGATGACTTTCTCCACTCCGGTGTCGATGGCGGCATCGATGACGTTGGCGCCGCCCATGATGTTGGTCTTGACCGCCTCCAGGGGGTTGTACTCCGCCGCCGGCACCTGCTTCAGGGCGGCCGCGTGCACGACGATGTGGACCCCCTTCATGGCGCGGTAGAGCCGCTCCTTGTCCCGCACGTCGCCGATGAAGAACCGCGCGCGGGAGTCGTGGCGCAGACGCTGCGCCATCTCGTGCTGCTTCAGCTCGTCGCGGGAAAAGATCCGTACCGCGTGCGGATTGTGGTCCTTCAGGACCGTGTCGGTGAACTGCTGACCGAACGAGCCCGTGCCACCCGTGATCAGGATCACCTTCTCGTCGAGATGACTCATGCGCTCCCTCGCCGGTGAACGTCGGCGACTCACCACGCCGTGCGTCCCCCATCCATTACGACGTTGAATCCCGTCAGGAATGCCGACGCGTCGGACACCAGAAACACGACGGCGCCCTTGTACTCGTCCCGGGTCGCCATGCGACCGAGCGGAATGAGCTGCGTCAGCCGCTTCACAAAGCCCTCGTCGTGGCCGTTGTACACCCCCGCCGGCGACAGCGCGTTCACGCGCACGTTGCGCGGCGCCCAGTACGTCGCGAGGTACCGCGTCAGGTTGATCAACCCCGCCTTCACGGTTGCGTAGGAGGCGGGCGTGTTGAACGGCGTCCCCGGATAATCACCGCTCGGCGCATAGATCCGGTGATCCGGGCTGATGGTGCCCACATCGGAGGCGATGTTGAGAATGACCCCGTGGCCCCGCCGGGCCATGTCGCTGCCGACGGCTTGCGTGCAGAGAAATGCACCGGTCAGGCTCACGTCGAGCGCGCGACGCCAGAGCGCCACGTCGTACTCCTCGAAGGGCGCGAAGTACGCGCGGTCGCCGTGCAGGCTCTCGACCGTCATCGCCGCGTTGTTGACGAGGATCTCCACCTCGCCGGCGGCGCGTGCAGTGTCGGCGGCCGCCCGCTTGACGGCGTCGCGGTCCGTGATATCGACCTCCACCCCGAGCAGCTTCAGGCCGAACCGATCGCGGAAGTGCGCGAGGGCGGTATCGAGACGCGCCGCGGAGAGGTCCCACAGGACGGGGACGCCGTTCGTCTCGGCGATCGCCTCCGCATGCTTGACGCCGAGAAGGCCCGCCCCGCCCGTGATGACCGCCACACGTCCGCCGAGGTCGAACAGCTTTTGCGTGGGCGTCGGCTCGCGCACACCGTCACCAGCCACGGGTCTGTCCCCCGTCGGCCACCAGGCAGGCGCCGGTCACGAAGCTCGCCCGGTCGGAGCAGGCGAACACCGCCACGTCGGCGATCTCCTCCGGGCGGCCGAACCGCCGCATCGGAACCTCGCTCTCGATGTACGCGGTCGTGCGGGCCGCATCGGCATCCAGCCGGCGCGCCCACGCTCCGCCAGGAACGAGCACGTTCCCCGGGCTCAGCACGTTCACGCGGACCCCGTCGGCGGCCACGCTGCGTGCGAGGTTCTTGCTGAACGCCAGCAGCGCCGATTTCGCGGCGACGTACGGCAGCGGCGCGGGCATGGCCTCCAGGCCGGCGATCGACGCGATGGCGAGAAATGCGCCGCGCCGTCGCGCCTGCATGCCCGGCACGACCGCCCGCGCGAGCTCGACGGCGGCGAGCAAGTTGATCTCCAGCGCCGTCGCCCAGTCGCGCTCGGTGGCCTCGAACAGCGCCGGCCATGACCCGCTGCCGACGTTGGCGACGGCCACGTCGAGGCCTCCCCACGCACGCTCGGCCGCCTCGCACGCGGCGAGGACTCCGTCCCGACCCGTCATGTCGCCGGCCACGGCCAGCGCCTGAATGGCTGGCGCGTCCGCTTCGATCAGCTGGACCGCCGTCTTCAAATCCGCGGCGCCGCGACCGGTGACGAGGACGTTGGCGCCTTCCCGCGCGAAGCGGCGCGCGATGGCGAGGCCGATGCCGCGCGTGGCACCGCTCACGATCACCCGCTGGCCGTCGAGCCCGAGATCCATTCCTCGGCCTCTACGCCGCCCGCGCCAGCCGCGCGCGTACGAACCGGAGGTACTCGGCCGCGGTCGCCATGTCGTCCGTGCCGCGCGCACCCTGGATGACGAACGGCCCCGCGTAGCTCACGCGGGACAAGGCTGCGAAGCACCCGTCGAAGTCGGTGTCGCCGGTGCCGAGCCGCACCGTCCCGCCGCCCTTGAGCCGATCCTTCACGTGAACGGCGAGCACGCGGTCTCCGTAGGCGGCGAACTCGTCGCCGGGCGCGAACCCCAGCGCGGCGCTGTTCCCCATGTCGTAGTTCACGCCGACGACGTCGGACGGCAGGCCCTCGAGCAGACGATGAAACGGCTCGGGAGGAAGATCGGTCTCGAGGGCGAGCGTGATGCCGGCGCGCGTGAGCGTGGGCAGGCAGCGCATGAGCGCGTCCGTCAGCAGCGCCTGATCGCGCGCGCCACCGAGGGAGGAGGCATCGACGCAGGGCAGGATGATCGTCCGCACGCCCAGCTCCGCGCTGTTCCGGACGAGGCGCTGCAGCACGTCGAGCGCGCGCTCGCGTGCCGCAACGTCGGCCGCGTGCAGCGGCGTCGCCATGAACCAGTCCGCGCACACCGACTCCACCCGAACGCCCGAGCCGTCGATGGCGGCCCGCACGCGGCGCCGCCCCTGCTCGGTCATGAACGGGTGCTGCTCGGCATTGCCGTCGAAGATGAATTCGATCAGGTCGAAGCCGACGTCGCGCGCCCGCGGAAACTCCGCCGGCCATCCGTCGGCAGGGAAGGTCTGGATCCGGCCGTCAACGGGGGGCAGCAGGCGGCCCTGCATGATGCCGATGCGGACCATCAGCTTACCGTCCAGCCGCCGTCGACGACGATGCCCTGCCCCGTGATGTAGCTGCCCGCGTCCGACGCGAGCAGCAGCAAGGCGCCCCGCAGGTCGCGGGGATGACCGACGCGCTTGAGGACGGTCCGGTCCGCGAGGCGCGACAGGAAGTCGTTCGCCGGATCGACGGCGTTGTCCGACGCGCTCTCGACATTCGGGAACGCGCCCGGCAGCAGGGCGTTGCAGCGGATACCGTCGTGCCCCCAGAACGCCGCGACGTACCGGGTGAACGCGATGAGCCCGGCCTTGACGACGGTGTACGTGGGCGGATTGAAATAGCGCGTGCCTTCGTAGAGATCCGGACGGGGCGAGACGATCCCGTACATCGACGCGACGTTGACGATGCTGCCGCCGCCCTTGCGCCGCATCGCCTCTCCGAAGATCTGAGTCGTGCGAACCGCCCAGTAGAGTCCCGACTCGAACGCGCGCTCCCACTGCTCGAACCCGAGGCTCTCAAGACGGCCCTCCGGAGTGTTGAAACCGGTCCGCGGACTGAAGTCGAACGCGTTGTTGACGACCGCGTCCGGCGGCGAGCCGGCGGCCACGTC
>Ga0075420_100002586_pt1 | contig 15682 bp, 13 predicted proteins | sample SoiMetdeltSBSDD4_FD_75296 | JGI IMG/M metagenome (GOLD analysis project Ga0075420, IMG submission 75296) | Bulk soil microbial communities from a Populus tree surrounding site in Tennessee, USA - Soil MetaG P. deltoides SBSDD4 | ecosystem: Environmental > Terrestrial > Soil > Tree plantation... | reverse complement strand
ATGGGTAGGACAGGATGATCGACATAATGCTGACCGAGGCCAGGCCGAGGCCGATCTGGTCCGGCGTGAGGCCGAGGCGCTCCTGTCCGAGGACCGGGATCACGTTGAACAGGCCGCCGGTCCGCGAGAAGAAGATCACGAAGCCGACCAAGGTGACGACGAGGAACCCGGGCTGCACCGTCATCAGCCGCACCTGGGCGAGAAACGGGAGCTTTGCGCTGGCGTTTCCGCTGGCCCCGTGCCGGGCGCTCGGCTGGCCGCCGGTGACCGTCCGCAGCGTCCGGGTCTCGGGGACGCGGGACCACGCCAGCAGCGCGGCCAGGGCTGCCATCGCCGCGAACGCCCAGAACGGCGCCGCCAGGCTGACCCGATCGGCCAGGATGCCGCCCGGCAGCGGGCCCAGCCCGACGGCGAACCCAAAGACGCCGCTGTAGGTCGCCATGATCCGCCCCCGGCGCTCGGGCGCGCTGATGTCGGCGAGCATGATCTGGCTGGCGGTCAGGATGAAGCCGGCTCCGAGACCGGCGATGAACCGCGCGGCCAGGAACAGCTCATAGGTGGCGGCGAGGGCGCAGAGGATGTTCCCCACCACCGTGATGATGCCGCCGATGGCGAGGGCGTGTGTCCGGCCGAAGCGATCCGAGATCTGGCCGGCTGGCAGGCTGCTCAGGAGGCGCGCCAGCCCGTAGCCGGCGATGGTGAGGCCGATGGCGGTGAGCGAGACGCCGAAGCTCCGGGCGTAGAGCGGCACGGCCGGCACGATCGCGCCAAACCCGAGCTGATTGACGAACGTCAGGGCGCAGATCCAGGTCAGGATCCGGTTCTGGGCGTACCAGCGGGTGAAGCCCCGGGTGATCGAGCCGGGGATCATCGGGGCTCCGCCAAGCGGTCTCGGCCCTCCGCGTCCCGGCCGACCGCCGCCACAACCTCGTCGACGCAGCGCTCCAGCAGCCCGACCTCCGAGGCCAGGTCCAGCACGGTGTACCGCCGCCGGATCAGGCGTGCCGCGAGGAGGTCCGAGCGCAGGCGCGCGGACGTAATGCCGACCTCATGCGGCAACGAGGTGGCGCCCAGGGCGTGGAGCCGGCGCCGAAGCTCGGCGGGCGGCAGAAGCTGGGCCTGGAGGCGCCGTCGCAGGCCCGGCCAGCGCGCCCGCAGCAGCGCGAGGCGCGCGCGGAGCTGATCGGCGGTCGGATGCTTCGCCAGGCTCTCGGCGACAGCGCGGTCCGCGACCTCGCCGGACGGCAGGGCGGCCCGGACCTGTCGTTCGACGGCCTCGGCGGCGGGTAAGGCGGCCACGCGTGCCTCGACGTCGACGCTGGACAGGTCGTGCGCCAGCAGCCGCTCGTAGAGCAGCGTCACCAGCACCGTCCCGATCCCGACCTTGGTCCCGTGCGAGGGCGGGCTCGGGCCTTCGGCCAGCCCGGTCATCTCCCAGAGGTGGCTCAGCAGGTGCTCGGCGCCCGAGGCCGGCCGCGAGGACTGCGTCGCCTGCATCGCCAGCCCGGAGATGACCAGGCCCAGGAAAAACCGCTCGGTCGCGGCGGGGTCGTGGGCTGCCAGGTGCTCCGGGGCCCTCAACGCACCGCCCAGCGGCTCCTGGACCAGCGCCCAGGCGGCCCGGTCGATCGGCTCGACCTCCAGCGCGTCGGCGACCAGCCAGTCGGCGCCGGCCGTGACCTTGCCGAGCAGGTCGCCGTAGCCGGCGGCGGTCAGCGGGGTCGGCGCCTCGGCGATGATCGCCAGGTCGGCGACGATGGCGGCCGGCGAGGCGCATGCCATCGTCTGCTTGAAGCCGTCTCTTGTGATCGATGCGCCGAACGCGGCGTAGCCGTCCATCGAGGCGGCGGTCGCGACGACCAGATACGGTCGCGCCAGGCGGTGGGCCGCGAGCTTCGTCAGGTCGTTTATCGTGCCGGACCCCACGGCGACCGGCGTGGCGTCCATCTGCGCGACGGCAGCCTGAAGCTCCAGGACCCGGTCGAAGTCGGCGTGGAGCGGCGTGGGCAGGACGATCGGCGGCCGGGTGGGGAGGCCGCCCCGCCGCAGGACCTGCTCGACGCGCTGCCCGGCGACGCTCCAGGTGGTCGGATCGGCGACGACGACGGCCGGGCGCTCGCCCAAGGTGGCCCGGAACGCCCTGGCAGTCAACTGGACGGCCCCGGCGTCCAGCGTCAGGTGACGGGTGTCGGTCGCCGCCGTGAGCGCCCGGTCCACGAACGCTCGGGTATCAATGGTCAATCGTGCCTCCGTTTGGCAGGGGCGTCGTGCCGAGCTGGATGTCCGCCAGCGCGTGCATGTGGTCGCGCGTGGCCGGGTAAAGCGCACGGTAGCTCGCGTAGAGCGCGTCGTACAGTCCGGCGCGCTCCTCGACCGGCTCGACGATGGCGGCCGGTGCGTTCCAGCGGACGTCAGGGCGTGTGAGGCCGGACGCGATTCCGGCCAGTAGCACGTCGCCGTAGCTCGCGCCGATGGTGACCCTCGGGATCTCCTGGGGCCGGCCGAGGATGTCTGACACGACCTGCGGCCAGAGGTCGCCGCGCGTCCCGCCGCCGACCGCCACCAGCCGCCGGTCCCTCGCACCGGCCGCGCGCAGCGTCTCGACGATGTGGCGGACGCCGTAGCCGGTCGCTTCGAGCAGCGTGCGGTAGAGGTGGCCGCGCCCGTGGCTGAGCGTCAGTCCGAGGATCAGGCCGCGCGCCCGGGGATCGTCGACGGGGGCGCGCTCGCCGGCGAAGTACGGCAGCACCACCAGCCCGTCCGCGCCGGGCGGGGTGGCTGCTGCCTCGGCGACGAGCTGCTCGTAGGGAGGACCGCCGGCGATCTCGCGCAGCCAGCCCGTGAGCGCGCCCGAGGTCGCGAGTCCGGTCGACAGGGTGCTGGTGCCGGGGAACAGGCCCGTGGTGCCCCACAGGCCCGGATACGGGCGGAGCGCGTCCACGACCTCGACCACCATCAGGGTCGTGCCGTACATCAGCATCACGTCGCCGGGCTCGCGCACATCGACGCTGAGTGCCTCAAGCCACGCGTCGATCGAGCCCGCCGCGACGGGGATCCCGGCCGGGAGGCCTGTCTCGGCGGCGGCAGCGGCGGTCACGCGGCCGACCACCTCACCGGGCCAGACCAGTCTCGGCAGCTCCAGGCCCGGCGCGATCTCGGCGGCCCAGTCCTCGGCCCAGCGGTTCGTCTGGATCTCGTAGAGCGGGTCGCACTGGCTCGCCGAGTGATGATCCAGGACGTACTCCCCGGTGAGGCGCTCCACGATGAACGTGTTCGCCATCAACAGTTGCCGGGTCCGCGCCCAGACCTCCGGCTCGTTCCGCTTGAGCCACGCCAGCTTCGGGCCGACCGCCTGGCTGGAGAGCAGCGTCCCCGAGCGCGCCAGGATCGCGTCGGCACCGTACCGCTCGGTCAGCTCGGCGATCTCGCGCGTGGCACGGCTGTCGATCCCGTACAGGATGGCCGGCCGCAGCGGGTTGCCGTCAGCGTCGGCGGCCAGCAGGCACGCCCCGATGCCGCTGGTGCAGACTGCCGCGATCCGCCCTCGCTCCTTGCCGGCCCGGCCGGCAAGCTCCCGGCACAACGCCAGGAAGTCGCCCCACCAGGTCGTCTCGGCGTCGTGCTCGGCCCAGCCGGGACGTGGCAGGCTCAGCGGGTGCGTACGCTCGGCGACGGCGATGATGGTGCCGTCCGGGCGCGCCAGCACCCCCTTCGAGCTTGACGTGCCGATGTCGATGCCCAGCAGCAGGTCGCTCATGCCGCACAGCCCTCCAGCCTCGAACCACGGGCAGTGTACGTCGCGGGGCCACCTCGCCGTGCCCGACGACCCGCCCGCTCCGAGTCGTGGCGACAATGTCATGGCACGCGGTATGCAGTCTACGTGCGGGTAGAGGGGAGGTCTCGACGCGAGGCACCATTGCGACAAGTGACCCGTTCCAGGAGGTATGCAATCATGGCCGACCCGGCGGATCGCCTCTATCTCGGACGCATCACTCCCGGCATGGACGTCTGCGACGTCACCGGCGAGAAGGTTGGCACTATCGCTCACATCTATCAGCTCGACCAGGGGACCGAGGCCACGGAAGAGCCAGCGGCGTCGCACACCGGCGATGAGTACATCGAGGTGAAGAGCGGCTTCCTCGGTCTGGGCAAGCACTACTACATCCCGACGAGCGCCGTGCAGGAAGTCCTCACGGACTCGATCTTCCTCTCGAAGTCCCGCGAGTCGTTCGCCGAGCTCGGGTACGAGGAGAAGCCGGCGCACCTCGCCGACACGCACTGATCCTCCGAGGACAGCCCCTCGGGCGGGCAGGCGAACCGAAGGCGCGTTGAGGGGTCGTCCGGATCGCGAGGCGGCCCCTCCGGCGTCGTGGCTCCGCGTCCGAGCGGAGCCACGGACGCGTTACGCCTCGGTCGCGAAGGGCGCCTACAGGTTGTAGAGTTTCTTCGCGTTGTCGTACTGGATCGCCTGGAGGATGTCCTCCGAGAGGATGCTCGGCAGGGCGAAGTCCGGGTCGTCGGAGTCCCGGTGCGGGTAGTCGCTGGCGAACAGGATGTTGCTCGCCATGTCGCCGAAGTGCTCCGGCAGCTGGCCGAACTGCTGGAGCCGGTGCGGCTCCTCGACCGGCTGGGTGGTCAGGTAGACGTGTTCGCGGATGTACTCGGACGACGCGCGCTTGACCCAGGGGACCAGCCGGCGCAGGTCCTTCCACTCCTTGTCGAATCGCCACATCTGGGACGGGATCCAGGTTCAGCCGGACTCCAGGAAGGCGACCTTCACTCCTGGGAACTGGTCGAAGATGCCTTCGGTGACGATGCTGGTCAACTGGGTCGCGAAGACCTGGGCCATGCCGCTGTAGATCTCGAAATAGTAGGACGGCCAGCCGGTCGGCGTTGGCGGGGTGATCGGCGCGCCGCCGAGGTGGACGCCGGCCACCAGGCCCTTCCGCCAATCGCCTCCCAGAGCGGGTGGAAGTTGCGGTTCCCGAGCGGCTGATTGGTGCGGACCGGAGCGAGCACCTGGACGATGCCGAGTGGGAGGTCGACCGCAGCGCTGCCCACTTCGGCTGGTTCGAGCATGTCCCGTTCATCCTGTCGCTGGTCCTGGCGTACGCTGCCCTCCGGGTTGGCGATGCGTCGCTGCGGGCGAAGCTGGCGATCGGGGTGATCGCGGCGTTCTCGGTCGCCGCCGCCGTCATGCTCGGCCTCTCGCTGCCGAGCCTGGCGTTCCTCGGGCTGGCGCTGGCGGTCGGTTACCTTGAGTGGCCGGTCGAGGCGCCGGAGGCGCGGGCGTACTGACGTCGGACGGCCCAGCGTTGCGCCGCGGTGGCGCTCCATCGTCGGACGGACCGACGAGGGAGCGCCTGACGTTCCGGTCGAGCGGCACCATGCCTGTCGGCGTGGTGATAGCAGCGCTGTTCCCGTCGAGACGGCCTGGGCCGGCCCATTCGTCGATGCTGGAGTCAGCGAAACATCGCGGAGCGAGCAATGGAACAGATGATGAACCGAATCAGGTCAGATGATGCGTTGCGCTGGATGGCCGGCGCGATCTTCCTGGCGATCCTGGTCTCCGTGGCGCCGGACTACTGGTCGGCCGAGCGCCTGCCGCTGGAGCTGGAGATGGTGCGTGGCGTCGGGACCGTCGTCCTGCTGGTGCTGTCCGTGATGCTGGTGCGGGCGCGCCACGAAAGCCCGATGCACAAGTTCCCGCTCGTGGCGTCGATCGCGACGGTGATGCTGCTGGAGGCTGCCTTGAAGGTCGGCCCGAGCGCCCGGATCGTGGCGATGCTGGTGGTCTGGGGCGGCGTCGTCTGGATCGAGTGGCGGCGCCTCGTCGAGGAGGAGCGCCGGTTCGCCTGACCAAAGACCCCGCGAGACGTCAGGACGCAGCCGAGAGCCGAGTCGCCCACTCCGTCAGCGCGTCGCCCGTGGGCGACATGACGATTCCGCCACTGGTGTCGCGAATGATCAGAGTGACCACGTCAGCCTCGTCGGCCGCGAGGTATGCTCGCACCGCTTCGAGGGCCTCGTCCCGGTCCTCGAACCAGTCGATCATGCTCTTGCCCGCGAGATGCCACATCTCGTACGTCATACGCTCAGCGTCCCTGACTCATGGGAGCGAGAGGGTCGGGAGGTAGGTCGGGGGGCGGCGGGGCGGCAGCGCCTGCTCCAGGGCGTAGGCGATCCGGATCAGGGTCGGCTCGCTCCAGGCCCGGCCCATCAGCGTCAGGCTGACCGGCAGCCCGAACGGTGTCGAGCCGCACGGCATGCTGATGAGGGGATAGCCGGCCAGCGCGGCGGGGGTCGAGCAGCCGCCGAGGCGCCGGTCGCCGTTGATCTGGTCGATCGTCGCGGCCGGTTGCGCGGTCGGCGCGATCAGCGCGTCCAGGGTGTGCTCGTCGAAGACGGCGTCCAGGCCCTCATCGCGCGAGAGCCGGAAGTTCTTCGCCAGCACGTCCAGGTAGGCCTGGTCGGTGAGGGGACCCTTCGCCTGGGACTGCTCGTGCAGCTCCTGGCGGAAGTACGGCATCTCCTCGGCGGCGTGGGCCTCGTTGAAGGCGATCACGTCGGCAAGGGTCCGGATCGTCGGGTGGCCGCGCTCCTCAAGGTAGGTGTTCAAGTCGGCCTTGAACTCGTAGAGCAGCACGTCGCGCATGTCGAGCCAGTTGCCGAGCTGCTTCGCGGTCGGGATGTCGGCCGGGTCCACAATCGTGGCGCCGCGCTGGCGCATCACGTCGATGGCGGCGTTGACGACGGCGTCGGCGTGCTCGCTGTAGCCGAAGTAGGCCGCCCGCACGACGCCGATGCGGGCGCCGGAGAGGCCCTCGGCGTCCAAGAACGCCGTGTAGTCGGTGTGGCTGTGACCGGCGCTCGCCTCGGTGGCCGGGTCGCGTGAGTCGACACCCGTCATCGCGCCGAGCACCGCCACCGCGTCGGCGACCGTCCGCCCGAGCGGCCCGATCGTGTCCTGAGTGTGCGAGATCGGTATGACGCCGGCCCGACTGGTCAGTCCGACGGTCGGCTTGATCCCGACGACGCCGCTGGCGTTGGCCGGCGAGACGATCGAGCCGTTAGTCTCGGTGCCGATGGCGACGGCGCAGAAGCTGGCGGCCGGCGCGACCCCGGAGCCGCTGCTCGAGCCGCCGGGCGAGCGGTCGAAGGCGTACGGGTTGCGGCACTGCCGTCCCCGCCCGCTCCAGCCGCTCGACGAGCGGGACGAGCGGAAGTTGGCCCACTCGCTCATGTTCGTCTTGCCGAGCAGGATCGCGCCGGCCTCCCGAAGCTTCTCGGCCACGGTCGCATCGCGGGTCGGCTGCGATCCGAGCAACGCCAGCGATCCCGCCGTCGTCTCCATCCGGTCGGCGGTGTCGATGTTGTCCTTGAGGAGGATCGGGATGCCGTGGAGGGGGCCGCGGACGTGGCCCGCCGCGCATTCCTGGTCCAGCGCGTCGGCGATGGCGCCCGCCTCCGGGTTGACTTCGAGGACGGAGCGCAGGTTGCCGTCGAGTGCCTCGATCCTGGCGACGTACGCCTCGACGATCTGGCGGGCGGTGGCCCGGCCGCTCTCCATCCACCGCCGCAGGGTGGCGACGTCGACCTCCTCGACGTTCACGCTCGATCGCCCGTCTGCCATCCTGTACCTCTCCTTCTGAGCTCCCCCTCTCCGCGCCGGGGAGGGGGTTGGGGGTGAGGTCATCGCTGGAATCGCCGCCGGTGGGCCTGTATCGTACCGTGGTGAGTCGACGGACGCGACCGTACTACGGGCCCGGCTTCAGAAGACGCCGGCCCGACGACCGCTTCCACGGAGGATGCGCCATGTTCGAGGGCTTCACGCTCACGACCATCGACACCGGCGAGGCCCAGATCCGGCTGCGCCACGGCGGGAGCGGCCCGCCGCTGCTGATGATGCACGGAAACCCCCAGACGCATTTCATGTGGCACAAGATCGCCGATCGGCTGGCCCAGGAGTTCACGCTGGTACTGCCCGACATTCGAGGGTACGGCGACAGCTCAAAGCCGCCGTACACCGACGACCACGCGCCGTACTCGAAGCGCAACATGGCGAAGGACCAGGTCGAAGTGATGCGTCAGCTTGGCTTCGAGCGGTACTTCGTGGCGGGGCACGATCGCGGCGGGCGGGTGGCGTACCGGATGGCGCTCGACCACCCGGAACGCGTCCTCAAGCTTGCCACGCTCGACATGTTCCCGACCTACGATGCGTACCGGCTGAGCGACATGCACCATGCCTACCGCTCGTGGCACTGGTACTTCCTCTGCCAGCCGGCCGACTTCCCCGAGCGGGCGATCAACAAGGCGCCCGAGGTCTTCTTCGAGCGGCGTCCGACCAACATCTGGTCGCCCGAGGCGCGCGCCGACTACTGGCGCTGCTACCAGAACCCGGACACGATCCGGGCGATCTGCGAGGACTACCGGGCCGGCATCACCGTCGACTTCGAGGACGACAAGGCAGACCTGGGGAAGAAGAAGATCAAGTGCCCGATGCTTACCCTCTGGGGCTCGCGACCGTACGCGGGTCAGCCGGGCGCGGACTTCGTCGGTATCTGGAAGAACTGGGCGGACGACGTCCGTGGCCAGGGCATCGACAGCGGCCACTTCATGGCCGAGGAGAACCCGGAGGAGACGTACGCCGCCCTGCGCGAGTTCTTCGCGGAATAGCCCTCGCCCCTCGGGCCACGGGCGACGCATAATCGACGGCTCGCCCATCGCCGCAGCTCAGACCGGAGACCTGGCAGGCCCCGATGGATCGCACGCGCGCTGACACGGCCGGCTCGGACACGAAGAAGCCCAGCCCGGTGCGAACCCAGTGGGAAGCGCTGAAGCGCCAGCACCCGGGGCGGATCCTGCTGTTCCAGCTCGGCGACTTCTACGAGACGTTCGAGGGGGACGCCCGCACGCTGGCGCGGGTCTGCGGCATCACCCTGACCTCGCGGGAGCTCAGCAAGGGCGACCGTGTCCCGCTGGCCGGCATCCCGATCCACCGCGCGGCGCCGCACATCGGCAAGCTGATCGCGGCCGGCCTCCACGTCGCGATCTGCGACCAGGTCAGCGAGCCGGGCAAGGGGCTGGTCGAGCGGGAGGTCACGCGCGTCGTGACGCCCGGGACCGTCGCCGAGCCGGGGCTGATCTCGCCGCACGAGAACAACATGATCGTCGCGCTGGCCTGGGGGCGGTTGGGGGTCGGGCTGGCGGCGGCGGACGTCACGACCGGCGAGCTGATGACGACCGTCGTGGACGTCTTCGTGCTGGACACCGACGGCGGCGAGCAGCCCGGGGCGGCGCTGCTGGCGGCCGAGCTTCAGCGGCTCGCCCCGGCCGAGTGCCTCGTCGCCGAGTCGGCGCTGTTCCCGACGCCGCTGCCGGGGCACACCACGACGCTGCCGCCGTCGCGATTCGACACGGGCGCGGCAGCGGATACCGTCCGCAGGTTGTTCAACGTCGGCTCGCTGGACGGGTTCGGGCTGGCGGCGGACTCACCGGCGCTGGCGGCGCTCGGGGCGCTGATCGGGTTCGTCGGCGAGGCGAACCACCGCCTGCTGGCGTCGCTGCGCGAGCCGAGGCCGTACGTCGTCGGCTCGCACCTGGCGCTCGACCCGACCACCCGCCGAAATCTGGAGCTGACGCGGACCTCGCGGCACGGGCACCAGCGCGGGAGTCTCTTCCACGCCATCGACCGCACCCGGACGGCGATGGGCGCCCGCCGCCTGCGCCGGCTGCTCGGCCAGCCGCTGATGAACGAGGCGGCGCTCGATGCGAGGTTGGACGCCATCCAGGCCCTCGTAGAGGACGGGGCGGGGCGTAGCCGAGTGCGCGCGATCCTCGGGCGGCTCGGCGACGTGGAGCGACTGTTCGGGCGGGTCCGGCAGGCGTCGGCGACGCCGCGCGAGGTCTCGACACTGGCCCAGGCGCTGCGCCTGCTGCCCGAGCTCCAGGCCGAGCTTCGGGCGCTCACCGGGGATGGACAGGAGGACGGCGGGGCCGGCGGCCTGTTCCAGCAGCGAAGCGTCGAAAGCAGCCTGCTCAGGGCCCATGCCGAGGCGATCGACGGCCGCCCCGATCTGGTCGACGCGATCGAGGGGACGCTGGCCGATCTCGGCGGGCCGCGCTTGATCCGGCCCGGCCACAGCAAGGAGCTGGACGACCTCGTCAACGGCATGGCCGAGTCGCGGCACTGGCTGGCCCAATTGGAGCGCCGCGAGCGCGAGCGGACCGGGATCAGGTCGTTGAAGGTCGGCTTCAACAAGGTGTTCGGCTACTACCTGGAGGTCACCCGCCCGAACCTCCCGAATGTCCCGGCCGACTACCAGCGGCGGCAGTCGCTGGTCTCCGCCGAGCGGTTCGTCACGCCGGAGCTGAAGGAGCGCGAGGCGCTGATCCTGACGGCCGAGGCCCGGGTCGACGAGCTGGAGGGCGAGCTGTTCCAGGCGCTCTTGCGCAAGATCGGGGAGCAGGCCCGGCCGATCCTGCGGACGGTCGAGGCCGTCGCGGACCTGGACGTGCTGGCGGGCCTGGCGGACGTGGCGGCGGATCGGAGCTGGTGCCGGCCGTCGTTCGCCGAGGACGACGAGCTGACGGTCGTCGGGGGGCGCCACCCGGTCCTGGAGGCGATGCAGGCTGGCGGTGACACCGTTCCGAATAATTGTCGCCTCGGGGGCGCGACGGATGAGGAGCGCGGGCGACTGCTGATTGTGACCGGCCCGAACATGGGCGGGAAGTCGACGTACCTGCGGATGGTCGCGCTCTGCGTGCTGCTGGCGCAGGTGGGGTCGTTCGTGCCGGCCGAGCGGGCGCGGATCGGGCTGGTGGATCGGCTGTTCACGCGGGTGGGGTCGGAGGACGACCTGGCGGCCGGCGCGAGCACGTTCCTGGTGGAGATGGCCGAGACGGCGAGCATCCTGCGCCAGGCGACGTTCCGCAGCCTGGTGGTGCTGGACGAGGTCGGGCGCGGCACGAGCACCCACGACGGACTCTGCATAGCGCAGGCGGTCCTTGAGCACCTGCACGACGCGATCGGGGCGCGGACGCTGTTCGCGACGCACTTCCACGAGCTGACGGCGCTGGCGGAGACGCTCTCAGGGGTCCGAAACGTGACGGTGGCGGTGGACGAGCGAGACGGTCAGCTCAGCTTCTTGTACCGGGTGGTGCCGGGCGCGGCGGATCGGAGCTACGGTGTGCAGGTGGCGCGCCTGGCGGGCCTGCTGGGCGACGTGACGGAGCGGGCGGCGGCGCTGCTGCGGGATCGCGAGGGCGTGGCCTGGGCGGTGGACGCACGGCCGCTGGTGCTGAACGGGTTGGATCGTGAGGCCCCTACCCCCCAGCCCCCTCCCTCGCGCGCGGGGGAGGGGGAGCAGGCGCGCGTCGTCATGTCTCCTGTCCAGCAGATGGTTCGTGAGAGCGATCCGTCCTACGTAGTCGCCAATGGAATAGGGAGTTCGGACGAAGACGAGCTGGTCGACCCGATGGCCGTGCCTGAACCGAACGACGAGCCCATCTCCCCCTCCCCCGCGGCCGGGGGAGGGGGCTGGGGGGTAGGGGCTGCCCCGGCAACGGGACCGGAGCTTCCGGGAGACAGGCCCGAGGTAGGCATCCCACTCCCGGCGCCCAACGAGGTACCGTTCTCCGCGAACGCTGACGGTGAGATTTCGTCGCAGGTCGCGGCGCGACTGCTGGCCGAGATCCTGGCGCTCGACCTGGGCAACCTGACGCCGATCCGGGCGCTGACCCTGCTCCACGAGCTGCAGACCGCCGCCCGCGAGGCCGTGCCGTGGACCGACTGGATGGCGAACCTGGCCGGCGCCCGCGACCGCTCCCAGAGCCGATGAGCATCGCGCCGGACCGTCCCATGATTCGGGTGCTGCCGCCCGAGATCGCCGAGCGGATCGCGGCCGGCGAGGTGATCGAGCGGCCGGTCTCGGTGGTCAAGGAGCTGGTCGACAACGCGCTGGACGCGGGGGCGTCCGACGTCCGAGTCGACGTGGAAGGTGGCGGACTGCGGCTGATCCGCGTCGCCGACGACGGCCACGGTATCCCGCCCGACCAGCTCGACCTGGCGTTCCAGCGCCATGCCACCAGCAAGATCGACGACGTCAGAGATCTGCTGGAGATCTCGACGCTCGGGTTCCGAGGCGAGGCGCTGCCGAGCATCGCGGCCGTCGCGGAGGTCGACGTCGCCAGCAGCGTCGACGATAACGGCCGCGCTGCGACCATCGGCATCCGGGCCGGGCGCGTCGAGCGGCGTGGCACGCGGGGCCGGCCGCGCGGCACGACGGTCTGGGTGCGCAACCTGTTCCAGCCGATCCCGGCTAGGCTGAAGTTCACTCGGAACCCCCGCGCCGAGTCGTCAGCGATCAGCCAGCTCGTCCGGCGGTACGCGCTCGCCCGCCCCGAGGTCCGGGTGGCGCTGACGCTCGACGGGCACCCGTCGCTGAAGACGAGCGGGAGCGGCAGGTTGGAGACGGCGCTCGCCGAAGTGCTGGGCCAGGAGGTCGCCTCGTGCCTGCTGCCGCTCGCCGAGCGGACCGTCGGGGCCGGGCGGGTGACCGGGTTCGTCAGCGCGCCCGGCCTGAGCCGCCCGACCCGCCAGTCGTGCATCACGTTCGTGAACCGGCGCTGGGTGGCGGCTCCCGCGCTCCAGCAGGCGCTCGAAGCGGCGTATCGCCCGCTCCTGCCGCCCGGCCGTCACCCGATCGTGGTGCTGTTCGTCGAGGTGCCGCCGGGGGCGGTCGACGTAAACGTCCACCCGTCGAAGGCCGAGGTCAAACTGCTCTGGGAGGCGGATCTGGCGGCGGCGGTCGGCGAGGCGGTGCGCGAGGCGATCGGCCGGAGCCCGCGCCGTCCGAGCGACGAGCAGGACTTCGCGCTGGCGGCGACGCAGTATCGCCTGCCGGCGCCGTCGAAGAAGGCGGCCGAGCGGGCAGCCGAGCGCTCCGGGAGCCTCTGGGAGCTGGACTCGGCGAGGCCGTCGTTGCAGCTCAAGCTGATCGGCCAGCACCTGAACACGGTGCTGCTGGCCGAGGGGCACGGCGGGCTCTACGTGGTCGACCAGCACCGGGCGCACGAGCGGATCATTTACGAGCAGCTCGCGGCCCGTCACGGGGCGGCGATGGCCGAGGAGGGCGGCGACGGCAGCGAAGCCGGGCCGGGCGGTCCGAGCGCCCAGTACCTCCTGGAGCCGATCGTCATGGAGGTGCCGCCGGGCCGGGCCGAGGTGATCGGGGACCGGCTGGCGGCGCTGGAGGCGCTGGGGTTCGCCTGCGAGCGGTTCGGCGGCCACAGCTTCTTGATCCGCTCGACGCCGGACGTCCCGGACGCCACCCAGCGCGCGACGCTCGAAGAGGTGCTGGAGGAGGCATCCGACCAGCGCGACGACTGGCGCGAGCGGCTGTTGATCCGATTGGCGTGCCGCTCGGCGATCCGGCGTGGCCGGCAGTTGACGTTGCCGGAAGCCACAAATCTCCTCGCGCAGTTGAGCCGCGCCACCACGCCGGCCGTCTGTCCGCACGGCGCCCCGATCGTCCTACACTTCGGCAGAAAGTTCCTGGAGCGGCAGTTCGTGTGGTAGGCTGAAAGGGTCAGGGGGACAAAGGCGGTGAAACGCGCGCCGAAATGGATTCGTTGAGCCGTCCGGGGCGTTGATTCTCGCTAGCGGTGATTTGCCCGGCCTATCTGGCAGCACCTAGAATCAAACGGGAGCCCCCGCTGGGGAACGCCGGGTCGAAAACGGATCCGGTCTCGGTCTAGGCAGCCTGTGCGCTGCCAAGATGTCCCGCCGTGTGACTGTGAGCGCCGCGCCTCAGCGCCGCTCGCGCTCGCAAGTCGCTTCGAGGAGGAAGAGCGCCGGTGAAGGTGGCCGCGCAGGAGATCGAAAACAGCCAGGTCGTCCTCGATATCGAGGTCGAGGATGAGCGGCTGGAGCGTGCCGTCGATCAGGCATACAAGCGCATCGTGCAGCGGATCAACGTGCCCGGCTTCCGTAAGGGGAAGGCGCCGCGGGCGCTGGTCGAGCGGATGGTCGGGCGCGAGGCGCTGGTCGAGGACGCCGTCGAGAAGCTCGTCCCGCAAGTGATCGAGGATGCCGTCAAACAGCAAGACCTGGTGATGGTGGCGCGCCTGCGTCAGAACGATCTCGAAGTCGTGAGTATGCAGCCGCTCCAGATCAAGGCGACCGTGCCGGTCAAGCCGAAGGTCGAGCTTGGCGATTACAAGTCGCTCAAGATCGAGGCGACCCCGGCCGAGGTGACGGACGAGCAGGTCGACGCGGTCGTGAATCGGCTCAGGGAATCGCACGCGACCTGGGAGCCCGTTGAGCGGACCGCCGAAATCGGCGACCGGGTGGCGATCGACGTGCTGGCGAAGGCCGGCGAGACGACCGTCATGGAGAGTAAGGACGCCGAGTACGTCATCTCCGAGGACGGCCCGCAGCCGGCCGAGGGGTTCGCCCAGGCGCTGGTCGGGATGCAGGCCGAAGAGTCGAAGTCGGTCACGCTGAAGCTGCCCGAGGAGCACCGCAACAAGGAGCTGGCGGGCCAGGACGCCGAGTTCGACCTGACGCTCCATTGGGTCAAGGCGAAGGTCCTGCCGGAGCTCGACGACGACCTGCCCTCGACAGTCGGCACGGAGCACACCTCGCTCGACGAGCTTCGAACGGCGATCCGCGAGAACCTGTCGGCCCGCGAGGAGCACGAGCGGCGCGTCGCCCACGAGGAGAAAGTGGTCGACTCGGTGGTGGAGCAGGCGACGCTGGACCTGCCGCCGCAGCTCGTCGAGGACGAGGCCGACCGCCTGGTCCAGCAGCTCGCGCAGAACCTCGAACGCCAGGGCATCCCGATCCAGAGCTATCTCCGTTTCACACAAAAGACGGAAGAACAGTTCCGGGCCGAGATGATGGCCCAGGCTGAGCGCAGCGTCCGTCGGAGCGAGGTTCTGAACGCGATCGCGCAGGCTGAGAGCATCGACGTAACCGACGACGAGATCCGCGAGATGCTGGCGGCCGGGCTCGACGACTCCAACGAGAGCAAGCGTCTGCTGCGCGAATCGATGCGCCGGCCGGAGGTCAAGGAGCGGTTCGCGGCGTCGATGCGCCGTGAGCGCGCCGTCCGGATGCTGCTGGAGACGGTCGGTGGCGTCGACTTCGCGGCGCTGGAGGCCGAGGCGACAGCGTCAGAGGCCAGTGCGGCCGAGAACCCGGTCCTGGCGGACCCGGTGGACGAGGCCGTCGACGAAGTCGAGGTCGAAGCGGAGTTCGAGGCGGTAGCCGAGTCCGTGGCGCAGACGCCCGAAGCCGAAGCAGCCGTCGAGGCGGCCGAGGCGAAGGTGGAAGCGGCCGAGGCCGAGGTCGCCGAGGTCACCGCGACAGACGAATCCGCGTCAGAGGGCGCGGCGGCGACAGGCGCCGACGCCAAGCCTGACGGTAAGCCCCGCCAGGGAGCTGGAGACACACCCTCATGACCCCCAACCTGAAGTTCCTCACGCACTCGCGCGTGGTGCCCGTCCCTGAGATCTCGTGGGTTGGGGCGGAGATGCGCGAGAACGTAGCGCCCCCGCTGACGCTCTCCTCGGCGGCCCTCGATCGGACGATCAATCAGGTCGTGCCGATGGTCATCGAGCAGACGAACCGGGGCGAGCGCGCCTACGACATCTTCTCGCTGCTGCTGAAGGAGCGGAT
>Ga0075420_100002579_pt1 | contig 15697 bp, 10 predicted proteins | sample SoiMetdeltSBSDD4_FD_75296 | JGI IMG/M metagenome (GOLD analysis project Ga0075420, IMG submission 75296) | Bulk soil microbial communities from a Populus tree surrounding site in Tennessee, USA - Soil MetaG P. deltoides SBSDD4 | ecosystem: Environmental > Terrestrial > Soil > Tree plantation... | reverse complement strand
CACGCACCTGGCGACGTGCGCCGATTGCCGGCGCGAGCTCCAGCGCTTCCGCGACACGGTCGCGCTGATGCGCGGGGCCGCGCCGGTCCGCGCGCCGGCCGGCTTCGTCGACCGTGTGCTCGAGGCGGCACGCCCGGTGCCGTGGCATCGGCGTCTGCTGCACGCCGTCTTTCTGCCCTGGCCGATCAAGCTGCCGATGGAGGCCGCCGCGATCGTGCTCGTCTCCGTCGGGGTGGCGCTGGTGTACCGCGGCTCGCCCGAGCTTCAGCAGTCGGCCCGTCAAGAGCCAACCGTCGCGCTGGAGCGCCGTGCGGCCGGCGACATCCCGAGCCAGCCGAGAACTCTCGAGCCGAAGGCGCCAGAATCGAATGCACCGGGCACCGAACACCTGGCGCCGCGCGTGCTCTACGGCAGCAGAGACTACGCGGAGCGCGAGCAAGCCCTGCGAGAGCTCGAGAAGGCGAAGGAAGCGGCGCGGCTGCGAGAGGTAGACAAAGGCCGGGAGCCCGGGTCCCTCGCGGACAAGAAGCAGACGGAAACGCCGGCCATGGCGCCCAGTGCTCCGCCGCCCGCGAGCAGCGGGCTCGAGTCCGGCGCTGCCGGTTCGAAAGCTCCGGCCTCTCCTCGCGACGCGGAGCTCTACAAGGCGGACGTCAGCCAGGACCGGCAGGCACCCGTCGTCGGCAAGCTCGAATCATCTGCGCCGCGAACGGAGCGCCCGCGCTCGGAGGCCAAGGACGTGCGCCCCAACGTTGCTCAGCCGGCCGAGAAGCGCGCCGACGCGCCCCGAGCCCAGCGGCCGGCGAGCGCCCCGCCGTCCGTCGCGTCGTCGGCCTTCGCGCCGCCCGACGTCTCGGGCCAGCTCACGGTGACCAACCGCGAGGACGCGATCCGCGGCCTGAAGGAGCTCGTCGCGAACGTCGGCGCCATCGAGACGTACCGCCTCGATACCACCGACGGGCCGATCATCGAGATCGCCGTCCGGCGCGAGAAGTACGCGGAGCTCAACAGCGGGCTCGCGCGGCTCGGTCGCTGGCAGCCGAATCAGGAGCCGTCGACGCCTCCGTCCACGATCCGCGTCGTGGTGCGCATCACCAGCTGACCCCGCGCCCGGCCCGCGGCGGGAGCTCAGCCGGCCGCTCCGGGAACTTCAGTCGTTCGCTCCGGTCTAACTCACAGCAGCCGATATCCGGAAGACCGAGAGGAGCGACGCTCATGAAAACGCCTTTGATCGCCTCGATCCTGATCGCGGCGCTCGCGACCGGGCAGCCCGCCGCCGCGGCGCCCGTCAGCGTGACGCGCGACGATCAGCGTGAAGTCATGGTGACGATTTACAACGGCAACCTCGGCCTCGTGAAGGACCTGCGCGAGGCGCGGCTGCCGGCGGGCCAGTCCGAAGTGCAGTTCATGGACGTCGCCGCGCAGATCGATCCGACCACCGTGCACCTCAAGTCGCTGACCGACGCGCTCGGCCTCAAGATCCTCGAACAGAACTACGAGTACGATCTGCTCACCAGCCAGAAGCTCATGGAGAAGTACGTCGGCCGCAAGGTGCGGCTCTATCAGAACGACGGGACGTATCACGAGGCCACCTTGCTCTCGACCAACGGCCCTGTCTTCGAGATCAACGGCCAGATCCACATGGGTCACTACGGCCGGCTCGTCCTGCCCTCGCTGCCGGAAAATCTCGTGTCCAAGCCAACCCTGGTGTGGCTCCTGCGCAACCAGACCGCCCGGCCCCAGCGGGTCGAGGCGTCGTACCTCACGAGCGGGATCACGTGGAAGGCCGACTACGTCATGGTCGTCAACGCCGCCGACACGCTGTCTGATCTGACCGGCTGGGTCACGGTCGACAACAAGAGCGGCGCGACCTACGGCAACGCCGCGCTCAAGCTCGTCGCCGGCGACGTGAACCGCGCACCGGACGCGCGGCGTGACCAGCGCATGATGGAGCTGGCGTCCAAGGCGGCCTCGCCCGCCGCCGCGAGCCGCGACTTCGTGTCGGAGGGCTTCTTCGAGTACCACCTCTATACGCTCGACGGCCGCACGACCATCAAGGACAACCAGACCAAGCAGCTCTCGCTGATGGCCGCCAACGAGGTGCCGATCAAGAAGGAGCTCATCTACTACGGCGCGCAGGACTACTACCGCACTTCCTACGGCGTGCCGGTCTCGAATCAGAAGGTCGCGGTCTACTTCGAGGTCAAGAACAGCAAGGAAAACCGGCTGGGCCTGCCGCTGCCCAAGGGCAAGATCCGCGTCTACAAGGCGGACAAGTCCGGCAGCCAGCAGTTCATCGGCGAGGACTGGATCGACCACACGCCCAAGGACGAGAGCGTGAAGATCAAGATGGGTAACGCGTTCGATCTGGTCGGCGAGCGAACCCAGAAGGACTTCAAGAAGATCGCGTCGAATCTCTACGAGGTCGAGTGGGAGATCGCGCTCCGCAATCACAAGACCGAGCCGCAGACGGTCACCGTCATCGAGCCCGTCCCCGGCGACTGGCAGGTGCTCACCTCGAGTCACGCCTACGAGAAGATCCAGGCGCACACGCTCAAGTATCAGATCCCGGTACCGAAGGAAGGCGCCGCCAAGCTCACCTACCGGGTGCGGCTCCGGTTCTAGCTAATTTTCTTGGTGACGAGGCGCCGCCCGGATTAAATCGAGGACATGGAGCCGTGGGTGCGGGACGAGGTCATGATCCTGCTCGGCACGTTCGGCGCCTGCGCGCTCCTGATCCTCGGCGTCCTCGAGCTGCTCTGGCCCTCGAGGCGGCGCGACGAGCGCTGGCTGACGCGTCGGCCCAGCGCCTTACTCACCCGGCCCCGACATCTTGCGCAAGAGCCGGCGCGCGACCGGCTTTCCGTCCTGTCCGTAGTGGGTCAGCAGCACGTCGCCCGGCAGCCCGGGGATCGGGCTTCGCGGGTCGCTGATCTTCGTTAAGAGCACCTGACAGGCGTCGATCTCCGGCGCCGTCGCGCCCTCCTTGCGAGTCAGCAATCGCCCGGTTCGGTCGACCGACCAGGTGGTCGTCGCCGGCGCGGTCAGGATCGCGCGCTGCTCCGCGGGGCCGACGGGCGACGCAGCGCCGAGGTGGCGTAGGCCCGCGTCGGAGCGAAACGCGAAGCGCTGGTAGGGAGACACGATCGGATCCGCGGCGTCCACCCGCGACGAGGGCGCCGTTCCCAGCCTGATCATCGCCCAGACACCGATCAGGTCGGCGCGCCTGCACGGCCGGAGCGCGTCGCTCGGATCGTCGTCGGCGACCGCCGGGCGAGCGTGCATCGCAGCGAGCGCGGCCGCCGTCAGCGCGAACAGCAGCACGACGCGCGCACGCCGAGGCCACGCCATGTCGGGCCGCATTGTACGCGCTGGAGACCGCCCCGCGAGCCGCGCGGGCCGGTGCTACTTGCCGCGCTTGGCGAGATACTCGGGGCCGACCAGGACCTCGCGGGGCTTGGCGCCGTCGCCCGGACCGATGACCCGATCCTGCTCCATCATGTCGACGAAGCGCGCCGCCTTCGGATAGCCCAGCCGCATCCGCCGCTGCAGGAACGAGATCGAGGCCTGACGCTGCCCGATGACGAGGTGGACGGCGTCCCAGTAGAGGTCGTCGCGGTCGGCGTCGGCGCCGGCCGCCACCTCTTCCTCGGTCGCCAGCACGACCTCCTCGTAGACCGCGGTCCCCTGCTTGCGCAGGAAGTCGCATACGCCGCGCACCTCGTCGTCGGCGACCCAGGCGCCGTGCACGCGCGTCTGCTTGTTGGCGCCCGGCGGGACGAAGATCATGTCGCCACGGCCCAGGAGCTGCTCGGCGCCGTTGCCGTCGAGGACCGTGCGCGAGTCGACCTTCGACGCTACCTGGAAGGCGATGCGCGTGGGGAAGTTCGCCTTGATCAAGCCCGTCACGACGTCGACCGACGGCCGCTGGGTGGCGATGATCAGGTGGATGCCGACCGCGCGCGCGATCTGGGCCAGCCGCACGAGCGAGGTCTGCACCTCGCCGGCCGAGACCATCATGAGGTCGGCCAGCTCGTCCACCACGACGACCCAGTACGGGAGCTTCTCTTCCGGCGGGACGACCTTGTTGTAGCCCTCGATGTTGCGGACCTGCTTGAGCTGGAGCGTCTTGTAGCGCTCGTCCATCTTGCCCACGATCCAGCGCAGCCGGGCCGCCGCCTCCTTGGCGTCGGTGACCACCGGCGCCAGCAGGTGCGGAATGCCCTCGTACACGCTGAGCTCGAGGCGCTTGGGATCGATGAGCAGGAAGCGCACGTCGGCCGGCGTGGCCTTGTAGAGGATCGAGCAGATCATCGAGTTGAGCCCGACCGACTTGCCGCTGCCCGTCGCGCCGGCCACGAGCAGATGCGGCATCGACGTGAGGTCGGAGACGACCGGCGTGCCGTTCACGTCCTTGCCGAGCGCCAGCGGCAGCTTCCCCTTCGACTCCGCGAACTCCGCCGAAACGAAGATCTCGCGCAGATAGACGGTGGCCGCCTCGGAATTCGGCACCTCGATCGCGACCGTGCCGCGGCCCGGGATGGGCCCGACGATTCTGACCGAGGCGGACTTCAGCGAGAGCGCCAGATCGTCGCCGAGGTTCACGACCTGGCTGATCTTGACGCCGGTCGCCGGCTCGAACTCGTACGACGTGATGACCGGGCCCGGGCTCACCTGGACGATGCGGCCGTCGACCTCGAAGTCCTGGAGCTTTCGGCGAATCGTCTCGGCGTTGTCCTGCAGCTCCTCGCGCGTCCGCTTGAGCTCGGACGCCGGCGGCACCTTGAGCAGGCCCACCGGCGGCAGCTGGAAGCTCGCGGCGCCGCCGCCGCCGAAATCGAACGTCTCCTGCCACGCCAGGCCTTGCTCGGCCAGGCGCCCGCGCGGGCGCGAGGGCTCGACCACGACCGGCGGCGCGAAGACCTCGAGCGCTTCGGGCTCCACGGCAGCCGCCAGAATCGGGTCGGCCGGCACGCGTACCGACGGCCCGGACTGCGCCTTGCGACGCTTGAGCTTCGTCAGCCGCGAGGTCGTGATGCGCACGACGGCCGCGTAGGAGATGCGCGTGACGCAGAGGACGCCGATCGGGATCGCGGCTACCAGCATGAGCCAGGTGCCGACGTCGCCGAACCCTGCGTGCAGTCCGCCAGTCGTCGCGTAGCCGATGAGACCGCCGCCGATCGCGCCGCTGCGCACGCGCGTGGCCTGGGTCAAGAGCCCCGCGGCCGCGACCAGGAGCACGCCGAGACCGACGAGCGGCACCCAGCCCCGCACGACGATCGGGCGCAGGAAAGCCGAGGCGCCCCACGCGCCGAGCAGGAGCGGCAGGAGAAAGCCGGCGTAGCCGAACGACTGGAACGTTGCCCAGCCGAGCCACACGCCGACGGGCCCGGTGAGCCCTTGCTGCTCGGCCGGCGTCAACGTCGGATCGAACGTCGCGAGTGCGATGAGGCCGAAGCCTGCGGCCAGGAGCGCCGCGATGCCCTTCACCTCGCTGAGCCAGCGATCGCTGCCGCGCTTCTTCTTGCGCCGCGGCTTGCTTTCAGTCGACTTGCTGTCCGTCGAGACGACGGTCGCCATCAGACCTCCAGAATGATCGGCAGCACGACCGGTCGGCGGCGGAAACGCTGGTTGACGAACTGGCGCACCGCCATCCGAACCGTCGCGCTCGTGATGTCGCGATCGAACGGCACGTCGGGGTCGCGCTCGGCGAGCGCGGCCAGGACGGCCTTTTTGAGCTCCTCCAGCAACGGCTCGTTCTCCTTGACGTACACGAACCCCCGCGACGCGATCTCCGGCCCCGCGACCACGGCGCCGTCGCGGGCGACCGCGACCGAGACCGCGATGAGGCCGTCCTCGGCGAGAAGCTGCCGGTCGCGGAGCACCACTGCGCCGATGTCGCCGACCGACTTGCCGTCGACGAGGATGCGGCCGGCCGGAAACCGGCCGACCACCCGCGCCTCCGACTTCGAGACCTCGACGCCCACGCCGTCCTCGATCAAGAAGACGCGATCGGCACCGATTCCGACACTCTCGGCGAGTCGCGCGTGGCTGAGAAGATGACGATACTCGCCGTGCACCGGCACGAAGTACCGGGGCCGCGTGAGATTGATCATCATCTTCAGATCTTCCTGACTCGCGTGACCGGACACGTGCACGAACGCGTTGTCCTCGTAGAGCACCTCGGCGCCGAGGCGGTAGAGCGCGTTGACCACGCGGCCGATCGTGCGCTCGTTGCCGGGAATCACCCGCGCCGAGATGATCACGAGGTCGCCGCGCTCGATCCGGACGTACTTGTGCTCCTCGGCCGCCATGAGCGCCAGCGCCGAATGCGGCTCGCCCTGGCTTCCCGTCGAGAGAATCACCTGGCGGTCGGGCGGCAGATCGCCGAGCTCCTCGAGCCCGACCAGCACGTTGTCGGGCACGCGCAGGTAGCCGAGCTCCGAGGCGATCGCGACGTTGCGCTGCATGCTCATGCCCAGGAGCGCGACCTTGCGGTTGGTCCGGGCCGCGAGCGTCAGCACGTGCTGGATACGATGGATGTGCGAGGCGAACGTGGCGACGATGATGCGGCCTTTGGCGACGTCGAAGCGGTCGCCGAGCGCCTGGCCCACGTCCATCTCCGAGCGCGTGTGGCCCGGTCGATCCACATTGGTCGAGTCGGAGCACAGGACGAGCACGCCCTGATCGCCCAGCTCCGTGAAGCGCCGGTAGTCGGGCAGCTCACCGTCCAGCGGGCTCGGGTCGAGCTTGAAATCGCCGGTGTGGACGATGGTGCCGGCTGGCGTGGTGATCGCCAGGCCGATCCCGTCCACGATCGAGTGCGTGACGCGGATCGCCTCGACCCCGAAGGGCCCCGCCTCGAAACGATCGCGGGGCCGTATCACGCGCAGGTCCGCCGTCTCGGCGAGGCCGTGCTCGCGCAGGCGCTCGGTGACCAGCGCCAGGGTGAGCGGGGTGCCGTAGACGGGCACCGAAATCTCGCGGAGCAGATACGGCAGGGCGCCGATGTGGTCCTCGTGGCCGTGCGTCAGGACGACGGCGCGGAAGGCCTCGCGCCGGGCAAGCGCGTAGGTGAAATCCGGGATCACGTGGTCGATGCCCGGCAGCTCGTCGTCCGGGAACATGAGCCCGCAGTCGATCGCGAGCAAGTCCTCGCCGGACTCGATCAGCATCATGTTGAGGCCGATCTCGCCGAGACCTCCGAGAGGGATCAGTCGGGCGACGGGCTCCACGGAACTCCTTTCACGAAAGCGGCTTAAGGGTACCATCGGCCCCCAGCTTCACCGTAGTTTCGCGGAGCGCACCGCGGGCAGGACGGTCAAGACGTAAGCGCGTGAAAATTCGGAATGAAAGCGGACCGCTACCGGTAGGACGGCTGAGGGCGATGAGCGAGACGACGGCCCGGGAGCAACGCGCTCCCGATCGAGCTCAGTAGGGCGCTGAGGCTTCCAGACGCGCCACCAGCTCGTGTGACTGGTGGGTGAACTCGGCGCGCGAAGCGGCGGGGATCGGCTCTCCTGGAATGAACTTCTCGCTGAGCGGGTTGACGAAGTTCCCGTTGTGCGCGACGCGGTAGTCGAGATGGGGACCCGTGGCCAGCCCGGTGGCGCCGACGTTGCCGATGATCTGCTTCTGGCGCACGCGGGAGCCGACGCGCACATCGGAGGCCACGCGCGAGAGGTGGTTGTACTGCGTCTCGTAGCCCGACCGATGGCGGATGTGTACCTGGATGCCGTTACCGCCGTTCCAGCCGGCATGGACGATGACCCCGTCGGCGACCGCGCGCACCGGCGTGCCGACCGGCGCGCCGTAGTCGATGGCGAGGTGCGGGCGCACGCCGCCGAGAATCGGGTGCGGCCGCGCGTAGGTGAAGCCGGACGTGATGCGCGTGAACTCCAGTGGCGACTTGAGGAAGCTCTTGCGCAGCGACTGACCCGCCAGATCGTAGTGAGCGAAGCGTGAGGACTTCGACTCGAACCCGACGCCCGTGAGGGTCTTGCCGCCGCTCGCATACTGCGCGACGAGGATCCGGCCGTAGTCGACGAACGTCTCGCCCGCGTAGCGCTTCTCGACCAGCAGGCGGAAGCGGTCGCCGACGCGCGTGTCGGCGGTGAAGTCGAAGTCCGAGGAGAAGATCTCGACGAGTGCCAGCACGAGCCGCGCCGACTCGCCGCTCTTCTCGACCGCGTCGAACAGCGAGCGCTGGACCACGCCCTTCACCACCTCGACCCGGAGCTCGGGAACGGTCTCGGCTCGCCCGACGCGCCAGCCCCCGCCGGGTATCGGTCGGGCGGCGAAGGAGAGCCACGGGCTCGCCTCGTAGCGGACCTGGAGCGGCCACTGCCGCGCATTCCACGTGACCTCGATCGTGGCGCCCGCGCGGATCCTGCGAAGGTCGGCGCCGTTCTTCCCGAACTGGGTCGCCAGCGCGGTCGCCGCGCGGGACTCGAGGCCGCCGCGAGTCAGCGCCTGGGCGAGCGTGTCGCCGCGCCGCATCTCGACCTCGCGGACCGTGACCGGGTACGCGGGAACGACGAGCGGCTCCATCTTCGGGTCGGCCAGCCACTTCGGAGCTGGAGCGGCACCCGGCCAGACGTAGAGGTAGGACGACACGGCGAGCCCGGCGATGCTCGCGACCAGGAACCCTGTCACGGCCAGAAGGCGGGGCTGCATCAGGAACCATCATAGCGGTAGCCGCGTGGATGTGGGGCGAAAAAATCAGTAACCACGCTGGTTTCCGGATGGTCTGGGGCGCACGCGATGGTGTGGCGCGGATACCATGTCTGGTGGCTCCGGCGCCGCCGACACTCAAGCTGCGGCGAACGGCACGAAAACGCGGCCCGAACGGGGCGTATCCGGATTCAGGGAAGCCCGGTCGCCAGCGCCGCGAACTCCGAGAGCGTCAGGGTCTCGGCGCGCCGGGTGAGATCGACACCGGCGGCCGCGGCCGCCTTCCGGATGACGTCGAGTGGCAGGCCCAGCCCCGCCCCGAGCGCATTGCCCAGCATCTTTCGCCGCTGAGCGAACGCCGCGCGGACGACCGCCTCGAAGCGGCGGGGATCCCTGAGCGGTACGCGTGGCTCGCGCAGCACGCGCAGATGGAGCACCGCCGAGTCCACCTTGGGCGGCGGGCGGAATGCGCCGGGCGGCACTCGGAGCGCGACGCGCACGTCACAATGAAGCTGCGAAAACACCGACAGGCTGCCGTAGGTCTTGCTCCCGGGCGCCGCGGCCACGCGCTCGGCGACCTCACGCTGGAGCATCAGCGTCATCTCGTCGATCGCCGTGCGCGCCGCGATCAGCGCGGCCAGGATCGGTTTGCCGACGCTATACGGCAGGTTGCCGACGATCAGCACGCGCCCTCCGGCCGGCGCCCCCAGCTCGGCATAGTTCCAGCTCCGTGCGTCCGCGTCGAGCACCTCGGCCGCGGGCAGACGCGCCCGCAGCGCCGCGGCCAGCGCGGGGTCGACTTCGAGCGCGATCAGGCGCCCGGCGCGACCGGCCAGCAAGGTCGTCAAGGCTCCGTCGCCCGGCCCGATCTCGACGACCACGTCGCGCTCGGTCGGCGCCACGAGATCGACAATGGCGTGCGCGACCGCCTGATCGCGGAGAAAGTGCTGGCCGAGCGCGTGCCGCTTGGTCATCATCGCCGCCGATGCCGTACGCCATCGAGCTGGCCCTCGATCCGTCGTCCGACGCGGTGGTTCGGCGCGTCTGGCACGAGCTGGACCGCGCCGGGATCACCTGGATGGCCCGCTCCGGCGCGCGACCGCACGTGACTGTCGGCGTCTGGGAGACGCTGGACGTCGAGGAGACCATGCGCGAGCTGACGCGATTTGCCGACGAGACGGCGCCGGTTCCGCTCACCCTGGCGAGCGTCGGGATGTTTCCGGGCGTCGCGGTCTTCCTGGCGCCCGTGGTGACCGCCGAGCTGCTCGACCTGCACGCCCACCTTCATCGCCGCCTCGCCGAGAGTGGCGGCGGCGCGTGGGATCACTACCGGCTGGGCGCCTGGGTGCCGCACTGCACGCTCGCCAGCGACCTCGAGCCCGATCAATATCAAAGCGCCTTCGCGATCGCAGCTCGCGCACCGCTGCCGCTCGAGTGCCTGCTGGTCGAGGTTGGCATCGTGGAGTTTCGTCCAGTGAATCAGCTTGTCTCCCTGACGCTCGGGGGTGGGAGGCGCGCCGGCGGCTAGACGGCCGAGCGCGCCTCGAGCTCGGCCGTGAGCGCCTTGAAGACGCGGCGCACTTGCTCGACGGTCGCCCCGCGATCGCCGGAGTTGTCGATGACGTAGTCGGCCAGCTTGGCCTTCTCGCTGAGCGGCATCTGACTGGCGATCTTCCTCCGGTTCTCGGCCTCGTCGGTGCCGTCGCGCCCCCGTAAGCGAGCCAGCTGCGTCGCCTCGTCCGTGACGACCACGACGAGGCGATCGATGAGGCTCTGGTAGTTGCCGGCCTCGATCATCACGGGCGCGTCATAGATGACGATGCCCGTGAACCCCTGCCCTGCCAGCTCGTCGAGCCGCGCCTGGAATCGCGCGCGGATCGCCGGATGCGTGATCGCCTCCAGGCGTCGGCGGCGCTCGGGATTGGCGAAGACGATCGCGCCGAGCTTCTTGCGATCGAGCGCGCCGTCCGCAGTCACCACGTCGCGGCCGAACTCGGCGACGATCGTCGTCCACGCCGGCTGGCCGGGCTCGACCACCTGGCGCGCGAGGAGATCGGCGTCGATGATCACGCAGCCGAGCTCGCGCAGGAGCGTCGAGACCGTGCTCTTTCCCGTGGCAATCCCGCCCGTGAGCCCGACCAGCAGGAACTTGCGGGGCGGGGTCATACCTCCGCCCAGTCGCCTCCGGTCTTCACGTCGACCACCACCGGAACCTTGAGCGGGAGCGCCGCGGCCATGATGTCGCGCGCGAGCGCCTCGACGGCGGCGACCTCGTCGGGCGGCGCCTCGAAGAGGAGCTCGTCGTGGACCTGCAAGAGCATCCGCGCGCGAAGCCCGCGCGCCGTCAGCGCGTCCTGCACACGCACCATCGCGATCTTGATCATGTCGCTCGCCGTACCCTGCACCGGCGCGTTCATCGCCATGCGCTCGGCGGCGTTGCGCGCCACCGGGTTGCCGCTGCCGAGATCCGGCAGGTACCGGCGCCGGCCGAGCAACGTGCTGACATGGCCACGTTCGCGCCCCTCGGCGAGTGTGCGGTCGATGAACGCGCGCACGCGCGGGTGGGTTGCGAAATACTCGTTGATGTAGCGCTGCGCTTCCTTCTGATCGATCTTGGTCGCCTGCGACAGGCCGAACGCCGAGACGCCGTAGAGGATCGCGTAGTTGGCGCTCTTGGCGATCGTGCGCTGCAGCGAGGTCACCGAGGACGCGGGCACCTTGAACACCTCGGAGGCCGTCCGGGTGTGGATGTCCTCGCCACGGCCGAAGGACTCGATCAGCGCCGGCTCCTCGGAGAGATGGGCCAGGATGCGCAGCTCGATCTGCGAGTAGTCGGCGGCGACGAACCGCCAGCCTTCCTCGGGGATGAACGCTTGGCGGATCCGGCGGCCGAGCTCGGTCCGGATCGGGATGTTCATGAGGTTCGGATCTTGCGAGCTGAGCCGCCCGGTGGCCGCGACGAGCTGGTTGAACGTCGTGTGGATCCGCCCGGTGCGCGGGTTGATGAGCCCCGGCAAGGTGTCGGCGTACGTGCCCTTGAGCTTGGCGAGGCTTCGATGCTCGAGGATCTTGGCCGGCAGCGGGTTACCGAGTGCGAGCTCGGTCAGCACGTCGGCGTCGGTCGAGTAGCCGGTCTTCGTGCGCCGGATCGGCGGCAGCTTCAGCTTCTCGAAGAGCACCTGCGCCAGCTGCTTGGGCGAAGCGATCGTGAACTCGCCGCCCGCCAGCTCGTAGATCTCGCGCGTGAGATTGTCGAGATCGCGCTCGAGCTCCTTCGCGAACGCCTCGAGGCGCGCCGGGTCGACACGGATGCCGTGGCGCTCCATCAGGGCCAGCACGGGGACCAGCGGGCGCTCGATCTCTTCGTAGACTCCCCAGAGCTCGCGCGTCCGAAGCTCGGCGGCCGCGTGCTCCCAGTAGCGCCAGGTGAAGTCGGCCCGCACGCCGAACGCGCGCACGGGATCGGCCGCGGGCGGGTACTCGCCGAGCGCGTCCATGCAGACCTGCTCGAGCCGGTAGCTCTGACGCGCCGAGTTCAAGAGGTACGCGGCGACCGCCGAGTCGTGCACGGCCGGCGGTGTGACGCCGCGGGCGAGCCACGCCTCGATCAGCGGCTTGGCGTCGTGGATGATCAGCTCACGGCTCTCGAACGGCGACGGCGACTCGTCGGCGCCGAGCTCGGCCGGACCGACCGACGGATGGAAGACGGCGAGACCGCCGATACGCGGATCGGGTGGCGTCGACTCGCCCGCCCAGTCGAGCGCCACCGGCGCGCCGGCGGGAACGGCCGCGAGCCACGCGCTGATGGCGGCGCTGCCCTCGAGGCGCTGCGACGGCTCCGGCGGCGCCTGCGGCGGAGGCGGCGGCAGCTCCTTCACGAGCCGGGTGAACTCCATCTCCATCCAGAGGTGCCGGAGCTTCGTCCAGTCCGGTTCCACGCGGCGAAACGTGTCGAGATCCACGGCGAGCGGCACCTCACGGTTGAGCAGGGCCAGCTCGCGCGAGAGGAGCGCGTCCTTGCGGCCGGCCGCCAGGGTCTCGCGCAGCTTGCCGGGGATCAACGTGAGGTTCTCGTACAAGCGATCGACCGAGCCGTACTGGCCGATCAGCTTCACCGCGGTCTTCTCGCCGACGCCGCGCACGCCCTTGATGTTGTCGATGCTGTCGCCCATCAGCGCCAGAACGTCCGCAATCTGTCCGGGCTCGACGCCCCAGCGCTCTCGCACCTTCGCCTCGTCGTACAGCACGGGCTCGCCCGTGCGCCCGGCCACGCTCAGCACGCGGACGCGCGGTCCGACGAGCTGGAGCAGATCCTTGTCGCCGCTCACGACGACCACCTCGATCTCCGGCTGCGCGAGCGCCTTGTCGACGATGGTGGCCAGCACGTCGTCGGCCTCGAAGCCTTTGACCTCGAGCACCGGCGTGCGCAGGGCCTCGAAGAGCCGGCGCACGTACGGCAGCTGGCGGACCAGGTCGTCAGGCATCGCGGTGCGCGTGGCCTTGTAGTCGGCCGACAGCGCGTCGCGGAAGGTCGGCCCCGGCGGATCCAGCGCGATCGCCAGATAGTCGGGCTGCTCCTCGCGGATGAGCTTCCAGAGCATCGTGCTCAGGATCAACACCGCGTGACTCGGGATGCCCTTCGACGTGGAGAGATAGCCGACCGCGTGATACGCCCGGAACAGATGCGAGTGGCCGTCGACGATAAAGAGTCTTTTCATGACTGCGGAGTTCTCACGCTCTGCTCCCAGGCTTCGCGCACGGCCGTCGTGGTCGCGCGATAGGTGTCGAGGAATGCTTGGCGCGACTCGTAGCCGAGGGCGGTCGCTACACGCGCCGGCATCGGTCCCGCGAGCTCGAGTGTATCCGAGGGACGCGCGCCGAGCAGGCGCAACGCGGCCGAGATGCGCCGGAGCAGCCGGTAGCGCTCGACCAGCTCGGCCGCGGCGGCGTGAGGCAAGGCACCGGCGCGCGCCAGGCCGTTCAGCGCCGCCGTCGTCGTGAAGCGGCGCACGTCGGGCTTGTCGTGTCCGTGGACGAGCTGGAGCGCCTGGGCGAGGAACTCCACGTCGACGAGGCCGCCGCGCCCGTACTTGACGTGCAAGCGCCCGCGGGTCTCGCGGCCCAGCTCACGCTCCATCCGCGCGCGCACGTCCGCGATCTCCTTCAGCGCCGTGCGCGGCAGCGCTTCGCCGTAGACCAGCTTCGACAGCGCGGCGCGGACCCGGCGCGCGAGGGCACGGTCGCCCAGGATGAGCCGCGCGCGGGTCAAGGTCTGCCGCTCCCACAGGTCGCCATGCTCCAGATAGTACCGCTCGAGCGCGGCGACGCTCGAGGCGAAGCCGCTGCCCTTGCTGCCGGGCCGCAGACGCAGGTCAACGGGGAACGCGACGCCGGCGGACGTGATGTCGCCCAGGATCGAGGCCAAGCGCTCGACCGCGAGGCTGTAGAACCAGTGGGCGTCGATCCGCTCGCCGCCGTCGGTCGCCCCGTCGTCGCCGAAAATCAAGAACACGTCGAGATCCGAGCCCGTCACGAGCTCGCGCCCGCCGAGCTTGCCGAGCCCGACGACGACCGCGGGGATGAACCGGCCTGACGTGTCGCGCGGCACGCCGTAGCGCTCGACGAGCGACTCCTGGGCCAGGAGCCAGCCGGCCGCGAGCGTCGCCTCGGCCAGCGCCGTCATCTCGCGCGAGTACGCGTCGATCGTCGTGACACCGAGCACGTAGCGCCAGACGACCGCGAGCTCCTCGGCTTGCTTGATGCGCCGCAGCCGATCGCGCCGCTCGAGCGCCGTCGTGCCCGGCGCGAACACCGCGGCCAGCGCCTGGCGCATTCCGGCCTTCGACTTCTTCGCCAGGAGCCGCTCGGGGTTGGCGAGCGAGGCCAGCAGCTCGGGCTGCGCGATCAGGAGCTCGGTCAAGAGGTCGCCGCCGGCACATACCTTCACGAGGCCGAGCAGCAGATCGGCGTCCTTGGCCAGAAGCTCCACGAGCCCGGCGCGGGGCCCGGCGGCGGCCAGAAGCCGCTCGAACTGGTTCAGGGCCTCGTCGGGATCGGGGCTCTTCCACAGCGCGTCGAGGAGCATCGGATAAAGACGGGCCAGGATTGCGCTGAGGTGCGCTGCATATGGGACCAGCGGGCGGCCCTCGAGGATCAGCTGCAGGTTGTGCCGCGCGCGCTCGGGATCCTTGAACCCGGTGGCGCGCAGCGCGGTGAGGCTCGCCAGCCGGACCTTGGCGCGCGGCGAGAGCTCGCGATCGGCGAAGAACTCGCGGAACGCGCGGTGCACCGCGGTGGTGACCTCGCGATGGCGCGCCTGAAACGTCCTCACCGCACGGGTAGGCGGCCCCAACACGCCGACCCGGCGCGCGAGCAGCCCGAGCTCTCGCGCGTCCTTGGGCAAGGTGTGGGTCTGCAGCTCGTGGAGGATCTGCAGCCGGTGCTCGACGGTTCTCAGATGGACGTAGGCCTGCGAGAGCAGCCGCCCCAGATCGGGCGCCAGATAGCCGCGCTCGGTGAGGCGGAAGACCGCCTTGAGCGTGTTCGCCTCGCGCAGCCACGCGTCGTCGCCGCCGTAGAGCAGCTGCAGCGCCTGTACGACGAACTCGATCTCCCTGATGCCGCCCCGCCCAAGCTTGACGTTGGTCGCCTCGCCGCCCTTCGCGCGCACGGCGCTGTCGATCTGCGCCTTCATTCCACGGATCGCTGGGACGACGCGCGGGTCGACGCCGGGACGGTACACGGTCTCGCGGGCAAGGTCCCTGAAGCGGGCGCCGACGTTCGCATCGCCGGCCGCGATGCGCGACTTGATCAGCGCCTGCCGCTCCCAGAGCTCCGAGCGCTCTCGGTAGTACGTGCGGTACCCGTCGAGCGAGAGCACGATCGGCCCCATGCGGCCCTCGGGCCGAAGCCGCAGGTCGACGCGGAAGGCGTAGCCTTCGTCGGTGATCTCCTCGAGCAGCGAGACGAGCTCGCGGCAGACGCGCGTGAAGTACTCGCCGTTGGCCAGGCGGCCGGCGGGGCC
>Ga0075420_100002577_pt1 | contig 15704 bp, 11 predicted proteins | sample SoiMetdeltSBSDD4_FD_75296 | JGI IMG/M metagenome (GOLD analysis project Ga0075420, IMG submission 75296) | Bulk soil microbial communities from a Populus tree surrounding site in Tennessee, USA - Soil MetaG P. deltoides SBSDD4 | ecosystem: Environmental > Terrestrial > Soil > Tree plantation... | reverse complement strand
GCCGCGGTAGACGGTGTAGCCGGTGACCCCGACGTTGTCGGTCGACGCGTTCCAGGCCAGTGACACGCTGGACGACGTCGTACCGGTCGACCGCAGGTTGGTCGGCGCGGTCGGCGGGGTGGTGTCACCGCCCCCGCTGCCACCGGTGACCTCGATGGCGGAGATCGTCCCGTAGTTGGCGCCGCCGTTCATGTTGAACTGCACGTTGAGCTGGCCGTCGCCCACCGACGCGGTGAAGGTACGGTCGCAGGCCGCGAACGCACCGCAGGACGCGAAGATGTCGAACGCGGTCAGCACGGTGGTGGCTTCTATGCGTACGTCGAACCTGCGCTGGCCTGCGGCGTTGGCCCAGTCCTCGACCATCTTCAAGGTGACCTGGTAGGTGCCGTTGGCTACGTCGAACTTGTACCCGGTCCAGTTGTGGAACAGGTTGTAGCTCTGGTAGAGCGAGTCGTCGGTGGTGCCCGCGATGGGGCTGGGGGTGGTAGCGGAGCCGTAGCGGGTGTCGTAGCCCCAGTTGCCAGCGCTGTATGCCTGGTCGGCTGACCAGGCCTTGCCGGTGCTGTCGGTGAACGAGGACCCGTTGGTGTTGACGCGGACCGGAACGGACACGACCGCGTTCGCGTTGCTTGGGACGAGCAGGACGGAGGCGAGCGGCAGCAGTAGCGCGACTGCCCATGCTGTGCGCTTCGAGGCGGTTCGGAGTCTCATACCGGGCTCCATGTGCATGGGGGATACAGGGCGGCGTGAGGCGTACTCACAATGGGGAAACGCGGCGGAGAGGTGGGGGCCGGAGCGGCCGCACGCCGACGGGCGGACGCGGCGGTTGGTGGTCGCGGGTCAGGCGCGGAGGCGAACGCTGCACGTTGCCCTCCTGGAGCTTCGCGGACAGCACTCCAGATCAAAATCTTTTAGGAAACTTTATTTATAGATGGAAGGTACCGACCAATAGCACGTCCGTCAATATTTGCTGGCCAGGGCGGCTGGCCCGGTTTCGCCCAGGTCACGGTATCTGGACCGCTTCTGCAAGCATTGCGTCGCGACAGCGTGCGGCCCATGACGGTCGCGACGGCACCGCGCCGCCCCCCGGCCAGTGACCAGGGCACAAACCTAGACAATCCAGAACACAATATACGACGAGTTATGCAATACTTATGCGATGCACTCGCATGGCACTAGATGTGTCGTATTATCTGTCGCATAACTTCGCATAGTGAGGGGCGACAACGGTGGGCACGACGGCCGACCTCGTAACGCGTGTCCGCGCCCTGGTAGCCGGCGGTGAGCGGTTCGAGGTGGAGTTCAAGAGCGACGTGCGGGGCCCAATCAGTGACCGGGACCTGGTTGAGGCCGTGGTATGCCTGGCGAACGGTGCCGGCGGCGTCCTGCTCGTTGGCGTTGAGGACAACGGGACCATCACCGGCGCAAAGCCCAGGCACGAGGCCGGTCGCACCGACACACTGCGGGTCCAGGCGCTCATCGCCAACAGCACCCAGCCTCCCCTGTCAGTTGCCGCAGCTACGGTCGAGGTCGACGAGCGGCTGGTGCTCTTGGTCGAGGTGCCGGATTGTCCACGGGTGGTCGGCACAAGCCGCGGCACGTATGTCCGCCGCGCAACCGGCGCCGACGGCCGCCCGACATGCCTGCCCTACCACGCGCACGAGATGCTGGCGCATGAGGTGGATCGAGGCGCTGTGGACTGGGCCAGACTACGGGTCAACGGCGCGAACTGGCATGATCTGGACCCGCTCGAGTTTGAGCGGCTACGCACGATGGTGTCAACCGCAACCACCGGTGCTGACCGAGTGCTCGCCTCGCTCTCCGATCGCGATATCGTCGGCGCTCTCGGTGTGGCGGCCGACACCACCAATGAGATCACGACCGGCGCCCTGTTGCTTTTCGGGCGAGTCGAAGCACTGCGCCGGTACGTGCCCACCCACGAAGCGGCGTTCCAGGTGCTGCGCGGCACTGAGGTCGAGGTCAACGACTTCCTCTACTACCCCTTGCTGCGACTCGCGGATGAGCTCTTCGCCCGCTTCACCGCTCGCAACCGTCAAGAGGAGCTGCACCTCGGCCTGCTAAGGGTCGCTGTGTCAACATACTCAGAAACAGCATTTCGAGAGGCGCTGGCCAACGCGCTGATCCATCGGGACTACACCCGACGCGGCGCGGTGCACGTGCAATGGAGCGCCGATCAGCTGGAGATCTCCAGCCCGGGCGGGTTCCCGTCCGGCATCCGGGTCGACAACCTCCTCGTCGCACCGCCTCACCCACGAAGCCCGCTGCTCGCTGACGCCTTCAAGCGCACCGGCCTGGTCGAACGGACGGGCCGGGGCATCAACCGTATGTTCGCCGAGCAGCTCCGCTTCGGCCGCCCAGCGCCTGACTACGGCCGGAGCACCGACGACCACGTGGTTGCAATCCTGCCGGGTGGGCCGGCGAACCTTGCGATGACCCGATGGATTCTGGAGCAGGAGGCCCAGCAGGGTGCCCCATTCGGTCTGGCTGAGCTGCAGATGCTCGCCGAGCTCACCCAACAGCGCCGGGCCACAACAGCCGAGCTGGCCCGCCTGGTGCAGCGCACCGACGCCGAGACTCGACAGATACTTATGCGGATGGTGGAGCGCGGCTGGGTCGAGGCACGCGGTGACGGCAAAGGGCGCAGCTGGCACCTTTCTGCCGCGCTTTACCGGACCCTGCAAGTGCCGGCGGGCTATGTCCGCGTGCGGGGGCTCGAGCCGTCACAGCAAGAAACCATGATCATGCAGTACGTCCGGGCGCACGGCAAGGTGAGCCGGGCCGAGGCGGCCGAGCTCTGCTCGATCACACCCGACCAGGCGAGCCGGGTGCTGCGACGCCTCGCCCGTGAGGGCAAGCTGGTGCGGCATGGCGAGCGCCGTGGCGCCGTCTACCTGACCGCGTAGGAAGCGTAGATGCGGGCTGGCACCTGCCAAGGAGAGGCGAGTATGCCCAGGAGCACCGTGACATACAGGATATCCCCGCCGACTCACCACTGTTACCGATGACTGCCGACGCGCGGATCGAGCGGGTGGACGTCCACGACGTACGGTTCCCGACCTCGTTGCACCGGCACGGCTCCGACGCCATGAACCCCGATCCGGACTACTCCGCGGCCTACGTGGTGCTGCGTACCGACGACCCCGACCTGCCCGACGGCCACGGGTTCGCCTTCACCATCGGCCGGGGCAACGAGGTGTGCTGCGCGGCGCTGCGCACGCTCGCCCCATACCTGGTCGGTGCGGACGTGGCGGCGACAGTCGCCGACCTCGGCGAGCTCGCCCGGCGCCTCACCCACGACTCGCAGCTGCGCTGGCTCGGGCCGGAGAAGGGGGTCATGCACATGGCGGCCGGCGCCATCATCAACGCCGCCTGGGACCTGGCCGCGAAGCTCGCTGGCGTGCCGCTGTGGCGGCTGCTGTCGGACCTGTCCCCCGAGCGGCTGGTGGAGCTCGTCGACTGGCGGTACCTCGACGATGCGCTCAGCCCCGGTGAGGCCACCGACCTGCTGCGCGCGGCCGAGCCTGGCCGCGCCGCGCGCGTCGCGACCGCCGCTGCGCACGGCTACCCGGCCTACGCCACCACCCCCGGCTGGCTCGGCTACGACGACGCGACCGTCACCCGGCTCGCCGCCCAGGCGGTACGCGATGGCTTCCGGCTGGTCAAGCTCAAGGTCGGTGCCAACATCGAGGACGACGTGCGACGCGTCAGGGCCGCCCGGGCCGCGGTCGGGCCTGACGTACGGATCGCCGTCGACGCCAACCAACGCTGGGGCGTGCGGGAGGCGGTGGCCTGGATGGAGGCGCTCGCGCCGTACCGCCCCTGGTGGATCGAGGAGCCGACCAGCCCGGACGACGTGCTCGGCCATGCCGCGGTGCGGCGCGCCGTCGCACCGGTCCGGGTGGCCACCGGGGAGCACGTGGCCAACCGGGTGATGTTCAAGCAGCTGCTGCAGGCCGAGGCGGTGGACGTGGTGCAGATCGACGCCGCCCGCGTGGCCGGGGTCAACGAGAACCTGGCGGTCCTGCTGCTGGCCGCGAAGTACGGCGTGCCGGTGTGCCCGCACGCCGGCGGGGTCGGTCTGTGCGAGATGGTCCAGCACCTGGCGTTCTTCGACTTCGTGGCGGTCTCCGGGACGCTCGAGGACCGGGTCGTCGAGTACGTCGACCACCTGCACGAGCACTTCCTGGACCCGGCGGTGGTCCGCGGCGGCCGTTACCTCGCGCCGCAGCTGCCTGGTTTCTCCACCGAGATGCACGCCCAGTCCCTTGTGGACTACAGGTACCCCGACGGCCCCGTCTGGACCAGGCTATCCAGCGAGAAGGGAGTGCCGGATGGATCCGACCGGTCGGGTGGCGCTGGGGCGTACTGAGGTGACCTTGACCCGGCTCGGCCTCGGGCTCGCGCCGGTCGGCGGGCTCTACCGGGCGGTGGGGGACGCGCCGGCCGTCGCGGCCGTCGACCGGGCCTGGCAGCACGGGCTGCGCCTGTTCGACACCGCACCGCTGTACGGCTACGGGCGCTCCGAGCGCCGTGCCGGCGCGGCGCTGGCCGGGCGCGACCGGGACGGCTTCGTCCTGGCCACAAAGGTGGGCCGGCTGCTGGTGCCCAGCGGTGACGGCGAGCCGGCCGAGCAGCGGTCGTTGTGGCCTGAGGCGCCGCCCGAGGTGGTTCCGCGGTTCGACTTCTCCGCCCGGGCGGTGCGCCGGTCGCTGGAGGAGAGCCTGGACCGGCTCGGGCTCGACCGGGTGGACATCCTGCACATTCACGATCCTGACCACCACTTCGGCCCGGCGCTCGCCGAGGCGTACCCGGCCCTGGCCCAGCTGCGCGCCGAGGGCGTGATCCGCGCGGTCGGCGTCGGCATGAACCAGGCCCCGATGCTCGCCCGCCTCATCCGCGAGACCGCACCGCCGGGGGCTCGCCAGTCGACCGCAGCAGCGGGCCTGGACTGCGTGCTGCTGGCTGGCCGGTACACGCTGCTCGACCAGTCCGGCCTCGACGACCTGCTGCCGCTGTGCGCCGAGCGCGGCGTCGGTGTCATCATCGGCGGCGTGTTCAACTCCGGCATCCTCGCCGATCCCGCCGCGGGGGCCCGCTACAACTACGCGCCGGCCCCGCAGCGCCTGCTCGACAAGGCGTACGCGCTGCGGCGGGTCTGCCAGCGGTACGACGTGCCGCTGCGCGCCGCGGCGGTGCAGTTCCCGCTCGCGCACCCGGCGGTGACCACCGTCCTTGTCGGCGCCGACTCACCGGCGCAGGTCGATGACGCCGTGGCGATGGCCACGCACGAGATCCCGGACGGGCTGTGGGAGGCGTTGACGGCCGAGGGCCTGCTGGCCGAGGCGGCACCGACCCCGGCCAGGGCCCACCGATGATCGTGGACGCGCATCACCATCTCTGGCGGATCGCCGGCGGCTACTCGTGGCTCGACGAGGCGAGCCTGGCGCCGATCCGGCGTGACTTCGGGGTCGACGACCTGCATGATGCGGTCGCCGGCACCGGCGTCGAGCGGACGGTGCTGGTCGAGGCGGCTCGCTGCGACGCCGCCGAGGTCCGCGAGCACCTCGCTGCGGCTGACGCGTGCGCGCGGATCGGCGGCGTGGTCGGCTGGGCCGACCTGACCGATCCGGCCCTCGCCGACACGCTCGGCCGGCACCGCGACGAACCGGGTGGCCGCTGGCTGGTCGGCATCCGGGACCAGGTCCAGGGCAGGACCGACCCGGACTTCCTGGCCCGTGCTGAAGTCCATCGTGGACTATCCACAGTAGCTGCGGCCGGTCTGGCGTACGACCTGGTGGTACGCGTCGACCAGCTGCCCGCCGCGGCTACCGCGGCGCTTGCCGTGCCGCAGCTGCGGTTCGTCCTCGACCACCTGGGCAAGCCCCGCATCCGTGACGGCGCCGCCGGCCTGGCGCAGTGGCGGGCCGCGGTGACCCCGCTGGCCGCCGCGTCCAACGTCTCGGCGAAGCTCTCCGGCCTGGTCACCGAGGCGGACTGGGCACACTGGACGGTCGCGGACCTGCGCCCGTTCGTGCTGGCCGCGCTGGAGCTGTTCGGACCGCACCGGCTGATGTTCGGGTCGGACTGGCCGGTGTGCCTGCTCGCCGCCTCGTACGACCGCGTGCTGGCCGCGCTCGGCGAGGTGGTCGACGACCACCTCAACGCGGACGAGCGCGCGGCGGTCTACGGCGGCACCGCAACCCGCGTCTACGGTCTGGAGCATTGATGCGGACCATTGCACGGCGCGTGTGGCGCGTTCGGCGGCGTCGACACCCTGGTCAACTGCGCGGGCATCAGCGCGACCGGCCCGGTCGAGGCCAACGACGACGCGGAGTGGCAGCAGGTGCTGGACGTCAACGTGGTGGGTGTCGCCCGGGGGGTGGGCGCGGGGATCCGGGTCAACTGCGTGTGCCCGGGTACGGTCGACACACCCTGGGTGGAGCGGCTGCTGTCCGCGGCCGACGACCCGCAGGCCGAGCGGCAGCGGCTGACCCCCCGCCAGCCGATGGGACGGCTGGTGACCGCAGCGGAGGTCGCGCGGCTGGACCTCGACGGCGGGTTACGGCAGGCCGCGCCGGTTGAGCTCGGCTATGAAGTTGCGTTTCGGCTTGTGCGCCGCGCGGAGCCCGGTGAGGTAGGCGGTGGCCTGCGCGCTCGCGTCGGGCTCGTCCAGCCTGGCGTAGAGGGCCCTGACGAGCACGGCGAGGTCGGCGGCTTCGGCGTACGACTGGTTGTTGCGGGCCTCGACCTTCTTCTCGATGATGCGCTGGTAGATCGGGATGGCATCGTCAGGATGGGTCTCCCCACGCGCCTCGGCGAGGCGCAGCCACTGCGGGTCGGTGGCGGCGTACTCGTGTGCGGCGGCCCACGCGGCTTCGGTCTCCCCCTCCCACAGCAGGACATCGACCAGCACGTTGCCGTACCAGGCCGGCAGGGCTCGCCGCGCATTGTTGCCCGCGGGGCGGAGCAGGTCCAGGGCCCAGGCTCGGGTGGCCGGCCAGTCGTCGACGACCTCCGCAGCCGCGCGCAGCGACTGGTACGCGGCGAGGCTGCGCGTGCGCTGGAACCGCTCGCGCCGCAGCTTCAGCACATCGGCGTCCCGACCAGCCTCGGCGTAGCGGGCTGCGGCGAGCTCCACAAGGGACTCGTCGGCGTGCTGGTCATCGGCGATGCCGCGTTCCGCCCAGGCCAGTGCCTCTGCCTGCCGTCCGGCCCTGGTGAGCACGTCGACGATGCGGTTGTAGGCGGCGCCGTAGGGCCTGTTGGTGCTGAGCACGGTGACCAGCAGGTCCACGTCGTCGCGGGCGCGCGCCCAGCTCTCCATCAGGTGGACGATGGGGTAGCTGCCGTGGCCGCGGTCGGCGTCCGGAAGGGCGTGCCATCGGGCGGTCAGCCGCTCGCCGTAGTGGGCCAGCCCGCCCTCGCCGAGCTGGTCGGTGTAGTCGGCGATGTCCAGGTGAGGCCAGTCGAAACCGGCGGTCTGGAAGTCGAGCAGCCAGTCAGCGAGCTCCCTCGGGTCGGGACGGGTGTCGGCGCAGACCTGGGCATGCAGCTCAGCCAGCTCTTCGGCGGCCGCGCCGACGTATCCGTCGGAGTCGTCGATGGAGCTGTACGCCCGGCCCAGCCGCTGGAGCGCGTACCGCACCAGGCTGACGGTGGCGGCGTCGTGGCCGGCGTTGTGCAGGTCGGTCAGCCAGGCGATGAGATCGTGTACGCCGTCGGCGTAGCTTTCTGCCTCCCCGTAGCCGATGTACCCGTCGACGGCGAGGAGCTCCTCGATCTGGTCCATGGCTTCGTCAACGTCCAGCGGCCCGCTGGCCCGGCCGAGGGCGCGCAGCTCCAGCCGCTGCCGCAGGGCCGCGTCCCGGTCCGCGGCCTCCAGCAGCAGGTCGACCAGCTCGGCATGCCCAAGCGAGGCGAGGTAGCCGGCGAGCCCGGCCGGGTCGGCTGCATCCGTCGTCAGGGTGCCGTGCTCGGCGTGGTAGAGGTAGATCAGCGCCGCCGCCACGCAGTGCTTGCAGAAGTTGCCCTCCTCGCCGTACGGGCAGTCGCAGTAGCCGTCCAACCCGTTGTCGAGGTTGAGCGTCACCTCGTACTCGTCGGTGCCCTGGACGGTGGCGGACACCTTGGTGCCCTCGAAGGCTAGCTCGGTCACGTTGTCGATGTAGCTCACGCCGCGGTCGTAGGAGGCCTGGCCGGCGAGGTCCAGGATGTCTTCCTTGGTGTAGGGCAGCACCAAGATATTCAACACCAGCGGAAGCCACGCACTCCCCTGGCCAGCGCCTCCGGCGCTAGAAGCCCCGGGTCACGGTCAGGTCGGCGACGACCGGAAGGTGGTCGGAGGCGAGCGTCGCCGGCACGGTCGCCTGCCGCACGGTGATGCCGGGCGAGACGGCGACGTAGTCGATGCGCTGGGCCGGCCTGCTCGCCGGGTAGGTGAGCCCTCCCGCCGCACCGTTGGCCAGCGCCCAGGCGTCGGCGACGTAGCCCCACAGCGGCTGGAGCTCGGGTGCGTACGGCGGTGCGTTGAGGTCGCCGAGGAGCACCTGCTGCGGCCGGTCCTGGTGGTGTCGGTCCTCCGCCATGATCCGCAGCGTGTCGGCCACCTGTAACCGGCGCACATAGGGGTCGGCGCGGTAGTCGAGATGGGTCGCGTACACGTGCACGAGCGCGCCGCGCACGTTGACCACGACCTCGGGGAAGCCCGGTGCGAGCTCTGGCGTCGGGTTCGGCACCTGCGTCGACAGCCGGGTGACCCAGTGGTTCTCGGCGTGGACGACCGGGTGGCGGGAGAGGATCGCGATGCCGTACTCCCGGCGGAGCGGGCTGCCCGGCGGCGGGTCGAGGTCGTAGATATGGCCGAAGAAGACGCCCATGTCCAGCGCCTCGGCCAGCTCGGTGGCGAGGTCACGCCACTGGCTGCGGCTGCCCCAGTGGACGTCGACCTCCTGCAGCCCGACCACGTCGAGGTCCAGCTGCCGGATGGCGTCGGCCTGACGGGCGATGTCGAACCGGTTGTCCATCCCGGCGCCCGCGCGGATGTTGTAGGTCGCCACGCGCAGGGGCACCTGGCGTGCAGCGGGACCCGGCTGGTCCGATGCGACCGCGTACGCACCGGCGGGAAGGACCGCCACGAGGACGCCGAGCAGCGCACCCGCCAGCAGCGTGCGTTGTCCCGGGGTGGGTCGTCGCATGATGGCTCCCGGTTGTCAGGCGGCTGCCTGCCTGGCCGGCGGTCGACCGGGAGTGGCCGACCGCCGGCCAGGCAGTTGTCTGAGGTACCTAAGGGTTCAGTAGGTCAGGCCGTGGCCGTACGGGTAGAGGGGGGTGGTCGGCTGACCGGCGACGGGCACCGTCACCGGAAGCTTGCCGGCCGGCGAGACCTCACCGAACAGGACCTTCACCACGCTCTCCAGGGCGATCCCGGTGTAGGAGTACGTGGCGACGTAGGTCGTGGCCTGGGTGAAGTACGCGATGTCGTAGGGGTCGCGGAGCGCGAGAACGATCACCGGCTTGCCCGTGGCGACGAGGGCCTTCACCAGCGTCTGCTGCCCTGCCTGGCTGGATCTCCAGGCGTTGTTGGTGGTCACGATGATCAGGTCACTTGCCGCGGCCCGGGTGAGGGCCGTGTTGATCCTGGTCAGGCTGGGGTTGGTCCCGGTCTCGTAGACATCGGTGGTCGCGCCGCGGGCCCCGATGTGGCTGGCGAGGGTCGCCGTGGTCGAGACGCCCCAGCCGGTCACCAGGACCTTGCGGGACGCCTGGGCCAGCGGCAGCAGCCCGGCGTCGTTCTTGACCAGCGTGGCGGTGCGCTCGGTGATGCGGTGGGCCTCGGCGTAGTGGGCCGGGGTCCCGACGACCGAGCCGATCTCGTCCAGGCTCACGTACCGCTCCCGGAACAGCCCGCGGTAGAACTTCAGCCGCAGGATCCGGTACACCGACTCGTCGATGCGGCTCTCGCTGATCTCGCCGGTGCGTACCGCGTTGAGCACCGCGTTGTAGGCAAGGTCGATGCTGGGCGGCATGAGGAGCATGTCCACACCGGCCTTGAGCGCGAGGACCGGCACCCGGTCGTCGCCGTACTTGTCCCGCACGCCCTGCATGCCGAGCGCGTCGGTGACGACGACACCGTCGTAGCCGAGCTCCTCCCGCAGGATGCCGGTCATGATCGGCCGGGACAGCGTGGCCGGGTCGTTGGCCGGGTCGAGGGCGGGCACGATGATGTGCGCAGTCATGATCATGTCGATGTCGGCGGCGATGGCGGCCTTGAACGGCGGCAGGTCGAGCCGCTCCCACTCCTCGCGCGTGTGGGTGATCAGCGGGACCCCGGTGTGGCTGTCGACGGCGGTGTCCCCGTGGCCCGGGAAGTGCTTGGCGGTCGCGGCGACGCCGTCGCGCCGCTGGTAGCCGAGCACCTGCGCGGCGGTGAGCTGCGCGACCAGCTGCGGGTCCTCACCGAACGACCGCACGCCGATCACCGGGTTCAGGGCGTTGACGTTGACGTCCGCGACCGGTGCGTAGTTCTGGTTGATGCCGAGCGCGCGCAGCTCCTGGCCGGTGATCTGGGCTGCGGTGAACGCGTCGGCCGGGCTGCGGCCGGCGCCCAGCGCCATGCTTCCGGGGAACGCTGTGGCCGGTGGCCCGACCCGGGCCACGATCCCCTGCTCCTGGTCGGTGGTGATCAGCAGCGGGATCCCCGAGCGCTGGGCGGCGGCCACCTCCTGCACCCCGTTGGAGAGGGTCGCGATCTGGGTGGGGTTGTTGACATTGTTCGACCAGGCGAAGTAGATGACCCCGCCGAGGTGGTACCGCTCGATGAGCGCCTTGGCGTTGTCCACGCCGTGCGCGCTGCGGTTGTTGGCCACGTCGGCCGGGTTGGCCGTGGTGGCGGTGTCACCGTAGGCATACGTCACGAAGAGCTGGCCGACCTTCTCTTCCAGCGTCATGCCCCTGATCTGGCTCAGCACGAAGCCGCGGGCCAGGCTGTCCTCGCGCCAACCTGGTTTGACGGGCTGTTGCCAGGCGGGCGAGTCCGTGTCCGACGACAGCACCTGCTCGGCGGACGCGGGCGGGGCGGACGTGGCGAGCAGGCCCAGCAAGGCGAAGGTGAGGAGCGTCCAGAGTCTGAGGGTCCGGGCTGGACGCTGGTGCACACCGTTGGACATTCGTCCTCCAGCTGCTGATTGCCCTTGACGGGCGGGAGGTCAGGTGGGCGTAGTGGTGGCGTTCGTGAAAACGATTTGCGATGCTTCCGCTGGGATAGAAAGTTACCTACCTGGCTGTGGCCGGGTCAAGCAGGGTTTCCACAGCGGTCCACGCTGCTGCCACACCCTGCCTACGGTCGGCTCGCCTCGCCAACGTACGCCGCGCCATCGATGCGCTCACCAGCAGAGCCGGGCTGGGACGGCGTGCATCCTTCCGCGTAGGCGCCGTTTAGGCAGTCGTCTTCTGCTGCCGCGACCGCGATCTTGAGAAGAACGGGAATGGTGGAACGGGGCAAGCATGTACATCGGTGGATGAAATCCAAGGTCACGGGGTAGCGTGACATGGCGGCCGGGTGGCGGGACAGCTGGTCGACCAGCAACTATGGCGTCGTGGCGCACGGTGACGCGCTTGCTACGGCTATCGAAGAGGCGCGGCGGCTCTACCGGAACGGAGAGCTGGCCGAGGCTCAGGCTGTGCTCGGCGAGGCGCTGGCCAGCGTGCCGGAGGGCGCCAGGGACGCGGAGACGGTCGCCGCCGACCGGCTCTACGCCGCCGTCCTCGCCGGGCTCGGCGAGCCCCAGAACGCCCGCCCGTGGGCCGCACGGGCCTACGCAACAGGTCGCGACGTGCTCGGCCCGGCCCATCCGGAGACGCTGGCGTCCGCGGCGACCCTCGCGGCTGTGCTGCGCGCGCTGGACCATCCTGGGCAGGCCGCGCGGCTGTACGCGTACCTGGCCGAGACGCTCGCCACCCTCCAGGGCCCGCGGTCGCAGACCGCGCTGGCCGCCCGCGCCGACCTGGCCTCCGCGCGGTACGCGGACGGCGACTGCGACCGGGCCCGGGCGATGCTGGCTGAGGTGCACGCGCTCCACAGCGAACAGCACGGCGAGGCGGACCCGGCCACCATCAAGATGGCAGCCCTGCTCGGGCGGATGGCGCGCGACTGCGGCGACTCCCTCGCCGCACACGAGTACTTTGACGAGGCCCGCACCGCTTCCTATCGCTACCTCGGGCCGGACGACCCGCTGACCGTGGCGGTCGCCGACCTGGCCAACGCGCCGGCAGACCCGGACCACGCCTGCCGCGGGGCCCCGCCCACCACGTCACCGCCCGAGCGCCCGCGCACCCCACAGCCGCCCCTGGAACGCCCGCGCAGCCCGCAGCCCCTGCCCGCACCGCGGCAGCGGGGGTGGGAGCAGGAGCGCCTCGACGCATCAAGGCCACCCGTTGCCCCGTACCCGCCGTGGAGCGCGAAGAGCCCGGGGGTACGGCGCCGCCGGCGCCGCTCGGGGCTGCGGACCGTCCTCCTCGTGCTGCTCGCCACCCTGCTCGCGGTGGCCCTGGGGCTGGCTGCGGTGGCGCTGGCGCGCGGCTGGCGTCCCCAGTGGACCCCGGCGGCCGGGACCGGCGGGACTACCGCGCCAACCGTCACGGCCGTAGGCACCGCAGCAACCGCCGTAGGCGCCGCAGCCACGGCCGTGGGCGCCGCAGCAACAGCCGTGGGCGGCGTTGACGGGCCCGTCCCGCACCAGGCACGATCCGCGCCATGAGAACGTTCGCGTCCCTGGCGGAGCTGGCCGGCGCGGTCGGCGGGCACCTTGGCTACAGCGGCTGGCACGAGGTCACCCAGGACCAGGTCAACCGGTTCGCCGAGGCGACCGGCGACCACCAGTGGATCCACGTCGACCCGGAGCGCGCGAAGGAGGGGCCGTTCGGCACCACAATCGCGCACGGGTTCCTGGTGCTGTCGATGGTGCCGATGCTCGCCGCCGAGGCCTACCGGGTGGACGGCGTGCGGATGGGCATCAACTATGGCCTGAACCGGGTGCGCTTCCCCAACACGGTGCCGACCGGCAGCAAGGTACGGGGCGGCGTCGAGCTGGTCTCGGTCGAGGAGCTGCCGGACGGGGTGCAGATCGTGACCCGGGTGACGGTGGAGCGGGAGGGCGCCGGCAAGCCGTGCTGCGTCGCCGAGACGGTGGTGCGCCTGCACGGCTGACCGCGACCGAACCCGCGGCTGGCCGCAGCCGGCAACGGCTGGCCGCGACCGACCGCCGGCCACCCGCGGCTGGCGAGGCTCAGGCCAGTGGTCCACCTGCCACGTAGATCACCTGGCCGGAGACGAACGACGCGCCGTCGCTGGCGAGGAAGCCGATCACGTTCGCCACGTCCTCGGGCCGGCCGACCCGGCGTACCGGGATCTGCTCCGCCGCGGCCTGCTGGAAGTCCTCGAACGAGACGCCCATCCGCTCGGCCGTGGCGGCGGTCATGTCGGTGACGATGAAGCCTGGGGCGACCGCGTTGACCGTTACGCCGAAGGGGCCCAGCTCGATCGCGAGGGTCTTGGTGAGGCCCTGCATGCCGGCCTTTGCCGCCGAGTAGTTGGCCTGGCCCCGGTTGCCGAGCGCGGAGCTGCTGGACAGGTTGACGATGCGGCCCCAGCGCTGCTCGACCATGTGCGCCTGGGCCGCGCGGCTCATCAGGAACGCCCCGCGCAGGTGGACCGAGAGCACCGTGTCCCAGTCCGCGTCGGTCATCTTGAACAGCAGGTTGTCGCGGATCACGCCGGCGTTGTTGACCAGGATCGCCGGCGGGCCCAGCTCTGCGGCGACCCGCTCCACGGCCGCGGCGACCTGCTCCGCGTCGCTCACGTCGGCGCCGACGGCCAGCGCCCGGCCGCCGTCCTGCTCGATCGCGTCCACGGTGGCCGAGCAAGCCTTCTCGTCCAGGTCGAGCACTGCCACCGCAGCGCCGTCGGCCGCCAACCGCTGTGCCGTGGCCGCGCCGATGCCGCGCGCGCCGCCGGTGACGACCGCTACCCGTCCCCCTGCCTCAGTCATGCGCGGAGTTTAAGGCAAGGGTTGGGATAGGGCGGAAACCACGCAGCGTGTGTTGACGTACACCAACTGTCGCTCCTAGGTTCCCCCCAGGGGCGGTGATCGAGCAACTTTCATGTTGTCGCGCCGCGCCTGCCACTGAAGGAGGACCTGTTGAGAGCGACAAAATTCTTGGTGGCCACGCTCGGTGCCGCCGTCGCCGTGCTGGTCGCGACGCCCGCGCCGGTCACCGCCGCCCCGCTGCTTGCGGTCACCGCCGCACCGGCAGGAGCCGAGGTGCGGCCCATCGCCGGCAGCTACATCGTCCAGCTGCGCTCCGGCACCGACGTCTCCGGCCTGGTCCGCGCGCTCGGCGTGCGCCCGGAGCACACGTACCAGGCGGCCATGACCGGGTTCGCCGCCGCGCTGACCGGCGGGCAGCTGCGGGCACTGCGCGCCAACCCGGCCGTCGTCACGATCGAGCAGGACGCCTGGCTCGACGGCGCGCTGGACACCACCCAGCTCAACCCGCCGGCCTGGGGCATCGACCGGATTGACCAGAACAACCTGCCGCTGTCGGCCAGCTATACCTATAACGCCACTGGTGGCGGGGTGCACGCGTACGTCATCGACACCGGCATCGACGTGACGCACCCGGACTTCCAGGGCCGGGCCACCTTCGACTTCAACGCGGTCGACCGACGCAACACCGACTGCGATGGGCACGGTACCCACGTCGCCGGCACGATCGGCTCGGCCAGCTACGGCGTTGCCAAGGGCGTACGGCTGCACGCGGTAAAGATGCTCAACTGCGCCGGCTCAGGAAAGACCTCGGCCACGATCAAGGCGATCGACTGGGTCACCGGCAACGCCACCAGGCCGGCCGTGGCCAACACCTCGTGGAACTGGCCCTTCAGCACCACCCTGGCGGACGCGATCACCCGCATGATCAACTCTGGGGTGTTCCTCGCCACCTCCGCCGGCAACACGGGTGACAACTCGTGCGACCGGCTGCCGCGTGCGGTGACCGCCGCCGTCGCGGTCGCGGCCAGCGACATCAACGACAACCGGGCCAGCTTCTCCTCGGTCGGCCCGTGCGTGGACATCTACGCGCCCGGCGTGTCGATCCTGTCCACCCAGCCGAACAACACCACAGCCCTGTTCAGCGGCACCTCCATGGCCACGCCGCATGTGGCCGGGGTCGCCGCCCTCTACAAGAGCGCCAACGGCGACACCAGCCAGGCTGCGCTGGAGACCTGGCTGACCACCAACGCCACGCCGGGTGTCGTGGGCGGTGACCTGGTCGGCACGCCGAACCGGCTCCTCTTCACCAGCGGCCTGTAGCTGCGGCGGGCTGGTCGGCCGATCCCTCGGCCGGCCAGCCCGTGCCACAGTGACATCCATGACCGAGCGGGCGCGGCAGCCGGTGCCGCTGCGCGAGCGCCGGGTCGACCTGCTCTTCCTGGCGTTCTTCCTGGTGAACTTCTGCCTCATCATCTACGTCGTCGACCTCGAGCAGCTGGTCATCGACGACCCGGCGAGCTTCGACTATCCACTGTGGCCGCCGGCGCCGCTGGTCGACCTCGTCCACTGGTATGGCAACACGTACGACCCGCTGCTGATCGCCCGCCCGCCGTTCTGGCGCATGACGATCTGGATCGA
>Ga0075420_100002574_pt1 | contig 15716 bp, 15 predicted proteins | sample SoiMetdeltSBSDD4_FD_75296 | JGI IMG/M metagenome (GOLD analysis project Ga0075420, IMG submission 75296) | Bulk soil microbial communities from a Populus tree surrounding site in Tennessee, USA - Soil MetaG P. deltoides SBSDD4 | ecosystem: Environmental > Terrestrial > Soil > Tree plantation... | reverse complement strand
GTCACGTCGGACAAGCGTTTGCTCTGGTGCGGATCGCGCATCTGCGAGGAACGCCATGCTACCGGGGCCACGACGACCAAGCGGTACTTCGGCCAGGGTGTACAGCAGGGGGCGACGAAGCTGCTGTACGGGAAGGATCACCTCGGCAGCGTGCGGGAGCTCGTGGACTCGAGCGGCACAGTGCGCGCGCGGTATGACTATGATCCCTATGGGCGCCGCACAAAGACAGCCAGCGCCGGCACGCCGGTGGATGCGGACTTCGGCTTCACCGGACATTTCACTCACGCGTCTTCCGGCCTGAACCTCGCGGTTTATCGCGCATACGATCCCAATTTGGGCAGGTGGATCTCTCAAGATCCGATCGGGCTTGCCGGCGGGATCAACCTCTACGCGTACGTCGGAAACAATCCGATCAGCCGAATTGATCGACTCGGATTGTCGTGGGAGACGTTCCAGGATGGCGCAGCGGCTGCCCTGCCTTGGATTGCTGGCGGTATCGCCCTTGGGCTCGCAGCGGCAGCCATCGGTCCTGCGGCTGTAACGGCGCTGACCATAGCCGGTCTTGGTTTAGGGATTGCTTCGATTGGCCACTTGATCTGGTCGGCATTCGGGGACTGTTCGACTTCCACCATCGATCAAGTCGATCAGGAGGCAGGCGGATTATTTGTCGGCTCGCTCGCGGCTCTGGCTGGGCTAGTGGGCGGAGGCGCGTTCCGGGGCAAGCCGGCCAATGTGACGAAGAACAGAGAGGTCGGCAACGAGTTTCGAGACGCTCTGGCGGAAGACCTGCACATGTCCGGTCGCACTGTCCGGACTGAACAAGCGAAGAAGACGCCCTTTGGTCGCCGCGATATCGACATCGAGGTGCTCGATGATCCAGGGGCGACAGGGGATGGGCCGCCGCTGGGCGGGATTGAGACCAAGACCGGTGACTCGCCATACCTGCCGTCGCAACGCGCCAAGGACACTTGGCTAAAGCTAATTCAGGGCTACCGTGTGAATGTCGTGCGCCAGCCACCACAATGTAAAAAGTAGGGTGTCATGAACGATCCACTTATCGGGCGTTGGGTCACCGATCCAGAGGACACGGAATCGATTCAGGAGTACGGGCAGGTGAGCCTTGATTTCAAGCCGGGCGGCGTTCTGGAATACACCATTCATCTCTCGGGGAAGCGACAGATCATGTTTCTTAGCTATCGCACGGAAGGTGAGTCGATAGTGACGAATCAGCCGTCTGCGCCGCGGGAGGAACGCACTCCATTTTCTATAACGGATGGCAAGCTGTACTTAAGCTTCGGTGGAATCAGCAGTCGCTACGTCAAGGCACCGATGCAGTCTGCGCCGCCTCACTAGCTCGAACCCACAAGGCGTCTTGCTCACGTGCGGCGCCTTCGCCTTCCAGCCTCCCGCTTGTGCGGTTTCGAGGCCGCGCGCGACGTGAGATTTCGTGCAGTGTCAAAGGTCGACGACTTGGGCGCCGTCGAGCGGATCGTCTCAGCGCTTGCGCGGCACCCAAATGCGCCACCATGGTCTGCTGTTTGGTGGCACAACTGAGTCGGTAGGGTAAAACACCCTGCCTTCTTGTGGGTCGTACAACACCAAGCCATGCTTCTTTGCTAAAGCCTTGACGAGTTGTCCCACATACTCCGCGCGTGACCACACGCATGCCATGATGACGTGACCGTCCGAACGATCCATAGCGACCGACCAGGGACAGTATTCGGTATCACCCACCCGCTCTTCCGGAATGTCATCGATCTCGGGATGCAGGGACGTCAGCTCCGTATAGAACGCCAGGATCGCGGGATGTTCAACCACTTCTCCCTCGACTGCGCCGTCGCAAAGCCGCGCGTAGCGCGCTCCTGCCTCGTCATCGGAAAGGCGCTTGTCGGGATACCAGACGCCGAAGTCGCAGCTCATCGCGTCACCGCTTGCGCGGCGCCTTCGTTTCTTCCTGCTCTAGCGCGTCGAGCGCTCGCGCGACAAGATCGCGGACAGCATCGGCTCGGGTCGGCGTGCTCCACGGCGCGGCGGCCTTGAGCCGCTCTAGATGACGGTCCACGCGTGCGAGTAGGTCTTCAGGAAACCGGAAAGCAACCTGCGCGGTCTTGTGCTCGGACTTCGGTCGGCCAGCGGGTGACATGGTCTGTAGTCTGGCAACGCGCGTGCCGATCGGTCAACCTTCCCTAAATAATGGTAGACGTAAATAGACGCATGTCTATTATTGGTGTACGATAATAGAAGGTTATCGGAACTCGGGAGGGTCTCTTTGGAGCACTTGGCCGGCGGGCAGATCGTAGCGGCAGAGACGGCGGGACCGATGGCGCCGGCCGACCTCCTGGCTTCCGCTAAGAACTACGCGAGCGCATCGAAGGCGGCGAGGACTCGGGCCGCGTACCGGGCCGACCTCGCGGCCTTCGCTTCGTGGTGCGTCACGCACGGTCTTGACGCTCTTCCCGCGCTGCCTGCCTCTGTCGCGCTGTACGTGACCTTCCTGGCCGACGATCGCGGGCGGAAGGTCTCGACGATCGGCCGCGCCCTCGTGGCGATCTCACAGGCCCATAAGGCGGCCGGCATGCCGTCGCCCACGTCTTCCGCCGAGGTGCGCGAGGTAATGAAGGGCATTCGCCGGACGCGCGGCGTGGCGCAGACGCAGAAGGCGCCCGTCCTCGTGGCCGACCTTCTCGCGATGATCCGCGCGCTACCGGAAGACCTACGCGGCGCACGTGACCGCGCCCTGCTCCTGGCCGGCTTCGCGGGCGCCTTCCGCCGCTCCGAGCTGGTCTCGCTCGACGTGGCGGACGTCGTCTTCATGGTCGACGGCCTGGAGATCACGCTGCGGCGCAGCAAGACCGATCAGGAAGGCCAGGGACGCAAGATCGGCGTGCCGTACGGCTCGAACCCTGACACGTGTCCCGTGCGCTCGCTCAAGCGATGGCTGGACGCGTCAGGCGTGGTCGAGGGGCCGCTCTTCCGCGAGGTGAGGGGCCGGGCGCACGTGAGCGCGGCTCGGCTGACGGACGCGATGGTCGCGCGCATCGTGAAGCGAACGGCGAAGGCTGCCGGGCTCGACCCTGCGCGCTTCGCTGGTCACTCGCTCCGGGCCGGGCTCGCGACGTCGGCGGCGAAGGCCGGGAAGTCCGAGCGCGCGATCATGGCGCAGACGGGACACCGATCGGTCGCGATGGTCCGCCGGTATATCCGGGACGCGAACCTCTTCACCGAGAACGCGGCGGCCGGCATCGGCCTGTAGGTCGGCGGGGGTCGGATTTCCGGACCCGTACCCCCTCGCCGAAGCACCACAGGGTGAGCCTCACGCACTTGCCCCCGAAATCCCGATCGCCCCCGCTCGTCGGGACTCTTGGGTTTTGAGGATATTGAGGATGTCCTCTCGCCCCTGGTCATACACCGAGCGACCAGCAGCCGGGAGTTTTGAGGATATTGAGGATGGTCTCCTGCCCTCGGCCGTGCGGCCTGAAGGGGGCACCGGGGGGTTTTGAGGATATTGAGGATGGTATTCGGCGTATCACTGGCGGGCTCGACCACAACATGTCGGCGGGGATTCCCGCAGACCTCTCCTCGGATCGCGCCGCACGTCGATGGAGATTCCCATAGACCTCGACGAGATCGGCCGAAGGGTACCAACTTAAGTTGGACCCTCGAAGGCGTAACGCTACCGTCATACCTTCGCGCCGGGTGAAGAGGCGAGACCCCCCCGGGGGTCACTTTCCAGGACCGGGTGGGGGGTCTCGCAAGACAGCCAAGTCTTGTCTTTGACTGCGCCCCCCCTAAATTCCGACGAAAATCAACAAACGATCCGCGCGAGAGAGGTTTCAACCGCTGTAGGCGCGGGCAAACGCGATCAGGGATCAACTCCAGCGAGACCGAGAAATCAAACAGGAAATCAAAGGGCGTGCGCAGCATGCAGATCCTTTTGCGTCTGAAGGAACGACGGCCCAAGGGTGTAGGTCTGATCTACGCCCCTGGGCCTTCTCCGTTATCGGAATACCGATATCGGGACCACCTACTGGTGGATGCTGCCGCGGCCAAAGTACCGCTCGAACTTCTCGTCTTCTTCGTCCACAACCTTCGTCGGCGGAATGCGGAGGCGCATGAGCGAGGCCGCGTTCAGATTCAGATCCGTCAGACCTTGGCGGGCCATCCGCAGCGCTTCATTGCGGATCTCGACCTCGGGCCGCTTGCGGAACATGATTCCGCCGGTCTGCGTGGTCGTCTTGTAGGTCACGCCCTCTTTCCTGAGCAGCTCGTCCATCCTCTCGGCTTCTTCGAGCGCATTCGCGGTGAGCGTGATCGTCTCGCTATAGGTCGCGCTTGCCTGATCGATTTCCGCGAGGCGCGAGACGATCAGGTCGAAGAACTCCTGAGCGCGAGGGGAGAGTGTCCAGGTGGGGCACGGTGGATCCGCTGAAGGCTTCTTGCTCTCTGTGAGCGGTCGCTTGCCGGGGTTTCCGCTGAGCGCCTTCGTGGCGGCCGGCTTGGCGTATCGTCCTCTCATCGCTGTTTCCTCCTCGGGGAACTTTTTCCCTTTTGAATTTCGCGCACGCACGCGCGGTGCTGGCTCGGCGTTCTGCGGGCTTGAGGCTGTAAAGAATCACACCCCATATCCCCCCTCATGCTGCAAGGTCAGTCGCGATCGTCTCGTCTGCCTTGGTCGCGTAGCTCGACACGATCACGCGACCATTTCCGATGGCGCTCACGTAGCCGTCGATCCGCAGCTTGGACTTGGCGACCTCGACGGCACACGTGAGCGTCGCGCCACCGAGGAGTAGGTCCAAGACTTCGCTGATGGTCCAGATGCGTCCGCGCGTGACGTGAGCGAGCATCGGCTCGACGAACGGCGGGCCGGGCACGAGGAACAGCGTCGGCTCGATCCAGGGCAGCTTGACCTCGACGACCAGATACGCGCCACAGAAGCGATAGAGCGAGAGCGCCAGGGGCGACAGGCTTCCATCTGTGGGTGCCTTGGGCAAGGTCTCTTGCTGCGGCTGTGGGTACGTCAGTACGGCGAGGACTTCGGTCTTGTGCGCCTGGAGGAATGATCGAGCCTCAGGCCGCAGCATTCCCTCAAAGGCTTCGTAGCGCATGCGGCCCTTCTCGAAGTCGAAGGACAGGAGGAGCCGATTCTCGTATGCGTTGGCCGTCATCTCGGCGCTCACAGGTAACCTACCTCGTGAGCGATGGGCGCCGAAGGTGGCGGCGTAGGCATCAGGGAAACATCCGCCGTCTCGGCCGTGCGAACACGCGGCATGGCATCCTCAAAATCCTCAAAACCCCCCTCCGGCGTCTGGGTGGCGGGGTGGGGTGTCGCATTCGCTGTGTCCGAGGGTGGGAGAGCATCCTCAATATCCTCAAAACCCCTAGCCGGACCCGTGGTCAAGGCCGAGGGAGCATCCTCAATATCCTCAAAACCCGGTGCAGTCCTCTTCCGCCGCGTCTCCTGCCATGTGAGCGGATTAACCTCATACACTTCGCTCGGGCGCCCCGCCTTCGAGTCCTCCGAGGGGCGCGGACGGATGTACCCGTAATCGATGAGCACGTCGAGGACCTCGTCGACCTCATCCGTTTTCTTGAGCCGGCCCTTGAGCGCCTGATGAAGCTGGCGCTTTGTGAACGTCTCGGCCTCCTTCCTCACGATCCACTTAAGGGCATGCTTCGCGGTCTTCGTCGACTCGTCGGCATTCATCTCAATGAACGCGGCCTTGGCGTGCGGAATCAGGTAGCACCCGATCTGGACAGCGGCCCGCATCGTTTCGCCTGAGATGGGGATCTCCCAAGGTTTGGCCGCGGTAGCATGCTCGGCGAGGTGGAGGAGGCCGGCGATTCGCACGATTCCGCCGGCCAGCTTGCCGGCCCAATCCGCCATGAATCCGAGCTCGCCGGTTTCGGCGAGGCGCGGCTCGATCCATCGCTCGAAGTCCATGTGTGCCTCGGCGGCCTCAGCCGACAGGCGAATCGTGTAGGGAACGCAGTCGCCCTCTTCGTTTCGTACGACCGGAATTTCGAGCAGGGCCATAAGGTCGCGTCGGTATGCTGCGGCCACATGCTCGGGAACGGGCGGCGTGGCGATCTCGCGCTCGCCGACGAGGCTTTTCGGAAGCGAGTAGAAGAAGCGCGCGAGAAGGCCGCGGCCTCGAAACTCAGGCGTATTGCTCATGCGCTCGATCACGTCCGTTTGCACGGTGAGTCCCATCGTGAGCGCCGGCCTCTTCAAGATGTCCGACTTGCGGCCGATTCGATCGACAGTGAGATGGTCTCCCGAGTGGGCCTTGAGAAAGACCTCGAAGTTTCCGCCAGCGTCATTCTTCGCGTAGCGTCCGGCCATGAGGCCGAACACACCGCCCTCCGCGCTCATGACGGACATGCGCTCGTCGTGCTCGGACATCAGCAGCGCGAGTTTCTCGGGCGTGATGTCGTCGACAATCAGGCGCGGCGCGGTGAGTACGGGCAGGCGGTCAAGCTCGGCTTGGATGCGTGCCACGTCGGCCTTGGCCATCTCGCATGCCTTGAAGTCTTCCGCCTTCGCGGCCTTGGCTTGAGCGGCTTCGAGCGAGCGCTCCAGGATCTTTCGCTGCGATCGATTCTTCTTGATCTCGGCATCCAGCCGGCGCGCTTCGGTCTCTTCCCATTCCCGAAGTGCCGCGGTCGCCTCGCGATGTACCGGGCTCTTGCGATTGGCCGGCGGCAGAGCAACAACCATATACACATTGACGGGCTCCACGTATCCGGCGCGAACGCTGACGACGATCTTGCGGGCGCAGGCGGTGGCGATGGCCGCAAAACACATCATCGCGGCCAAGTCGGGCGGCGTCTGTGTGGCTACCGCGAGCGCCCGCACGAAGGCGCGCAGGACAGCAGGAAGCGCACTAACGGGAAAGGGCGGCAGATCGTACTCACCGAGCGGAATGGGGACCTCCCATCCGGCTTCGGTGTCCTTTGGTGGCTCGAAGGGCACGGCGGCCTCGACCAGGGCGGCGAGCTGGTCCTTCGTCCCACCGGCCTTGATCCAGTCGGACGCATCGCCTTTCTCCGGCACTCCAGGCAGTGGAACGACCTTCACCGGAACGCCGGTCTTCACGAGCGAACACGCGACAAGCTGGCCGTGACGTCGGCCGGGCTCGTCGTTATCGGGCAGCACCACGGCGAGCGAGGCGCCCTTGAGGTGGGCGCTGTAATCATCGAGCCACTTGCCGGCACCTCCCGCGTTTGTGGTCGCGACGAGGCCCAAGCCTTCGAGGGAATGGACGTCCTTCTCGCCCTCGACGATATGAACGACACCGCCGAGCTTGGCGGCCTCGATCACCTTCGGCAGGCGGTACGGCACGCGCCGCACGCCCTTTACGTCTTTAATCCATCCGCCTGAACCGTCCGGCCGCTCTTGCGAGAACGTCTTTCCGCCGTCGACGAGCTTGAACCGCTTCACGCGAAAAAGCGGCTTCGCTTGCTCGTCGGTGTATTCGTACGTATCGGCCAGGGCTGCTGTGGACATCGTGGAGAACCTCCTCGTGGGTACGAAGCGCGCATGCTCTCGGCCGATTCCGAGAGCCCGCGCAACGTCGGGGTATTCACATCCGGCATGGCAGTACAGGAGCACCTTGCCGTCATCCGCTTCCGAGATGCTGAGGCTTGGATTCTTGTCGTCGTGCGCAGGGCACCGAGCGGTCCAGCCGGCTCCGCTCTTCTTGACCTTGTCCAGCCGCGCCAGCACGTCGGCGACCGACACGCGCCGGAAGCTCATGCAGCGTCGTCATCGATGAACGGCCGGGCCGCGCGGGCCTGGGCACGCTCGGCGGCAAGACGCTCGACGTCCTCGCGGCGGAACAGGCGCCAGCCGGCCGGCGTGCGGGTAGCCGACAGGCGGCCTTCCCGCTCGAGCTGGCGAACGCGCTGCGGGCCGACTCCCAGGATTGCGGCGGCGTCTTGCGGCGTCAGAAGCTCACTCATTCAGGGCACCTCCAGGGTTTACTGTTTGGCGACCATAGGCTATCTTTAACATCGAAACAGAAGTCAACGTTAAATTCAGTCGAGGAATGAATGACTGCAAGCGAGTTTCGTCAGGCTGTAGTGATGGCAGCGCCGAGAGACATCCAGCAGAAATACCGAGAGGAGGCCGCAAAGACCTTCATTGACTGGAATCGGACATCACAGGGCGATGTCGCGCAGTGCATCAACTTGGCGTCTCGGTATCAGGCATCCTTCGGACGCGATGACGCGCATGAGGGAGACGAGGGCAAGCGTCACCGAGGCAAGCGCATCGACCCCGATGTGCTCGTGCTCAGCGATCGGCTTGCGCAAACCCTACTGCCGTGGGTGGAGCGAGTGCGTATCGACGTTTTCGGGAAACCGGCCGTGCCGTTTCGATCCGTGGCCGCTGCGAAGCGCTGGATCAATAAAACGGCCACAGCCTTTCCGCAGCCGGTCATGGATGACAGCGCGAAGGCAGAGAAGAAGCGTCGCCTTGAGGACATCCAGAAGCACTTTCCCGCGCTCCAAAGGCTCACGGGCTATCGTGCGAGCTGGGAATTGCAGGGACTGCACTTTGACGTGACGTGGGGGCATTGGCTGGACATGACGAATGCCTTTGCTCCGGTGGACACGCCTCTCTATGTGGTGATGAATGCGGCGAAAGCGATGTCTCGTTACTGCTACTTCGCGACGGACGCGCTCCTGCTATACATCCTTCTCGGCGTAAAGCCGGTGCTGCCTGATGCGGCCATGCGCGCGGAAGCTGGTGATGCGTTTGCGTATCCCGAGGCGGTCATGCACCACGACGACGCATATGTGCGTCGGCCAAGGCGTCTGGTCATTCACGTTTACTCGCGCGATATCACGTACGCGAGGTTTCGAGAGCTATATCGGCAAGCCCAGCGAATGATGGGAACCCGTGAGCGCACTCGAATGCAGGGCGGCGTGCATAAGCTGATGACGCTGGTCGATGAGCTGGGCGGCGAGCCGAAAAAGGGGAACAAGACCGCTTTCTGGGAGAAGGTGAAGGCCAAGTGGAATGCGGACATCCAGCGTGGCCGGCGTTATAACTCGTGGCGCTCGCCGATGATGGCGTACCGCCGGCTGCGCGCAAAGATTGCTGAGGCATCACAGGCCCCCGCGCCAAAGCCTACCGCGGTCGAATCCCGCGACTCTTCAGCAAAGCGTCGAGGTGCCCGATAAGCGCGCGCTGATCGGCGCGAGGTAGCTTCTCGACCAGGCGCAATCGGCTCAACAGCCGGCCACTTTGCCGAGGCCCGAGCCTGAGCGCTGCTATCGGCGGCCCTTTATGCCGCGGCTCTTCAGCAGCGCGTTTAGATGCGAGAGCAGGGCCTTCTGATCGGAAACCGGAAGCTTCTCCAATAGCTCGAACCGGCGCAGCAGTCGGCCGGTGCGCAAGGACTCGGGCGCTTTCGATGCCCCGTTGAGCAGAATTTCGTCCGTCGAGACGTGGAGCGCCTTCGCCAGCTTGATCGCCTGATGGATGGTCAGGCCGCGGATGCCGCGCTCAAGCTGCGAGACGGCGCTGAAGTGCGTGCCCAAGATCTCGGCCAGCTTGGATTGCGATAGACCCTCACGGTGCCGCAGGGCGCGGATGCGTTTGCCGATCTCGGCCTTGGGGACTTCGACGTGCTTTGGTGGCTGTGGCAGAGGAGCGCCTCCCGTCAATGTGGCGCCGAGCGTACCCTGACTAATTTATCGAGTAGGCCCTTGACATAGATCATCGCGACTAACTATTGTGTCGCGTTAGAGGCGGGTCGAAAGGCGGGCAGACCCCCTTGACAGCGTTTCTGGCCTTAACGGTTTCTTATACGGTGGGGCCGGCAGACGAGAACGGGCCGACATCGGGGAAGTCTTGGCGGACACCCGACGCCGGCCCGGCAGAGGAGAGGCAAGCTCAACTCCGGATCCGATCCTACCCTAGCTGAGCCCCTCTTCAATCCACAGGCAGACATCGCGGCGGATCCGTCCGCCGCAAGGAGAGGGGTCTATGGACGAGAAGGGACCAAGCCGCGAGGAGCGCGTCCGCGCTCTCCAAGTCGCGGCCGAGACGCGCGTGCTCGTCGCGCTGCGCTCGATCGAGGAGGCGCAAGGGCTGCTCGATGAGGCATGCCGTGCGCTGTCCAGTGTGCGGGGAATGCTCATCGAGTGGCGGAAGGCCGGACAGCTATCCGACCGGGCGCGCGGCCTCTGGTACTCGGTCGACAGACGCGCGAAGGCCCTCAAGGCGCGGGGCCGGCTCCTGCTCGACCACGAGCCCGCCGATCACCAGACGCAACGCAACGCGCCGGAAGGAAGCGAGGAATCGTGAACCTCTACACGGACGACCTTTTCTTGGGCGCGCTCGCGCTCTCGCGCGGCGGCTATCTGGAACGCGTGGCGATCCACGGCACGAACGGACGGCGCGTCGCGGTCTTCGAGATTGCCGGCCCTGCCGTCGAGGACATCGAGCGGGCCTACTACCACGGCGACGTGACTGTGAACCTGCGTCACGTCAAGGCCGAGGTGCAGCGCCTGAAGAACGTCGCTTTCGAGGCACTCCGCAGGGAGGAGAGTAGAGATGCAGGTCAGCAAGGAAGGTATCGAGGCGATCAAGTCGGCGAACGAGCTGGCGGCCGTCGTCGCTGAGCGCGGCATCGAGGTCACGAAGAAAGGCAAGGTCTACGTCGCCCGCTGCCCCTTCCATGAAGAGAAGACCGCCTCTTTTACGATCACTCCCGGTAAGGGCCTCTTCCATTGCTTCGGCTGCAAGAAGGCCGGCGACGTAATCGGCTTCGTCACGCATCACGACAAGATCGGATTCCCAGACGCGGTCAAGAAACTGGCCGCACGTGCGGGCCTGGACGTGGACAAGCTCATGGAGCATCGTCCGCGACAGGTCGTCATCACGGGGCCTGTCGTCGACAGCGAGACGGCGGCCAAGACAACGCCCGAACCGCCAGCGGTGAACACGGCCGCGATCCTCGGCCAGGTCGTCGAGCACTATCACCGAACCTTCTGCGAGCGAGCCGACGCGCAGGACTACATGCGCAAGCGCGGCTTCGTGGACGCGGACATCCTCAAGGCTTTCAAGGTCGGCTATGCGGACGGCTCGCTCCTTAAGCGCATCGGCAAGGGCGAGGTCAAAGACGCGCTGCTCTCTCTCGGCGTCATCACGGACGAAGGCCGCGAGCTGATGGGCGGATGCGTCGTCGTGCCGATTCCCGATCCAGTGACGGGCCAATGGACCACGATGTACGGGCGCGGCATGCGGACGCCGCGTCATTGCTATTTGACGGGCTCGCTGCGCGGCGTCTTGAACTATCAGGCCGCGCGCGCGTCGTCGGAAGTGATCCTTGCCGAAAGCATTCTCGATGCGCTGTCTTTCCATCAGGCGGGCGTCTTCACGGCGATTCCGCTCTACGGTACGAACGGCTTCACGCCGGACCACATGGACCTACTCACGCGCGAGCGGATCAAGCGCGTGATTCTCGCCCTCGACGGCGACGCGGCAGGGCGGAAGGCGACGGCCGCCCTTAAGGAGAAACTCACGGCCGCCGGCATCGACGTCTGCGTGATGCCGTATCCGCCGAACGTGAAAGACCCGAACGAGCTGCTCGTCTCGTGCAACGGGAACGCGTCGGACGTCTTCCGCAAGTGCCTCGATGAGGCTGAGCCACGACCGGCGCCGACGTCGGCCGCTCCCGTGGCGAAGGCCGAGGCCACGGACAGCGACGGCCGCGTGTCGCTCTCTCGCGATGATCGCGCCTACACCGCGCGCGTCCTGCCCGTGATGCCTGGACGTCTCCGCGCGACCGTCCGGGCGGACAAGGGCGCGCTCTTCCACGTGGACACGATCGACCTTTACGCGTCGCGCAGCCGGGCCGAGTTTGCCAAGCGGGCGGCGAAGGCCCTCGGCGCCGACGTCGAGCACGTCGAGGCCGACTTGCTCGCGCTCCTGCTCGAGGCCGAGAAGCTCACCGAACAGAAGAGCGAGCCGGCGATCGGCGAAGCGCGGCCCGCGCCGATCACCGAGAGCGAACGCGCCGAGGCGCTGTCTCTCCTTAAGCGCCCGGATCTCCTCGACCAGATAGCCCGTGACGTCGACGCGCTCGGCTACGTCGGCGAGGAGACGAACAAGCGGCTCCTGTACCTCGTGGCTGTCTCGCGCAAGCTGGCGGACCCGCTCTCGGCGATCGTCCTCTCGCAGAGCGGCGCCGGCAAGAGCGGGATCACCGAAGTAATCGAGCGCCTCACGCCTCCCGAAGATGCCGTGCTCATCACGCGCTTGACGCCTCAGAGCCTCTATTACGTCGAGCCGGGCTTTCTCGATCAGAAGCTCGTCATCATCGAGGAGCGCTACGGATCGATGGAGGCCGATTACTCGATCCGCGTCCTACAGAGCCGCAAGAAGCTCATCGCGGCGGCGCCGATCAAGGATCCGCAGACCGGCAACATGAAGACGAAGACCTTCACCGTCGAGGCCCGCGCGGCCTTCATCGAAGCAACCACGGCCGGCAACGTCAACCATGAGAACGCCACGCGATGCTTTGAGCTTTCGATGGACGAGAGCGCCGAGCAGACGCGCCGTATCCACGAGAGACAGCGGCTCGCGAAGACCGAGGCCGGCTTGCGGATGCGCGAAGAGGCCGAGGCGATCAAGCGCCGGCATTGGAACGCGCAGCGGCTTCTTGAGCCGCTCCCGGTCATCATCCCGTACGCGGACAGGCTGACTTTCCCCTCGGCGTGGATGCGCACGCGACGCGATCACGCGCGCTTCTTGAACCTGATCGAGGTCTCGGCCTTCCTGCACCAGCACCAAAGGGAACGGCGCTTCGGCGCTGTCGTCGCGTCCGTGGCCGATTACGCCGTCGCGTATGGCCTTGCGGCTTCGATCCTCGCAGACACGCTGTCAGACCTTCGGCGGGCGCTGAGAGACGCGTATGCGGCGATCCAGGCGCTTGCGGCCGAGCGCGGCGGCATCGTCTCGCGCCGAGAGATCCGTGAGGCCCTCGCGCTGCCAGACGGCACGGTGCGGCACTGGCTCGCCGAGCTGGTCGAACTCGAATACCTGCGCACCGAAACCGGCGGCCAGGGCAAGGCCGCGCGTTACGCGCTCACCGAGAAAGGGCCGCAGAAAGATCTCGTGCTCGGGCTCTTGACGCCCGACGAGCTAAGGAGGCTGATCCCATGACGACGATTCCAACTTCGCCACTTCGCCAAACCTCGCCAAACGGCTTGGCAGGGTCCAAATCGCTGAACACGAAGCGGATGAGGGCAACTTCGCCACTTCGCCAGGGAAACCATAGAGGCAGTGTGTCTCCGAAGACGGCCCGGCTCCTGAAGCTCTATGACGACGATACCCACGTGCGCCTTCGCGAGACGAGCGCCTCGGCCTATCTCGCCCGCGTGAACTTCTTCGTCTCGTGGCTCGATGATCGCGGCCTCGACATGATCAGCGTCCGCGAGGATGACCTACTGGCGTATCAGACCATGCTGCTCGGGATGCGCAAGAAGAACGGCCGCCCGTTTTCGGTCGGCAGTCACGTCAATTACATCCTGGCCGTCCGCAGTCTGTACCGCTTCCTTTATCGGCGCCGCTACATCCTCCACAACCCAAGCGCGGCGCTTGATCTGCCGAGAAGAGAGCGACGGCTGCCGCGTACGCTCCTGACGCCGGACGAGGTGCGCAAGATCGTCGAGGCCACGGGCACCGACGCGCGCGGGCTGCGTGACCGCGCGATCTTCGAGACGCTCTACGCGACGGGCATTCGATGCGGCGAGCTGGTGCGCCTCACACCGTACGACGTGGACACGGAAGAGCGAACCCTGCGCGTGATCCAGGGCAAGGGCGGCAAGGATCGTCACGTGCCTTTGACCAAGGTGGCCGCTGTCGCGATCGAGCGCTACCTCACGCGCGCACGTCCGCGCCTACTCGGCCGCCGAAGCGCACCCGGGCTCTTCGTCGGTGAGAGACGCCCGCGTCTCCATCAGACCCGCGTCGGGCAATGCCTGCGCCGTCTGCTCGCGAAGGCGGGAATCAAGAAGCACGTCACGCCGCACACCTTCCGGCACAGCATCGCGACGCATCTCCTGCGAGGCCGCGCCGACATCCGGCATATCCAGACGCTACTCGGGCACTCCTGCCTCTCGTCCACCGAGCGTTACGTCAAAGTCGAACTGTCGGACCTCAAGGAAGTGATCCGCCGTGCGCACCCGCGCGGACGTTAGCACTCGCTCCTTCGCCGCGCTTCTCGCCGCATACCTCAGCCACCTTGAGAGGCTTCGTCGGTCGCACACCATGCGGAAGGTCTCGCGGCTCCTGCTGCCGCGACTCTTCGACCATCTGGCGAAGCAGCGCGTGCGAGATGCGCGGGCCGTCACCGAGGCGCATCTGGTCTCCTTCGCCCGCAAGCTCGCGCGGCGGAAACTGGCGGCCAGCAGTCAGACGCATTACCTCATGGCCGTCCGCCGCTTCTTTGCCTTTCTACTTAAGCGCCGTCTGATCCTCCACGATCCCGCTGCCGCGATCCGATTGCCGAGACGATTCGTCCTCCCGCGCCACGTGCTGAGCGAGGCCCAGGCGCGCCGTCTCCTCTCGGCACCGTGCAGCACGAGCCCCCTCGATCGCCGAGACCGCGCGATTCTGGAGGTGCTCTATGGCGCCGGGCTTCGTCTCGGCGAATGCCTTCGGCTCGGCATCGGTGACGTGGACCTCGGGCAAGGTCATCTCCTCGTGCGCGACGGGAAGGGCAAGAAGGATCGCTTCGTCCCGCTGACGGCGCGCGCGGTGGAGGCGATCATGGTCTACCTGAGCGAAGGGCGGCCGATGATCGCGAAGTATCTGCGCGAGACGGCGCTCTTTCTGAGCGCGCGCGGCCAGTCACCGTCCGAGACCGCCGTCCGCTTGATGCTTCAACGGCACGCGCGGGCCGCGAAGATCGACGGCCGCATCTATCCGCACGCGCTGCGGCACTCCTGCGCGACGCATCTTCTGAGAGGCGGGGCCGACGTGCGCCACGTCCAAGAGATCCTCGGCCATCGGAACATCGATACGACCGCGATCTACACGCGCGTGGCGATTAAGGATCTACGCGACGTGATCCAGCGGTGCCATCCGCGAGAGGATCGGGACCAGCGGCGCCGGCCGCGAACGAGGTAAGATCGTCCTGCCCGCTGGACGCGGGGGCTCTCTGAAAGCTTGTCGATATTGGGCGGGCGGGCCTTCCTGCTCAAAAAAACCGGACATTTCACTCACGCGTCATCCGGCCTGAACCTCGCGCTTTATCGTGCGTATGACCCGGGCATGGGACGCTGGCTGAGCCAGGATCCGATTGGGCTTAGAGGGGGGATTAATCGGTATGCCTACGTTGCCAACGATCCAATCAACTACATCGATAGACTTGGCCTGTCGATGGACACCTGGGCGACCGGACTAGGACTTGGGCTAATCGGTGGTGGCTTAGCGAGCGCTGTGTTCACAGGTGTCGAAGGGCTTGTTGCTGGCACAGCCCTTGCGGCGGCTCTGCCGTGGATAGTCGGAGGGCTCGCGGTCGCTGGTCTGGCATACGGCATCTACTCGATGCTCAACGCCGAGACGCTGGACGAAGTCGACTACATATCGGGAACGATGATCGGCGGCACAGCGGCCGGATATGGGTTATGCAAGCTAGGAGGTGGTGGACCGAGTGGTCGACCCACAGCGGAAGGCTTCCAGCGAATGCTCAATCATC
>Ga0075420_100002572_pt1 | contig 15720 bp, 17 predicted proteins | sample SoiMetdeltSBSDD4_FD_75296 | JGI IMG/M metagenome (GOLD analysis project Ga0075420, IMG submission 75296) | Bulk soil microbial communities from a Populus tree surrounding site in Tennessee, USA - Soil MetaG P. deltoides SBSDD4 | ecosystem: Environmental > Terrestrial > Soil > Tree plantation... | reverse complement strand
CTACCAGGGCGACTGCGGCTGCTCGCCGCTCACGGCCTCGATCACCGGGCTCTCGCTGCTGCCGGGTGCATCCCTGGTCCTGGCCGGCGCGCTGCTCGCCCCGGACCGGGCCTACGACGATGTGGCCTTCGCTGCCTCCGGCGGCGCCGTCGAGACGGGGCTGGCCCTGGTGACCGCCGGTCTGCTGGGCGCGCTGGTGTCGTTGCTACCGGCTTCGGCCCTGGTCGGGGATCCACAGCTCCTGTCCGGGGAGGAGTGATCGATGTCCTTCACCACCGCCCTCAGCCTGACCCTGGTGGCCGCGCTGTTCATCCTGGCCTGCACGATGGCCAACCTGCTGGCGCGCATCACCCGCCTGGAGCGGTTCGCCCAGCAGGTCGCCGGGCTGGCGCTCCCGGCCCCCAGCGCACCCGTCCCGGTCCCCGAGGCGCTGGCCGCACTGACCCAGGGGCACGAGGCGGCTCGGGTCGTGTTCCTGTCGCCCGACTGCCCCGCCTGCGACGAAGCGATCGCCCTGGTGGGCGAGTCGCCCGAGGAGGTCCGCCGGTCGACCTTCCTGCTCTACCGGGAGGAGCCGGCACCCGACTTCGTCGCACCACCGGGCGTCCGGATGGTCCCGCAGGCCGCGGCGGCCTTCGACTCCCTGGCCATCGGATCCACCCCGGTCTTCGTGCACGTACACGACGGCCTCGTCGCTGGAAGGACGACCGGCCTGCCCAGCCCGACCGTCGGTCCGGTTCCGGAGAGCGTCGACGCAGCCCGAAAGTAGGAGAGCATGACCACGATCGACATCAACGAGCTCCCGGTCGCGGAGCTCGGCCGTCGGGGTCGGGACTCGACGGTCCCGACCGCGGCCGTGGGGACGAGCCGCCGCGACCTCATCAGCTACACGGTGCGCGGGGCGGCCTTCATCGGGCTGTTCGGTCTGTCCTTGTTCCGGTCGGCCCGCAAGGCCGGTGCCGAGAACCCGCCGTGGAACGAGTTCACGTCGTGTGGCCCCTACGACCCGGGTGACCACACGCCGTGCTACGACAACATGTGCGTCGGCACGTCGCTCGAGTTGATGGACAACTTCTTCTGCACCATCGACTGCAACCAGGTCGACGCCAACAACACCTACCAGTGGCACCGGAACAAGGTGTACGGCCAGTTCGGCTACCGGGACTACCCGGGCGACATCTGCGCCGTCTCCAACCCGGCCCGGGATGCCTGGTGGTGGAGCGTCGGCCGATGTGGCTCGTGCAACCCGGCGATCTACCGCTGCCACGACGGCCAGAAGCGGACCGAACCCAACGGGGAGTGGGCCTTCACCATCTGCGAGGGACTGGCGCGGTGCAGCGGAGGAACCCTCACGTGCCCTTGAAGGAGACAGCCGGCGGGGCGTCGACCGGCGACCCGGCGGCCGCCCAGGTCGCGGTGTCCCGTCTCGCCGTTCCCTTCCTCGGAGCGTCGCCCTGGATCCTGGGCGCTGTCGTCGCAGCCATCGGTCTGGCTGCGGTGCCTGCCCTGGCCTGGCTGGGCGCCGGGCTGGTCGCCGGCTTGAGCCTGTCGGGCTCGATATGAGGGTTGAACAGCAGCGCCACGCTGCTGCCGCCGGTCCGGCGGCGCACCTTCACTGATGTCCAGATCGGCCTGGCCTTCGTGGCCGGTTGCACCCTGGGTGCCTGCCTGGTGGGATGCGGGCTGGTCGTTGTGGGGGCTCTGCTGTCTCCGGTCCCGCACGCCTGGCGGCTCGGGCTCGGGGCCTTGCTGGCGGCAGTGATCCTCCTGGCCGAGCGGGAGGTTCGCGGGTTGCGCCTGCCCCAGACCGCCCGCCAGATCCCGGCCACCGTCGTGGCCCAGCGGCGGCCCGGCAACGCCTGGCGCTTCGCGGTGCCCTACGGCACCGGCCTGCGCACCTACCTGCCGTCGGCCAGCCCGCATGTCCTGGCGGTGGGGCTGGTCTTGACCGCGCCCAGCGCGGCCATCCTCGGAGCAGCCGCGGCGTTCGGCGTGGGACGGGGCCTGTCCCTGCTCATGCGCTCGTTCACGCGGCAGAGGGACGCATACGGCGAGATCTTCCAGAGGATCACCCAGGTGCTGCGTCCGGTCACGCCGGTGGTGGTCCTGGCCCTGGTCGTGATGGCGGACATCCGCGCATGACCACCGGTCCTCCCCCCAACCCGTCCGCCTCCAGGTGGCGGACCCGTCGGGTGTACCTCAAGCGGTTCGAGGATTCCGACGTGCCGTTCTACCTGGAGCTCTGCTCGTCCCTGGACGTCGGCCGGCGCTTCCGGTTCGGTGGTGCCGCCGTCCACCCGCACGCCGCGACGGCGGCCGTCTGGGACGGTGCGCTGATCCACCTGGTCGGCGTCGGTGCCCGATCCCGGCGACGACTGGGTGTGGTGTCGGTCACCTCGGCCGACCTCAGGAACGGGACGGCCTACATCAGCGCCGTCAGCGACCTGGCGTTCGTGGGCACCGGCCTGATGGTCGAAGCGGCCGGGCTGGCCATCGACTACGTGTTCGAGACCTGGCCCTTCCGCAAGCTCTACGCCGAGGTGCCCGAGTTCAACCTGCGGTCGTTCGGCTCGGTGACCCAGCGGCTGTTCCGTACCGAGGGTCGGCTGGCGGACCACGTCTTCATGGACGGCCGCTACTGGGATGTCCACATCCTCGCCGTGGATCGCGAGACCTGGGACCGCGAGGGCGCGCCCCGTCTCGCTCGGCTCCGCCCGTCGTAGCCGCCAGCGGTCGTCACGGCGCTGCGGCAAGCGAGCCCCGCTCGATGTGATCCTTGATCACCGTCAGGAAGCCGGCCACCTCTGCGCCGTCGCACACCCGATGGTCGAAGACGCACGTGAGCTTCGCGGTCTCGCGCACGCTCAGGTTCCCGTCGACCACCACGGGCCTCGAGGAGATCGCACCGATGCCGAGGATCCCCGCCTGTGGATAGCTGATGATCGGCACGCCCTCGTCGAGACCGAGCGCACCGAAGTTCGTGATCGTGAAGGTGCCGCCGCACACGTCGGCGGCCTGGAGCGTCCCGCGCCGGGCCGCCGAGACCAGCCGATCGATCTCGGTCTGGAGCTCGGCGACGGACAGCCGAGCGGCGTCGCGGACGACCGGGAGGAGCAACCCGCGCTCGGTGGCCACGGCGACGGCGAGGCCGATGCGGTCGTGGACGTGGATCTCGTCGCGCTCCCTGACGAACGTGGCGTTCAGGATCGGATGCTGTACCAGCGCCTCGACCACGGCCGAGGCCATCGCCACCAGTGGAGTCGTGCGGTCGCGCCGCAGCGCGTCGCACTCGACCCACACCGATGCCGAGGCGCTGGGGATCGTGGCGTGGGATCGCGCCGTCCGCGCCGCGATCCTCGCTCGGACGCCGGTGACGGCGATCACCGTCGAGCCGTTCGCGGGGTCCCCCGGGTTCGCTGGGCTCGGCGGGCTCGCGGGGTCCGCAGGGCTCGCCGGGCTCGCGGGGTCGGATGGGTCCGCCAGGGCGGCCACATCGGCCGCGGTGATCGCTCCCCCCGGCCCGCTACCGGGCCCGAGCGACCCGAGGTCGATGCCGAGCTCCTCGGCCAGGGCCCGGGCGGCCGGCACGGCGATGACGTCATCGCCACCTCGTCTCGCCAGGGAGGGTGTGGTGGCGCGCCGCCGCGGCCGCTGCGCCGAGGCTGGTGTCGCATGCTTCGGTCCGTAGCCGATGAGCAGCGGCTCGTCGGTCTCCGCTCCCTCGTCGATCCGGACCAGGAGCCAGCCGACCGGAACGGTCTCGCCGGGCTCGCCGTTGAGCTCGACGATGCGCCCACTGCAGGGAGAGGGCAGCGTGACCTCGGTCTTCGCCGTCTCGACCACGCACAGCGCCTCGTTCAGGTGCACGTGGTCGCCCCGCGACACCAGCCATTCAACGATCGTTGCGTCCTCCAGACCCTCGCCGAGGTCCGGAAGCCGGAAGTCGGCCATCGTGCCTGCTCCTCGCTCTGGTCGGTCCGCTAGGTCCGCTGGACCGCTAGTAGGACATCGTCCGTTCGATGCAGCCCAGGACCCGCTCGACGTCCGGTAGCCACGCGGCTTCGGCCTGGGCCGGGGGATACGGCGTGTCGAACCCCGTCGCCCGCAGGACCGGTGACCGCAGCCGCAGGAAGGCATGCTCCTGCACGACCGCGGCGATCTCCGCGCCGAGCCCGAGCGTGCGGGGTGCTTCGTGCACCACGACGCACCGCCCGGTCCGCTCGACCGACGCGGTGATGGACTCCAGGTCCAGCGGCGCCAGAGAGCAGAGGTCGATCACCTCGACCTCCCAGCCGCAGTCGGCGGCAGCGACGTCGGCGGTGGCGAGGGCGGTCGACACCGCCGGGCCGTAGGCCACGACCGTCACGTCGCGGCCACGGCGGCGGACGATGGCCTGGCCGATCGAGGCTGCCGGTCCGCTCCGGGGTGTCCGCTGCCGGTACCTGCACTTCGGCTCGAGGAAGATGACCGGGTCGTCGAGCTCGATGGCCTGACGGAGCAGTGAGTAGGCGTCCGCCGCGTTGGACGGGGCGACCACCTTCAGGCCCGCGGTGTGGACGAAGTACGTCTCCGGGGATTCCGAGTGGTGCTCCGGCGCGCCGACACCCCCGAACGACGGGACACGCAGGGTGATCGGCAGGGTGACCTCTCCTTGCGTGCGGGTCCGGTACTTCGCCAGGTGGCTGGCGATCTGCTCGAACGCCGGATAGGTGAAGGCGTCGAACTGGATCTCGGGCACCGGACGGAAGCCACGCAGTGCGAGCCCGATCGCGATGCCGACGATCCCTGATTCCGCCAGCGGGGTGTCGAAGCACCGTCTCGCCCCGAAGCGCTCGCGGAGGCCGTCCGTGACCCGGAAGACGCCGCCGAGCCGGCCGACGTCCTCCCCGAACACGACGACCGACTCGTCGGCCTCCAGCGCCTCGGCGAGGGCCTGGTTGATCGCCTCGACCATCGTCCACACCGCGATCACGTCCTCACGTGCTGCTCGGCCACCAGCTGGGCCGCCTGCCGGCGCAGCTCCGGCGTCGCGACGGCGAAGACCAGGTCGAAGACCTGAGCCGGATCCGGGAGGGGCGCTGTGGTGACGCCGCGGCGCAGCGACGCCGCAGCGTCGACGCCCTTGGCGTGGCACCGGGCGGCGAGGTCGTCGCTCCACAGGCCGGCCCGGCCGAGGAAGGACTCGTACCGGGCGATCGGATCGAGCTCGCGCCACCGCTCGACCTCCTCCTGGGATCGGTACCGCCGTGGGTCGTCGGCCGTGGTGTGGCCCTCCATCCGGTAGGTCACGGCCTCGATGAGCGTCGGCCCGCGACCGCTCCTGGCGTACTCGACCGCCCGGCGGGTCGCCGCCAGGCAGGCCAGCACGTCGTTGCCGTCGCAGCGGATGCCGGGCATGCCGTAGGCGACGGCCTTCGCGGCGATCGACGTGGAGCGGGTCTGCTCCTCCAACGGCACCGAGATCGCCCACTGGTTGTTCTGGACGAAGAAGATGCACGGTGTTGCGAGCACGGCGGCGATGTTGAACGCCTCGTGCGCGTCTCCCTCGCTGGTCGCTCCGTCCCCGATGTACGCGACCGAGACGTCGCGGCCACCGGCGAGCACCGCGCCGAGCGCCATGCCGACGGCATGGGGGGCGTGGGTGGCGATCGGAACGGCAAGGGGAGCCGAGTGGTGCTCGACGAGACCGACACCGCCATGGACGACACCGCGCCACATCAGCGCCACACCGAGGGGATCGATCCCGCGACCCACGAACACACCGAGCTCCCGGTACTGGGGGAACACCCAGTCGTCGGGCGACAGCGCGAGCACGCTGCCCACCTGGGCGGCCTCCTGGCCCCGGCACGAGGGATACAGCGCCAGCTCGCCCTGGCGTTGCAGGTTGATGAGCTCCTGGTCGAGCAGCCGGGTGACGACCATCGTCTCGTACAGGGTCACCAGCTGGTCGTCGGGGAGGTCGAGCTCGACCGGGCACTCCGTGGCTCGCACGTCCTCCGGTCCGATCACGTGGAGCACGGGGGGCGCCATGACGCTCGTGGAGGTCATCCGTTCTCTCCCTGGTCGATGGGCAGGGGTCGACTCCCGGCCACGGTGGCCACGTCAGCCGCGAGGAAGGCCCGCGCTCGCGTCGCCACCGCCGCCGCCACCCGGGCCACGATCTCGTCGGACGACGCGCCCGGTCCGAGCACGGTGTGCGCTCCGAGCTCGGTCAGGACACGGGCATCGGCTCGGCCGATGGCGCCGCCCACGACGACCTGGACGTCCCCGGCCCCGAGACGGGCCAACGTCGCCAGTACGCGGCGCGTGGCCTCGATGTGGTTGCCGGACAACGTCGACAGGCCGACGACGTCGGCGTCCTCGTCGAGCGCCGCGCCCGCGATCTCGTCGGCGCCCGCGTGCCCGAGGTAGACGACCTCGAAGCCGGCGTCGCGGAGGATGCGGGCCACGACGCCGAGGCCTCGCCAGTGCGCGTCCATGCCGGGCTTGGCGAGGAGGACGCGCCCCCGGCTCAGAGGACAGGGATCGTCCACGTGCCCAAGGCCTCCCGGAGCGCCGTACCGATCTCGCCGAGCGTCGCGCCGGCGGCGACGGCGTCGATCGTGGTGGGCATGACCGCCCGGCCCGCCGCGGCATCGATGACGAGCCCGTCGAGCCGGCGGCGGACCTCGTCCGCGTCCCGCGCGGCCCGGGTCTCCTCGAGCCGCGCTCGTTGCCGGTCGCGGGTCCCCGAGGGCAGGGTGAAGACCTCGATGTCGCCGCGGTCGTCGTGGTGGTCGTCCTCGGCCAGGGCGCGGCGTCGCCCGAGGGCGAGGTGGTCCTCGTAGGCCCGTCGCCCGAGCTCCTCGTGCAGCCACCCCGTCTCGGCCGCCTCGACGATCCCGCCCTTCGCGTCGATGACCGCCAGCGTCTCCTGGACCTGCTCCTCGATCTGGTCGGTGAGGTGCTCGACGAGGTAGCTGCCGCCGAAGGGATCCGCGGAGTCGCCGATCCCTGCCTCGTGCAGCAGCATCTGCTGGGTTTCCAGCGCCAGGGTCGCGGCCTGCTCGGTCGGGATCGCGAAGGCCTCGTCGAAGCCGTTGACGTGCAACGACTGGGCCCCGCCCGCGATCGCCGCGAGGCCCTCGATCGCCCCGCGCCCGATGTTCGCGAGCGGCAGGGCTGTGGTGAAGGTCGTTCCGGACGTCTGGGCGTGGAACCGCAGGCGGGTCGACCGTGGATCGCGGCATCCGACGTGCCGCTTCGCGACGTCGTGCCAGATCCGGCGGGCCGCCCGGAACTTCGCGACCTCCTGGAACAGGTCGATGTGCGCCGAGAAGAAGAAGGTGATGGCGCGCGCGGCGCGATCCGGTTCGATGCCGCGGGCGACGAGCGCCTCGGCGACCGCACGACCGTGGGCGATGGCCAGCGCCACCTCCAGCACGATGTCCGCGCCGGCTTCCCGATAGTTGTACGCAGCCACCGAGACCGGGTTCCAGTGGGGCACGGCCTCGATGCAGAACAGCGCCAGGTCGCACTCCAGGCGGAACGCGGCCGCCGGTGGGAGCGCCGCCGGGCCGATGGTGATGCAGGTCTCCATCAGGAAGTCGTTCTGGCTGGTGCCGCGCAGCGCGCTCCACGGCACGCCGCGCCGGTTCGCCGTCGTCAGGAACATCGCGAGGTGCGGGACGGCGCCGATCGGCTGCGACGAGACCAGTGAGACGCTGACGTCCTCGATGCGGATGCCGCGGAGCAGGTCCTCGAAGTCCGCGGTGACGTCGACCGCGACGCCGCCCCGGCCGACGTCGGGCTCGGCCCGCGGGTCGTCGGAGTCGAACGCCCGCAGGCTGGGGTAGTCGAACACGGTGTTGATGCCCGTCGCGCCCCGGTCGAGGAGCAACCGGAGCCGCTGGTTGGTGTCGGCCGCCGTCCCGTATCCCGCGAGCTGCCGGATGGTCCAGCGGCGGGCCCGGTACATGGTTTCGTGGATGCCACGGGTGTAGGGCGGCTCTCCCGGGCGGCCCAGCCGCTCGCCCAGCCCGGGGGCGAGGTGCTCGGGGCCGGCGACGACCGGAACCCCCAGCGGCCCGCACCGGCGTTCGCTCACGGGGGGCTCCACCGGAGTACGGCGCTGGCGGTGGTCATGCCTCCGCCGAACGCGGACAGCAGGAGGATCGCGCCGGGACGGAGACGCCCGTCGTTCGCACAGTCGGCGATGGCCAGCGGGATGGACGCCGACGACGTGTTGCCCGTGTGCTCGATGGTCGACACCGTCCGCTCGGGCGGGATGCCCAGCCTCCGGGCCAGGGCGTCGGTGATGCGGCCGTTGGCCTGGTGGGGGATGAACAGGTCGACGTCGTCGACGGTGACCCCCGCGTCCTTCAGGGCGGTCTGCGCCGACTCCTCGCCCAGGTGCACGGCGGCCAGGAAGACCTCGCCGCCGTCCATGCGCATGTAGCCGCCGAGCTCGCAGTCGAGGATGCCGGCGAAGCCCGCGTCGCAACCCAGCGACCATCCGAGCAGGTCCGACGGGCCCTCGGTCGGCTCGATCAGCACGGCGCCGGCGCCGTCGCCGAACAGCACCGCCATGCTCCGGTCGGCAGGATCCGCGAGCCGCGTGATGGTGTCGGCGCCGATCACGAGCACCGCTCGGTCGAGCTGGCGGCAGCAGGCGAAGCCGACGACCAGTCCGTAGACGAAGCCCGAGCACGTCGCACCCAGGTCGAAGGCTCCGCAACGGGCGTCGAGGTGGCCCGCGACCTCGGTGGATGTCGGCGGGATCACGCGATCGGGCGATGTCGTCGCGACGATGACCAGGGCCAGCTCGGCGGCCGACCGTCGGGCGCGGTCGAGTGCGGCGCGTCCGGCGTCCACGGCGAGCTGGACGGTCGTGCCACCGATGCGACGGGTGCGGATGCCGGTGCGCTCGACGATCCAGGCGTCGCTGGTGTCGAGGCGGGCGGCCCAGTCAGCGTTCGTCACCACGGGAGCCGGCCGCTGCTGACCCCAACCGGTGATCGTGCCTCCTGCGCGCATGCGTCGGCCCAGCGTCCTCAGCCCGCCGACGGGTTCGAGGTGTCGTAGAGGCCGAGCTCGGCTCGCGCGGCCAGCCACTGCATCGGGAGATCGGACAGCGGCGGGCCGTCCGTCGGCCTCGCAGGAACCTCGGGTCCCGGAGAGGCAACGGGCTCGGACGGGGCGATGACGAACAGCATCCGGGCCTCGCACGCGAGGCTGCCGTCGACCCAGGCCCGGCCCGTGGCCTTGCCCATGGAGGACCCGATGTGGTCCAGGACGACCTCCATGTCGAGCGTGTCGCCGGGCCGGACCACACGGCGGAACCGGGCCCGATCGATGCCGCCGAACAGCGGTAGCAGCGCCCGGTGGTCCGGGCTCGACAGCAGCGCGACGCCTCCGAGCTGCGCCATCGCCTCGACCATGAGCACGCCGGGCAGGGTCGGTCGACCGGGGAAGTGCCCCGCGAAGAACGGCTCGTCGCCGGTCAGGTGCCACCGGCCCCGGGCACGTTCGAGCGGCACGACGTCGATGACCTCGTCGACGAACAGGAAGGGCGGGCGATGGGGGAGGACCTCCCGGGCGAGCACCACGTCAGATCCCGATCGCCTGGAAGCCGCCGTCGACATGGATGACCTCCCCCGTCGTCATCGGGAACCAGTTGGACAGCAGCGCGACGCAGGCCTTGGCCACACACGAGCTGTCCTCGGTGTCCCAGCCGAGCGGTGCGCGGGCACGCCAGGTGTCCCGGAAGGCCTCGACGCCGGGGATGGACCGGGCGGCGGTCGTGGTGATGGGGCCCGACGCGACCAGGTTCACGCGGAGCCGATGCTGGCCGACGTCCCGGGCCAGGTAGCGCGCGCAGGACTCCAGGCCCGCCTTCGCGACGCCCATCCAGTCGTAGGCCGGCCAGGCCCGGGTCGCATCGAAGTCGAGGCCGACGACCGACCCTCCTCCCGCCGACCTGAACAGCGGGAGGAGCCCAGCGACCAGTGCCTTGAGCGAATAGGTCGAGACGTTCAGGGCCAGTCCGACGTCCTCCCACGACGCCTCCAGGAAGCCACCGCCCATGCAGGCCCGCGGCGCGAAGCCGATGGCGTGGAGCGCGCCGTCGACGGCGCCCCACCTGCGTCCCAGGGCGTCGGCGAGCGCGGGGAAGTGCTCGGGCACCGTCACGTCGAGCTCGTACACGTCGGGCGGCTCGGGCAGACGCCGTGCCACCCGACGCGTGATCGAGAGCCCACGACCGGCCCCCGTCAGCACGATCTCGGCGCCCTGCTCCTGGGCCAGCGCGGCGACGCCGAACGCCAGGGAGCGCTCATCGAGCACTCCCGTGACGACCAGCCGCTTACCGTCCAGCAACCCGCTCACCACGAGGTCCTCACAGCTTGGAGTAGACGAGGTCGTAGGCCTGCCCGATGGTCTCGATGCCGCGGAGCTCCTCCTCCACCACGCGGACGCCGAAGACCTCTTCGACCGCCAACGCGAGCTCGAGCAGGTCGAGGCTGTCGGCGTCCAGGTCCTCGATGAACCGGGTCTCGAGCCGGATCTGGTCCGCTTCCACCTGGAGCACGTCGACCGCGCACCCCCGGAACAGGCCGAAGGCCTTCTCACTGTCCATGGACACCGTTCGCTCTCCTTCGCGCTCCATCTCGGGTGGCTCCACCGAAGGTCATCTCGAAGACCGCCGGGAGCGCTCCGTCGCGCTCGGCCTGTCGCAGTCGGTGGCGCTGGACCTTGCCGCTCGTCGTCCGGGGCAGGGCGCCGGCGGGGACGAACACCACCGCGGACGGTCCGACGCCGTAGCTCTTGGCCAGCTCCCGGCGGATGGTCACCGCCGCCTCCCGGAGGGCCTCGTCGGTGGCGAGACGGGAGCGCCGCTCGGCGATCAGCACGTAGCGGCCGTCTCCATCGGGGATCACCGCGCAGTTGCCGGCGCGGATCATGCGGTGCGCGCCGGCCGCCTCCTCGAGCTCGATCACGTAGAGGTTCCGACCCCGGAGCACGATGACGTCGTCGGTCCGCCCGAGGACGTACAGCTCGCCGTCGGCGCCGACCGCGCCCTCGTCGCCCGTGCGCAGCCACCCGTCCGCTGTGAACGGCGATGGTGCGCCCAGGTAGCCGGTGAGGAGCGACGGTCCGCTGATCTCGATGTGCCCGACGTCCTCGCCGGCGCGACGGTCCACCCGCACCGCCATGTCCTTGATGGGCGGGCCGACGGCGACCACCTCGTCGCCGTCCGCGCCGTCCATGCCGACCTCGACCCACCGCCGGCGGGCGAGCTCCTCGCGGTCGACCGAACGGGTCGTCCACGGCTCCGATGGGCGCACCATGGTCACCGCCAGGGACGCCTCCGCCAGGCCGTAGCAGGGGGAGAGCGCCGAGGGACGGAACCCGAACGGGCCCGCGGCCGCGGTGAAGGCACGGAGGGTCTCGGCTCGCACTGGCTCGGCCCCGCAGCCGCACCACACCATGCTCGTGAGGTCGATGCTGCCGGTGCGGGCCAGGAACCGCGCTGCGAGCTCCAGTCCGAGGTTGGGGACCGCCGAGTGGGTCGCTCCGATCTCCGAGCACGTCCGCAGCCAGATCGAGGGGTTGGCCTGGAACGCCTCGGTGGCGATGAGGCAGAGGTGGCTCTGGCCGACGAACCGGTCGGCCGCGCTCGACAGCGACGTCAGGCACTGGCCGATGAGCCCCATGTCGTGGGACAGGGGGAGCCAGGAGCAGAACGTCGTGCCCGGTCCCGGGTCGACGGCGTCGATGATCGAGCAGACGTTCCGGGCGATGGCCCGCAGCGAGAGGCGGACACCCTTCGGATTGCCCGAGCTGCCCGAGGTGAACTGGACGAAGCTTCCCGGGACGTCGGGGATGACACCGACCGACCGGGCGTCGGCGACGTCGGCGAAACGGCAGGCCGGCACCGTTGCGCCCTCCAGGTCGTCGGTGAGCCGGTCGGCCACCACGAGCGCCGCGCCCGTCATCTCGCAGATCCGCTGGACTCCGGCCCGTGTCTCGGTCGCCGTCGCATGGCGCACCGGATGAGGCAGCGAGACCACGGTCAGGCCCGCTCGCCAGGCGCCGATCAGCACCGCGACGGCGTCGGGGGTGGAGGCCAGCCGCAGCGCCACCGTTCCACCGCTCCCGACCCGGTCGAGCAGGCTCACGCCGGCCCGGGCCGCCCTGTCCCACAGCCCGCCCAGCGGCATCGGTTCGGGGTGCTCCGGGACGAAGCGGATGGTGCCCTTGCCCCGAGCCCCGTCCTCGAGCAGGTCCAGCACGCCGGCCCCGGTGGTGTCCGGTGTTGTGGGCATCGTGCTCACGTCCTGATCCACGCGATCGGCTGGCCGGCCATGACACGCTCGCCGGGCAGGGCGAGCACGCCCATCAGGCGGCCGGCGAACCTCGAGCGGACCGGGCAGTCGCCGACGCGACCGAGCAGCTCGCCGACCCGGACCTCGGCCTCGGGGCCGGCGTCGGAGAGCGTCCGGCCGTCGAGCTGGAACCGACCGGTCACCGGGCTGACGACCAGACGCTCGGGGACCGACAGGGACTCACCGTCCAGGTCCGCCGGGAGCGGCTGCGGTGCCTGGTCGGGCCGTGCCGGCCCGAAGACGAGCGAGGCGTTGTGCCCGCCGAACCCGAACGAGTTGGAGAGCACGACGCCGTCGGCGAGGGGTCGCGGCGTACCCGCGACGACGTCCAGCGTCATGTCGGGACCAGCCTCGACGAAGTTGGCGCTCGGCGGCGCCTCGCGATGCTCGACCGACAGGAGCGTCGCGATCGCTTCGACCGCGCCACCCCCTCCGAGCAGGTGTCCGATGGTGCCCTTCGGCGCCGTGACCGGAGGCGACGACGAGCCGAACACCTTCACCAGCGCCTCGGCCTCCCGCTCGTCGTTGAGCTGGGTTCCGGTGCCGTGCGCGTTGACGTGGATCACATCGGACGGCTCCAGCTCGCCGTCGGCCAGGGCGAGCTCCATGCAGGCGGCCGCGCCCACGCCGCCCGGCGAGGGGCTGCTGACGTGCGACGCGTCGCAGTTGCGGCCGTAGCCGACCAGCTCGGCGTGGATCACCGCGCCCCGGTCCCGAGCCCGCTGCCACTCCTCCAGCACGACGAAGCCCGCTCCCTCGCCGAGGACGAACCCGTCGCGGGCCCGGTCGAAGGGTCGGCAGGCCTCCGCCGGAGCGTCGTTGCGCTCACTCAGCACGCCCATGCGCCAGAACGAGCCGATCGCGAAGGCCGTGATGCAGGCCTCGGTGCCGCCGGCCAGCATGACGTCGGCCGCTCCCTCCCGGACCAGGCGACCGGCCTCGCCGATGGCGTGCGCGCCCGCGGCACACGCCGTGGTCACCGCCATGTTCGGGCCGGTCCAGCCCAGGAGCATCGCGAGGTTGGCGGCCGGGGCGTTGGGCATCAGCATGGGGATGCCGAGCGGCGACATCCGCTCGCAGGAGTCGAAGAAGCACGTCCGGAGCTGGCGTATGAGGGTGTGGACACCGCCCAGGCCGGTGCCGACGACGACACCGCAGCGATCCGGGCTGGTCTCCAGCCCGCCGGCGTCGGCCACGGCGTCCAATCCGGCGCCGATCGCGAGCTGGACCGCTCGATCCAGCCGTCGGGCCTCCTTGACGCTGACGTAGTCCGACGCGGTGAACCCGCCCACCTCGCAGGCGAAGGTCACCGGCAGCGACGAGGCGTCGAAGGTCGTGATCGGGGCGGCGACCGACCGGCCCCGCCGCAGCGTCGACCAGAGGTCAGCGGCGGTGGAGCCGCCCGGTGCCTTCACCCCGAGGCCCGTGATCGCCACACGGCGACGGGAGCGCATGCCGGGGATCGTGGACCGGCCCGCGCAAGGGCCGCGCAAGGGCGGCCGCACACCGGGCCGTCGGCGCGCGCTTGCGCAGCCCTTGCGCGCCCGGCCCCATCGTGCGCTCGGTGGTCCTCGACCTGGAGACGACAGCGACCTCGCGTTGGTACGCGCTACGAGACGTGCGTCCCACCGACGGCTGGCGGCTGGTGTGCTTCCCCTTCGCCGGCGGCGGCGGGTCCGTCTACCGGGGGTGGTCCGGGGCGCTCGCCGGCCTGGGCGGTGCGGTCGTCCCCGCGCTCCTGCCCGGACGCGAAGGCCGCTTCCGCGAGCCGGCGCTCGACCGCATGGACGAGCTCGCCGGCAAGCTGGCCGACGCGCTCGACCCGCTGCTCGACTGCCCTCTGGTCCTGTTCGGCCACAGCTTCGGCGGAGCGGTCGCGATCGCGGTGGCTCACGAGCTGCAGAGGACGCGGATCGCGCCGGCCCACGTGGTGCTGTCCTGCACCGCACCGCCTGCGGCCACCGCACGGGCTGGTCGCCGCAGCGCCGAGGCCCTGCTGGCCGAACGGCGGCGCGCGGGCCTCGACCCCGACCTCCTGGAGGCGATGCGGCCCACCCTGGAAGCCGATCTCCGCTGTGCCGCGTCGTCACAGCGGACCAACCGGCTGTCGTGTCCGATCACCGCCGTGGGTGCCCGGGACGACGTGATCGTGCCGTCGTCCTGGACGGGCCGTTGGTCGGCCATGACCGAGGCGACGTTCGAGACGGCCGTCGTCGCTGGCGGCCACCTCTACCTCGTCGACGATCCTCGACCGGTCCTGGACATCATCGCCGCGCTGCTCCGTCCGCTCGCAGCCCGGCGACGCGGGGGACCGCGATGACCGCCACCGGCGAGCACGTGCCGATCCCGGACATCACCGTCCCCGATCTCCTGGCCCGGCAGGTGGACGAGCATCCCGGACGACCGGCGGTGACCGACCACGAGCGGACGCTGACCTACGCCGAGCTCGACGCGGCCTCCAACCGGGTAGCCCATGCGCTCCGGTCCGAGGGGGTGGGCCGCCACGATCTCGTCGGGCTGTGCACCGACCGGACCGTGTGGTTCCCGGTCGTCGTGCTGGGCATCCTCAAGACCGGCGCCGGCTACGTCCCCCTCGATCCGCTGATGTACCCGCCCGAGCGGATCAGGGAGATCATCGCCCAGACCGGCCTGCGGCTCGTCGTGACCGAGGCATCCGTCGCCGCGTCCACCGAGGGCACTGGCGCCGCGCAGCTGCTGGTGGACGAGCTCGGGACGGACCCGGCGACGTCGCCAGACGTCGAATGGTCGCCGACCGACCTGGCGTACGTCATCTTCACGTCGGGGTCGACGGGGGTCCCGAAGGGCGTCGAGGTCGAGCACCGCAGCCTGATCGCGCTGGCCTGCGCGATCGAGGCCTCGATCCTGGCCCACGGTCGGCCGGTCGAACGGATCCTCCAGTTCGCCCCCAGCAGCTTCGACATCTCGGTCGGCGACCTGATCCTCGCGTTGAGCCAGGGCGCCGAGCTGGTGATGACGCCGACCGAGGCCCTCGTGTCCCCGGAGGCGCTGGCCGACGTGATCAAGCGGCACCGGATCACGAACGTCCAGCTCTCGCCGTCGATCCTCCAGACGCTCAACGACCACGAGCCCGAGTTCCCCGACCTCCACACCGTGATCGTCGGTGCCGAGCCCTGCCCGCAGGCGCTGGTCGACCACTGGGTAAGCGACACGCGCCGCTTCCTCAACGTCTACGGGCCCACCGAGACCACGGTCTGCGTGACGTTCTTTGAGTGTGGTGGGGGTGGGGTGGGGTGGCCGCCGATTGGTCGGCCGATCGCGAATGTCGAGGTGTTGGTGGTTGATGAGGGGTTGGTGCCGGTGCCGGTGGGGGTGG
>Ga0075420_100002570_pt1 | contig 15725 bp, 16 predicted proteins | sample SoiMetdeltSBSDD4_FD_75296 | JGI IMG/M metagenome (GOLD analysis project Ga0075420, IMG submission 75296) | Bulk soil microbial communities from a Populus tree surrounding site in Tennessee, USA - Soil MetaG P. deltoides SBSDD4 | ecosystem: Environmental > Terrestrial > Soil > Tree plantation... | reverse complement strand
CAGTGGTGAAGTTGTTTTTACCGGCGTTCTCGATCATAACGACTTTCCTCCAACAATTGAGGGAGAGCTTACACAACCAGCCGCTCCCTGATTATCCACCAGGACGATAAGTGATTGTTGGCAGCCGTGATTTTTGTTGTTGCTCCTCGTCCTCCTCCGCGATTGTGGGAGATGGGTTCGAACGCTGGAGCTGACTAGCACAACCAAGAAGCGCCAGCAGAACGAAAAGCAAGCCAATGGCTTTAGCTCTAGTCATCGTTCTCCATCCAGAACTTGCCCTAATCTAGTTACTTTTCGAAAGAATCGAAAGGCTGTCCTATTTTTTCTTTCGGCCAGCCGTTTTTCCGCCTATTCCTGCCATTTTCTTTTTGATATAGCTTGAACTTGCTCAAGAAGCCAACGGAGAAAACCGTTATGGGCAAAGTAATCTACTGGTTCTTAGCGGCAAGCGCCGGGCTTTTCTTTTTCACTGCAGCCGGTGATGCCGCCACCCAGGATTTTTATCAGGGCAAGGTGATCCGCATCGTCGTGGGTTTTTCTCCCGGCGGCGCATTTGATGCCTACTCCCGTTCCCTGTCAAGGCACATGCGAAAATACATTGCGGGAAACCCGACCATAACCGTTGAGAACATGCCGGGGGCCGGAAGCTTGATTGCTGCCAATTACCTCTATAAGGCGGCCAGTCCCGATGGCCTCACCATTGGCAATTTTATCGGCAGCGTTCTCATGGGGCAGATTCTGGGCCAGAAGGGAATCGAATTCGATGCCCGCAGGTTTGAATATGTGGGGGCGCCTGCTCGGTACTATCCCGTTTGCCTTTTCAGTAAAGCGAGCGGAATCACTAGCCTGGAGAAATGGACCGCGGCCAAGACACCCGTGAAGATGGGCGGCATCGGTCAGGGGACCTCAGGCGACAACACCATCAAGATCCTGGGCGCCACGCTCGGCCTTCCGATTCAACTGCTCTCCGGCTACAAAGGCATGGCCGAGATCCGGCTGGCGACAGAGGCGGGAGAGGTGGCCGGGACCTGTGTCGGGCCGAGGACGGTATGGCAGAAATCCCTGGAGGCAGGAGAGGTGATCCCTGTCCTGCAAGTGACACCAAACCCGGCTCCGGATTTCCCCAAAGTCCCGCTTGCCATTGACCTGGCAAAGAGCGAAGAGGCCCGCAAGTTAATCGAAGTTGGCGTCCATAACGACAGCACGATTGCACTCACCTACGCTTTGCCTCCGGGAGCACCCAAAGAACTGGTGACCGTGCTGCGCCGGGCATTTATCGACACGACAAAAGATGGGGAGTTTTTCGGCGAGATGACCAAGGCCAGGCTCGACGTGGACCCCGTGGCCGGCCAAGAAGTGGAAAGGATCATCAACGACGCTTTCAAACTGGATGCGGCTCTGCTGGGGAAACTGAAAGATATCTTTTACAAGTAAACGCTACAGCCTCAACCATTGCTCGCTTCCGAACTTTCTGGGCTTGCTCACGTTCGTCTTCTTTTGTACCTGGCTGAGAATTTCAATCGGGGCGGTTAGTCCAAAAAAGGGACGCGAACCTTTTGTCCTCTTCAAACAGCAAAAGTAAAAAGACTTGACCTAGAGTCTGTGTGCTCATTCACTTCAATGCATTTCCCATCGACCTCCGCGAGCACCCCACGTTGCGTTTCAGGGTTTCTCCGCCAGGATGAAGTGTTCAACCACGCGTTTTTCCATCGCACACCTGCTAACGTTCTTGATGCGCTCGCCGATATCATCACCCATGATCACGTGATGCGCGTTGAGCGGCGGGTCGCCGCGCTCGGCACGAGCGCGCATCTCCCCTAGGAACGCGATGATTGCGTCGCTGAGATCGATCTCTTCGCTGACCCGCAGGCCACCCTCCTCGAGTGCCTGGCGCATCATCGCTGGCGTAACGAGGAAGCTGGCCGATGCGTCGGTTGCCCAGGGCAAAGGAAAGATAAGGGCGCCGCCAGGTCCTTGCCCAACCTCGGAGCAGGAGAAGCGACCGCCACGTTTGAGCACTCGCGCTACTTCTGAGGCCAGCTTTCTCTTGTCCTGAATGTTCATGGTGACGTTGTGGCACCAAACGTGATCGAACGTACCTTCAGCGAACGGTAAGTCGAGGGCATCGGCCTGCCGGAATTCAATGCGGTCGGCCATCCCGCACCGACGGGTCAGCTCCCGTGCAACTTCGATGAACTGTTGCGTGAGGTCAATGCCGGTCACACGGCAGCCGCATGTCGCGGCAATGACACGCGAGCAACCGCCGACGCCGCACCCTAGGTCCATCACCTGCATGCTCGAATTGATACCAGCGCGCTCGATATGCTCGCGCGTAGCTTCGATTCCGCGGCCGTGGAGTTGATCGAAGGGAAAAAAATCCTGGTAGGTCGGGTGCTCCGGGTCAATACTTCGCTCCCGGAGAAATGCGATCACGCGATCCAGGATTCCCTTCATAGCGTAGCGCTGTCGTACCGCGTCGGTGCCGTTTGTCATGGTCTCCTCCTCTATCAGGCGCGCTAACTCGGTGACAAGGCAGTTGCCGCTTAACGTGCTGCTAACCGGCGAGCGCCGCTGTTCTGCCCGCGTCCGGTTGAGCTGCGGGTTAGACGCATTTTTCTTTGCCGCTGTTATCTACCTCTAAAGGATGGCCGAGTTTTTTCCAGAAAGGCATTCGTTCCCACCCGGAAGTCTTCCGTTGAAGCCACCAAACCAAAGTAATCTGCACCAAGAAGTGCCGATTCTTCCAGAGTCAGATTCATGCCGCGATGAATGGCTTCCCACGTCATTCTCACGGCGATGGGAGCCTGTGACAAAATTTCATGGATGAGATTTTCTGTCTCAGAAATGAGAGCCTCAGTTTCAACTACCTTGGTTATGAGTCCTAGCTGTACAGCCTCCTCGGCAGTGACGAGTTTTCCCGTAAGAAGTAATTCTGCAGCGCGTCCTTTTCCAATCAATCTGGGGAGTCTCGTCGTGCCTCCAAATCCGGCAACTGCCCCGATACGGACCTCGGGATGCCCCAGGGTGGCATGTCGAACCGCTACGCGGAGCATGCAAGACTCGGCCAACTCGAGACCGCCGCCAAGGGCATGCCCGTTTATGGCAGCAACGACGACTTTTCCCATCGTTTCTATCCTGTTGTTTACAGATACCGCCATCTGGGCTAGTTCCCGAACCTCAAGAGCCGAGGCATGGTTGAGAAACCTAATGTCCGCTCCAGCCGAGAAGGCCTTTTCTCCAGCGCCGGTAATGATCACGGCTTTCACCGCTTCATCCTTCTTCGCTACCTCGAGAATGGACGCTAGTTGTTGAAGTAAGTCCTTGTCAATGGCGTTAAGGACTTCCGGTCTATTGAAAGTAACCCGGGCAATTCCCTTTTCTTCACGATACAGCACTGATTTGTTCTCTGACACGTGTGTACCTCCCTTCAACATTGGTCGGACCGCAAGTGAGTGTGGTTCTTTCGCGTCTAACGTATAGCGTTTTATCCCTAAAGTTGGCTAGCGATCAAGTTCCGAAAAGAATCCCGGCACTAGCGACTAGGGAAAACCCGAGGTTGGACTAAACCGCGGAGCCAAGCGTAACTCGCGACTATGGGGATTGTAAAGCAACAGGACAGTGTGGGGTGCAGCAACTGATTCGCGATAGCTCGGAATGTCGGCGTAGGTTGAGGGCGGTTTCGAGATTTCTTTGTGACAGAGAAGTCCCGATGGAGATTGGGGGTGACTTTTTCGCGTAGGCAGACACACCTGTCCCGGAGTTACTGCTCGCGACAATCCAGGAAGCTTTATCTAAGCGGGATGTTGCAGTGCACTGACCCTAAAATGTTCTACATTGGACTGATGTCTTCTCAGGGGTAATAATTCTATTTCGTGCCGTGCTATTGGGCGCGCAAAAAATGCAGAAGAAACGAGAGAGAAGTACTCATGTCGTACACATTGTTGACAGCCACTTTGCACAGTGATATTGCGGTCTTATCAATGGGGCCATAGCCCATCCATCCTCGATGGACCTTCCAGCTGGACAGAGCTTCATCATCTCCGAGAGGGCTAGCCTAGGTTAATGATCTTTGGGAGGAACGCAGTATGTTCCTCGGACGAGATAAGTGAGTTGTTAGAAGCCAGTTGCTTTTGCGGTTCGGCCGCAAGAGTGTACTGGCTTTTTTATTTCAGAGGCGACCATCAGATGCAGAACTTTTATAGCACAAGAAGGAGGCTTTATGTTTATAGAGACTTATTATGATGAAAGGGCTGCGGTTCCCGGTAGCACGAGTGAGCCGATGATTCCCTACCCCGAACTGTCGGGGGAGAAGCTGGCGGTGTGGCAAGAATACTTGCCGATGAGAAGACCGATAAGAAATCTCGACTCACGGCTCAATACCATTCCTGACCCTGCGATTGCAGAGATAAAAAAGGCCACACGTTCATTTGACCGTATAGAGATCTGGAGCCGCGCAGGCGATCCCATGGCCGTCGGAATCATCGGAGAAGAAAAACCGCGCTACTTTTCTATCGTGCGCTGGGGAGATGCGGAACTCACACTAGCGCAGGTAAAAAGGAGACTGTGGGTCGAGAAATGGCTGCTCTTATTGACCGCGCTAGGGGGAATCGGTTTTTTCGCTGTGACGTTGGTTGCCCTGGCCTTTGGCGGATAGAGGCTCTCTACTGTCCCTATCCGTCTTAGACGAGACTTATTTGAGGGGATTCCCTTGCGACCTGCGTGACCGAGGTCTTGAAAACCGCGGTAATAGGAAAGTGTTGTCCGCGGTGTGGCAGGCCTGGACCGGCCAGTTTGTCAGACTCAAGAGAGGATCGTGTTCGAATGGCCCAACGAGTATCAGTTCGAAATGAAACGATTTCCCCCCTTTTTATTGCCGGCTGACTCTTCTCGCTCTCGGTTTATGTCGAGAAGACTCTGGTCACGGGTGTAACAATAGTCCGATGTAAAGGATACCGATAAGCGCAGCCCCCACTGTACTGAGCCAGAATTCTTTCGAGGCAAGCAGGATCAAGCCGAAATTCTGGAGGTGATAGAGCCAAGAACGGCTCTTGATGCTTTCGAACGGAATTAGCTTATCTTTTCCCCAACGGCAGATGAGATAGCGCTCGCCGTTTCCAGTAATTCCCACTGCAATAGGGTCTTTATAAACCTCGCGCTTGCCCCAAACCTCGATCTCCTCGAAATAACCGGACCCCCGGACCATCTCATGATAGACATCGAACGGAATACCATAGGCGGCTTGAAGGAAGATCTCGCTCGCGTCAAGCAATACTTTCTTGCAAAACGGTCCTGACCTCACTGGAAGAAACGCTTTCCACTTCTGCCAGTCCTCGTTGGAAATCTTTGGGTAAGGAATCGCCGTCTGCGCTTGGCCGCCAATCATTGTGTCGAGCCTATAATTTTCTACGAACATGACACTCCTCCTTCCTTGGCTTGAGGTTTCCGCCTCTCATCCCGCCCCGTTTCAACGACTGATGATAGCTCTAAGAAAATAATGACTCGTATGTATGAGGCGTCAAGAGGTTTTTACCGGAAGGTCGGGTTCACGGTCGGCCCGTTCCCTTCCGTTGAAATGTTTCTGAAAAGTTAAGTGTTGGTGAATGTTTTTAAATCTATCCGTTTTCCATCGACACGGATGGAGCAAAATATTATACAGCTGAATGAATGCAACCTAAAATTACTTGCGCTGAGCTAGAGAAAAAGATTGATGAATTGGGGCCGAAGTATGTCGATACTCATGACCCCGAAATCCCACAAGAGATTTACAGACTAGCTCGCGAGCTTGAGAAGATGGAGAAAAAGTAAAGGCTCAAGAAATAATGGCTTTAAGCGGGCATAGTGCTTGCGACATCCCACTCCTAACCGTGATTCCGTCGAACAGGGGATTCAGTTCGGATGGCAGCGAACATTCTAGTAGTTGAAGACGACCCTTTAAACAGATACTTGATTTGTAAAGTGCTGCGTTACGAGGGCTATCAGATCGTCGAGGCAAGCGATGGAGCCGAAGCACTGGAATTACTTTGCGCGCAGCGCTTTGATCTTGTGATTACAGATTTTGTAATGCCAAAGCTCAACGGACCTAAGTTCATCGAGCAGCTTCACTTTCTTCATCCACGAATTCCCGTAACCTTTATAACAGCTTATCGTTCCGTCATTTCAGGAAAGGCAATACTAGACGACGTGGCAGAGGTTCTTTCGAAGCCTTTTGAGCTTAATGTTCTAAGGTCAACTGTCCAACGCCTGCTCCGCGATTCAGCACTATGCTGACACGTAGACCCACGACCACGAAATCATAGAAGAGCTTTAGCAGCCTCGACGAGCTGGAGGAGATGGAGGGGGGATTGATTAACATGCTGATCTTCTACTGTACCGATTGTAAAAAGATGATTACCGCCGCCGATTACGAAAGCACCGATGACATCGTAGATAGACTTGATGAGCATCTAACGAAATGCCCCCTGCCGGCTTCGAGGATCAACGGACTACCCCAATGGTAGATCGTTGAGTTCCCTCTTTCCTGGCGGCTTCGACAGCTTTTTCCCATTTCCCGCGCGAGCCACTGGATTCGGCGGCGAAGCTCACAGGAGAACGATCAAAGCAAAGAATCAAGAAAAGAAGAATCGCAGTGACGCTTTTCATCTTTCAGCCTCATCTAGCAGAATTAAGTAGACCGAGGAGTGAGCGGTTCTCTTTCCTCCCCTGCGTCGCGGGGAGGATGAAGGAGGGGGTTTGAACGATTGGAACTTTTTGAACGAATTGAACACCCGCATTATGTAGAGCCCATTGCCCGCCAGCGGAGAGGCTTGTTGCTCGTCGTTCTACTGCGTGAAAAAATCCCGGTTACGTTCCAGTGGCCGCCTGGGCGAGATCATTCACGTCCGGGACGGTATCTTTCAGCTGGAAAAACTCAATAGCGTTCCCTGCTAACATGGCGTAGCGCTCGTCGTCAGGCACGGCCACGAAGGTTTCGTCGATTGTTCTGCGCGACTCAGGCCAATCGCCCGTAGCGTGAGCGAAGTCACTGCCCCATATGAGGGCTTTGACACCGACATCGTGTCGGAGCCGGACGCCAAGGGAGTCTTTCATAAATCCCCACAAGTTATACTCGCACAGATATTCGCTGGGCCTGTGCTTGAGCGGCTCCATACCCCATTGACGCGTTGCCCAGTGGCGATTGCGTTCGTAATTGTCATCGATTTGCGACAGACAGTAAGGAAGCCAGCCAACCTGGGTTTCGGCCCAGTAAACACGAAGCGTCGGAAACCGGTCGAAGACCCCCGCAAAGGCAAGCTGAAGCGGCGCCAGGGCGTTATCGCTGGTAAAACGTACGAGAAGGCTCACCGGATCGCGGCCGGGAACGGCTCTCTCCGGAGTTTGGCTGTAACGATAGACGGGACCTTCGCGCGAGAATCGGGTCGTGCCGCCGTTGGTATGCGCGGTGACCGGCATCGCGAGATCCACCGCCGCGGCCCAGAAGCGGTCGTCTTCGGGAAGCGCGTAGCCCTTGCCGCTGGGAAACTTGTAGAGACAAACGCCTTTGAAACCGGCGCGCGCACAGTATTCGAGTTCGGCGACGGCGTCGTTCACACCTGTGTCTGGAATCACTCCCATGGCGATCAGCCGGTCGGGAGCGAACGAACAGTACTCCTCGACCAGCCAGCTGTTGTAGGCGCGGATCAACGCTTTGTAGGGTTCGTCGTCACTGATGCCTCTCCACGAGTTGATATATGAAGGATGGGTGTAGAGGATTTCCGCGTCGACCCCGTCCTGATCCTGCTCGCGTAGCCGTTGTTCAGGACTACCTGTACCAGGGCCGTCGTAGCTGATTCCCTTGATGTCGTGCTGATCGTAGGCGCGCCCCGTCCCCGTGATCTGAAGGGAAGGAGAATGTGGCCTACGATTCTCGATGATGAAAGCGTCGTCGCCATTAGCTAGTTTGATTCGTCGCGGGGCTCGATCACGCCACTTTCCCGGCACACGGTGCACCCAACGCTCAGGAGGAAAATCGAGATGCGAATCGCCGGACATCATTTGAATCTTACGAGCCATAGTTGCCTCCTTATCCCGGTTTCACCTTGCTTCCTCGCCCTCGTTTCGAGGGAGAGGAAGCAAGGTGAGGGTCTGAATTGCTTACCCTCACCCTCTCCCATTCTAAATGGGAGAGTGAATAGGTCGTCATTATCCAGAAACTTAGAAACTCTCGCTCATCTTCCTTCTTCCCGGTAGAGGCCGAGCGCTTCAAGCGCTGGACGATCGCTCACGGTAAAAAGAATGGCGCGCTCGGTCGCGGACCGATTTTCGTGCCCGTGCCACTGGAGCGGTGGCACGAAAAAACAGTCTCGTTCTTGCCACTCAAGAGCTGTGCCGTTGACCCTGGTAGCGCCTTGTCCCTTGACAACGTGATACATCGTCATGCCGGTGTGGCGGTGCTCCGACGTTTTTACATATGGTTTCAGGAGTTGTATCTGAGCGCTCATAGTCGGCGTGGTGCTTCGGCCCGTGACAGGGTTCGCATAATCGAATAAGATACCGTCGTAGGGATTCGCTTCAGCCGTCTCCGCGAGATTGTCTAGCGCCTTAAGTGTGTCACTCCACTTGTAACGAAACGGCGGTTGAACCGCCGAGGAGCCTGAAACTTGAGTCGGTCGAAACGAGCCGAGAAACTTGGAGTGGTAATCCTCGGCACGGGTCGTTGGCTGGACTTCGTCACCCGGCCAAAGGTCGCGCATAAAAGCGCCAAGGTAATTCACCAAGTTCCGATCTTGTATATCCAGCCAGAGCACCGGCCCTTCGCCAATATTCGCTGTGCCGTGCCACGTCCAGTTCGGCTGGACCAGAAGATCGCCCGGTTCCATGAACATACGTTCGCCTTCGGCAGTTGTGTAGGCGCCGGTGCCTTGAACGATGAAGCGCATCTGAGCCGGTGTGTGACGATGCGAGGCGACTTGCTCGCCCCGATTGAGAAGCTGGTACGCCAACCAGATGGCGCGGTTGGTCGAGCCCGGAGCGTTAAGGCCGATCACGCGCTGATCGGTATCTTCAGGTAAACGAACCGTTTCAAGCGACTCTTCGATAATCGGCCCGATCTCTTTCCAGGACCAAAGCCGAGATTGTAATTGCGGCGCGGCGCCACCGTCACGCTGCCACATGCCGCGCAGATCATAGCGGGAATATTTTTCGTGAAGCGTTGTCAGGTGATCAAACGTTTTCTTGCTCTCGGACGGCATTGTCCTCTCTCCTGTCTCTGTGATAGTCCATTTAACTCTGGCCCGGTGACAATGCTCCGGCACTGAAATTCTCTATTGAGCCGCAGCCTATTCCGTCCACAGAACGCCGTCAAGATAGTGATGCGAATCTTTCCCGAGGTCTATTTGCGCAAGGGCATGAGAAACGTTAGAGGCGCGCCGAAAAAAACGACAATGGTAAGAAGGAATGTGCGTATTAGCAATGAAGTCATCGTGGAGATTGAATTCCTGGAGCTCCCGGAGCGCCGCTGCGGAGTTTTCCCGCACTTCGTCGACAATTTTTCTACCCGCGGTCAGATCGTCATACTCGGCGAGGTTGGTGAAAATATAGTCGCGTCTTCCCGCGGTACCCGCTCTCTCCACTCAGTGAGGGACTCTTTGGGAATATCTGTCCGGAGCGAGTTGCGATCGGTATTTTTCTGCCACGCCATCTGTCCCTGGCGCGAGAGAAACCAGTTGATAAAGACTCTCGCGGCATTGGGGTGGGGCGCGCGGTTGATGAGAACGATGGATCCGGCGCCCGAGCTCTTATACGATTATGACACTTCACTTGGCCTGAAGGTTCCGAAGTACAGTGAAGTCGAACAGCTCATCCGGTTTTATCTCGCGTTTAATCCCATAGCGGGCGCGCTGAAGCCGAAGAATCTCTTTGAGGTCAGCATCCGATGGAATTCCTCTCGGGTCGAAAAGCTTGCGAACCGATCTCAAACTTCCGAGTGCCGCGGTCCGTGAGACTTTCCAGCTCTCTTGAATGTACGGCACCAGATCCTCTTCATTTCTTTCATCGTTCACATACCGAACGCTGGTCATCGTTGCCTGCACCATTTTTTTGACAACGTCGGGTTTACTCTGGAGTATGGTTTCACTCGTAGTCAGACCGGATGCCGTAGGCAAAGAAGAAAAGATTTGACTTTCATTGCTCACGATCGGCCAGGCGCCGAATCGCTCCTTGACGATTTCCGTATCCGGCGGAGTCAGCGGCGCAGCGCTTATCGCCCGCGTCTCCATGGCGAGTATTCGCGCCGTGCCGCCGCCCACCTGAACAATCGTAACATCGCGTCCAATCTCCAAACCTAGCGATTCCAACGCCATCTGCGCGGAGAAAAATGAAGTGCCGCCATAAGATGTCACTCCGACCTTCTTTCTGCAGTTTCGCGGACTTCCCGAATCGGAGCGCAAGGCTTTCTTGTTCACGAAAGTGATGGACGTCTCGGGAAGACGATATGACATCCCGGTTGTTGTAGCGTGTCTCGCCGGCTCGCGGCAGATCTATGGGCTCGGCTTACAATGCGATCCCGACAAGATCAGCCAGCGATGGACGGAGGCGCGAAACAATCCAATTGAACCGTCTTTATTCAAGCTGCGCCGGTGCAAGAAGTCGTGCAGATGGGAGACGATCTCAACAAGCCGGGACAAGGGTTGGAAACGTTTCCTATACCTATTTCAACGCCCGGGTTCGACGCTGCGCCTTATACCAGCGCCGGCCATTTTATCACCTATGATCCCGAAACCGGGGTGCGCAATATCGGCAATTACCGGGGCATGGTAAAGGCGCGCACTCGGCTCGGTATGAACGCCGGTGGCCAACAGCACATCTCTCAACATTGGCGCAAATGGCAAAAGATCGGCAAACCCATGCCGGCCGCGGTGGTAATCGGCGCGCCGCCCAGTGTCTCTTACGCTTCGGTGGTTAAGATTCCTTATGGAGTTGACGAATATGCCGTGGCAGGAGGTTTGGCCGGCGAGCCGGTCCCCATGGTCAAGGCCAAGACTGTCGATCTCGTCGTCCCGGCCTACGCGGAGATCGTCATCGAAGGCTTCATCAACACCGAATTGATGGAACCCGAAGCGCCCTTTGGCGAGTTCACCGGTTACATGGATCCACAGCAACTGAATCCTTTCATGGAGATTACCTGCATCACGCATCGAAAGAACCCGATTTATGTGGCCATGCTCAGCCAGTTTCCGCCATCGGAATCCAGCAAAATTCGCGGCACAGGCGCCGAAGGCAACGTCCTTTCGTTCTTGCGTAGCCGCGGCTTCGATAACGTGACAAAGGTTGCGTTCCACGAATCTACCGGCAGCTGGGGTCTGTGTTGCATTCAAGTTAGTAACCCAAAGTCGGGGCAAGCTAAGGACATTCTGGATGCATGCCATGAGTCCCCAACGGTGGGCAGCAAAATGATCATCGTCGTTGACGACGACATCGACCCCAGAGACGCCGATGGAATTTTCTGGGCGATGACGTTTCGCATGCAGCCTCATCGTGATGTCAGGATCAAACCGACCCGCCTCCAATCCGCTGATTGGTCCGCCTTTCCTCCCGGCACTGGAAATCCTGGCGGGGTTCATGCGGGAAGTTCCGAAATCCAATCGACAAGACTGCTGATCGATGCAACACGACCGTGGCCGTATCCGCCGGTGTCGCTGCCGCGAAAGGAAATCATGGAAGAGGCTCTTACGTTGTGGGGGAAACTGGAACTACCTCCTCTAAATTTGCGCACACCCTGGTACGGCTATGAGTTAGGCTGGTGGTCGGAAGCGAACCTCGAGGCCGGCAGGCTTGCCGTCGAGGGTCGCCACTATGAGACCGGAGAGAAGATGAAGCAGGGGCGTGTTCCTGTGAAGGGAGTGGATGAAAAGTAACGTGCAGGACTAAAACATGGAGTACTGGAAGATGGAGTATTGGGGAAGACCTCTCCACGCATCATTCAAACACTCCAGTACTCCATGCATTTCGAACCTGTTTATCGGGAGGTTATCATGGCAACTACGTATCCTATTTTTTCCGCAGATTCTCATCTTGAAATTTCACCCCAACGGTGGACGGGTCGTGTGCCGGAAAAATTTCGCGATCGTGCGCCGCGGCTGATCAAGCTGCCGAATGGTGGTGACGGCATCGTCGTAGAGAATCGCTCTGTCTACGTTCTGGGGCTAGCCGTGGCCGGGAAACCGTACGAAGAACATCAACTCACGGGCTTGAATTACGCGAGCTCTGCTGGCTCCGGCAGTCCCGAACAGCGGCTGCAAGAGCAAGAGCGCGATGGGATCGACGGCGAAATTCTCTATACTTCGGCCGGGAACTTGAGTTTCTGGTGCGGGATTGAGAACGACGACGCCTATCGAGCCGTGTTGCACGCCTACAACGAATTCTTGGCCGAAGAGTATTGCGCCGTAAATCGGCACCGTCTCGTTGCGATGGGTGTGATTCCCAGCGTATCGGTGGACGCCGCAATCGAGGAGATAGAATACTGCGCCAAGGCGAGCATCAAAGGAGTGTTGTTGAACACGTTTCCGAGCGGGAAGTTGTTTCCGACGCCGGATGACGATCGTTTCTATGCAGCCGCTCTCGATCTCAACATGCCGATTACCGTTCATGTCGGATTACAACGAACTGAAGGACCGTTTTTCAAATATAAAAAAGATCCCGGAGAAGTTGCCTTCGGCGGCGATCCGATCCGCGTCCTGACCCGCTTCGGCGGCACCAGCGGTCTGAATGCCGTGCAGCTGTTGCTCTCTGGCGTCTTCGATCGCATTCCGAAGCTGCGGATTTACTGGGCTGAGACCCAAATCGGGTGGTTGCCCTATTTCTACGAGCAGCTTGATGACACCTACAAGCGCAGTCGTTACTGGATGGAGCGTTACTTTGCGATCGAGCCGCTAAAGAAACAACCAAGTGAATATATTCGGGAGCATTGCCTCTGGGGCTTTATTTATGACCCGATAGGCTTGCGGCTGCGCTACGACGTCGGTATCGACAGGATCATGTGGGGTAGCGACTTTCCGCACTCCGCGGGCGATTGGCCCAATTCCCGCCGCGTGATTGAAGAGATGTTTTCCGGTGTGCCGGAGGACGAGAAAACTAAGATACTCGTCAGTAATGTCGTTGATTATTTTCACCTGGACTAGATTCGAGTAGCTGTGGCGTCTTATAGCCTTGCAGATCTTAGGAAAGGCTTCTGGCGATGCGCATTCTCAGTCCCGGCGATCGCCTTCTACCTTTTACTCACCCCCGCCAAAGTTCTCGCACAGGAGCCCACCAAAGAACTTATTGAAGCTGCAAAAAACAGGGACAACTGGCCTTTCGGAGTACGACGGGAGAAGTCGCGTTGCAAATCTTCGCACCGTTCTTAAAACGGTACGGACTCAAGCTTCAAGTCTTCTATGGGACAGCGAACGCGCTCGTCGAACGGGTAATAGCGGAAGCGGCAAAGAGTCAAATCTTACCTTTCGCACGCAATCCTTGGAGGCGTACCAAAATCAAATCTCTGAGATTCTCCGCCGGAAAATGATCCGGGACTGCCACCGGTTCGGCTCCAAGATTGGCGAGGCGCTCGTTGAGCGCCACAAGGTCAGAGCGCGTCTGGCGGTACTCGTCCATTTGGCTTCGGCAATTCAGAATGCTCTGGTCAATATGGGCTAAGCAATCCTTAAGAATAGACCTTTGTTGCTCCGACTGACTTCGCAGTCGTTCGACTTCTTGTTGAACAACCTGCTCCTCTTTCATCGAGTCCTTCCCAAAATCAACGGCCGCGCCACCTTCATCCGGGCTAGCCTATTGATGAGGAAATAGTGCTTGTAAATCAATCGAAGATGGCTTGAGGGCCAAGTCACCTTTTTCCGCTTATGAAGCAAGCCGTACAGTGCTCGATATGGCCTAGGGGAAAGCATCGAGTACGGCTCCGAGGAATGATCGATTACTTTCCGGCCACAGCACTCGCTTTCGAGTCACCATCGCCGTTGTCCGATAAACTCATCGACTTGCTGGACACTAGTTCCAGGACATCGTTCCTGCTGAATCTCCAACTCCGGCCAATCCGATTGCCTGGAATCACTCCCCGCTCAGCCAACTTATAGACGGTCTTAAGATGGATCTTGAGCAGGGCGGCTACTTCGGACGGGGTCATTATCTCTTCCATCCGTTTTGTTCTCCTTCCAACACTTAAAGTACTGCTTATTTCCCTATCAAGACCACAGATGAGCACAACCCGTGCCAATTCGCCCAAGGCCGCTTCCATAGTACCTAAGACACCATAATTCCAAAGAATCCCATGGCGGGTAGAGAACTCTAGGTAAGCACAATAAAGCGAAGCGAACCGCCTGACATGGACAAAATTGGCCAATCATTACGGTTTTCGGCCAGTTGATAGGGTTGCTATTTCGCTAGGCAATGCTGTCACTCCCAGTTTGCAACCCGGATTGAAGGGAGACTAACGGTCTATGGGCGTGCTAACCTTGTCTTACATTCGCTCGGGCATGCCGTGCTTGCACGGCGGCAAGTTGTTTCTCCCACTTAGTGGAAAACTGCTTTCGCGTATCACTGCTGATCTGACTGACATCGGGGAATCGATCACGCCATTCATAGGGACGAGTTGCCTCGATGATCATTCGTGAGTTATGGCCCTTCTGGCCGGGAGGAATTATGGGATCGAGGGGACCACTCCAGGTACGGCGCAGAATATCAACCGAGGTGGCAGGATCCGATCGAGTGGATATCGCCCAGACGACTTCGTTTAGATCCGTGATGTCGATGTCCTCGTCTACAACTACCACGTACCGTCCCAGATAGGCGCCGGCATGGCACTGGCAAGCCACTAGAGCAGCCTGTTTTGCATGGCCCGGGTAACGCTGTTTGATCGCCACTACGATCATGAATCGTTGCGCAGGCGGCGGGAGATAAACGCCACGGATGTCCGGAACGCCGGCCTGCTCCATGCCGTTCCATACTGTGGCCGCGCGCAAACAGGACCGATACATACCGTGAATAGTTGGCTTGAAAGGCGCAGCACCACAAATGATCGGATCGTTGCGATAGTATAGAGCCTTCACTCGCACGAACGGCTCGGCGCGCTGGGCGCTGGCGTAATAGCCGGGCCACTCGCCAAACGGGCCTTCAGGTAACGATTCCCCAGGAATGATTTCTCCCTCGATAGCGATTTCAGCTGTAGCTGGAAACCGCAGTCCGGTTAACGGCCCCTCCATCACTTCTACCGGCTGACCAAGGAGCCCCCCGGTCCATTCATATTCGTTAACTCCGAAAGGAACGGCCTGAGACGCTGCGATGAACAGTAGCGGATGTTGGCCGAACACCATTGCAACCGGAAAGGGTTTTCCCGCTCGCATCGCCTTCTCGTAGTGCATCTTGCCGTGCTTGCCCGGAGAGATATAAAGACCCACTTTGTCCTTATCGTGCAGCATCACTCGGTAACAGCCAACGTTTTCCACGCCGGTCTCAGGATCGCGCGTGATCACGAGATGGGCAGTTCCCAAGTAACGACCGCCGTCACCTTCATGCCAACGCGGCACCGGAAACTTGAGCAGATCAATCTCTCCGCCCCGCTCGACATTTTCCATTACGGGACCACTGGAAACGATTGCCGGTTTGATCGGCTGAAGCGCCCGTAGCTTCGCCCGCAAAGCATCTATCAGCGGAATCGTCTTCAGATCCGTCGGCAGGTTGAGTGTCAGCGCGGTGCGTTC
>Ga0075420_100002568_pt1 | contig 15731 bp, 23 predicted proteins | sample SoiMetdeltSBSDD4_FD_75296 | JGI IMG/M metagenome (GOLD analysis project Ga0075420, IMG submission 75296) | Bulk soil microbial communities from a Populus tree surrounding site in Tennessee, USA - Soil MetaG P. deltoides SBSDD4 | ecosystem: Environmental > Terrestrial > Soil > Tree plantation... | reverse complement strand
AGTGTCCAACCCCCCGCCGGAGATCGACCGGAGATGAATTCTAGAACTGTTCCTCCTGCTGTTTGCGTCCACTGAATGTTGGTGCCGCTGGATACGGCATTGACCACTCCGGTCATTGATTCGCCGGGAGTGGCAGTCCCTTGCGGATTGCTTAGAAGATCGAAAAAGTTGCCAATCCCATTGAGGGTTCTATTGGAGGGGTATAGATCGGTCATTTAGTAGTCCCACCCATCACGATTCCACTCGGCGTGATACCAGACACCGAGTTGGTGGAAGCGATAGCCTTTCACAACAAACCATAGTCGCTTCCAGAGTGGAGATGAAACCGTATCAACCCATTTTTCCAGACGCCGGATACGAGCAGCGTCAGCAATGCGGTTGGCGCGAAGAGATTCGATGTGTGGATCACACATCTTTAGAACCCCTTCACATAACTCACCGGCTTTCCATAAGTCGGCGTTAACTTATGGCATGTCACGCAAAGCGTTCGGCCGTTATCTAGATCAAATCGAGATTCATAAAAGACAGCAAATGGCTGGATATGATCTGCATGTAAATGACCTCCGCGTTCGCCACATATTTGGCACATATAATCGTCACGCTGAAATACTTCCTTGCGCCATTCTTTATACCGATTGCTTTTACGGACCTTTTCATTCTCGGTCGAAACATTGTTATCTTGCGCGGCAACCTTACAAGCATATGAACAAAATCGCGCTGTATTAGAGCGAGCGCGAGATACGATAAACATTTTGCTACATATGGCGCATTCTTTCTCAACTGGACCGCCCTTCCATCGGGGATGTTTGATCTTGTTGCCGAATCTCCATTTGCTTACGCAGGCAGGCGAACAAAACCTTGTGGTCGCCCATTGCTTATAAGTCACTTTTGGCTTGCGCTCGAAAACGTTGCCGCACGTCTCGCACGTTTTATTTAGATATAGTTTTGGATATCTCATGTGGGACTAAAATCCTTTAACGTAACTGACCACATCCCAACTATTATCAGCTTGATTCCAGATCGAGCCGATGTAGTCGGCAGTCCCTGATAACGTGACCGTCAATCCTGTAATATCGGTTCCGAAGCGAAAAGCCCCCGCACCTGTTGTAAGGGCGAGCGTGCGATTGGCTCCCGATGCCTCAAAGATAATAACAAGTTTCTGAGCAATGCCTGCCGCAGGAGGATTGGTTGGCGTTAGGATCGTTGGATTGGTGGTGCTCACCAGCTTGAAAGTTCGCCCCAAAGACGCATCCAAAGGAACAGTAGCACCATCAGTCAACGTAACAAGATTCTCGTCCCGGCCATCCGTATTGGAGGTGTTGATGAACTGAAGGCGTTTGTTCGATGTAAATCTTGCAGCTTCACCCAGAACGCCAGCGACCATGGTGCTCATGACATAATCGAAGGCTTCAGTACCGGCCCCAACATTGGTGGTAACGGCATCGAGCCTGACCCCAACCTCCCGATTTCCCGGCCCACCGGCTGCGGTCTGGACCTCAAACTCGATAGCAACACCCAAACCAGCGGCTGGCGTTCCAGTCGTCCACTGCCCAAGACGGATGACTGGTTCTACGGTATTTGTGTTGGCCAGCCAATAGATCGGATTGAAGGTCCGCGAGGGTGGATTAGAGTTATTTGCGCCAACTCCCAATGCCCCTGAGCCTATCTCAGGATAAAAATATCCTGTGACCCTGCTGTTGTTCCCTGTATCAGTAAGACCAATCCTAAACTCTGAAGCAACAACATTTCCAGCAACACTGTATGCTTTTACTTCAAGGTTTCCACCAAAACGATAGAGTGTGTTCTTAAATCCATAAAAATAGATGGCAGCAAGATTATCGTTCGTCACTACATCAGCAGGGGTGGCAGCGTTCACGCCTCTTGATTTAGCAAAAACATTTGAGACTCCTGACGTGTTAGCTCCGAAGCCATAAAACAGAGCCCCCCAATCGGTATTTGGATTGAACGCTGCCTGAACCGTCGCCGGAAATCCATCCACCGTTGGATCGGTGCTGTTATTGACAAAAAGTCTATCGCCACCCCTGAGCAGGTTAGTGGTGCTATTGAAAAAGAACGTTGCGTCACCAGCCACCGTGGCCGGAGTACCGCCAGCATTGAACAAGACTTCTGTTGATAGGCTGTCGCCCGCGACGTTCTGAGCAAACCAGTCCACCCACACCTTGGGTGCGGCGCTGAAGTTGACCAGAGCGTTGGCGTTGCTGCTTTCGTAGACGGTGGTGCGATCTAGCGTGACCGTGCCGGTGGCATAAGTACCAAGCCCGGTTTCCCACTCAGTCTTGTCGTCACTTTCAGCGGTGTAGCTGACAATCGTAGTATCTGGAATACTGGCATCGAGGGGGGTGCGATAGCCAGTGATCGCTGCGGAAACAACAAAGTCACCAACCCCACCAGAGGCGGCCCGAAACATGACCCTGTTGAAAAAGAGAGTTGCCACGATCCTGAGCCTCTACTACAGCCCGTAAGATCGTAGCGTCCTTTCCCGATCTTCCCAACGGGCCAGCTTCTTTTCCAACGGATCACAACGACCAGCATCGGTACATTGCGGACATATTGGACGCATACACTGCTTACAAAGGCCGCCAATATCTTCCGGCCGCTGGCGGGCTCTTACATGGATGATGCGATTGCAGTGGCCACAGGACATGGTGTCAAACTCGTTGGCACCTTCTCTCGTTTCTACGCGCTGGAATCCATCCAGACTCGCCGGAGCCTGAGTTGGCGACGTAATAACCGCATAGCCCTGTGGACGCAGCCACATAAGTTTTACCGCTCCAGAAAGAGCCAAGTACCGGTCACGGTGCCGGTATAGCCGCCGGAACGCTGGCGAAGCTGGAGGCCGTTGGAGGAAGTCGCTGGCCACACCAACTCAGAGCCCGGTGCCGCGACCCAACGATACGATGCACGCTGGTTCACGCCAACGTAGAACAGGTTCGGGACCGAAATAGTGGCGTGAGTGGACGAGTTGGCCGTTACGACAGTCGCGGCCACAGCATCTGCCGAGTCCAGCGGCAACGGCACAACAATCGTTGATGTCGATGACGCAGTAACCCGCGAGATGTCCCATTCGATAAAGTTGTCGGCAGGGGTTCCGTTGGTGCCGATCAACACATCATAGAGTTGCCCACGTCTCGGCGTGGATTGAGAGCTATTCACCCCCAAGACCGCGCCAGTGTAGGTGGTGGCAGTCGCCTGCTGAGTACCCGACCCAGCCGAAGACCCGTTGGTGATGGCATAACTTGGAAGCGACATTTTCAGTCTCCTTGGCCAATCCAGATGGATTCCATGTAATCAAGGTCTTCCAGCGCACCCTTTAGATACGAGATGTTGTGCTTTGTCTGCACAACCTGCTGCTCAAGTTGAGGAAGCTGCTGCTGCTCCATCTGAGCAATCCGATCCTTAAGTTCCTGCTTGCGAGCAAGAATCTTGCGGCCGAATGGCTTCATCTCCGAGTAACCATAGAGACCCGGAGACTGCATGATATCGGATTCGTTGGGAGCCCAGACCTTGATGCCGCGCATATGCGCAATGTGACGGAAGAAGAAGAATCCCGGACGTTGCAGGATGTATTCCTCACGGGACGCCATATCGATGCCAAACAGCGCAATCTCCTTTGCGCCACTGTGCATGGCAAAGGCCAGCATCCATGCAAAGCTTGACGTGAAGAAATCTCGCCCGAACTCTTTGACGATTTCATCAACCGGGAAGCTCAGCGCATTCGGGACCAGTGACTGGTCTTGCATGTAGATCGGAAACGGCTGCTTCTTGAGCCATTCGATGTAGGGCTCACCATAAGCCTTGCATTCCGGCCAGAGCAGATTGCCGTGAATCTCGAACCACACATCCACGCGCGGGACAACATTCATGTTGCCCGGAGAGCAAACCCAGATTTTCCATGACAGATCGTTGAACGGGGCCAGCATCCGCGAGGATGGAGCGGTCCCGATCAGCGCCACCTTCAAGGGTTCCGGCTCCTTGGGTGGCTCGGTGATAGTCTCGTTAACACTCACCGATACAACCGGCCCGGAAATCGGAATATTCAGCATGGGTGAAGGCACAGGAGCGGCGCTGCCGTTGCCCTTGAACTGATCTGCAAATGTAGGCGTCAAGGCTCCCATTCACCTAGCTTCCCGTAATTGTTGCGGATGTAACCTGCACGACCTGTCCCACAGTGATAAGCGTGCTGTTGAGGATATTGGCGATAATCACATCAGCACCCGAAAACGGAATTCCAACCGTCAAACCGCTCACAACGGTCGCTCCCGTAAAATCAGTGATGATGCACGTATCCACATTCCCGGTTCCTGTCGCCAACTCCTGTAACGTACCTGAAAACGTCAATACACCAACAGAAACAACACCGCAAGGAACGGCTAATGTAATCGACACAACTGTAGTGCCACCGGCACTCAATACCAGATTCCCCGGACCACCACCGCCATCAATTGTGTCCGCTACTCCCTGTAAACGCGCGTTAATAGCAGCAAGGCTATAAGTAACCGCCATGGCATCTAGCCACCCGCATTCTGCAAGGCCGTCAATCTCAATGAGGAAGATGAGATAGCAGTCGAGTTGATTCGCAGCCCGGCAATGGGGGTTTCAAAGGTATAAGTAACCCCCGTGTCCGCCACTGCCGATGTGACCGCAATGCTGGATACGGCATACCAAGCGGCCGAAGAGCCGGTGATGGCAGAACTATCCAGCGTGGCCTGAACAACGGCATTCACCGTCATCGTGGTGGACGCCAGCGTGATCCGCGCAGTCGTGGCCTTCGCCCCCAGATAATCAAGAATAAGGGGGTTGGAGGTGCCAACCGAAGAAAGGGTCACAGACTGTGCCATTCAGTCGCTCGCTCCAAAAAAGAAGGAGACCTACAGCCTTCATGCTGATGGCCCCCTCAAGTCATCTAGGCCATCCTCGACGCCTAGCACTTTGCGCTTGAGAACGGTTTCTTGTCGGCTGACCCACCCCCGGCACTGGATTTGACGCTTCCACCACGAGCCCTCTTATCCATGCGCGGGGCACACATTTCGCCGCCAACCTTGCCACCAGACTTGAAGCCGGAGGTCTTGCCCTTCGCTTCCTTGGCGACGTTGCTGGCTCCGCCAGCATAGTAGACCTTACCGCCAGCGGCACGTTTCTGTGCGTTGCGAGCCATGTTCGCTCCTAACCAGTGACTGATTGGTGCGCCTTGAGCGTAAACGTGGCGTTGCCAATCGCAGTCGAGTTGATACGCGCCCCACCAATAGGCGAAAGCACCGTATAAAGGAGACCCGTTACGTTCGAGGACAGCATGGCTGCGCCAGAACTAATCGGACTCCATGTTATGGTTGGGGCGGGAGTGGTTGATGGGTCGTCCAGCGTAACCTCAAGCGTAACGACGCCACCAGAAGAGCCAGCAGCAGCCGACAGCAGCAGCGAGGTCGTGCGCGGAACTGGATTCAGGTAGATGGCAGCGGTGCCAGTTGAGGAAAGGGATGTTACCTGAGCCATTAGTCGTTCCTCTCATTATAGCTTTGCCACGCTATGGCATTGGCCAGTGACGATCCGGTATAGGACGGCAACACCACGGATACCGCAAGACCCGCCTGAACCACCGGAGGATATGTCGCCTGAACCATCGTTCATCCCTAGCTGGTCGAGAAGCTTCCCCATGCCGCCCGCCAATCATAGTAGGTCGGCACGTAACGTTGGTAGCCCTTCACGAGTAGGTTGTCAGTGGTGAACTCCACCGACATGTCGGTCTCATAAGGCTTTCGGTCGAAGAAGATCAGACCATCCTGATTGGTGGTGACGAACCACGCAAATGAACTCGTCAGGTAGTCGTAGGTCATGAAGCCTTCCTTGAGTGATTCGTTCATCCCAAGGATCGCATTCACATCGTTGGTGGCCGTGCCGGGCCGTAGTTCCGACCGGAACAGGCGCAGCGCCACTGGCTCCAGAGCCGGTGGTACGACGAGTTTCTTGCCGCGAGCATAGATTTTGAGACCAGCCTCGTTGCGCCATCCGGTCCTGATCGCGACCAGAGCATTGAGCAGAGAAGTCTCATTGAGGCCCACGGCAGGCGATGCCACATTGGAGATGGTGGCGTTGTCAATGGGGTGGGCTGTACTGAACAGCGAAACACCATCACCACCAATGGCGGCGTTATACACATCGCCGGTATTGAACACGTTGGCCGAATAGATTTCCTCGGTCTCCTTGAAGGATTCCATGAGGCCATCATTGCTCGGCCCGAACTCGGACTTATAGAGGTTATCGTCAATCGCCTTACGGGTGATTGCGTACCCCAGCCCGATCTCGAAGTGCTCGGCGTTGTAGACGGCCCGCTGGCCCGCCGCATTGTCGAACGAGGTGGGGCCGCCTTCCTGCTTCAACTGAGCAAGGCCAAGGAAGCGAACCGCAGCACGACGCTCCAAAGCCATGTTCGAGGAAGTCTTGCGGAACAGCTTCGGCCATTGCCGCTCGATCATTGGATACTTGCCAGAAATTCCCCACAGGCCGGGGAGCAGCAAGTCGCGAATTTGGGCGAGTGCGACGGGCATTTATATGCTCCCTTAGCTCGTGATGCCGGTCACTGTGACCGTATTGCGGACCCATCCATTGGGCTGCACAATCATAATCTGACCAGCGACAGTCGTGTCGGTGCCGTTAGCACCGGGCGGTGCAGAGCCAGCATAGGCACCCCAGATGCGCAGGAACCCCGACGACAGACTGGTGACGGTGGCATCAACGTATGTTCCTGATCGGCCAGTCGTCGTGTTGCCAGAGCCAGTCGTATGGGCACCGAACAAATAACCCGTATTGCTCGACCCGACGACAGCGGTGGTGGATGCCTGAACAAGGAACGTCATTTCGGGATCGTCGATGACGTAGGCCGTCACCGGGCTGGATGAACCAACCGAAGCCGGGAAGTAGGCTGACCAGACCACGCGATTGACGGTCGGGTGATAGAATGAACAGCCCTGAAAGACCCCAAGCGGAGGTTCAACAGCAACAGAGCTATACTGAACGATCCTGTTGGGAACAGCGGATGAGAACGCAACCAGATCGCCGGTAAAGACGTTCGTTGCGTAACTCGAATCCATCGTGAACTTGGACATGCCCATCGTTGGGGCAGAGCCATCACGGTGCCCGTAAGGCGTCAGTCCAAAGGGAGCGAAGGTGTTAGCCATAATGACAGGCCCCTATTGCAACAGTGAGTTGCCGGTGGACCCATCAGAGCGCCTGATGGAAGATGTGGTCGGCGCGACCTGTCCCTTTATCAGGGACACAACCTGCTTCTACGGTCAGACCTAATGCTATGTCAATGACTTTCGCTGTCTTTCGGTATCTCAACCGCCTCAATCGTCCTGTTAATCCTGTTAGATGATAATGCCGATGAGTGCCGCGTGTCCAAGGTCACGCCCGGCAGATCACCACCCGTCAACTGCTGCTGCTTGATGGAAACAACCTCGCGCGCCCTGCGCTGATCTTCCTTCCTTGCCCGAATCGATAGCTCCAGTGGCCGCGCCATCAGCACGAGCCCATCAACGGTAATCTCCCCGGACGCCCCACGGGACATGAACTTGCCATCAAAGATTCCGTTGAAGTCCTCCTGATGAACAGGAGTCCAGCCCGTCCGCTCAAATCGGGACCGCAACTGCCCGAACTCCATCCCAAGAACAGTGGATGTAATCCATTGTAGATCATATCCAGCCGGGATCATGGACGGCGGAATATATAGGCGATCTTCGCTTTCCTCAGATGGATCGTAGGTTTCCCAGTTCGGCTTCGCCTTCATCAGGGGCTTTTTTGGCGGGCTCACCGGATGGTCTGTAGTTTTGTTCGCGGGCGGCGGCACAGGAGCGGCATCAACCTTGTCTGTCAGCGGCTCTTCGACCCAGACTTGCCCAAGTCTTTGCGCTTCCCTGTCTTTCGCAATCTCCGCCATCCGCTCCTTGCGCGAGACTCCACGAGGCCATGCCATGATCTTATCCTCTATTCTTTGTATTGACCGTTCTTCTTGGCTTCCATCAGTCTCAGCTTGTTCTGAGCATAGATTCGTTCAGCTTCTCCGGGGTCCATGCCCGGTTGCAGATCGCGCGCAAATGACCGTTCTTCTGCCGATAGCGTGATTTTTTGCGTGGTCGGACGCCCGGTCGATGGCGACACTGATTCGCGGCTCACGGGTGCGCTCACAGGCGTTCTCCTTACGGGCTCAAGATCGGGGGCCTCGTCCTCGTCATTGGGACGAAGGCCAATCTGTTTTTCAATAAAGTCAAGGTAATCCTGCGTATAAAGCGCAATCCCGGAAATATCGGCATCGAGATGAGCGCGCTGGAGTTTCTTATTCTTGGCGCTGCCATACTCCATGTAGTCACGATGTTTTCTTGTCCAATCCTTTACAAGGTCCGGGAATTGCTGGATGTGCGCCTCAAACAACTGATCCGGCGTCATCTGAGGCTGTTGCTGCTGCGGCGGCTGTTGAGCCTGCTGCCGCTTCCACTGGTCGATCTTCTCTTCAAGATCGGTCTTGCCGTCCTCTAGAGTGGCGATTCTGGTTTCAGCCCTGATAAACTTTCGATTGGCTTCCGCCATGGCATTGTGGTCGCCAACGGCAGCAGCATTCTGATACTCCAGTTCGGCCGCCCGTGATTCAGCCTGCATACGCTCCAGCGCACTTACGATGCGATCATAATCATTGCCGACCTCGGATGCCTGAGACCGACGAGCCCAGTCCTCAAGTTCCTGATTGCGCTTCTGAAGCGCCTCTAGCTCCTGACGCTGGCGCTCACCCGCTGCCCGCGCCTCTTCGGCGGCCCGCAGATCATCGGCCTGCTTCTTGAGCGCCAGCCTGTCATTTTCCGGCTCTTTGATCGGTTCAGGAGCCCGTTCGGGAACCCGGGCCTCGGCGGCTACGCCATTGGTCGGCGGTTCCATATCATGGATAATCTCGACCACCGGATCGTCGGGGGTCATATCAAGCTCTACGGATTGATCGAGCGGAACCGCTGCGATCTGCTCTTTAGTCTTGAGTGGTCGTCTGGCCATCAGAACACCATGTCGGGGCTGGATACCTTCATGCGGAGAAGGGAATAGGCCACGAGGCGGCAGGCCACGCCGTTGACGGTCATGGCTGCGCCCTGATTCGTGGTGAAGACCACCCAATCGCCCACCCCGCAGGATGGGGGCGTGTCATCGCCATATTCGGTGGCTTCCAAGCCAGCCTTCACGATCAGGCCAACTTTCCCCTGAAGCTCGTCTTCCTTGATGTTGTCCACTGGACGGTACACCCCGCCGGGGGTCTTCTCGGGACGGATATAGACGGCGATCAGAACCTGATCCCGCAACACCGTAATGCCGGATATGTCGCCTAATGCGTTGATAAGTCCCAGCTTTGGATTGGCTGCCTGTGAAATCTCGACAAGTTTCTTTGAAGTAACCACCGGCATTTATGTCAGCCCTTTTTCGATTTCATCCACGATATCCAGAGCCGCCTTCAGACCGTTGAGATAGCCGACCTGCTCACGATAGGTGGGCCAATCCTTGTATTGGCCGCTGGCCATCCGGTCTCTCTCAGCGGCTACTTCCTCCTGCACCTTCTGACGCAGGACGCTAAAATAATGAATAGTAGCCATTAACGTTAATACTTGCGGGCCGCCCGCTTGGCAAGCTGCATACGCCCGACACCTGATTCGGCCCCGCCGGTAAGTTTCTTGGAACCGCCACCCGGCATGGGTGATTCGCTCTTCACGCCACCGCCATGCTGATAAGTCTGTGCGCGCTTCTGCGCGACCGCACGGCCATGGCGATTCTCTTCATATTTTTTGTATGGGTGCATGGCCTATCTCCGAGTTCGCGTCGGAACGAAACAGGGATTGCCTTCCGCAGACTCGTTCGGCATCCCACGAACCCAACCAGACGAATCGTTGTCATAGTCGGGGCCGTGCTTGCACTCCGGGTCCTGTGGAGCGGATCGACTCTCGGGAGTTTTCTTCGTCGTGGTGTGGTCGCCATAACGTGACTTGGCCTGAGCGCGGCCCCACTTTTCGGTGTTCTGTGTCATTGTCTAATCATCCTGTCGCGCTTGTTGTGCTATTTGCTCGTTACGCACCCGCATTCCACTCTCAATACCCCGACTGCGCACCGCGCTGCTATCAGCAAGCGGCTGTGGAGTGCCAGCCCTCACAGCCGGAGCGGAGCTAACGCCGGGAGCAGAAAACCTAGGTGCTGGCTGATCAATGACTCGACCACCATATTGGTATGCCTTGGCGCGAAAGTCTTTCGACTGTTTAGCATATGGGTGTGTCATTTCACTTTTCCTCCGCGCTTGGATTCCGAACCTCTCACATAGAAGTCCGTATTAGGACTCACCGGAGCAGTAAGATTGCCACGCGGCGATCTTAGAGAAGGCACCTCGCCGCCAGACTGGCGCGCGATGGATTTTACCCGGCGATGACCAACGATATTCTGCTTATGACCTTTGTAGGGATGAGCCATGTCACTTTGCCTTCTTTGCCTTCGGCTTGGCCGCAGCCACCTTGCGCGCCGCCTCTGCCTTGGCATCGCCTAGCTTACGCTCGTTCTCAAGCTTCAGGTTGTGCATCTCCTGAATCCGCCTCAGACTGTCTTGGTGCTCTCGCTCTGCACGATCACTATCTTGAGCGTGCTGATCGCGGGCCTTCTCCTGCTCCAGCACATGCTCACTGACCAACCGCTCCTGCTCCATATTCTTGTCGAGATGCTTCATCTTGAGTTCGGAAATCTGGTCTAGCTGCTTGGCCAGCATCTCATTGGCCAAAGCCGATTGCTCGGCATCAAAATTCTTCTGGTGCGTGATCTGAGCATCGATCAGCCTGATCTTCTCAATCTCAACCTTGATGTTCTCAATCCGCTCCTTGGACTCACGATCCAGCGACTTGTCTTGAAGCTGCGCCAGAGAAATCTGTGCATCAATCATCTGCTGCTGACGCTGCGCCGCAATCGTGGCCTCGTTGGCCTTGGCCTTTTCCTTGACTGCCTCAAGCCTCGGGTCAGGCGGCGGCGGTGCAGGCTCTGGCAGGAACAGACCCTCTGGATCGATCCCGACGATACGGAAGATACGCTCGTCTACCGCCTTGCTGTCGTAGAGCGTTGGGCTGCCTTTTTGGAGTTCCTTGATGACAACGGCTTTGGCGATCCGGTGGAGCGAGGTCGGGTTGTTGGGGTCGGCAACCGGGACAAGATCGTTATCTTCCAGAGCGGCAACAAATTGCTCCTTGCGCCAAGGCAAGGTAGGCCGCCGGTTGTGCCGCCAGAAGGCTTCGGGGTCCTCACGAAATCTCTCCTTCAGAAGCTTGAATTCTTCCGCCTGCGCTGCATGAAGGCGCTTGTGAACACTGTTGATGACCTTAGTAGCCTGCTCAATCAATGCCAGAGTCGTTCCGACTGGAGCATCCTGCTTGCCTTCTCCGATGGTGATCTGCGCTGCACCGCCAAGCCGCCTTCCGCCCTCTTCAACTTCCTTTACGAAACTCATGAAGCCAGCGCCCGGCTCTTTGTAGGGCAGCGGCATGACTTGCGTGCGGATATCGCCCTGTGGGCCTATCTCGATAGGCACGCCACCTCCGGGCGGGACACGAAACTGATTGGTGAGTTGGCGGCCTAGTCCTTTATTGTAGAGGAAGCCGGGGAAGTTGGCGAACATCCCGGCATCCAGCATCTCACGCCACGCCGCCGTCAGCGCATTGGTGGTGTTGCCAACCAGATGGATGAAGCCAAGACCGTAATATCCGAGACCACGGATAAACGGAAACTGCACAAAATACTGCTTGGGAAGACACTCTTCATCATCCTCCCGCCAGTTACGCTTGATGCTCAGAACCTGCTGCGAGTCCTTTTCAATTGTAACACAATAAGGAAGTGGAAGGCCCTTGCCCTTGAATTTTGACGGAGCGAACTGATCAAGTTCAAGCTCGCAATAAACTTCATAGATCGTGTAATCCTGATCTTCTGGTCTCTGAACCGAAGGATTCTGGCCTTGGATGGCGGCCTTCTGTTGATCGACGGGATTAGGAGTCGGCGGTACGGGGGGCGATAGTGGAACGTCACGATACTCCTTGATAATCTGCATACGCTTGACAATGGATTTTCGCATCTTGATCTGGTGCGTCACCCGTCCGCAGTTTTGCAGATCGGTGATCGCATTGGAAACAATCAAATCCTCTGCATCGACACTCTCCGAGACCGGACGCTGACGTAGCGGACAATTGTAGACTTTCTTGAATCCATCACCACCAAATCCGATGTAGAACAACATCCGATCCGTATCTGGATAGTACTCAGTCGCAATCGCCGTGAGATAGTGATTCATGTCTATCTCAAGCGCATTGGCCAATTCCTCCTTGGTCTGCCCCATCACGGGCGGAAGATTCTCCAAGGGAGGACCGCCGTTGTGCCCCATCATGGGGGGCATCATCGGCGGCCCTCCCATCGGAGGCATCATCGGGGGCGGTATCGGTGGCGGCCCACCCATAGGACCGCCCATCGGGGGGAGCGTTGGTGGTGTGGGCGGCGGACCTCCCATGGGCGGGCCAGAAGGCGGCGGCATCATCGGTGGCGGGATGCCCGCACCCATTGGGGCCATGCCGGGCTGACCACCCATGTTTGGCATAGGTGGCGGCGGCCCACCAGTCAGGGGGCCAACTGGCGGTGCGGGCACTGGGGATGGCGGTGCTGATGGCGGCTTCGGTGCCGGATAGGTCGCATCGTTGCGTACCTTCACCGGACCAGAGGATGGAAGAAGCTCCCCGCCAGCCGTCGCCTGAAATGCTACGGTTGATTCGAGCAACAGTGGATGCCGTACCGTGCTCATACCCTCAAGGGGGGCACCGGCTGTTACGTCCGATTTTGGATTCTCGATCTTGAGACCCAGAAGCTTGATTCCCAATGCGCGTGTATCCAGCCACTCGCTACGGGACTGTTCGTCGTTTTTGATTCCCTCCAGCACAGACGACGCAATCTGCGATAGCTCCGTGTCGTCTAGCTTGTTGGCCAGATTGCCATAGAAAGATGCCGATCCCTTCTTCTCCTTGTCGGATAAATCGGGATTGAAGTCGAAGGTGGCGGACCCGTCATCGTTCTCGATTCCGAGAACACCATCTTGCAACGACATACCCGGCCCGAACTCGCCGGTCGGAATGTCAAATGCCGCAGGCCCCAAAGGGGCCATGGGATTCTCTGGATCGACCAGTTTAAGTGTTGCTGTCTTGCGTGTGACCACGCCTACCATCCATAGCTGCCTTGAGAATGGATACCACCAAATCCTCGGTAGACCTAGATATCGGTGCTGGGTGATCGAGCCAGTATTGCTGAGCCGCCTTAACGCCGCGACGGACCACATCGGGGTCGATCACGATGTTAACGTTAACCGGAGCAAGATCGGGCGAATCGACCCGCTCGCTCTCCGCCCTCAAGATGGCGGCCAGAATTATCTTTTCCTCGTTGCTCAGGGCTCGCATCAGCGAATCCCATAGTAGGCAAAAATGGCTACCAACAGGGCAATTGCCGCAAGGGTTGTTGCCACGATATCCAGTGGATACCTCATACCGGATACAAAGCCCCCTGACGTGATTTCAGCATCAGATCATCTACGAATTCGCGTGAATATTCCTCTCGCATCAACGCAAATCCGGCATCCCGGAAATAGCGCAGACCCATGCTGACGGTATCCACAAGATCGTCATGGCTGCCCTTGGGAAAGACCTCACACTCGCGAATCACGTTCTCGGCAAACTGCCGATCCGGGGCGTAGATCATCCCGTCCGCGAACAGATGCTGCACCGAGTAAAGCCGTGCCGTCTTGTCCATGGCGAACCGGCCCTTGCCGCCCGGGTTAATGGCGTCAACCGGGATTTTGTGCCGCAGCATGGAGGATAGCTCCTGTACGATGGAGTAGCCGGATGCCTTGGCCTCAACAATAATCCTATCCACCGGGAAGCGGGGATGGCTGAGCCCGACCCGGCGATCCACAGTGCAGATATCAATGATCTTCTGACATAGGCTGGGAAACTCCAGCCAATCACGCCAAGACCAGACCAGCATGATCTTGGGATTGTTGGCTTTATCGCGGAACAACCCCCAGATCGTCAGCGCCGAAGGGTCGTTTTCCTGCTTTTCGGTGTAGGCGGTGTCCAAGGACGCCATCAGATATTCGAACTGGGGAAATCGTGGCTCTTCCCACAAGCGCCAGTACTCCCGCTTAATGATGCTACCACCCTTGGGGGCTGGGCGCTGTTGGAACTGACCCGCCCAGACGAATGGCTTTTTCTTCTGTTCGGCTAACTCTTCGACGCCATAACGCCCTTCGCAGAGCATTTCGCCTTCTTTAGTGCGGGGGTCCTCCCACTTAACCGTCTTACCTTCTTCGTCTATCCCCAATACCGTGACGCAGTGCCGATCTTCCTCGTATTCCATGGGAATCACCAACTGGGTGAAGCCCTTTTCCATCAAATGCCCACTGATATCGTCCTCATGGACCCGCTGGCCGATCACGACAATCGCGCCCTGCTTTGGGTCGTTCATGCGGGTGGAGAACACTTCGTCGTACCAGTCGATCACGGATCGCCTGACAAGTTCCGATTCGACCTCATCGGCTTTGTGCGCATCGTCAATAGCCAATACCGCGCCGCCCTCACCAGTAACGGTGCCGCCAACCGATGTGCAGAAACGATAGCCCTTGTAGGTGTTCTCGAACTTGATCTTGGTGTTCTGGTCCTCGACCAACTGAAAGCGATCACCCCAGAACCTCTGATACCAAGGTGATTCGATCAGACGCCGGGTCTTGATCGAATCACGTACAGCCAGTGATTCGGCGTATGAGGCATACAGGAACTGGACTTCCGGCCCCGCCAAATAGGAGTCCGGCTTCTGAAGCCACGTCCAAGCTGGCCATGCCACCGAGACCATTGAGCTTTTGGACATACGGGGTGGGACATTGATCAGCAGCCGCTTGATGTGCCCCCGGGTTACGGCCTCCAAGTGCTCCGCAATAGCCGCAAGATGCCAGCCACCGACAAAGACCGCTGGATCGATATGCCGCCAGCCAGCCTTCAGAAACTCGTAGAGCGAATCTTCGTAGAAGCGGGCCGCCTCAATAAGCTTGAGGCGTTCTTTGATTTTCCCTCGCTTGACTAGTTCGGGGTATGGAAGGTCCTCATACATGGCGCTTGGAACTTTGCCACAATCCTGTCACTTATAACAACAGCAGAAACCGCACCGGGAGATTTGCCATGGTCGCTCTGGTTGTCCAAGCCATCATCGTTTTGATTATTTTGGGATTTGCCTACTGGGTGTGGACCATGATTCGGCCCCTTCTGGCTCAGTTCATTGCCGGACCTTTTATGCAACTGATCGACATAGCCATACTGGTATTGGTGGGCGCAATCGTTGTGTTTTGGTTCCTGATACCGTTTGTCAAGATGATACCGGGAGCCATTAGATTCTAATCACTCTCCCTCCTTGAGTGCGGCACGGGCGAGCGCGGTGCAGACGCTACAGGTCATATCCCCGCAGTTGACTATCTCCCGCAGCGCTGCCTCTAGCTGCGCCACCCGCGCTTGTAGCCGCGCGTTATCGTCTCGAAGCCCCTCCCATTCATCAGGTGCTATCAGCAATTAGCTTATGTCACAGCCCTCTTAAGCTCATGCTCGATCAACGGGGATCGGGCCTGATCGTAGTAATGTGTTAGGGCG
>Ga0075420_100002566_pt1 | contig 15735 bp, 11 predicted proteins | sample SoiMetdeltSBSDD4_FD_75296 | JGI IMG/M metagenome (GOLD analysis project Ga0075420, IMG submission 75296) | Bulk soil microbial communities from a Populus tree surrounding site in Tennessee, USA - Soil MetaG P. deltoides SBSDD4 | ecosystem: Environmental > Terrestrial > Soil > Tree plantation... | reverse complement strand
CTGCTGTTCGACAGCGTCAAGCTGCGGTTCCGCTCCGATGTGCCGGTAGGAATTAACATCAGCGGCGGTCTTGACTCTTCCGTGCTGCTGGGCGTAGTCGACGCGCTCGAAGGCGCCGAGAGCCGGGTAACGGCGTTCACCTATGTTACGGGCGATGCGCGCTACGACGAGCTGCCCTGGGTGGAACAGATGCTCGCGCAGACCGAGCATCGCTCGATGGTTTACCGTCTGCGTCCTTGCGATGTCCCGGCGCTGGCGGCATCGGTGCAAGGGCACGAATCGGCGCCGTTCGGCGGACTACCGACGCTCGCCTATGCAGGGCTGTGCACGATGGCGCGCGAGCACGGTGAGATCGTATTGCTCGAAGGGCAGGGCATGGATGAGCAGTGGGCCGGGTATGAGTACTACGAGTCTCTCAATGGAAACGCGATAGCGAGCGGGCCGGTGCAGGGCTCGCGCCAGCAGTCCGTGCGGCCGGATTGTCTGATGCCGGAGTTCCGCCGTCTGGCGCGGCCGCTGGATGCAGCCAAGCCGTTTCCAGACGCGCTGCGGAACCGGCAGTACATGGATGCGTTCTATACGAAGATTCCGCGGGCGCTGCGATTCAATGACCGCGTTTCGATGCGGGCCTCCACCGAGCTGCGCGAACCGTTTCTCGATCACCGCATGTTTGAGCTCGCGTTCCGGCAGCCGCCCGAGCGCAAGATCGCAGGCGGCCGGAGGAAGTGGATGCTGCGCGAGATCGCAGGAAAACTGCTGCCGGAGTCGGTGGTCGAGGCGCCGAAGCGTCCGGTGCAAACACCGCAACGAGAATGGCTGGCCGGCGAGCTTCGCGGCTGGAGCATGGATTGTATCGAGACCGCACTGGCGGAACGCGGCAGTGAGTGGTTGGAGCCCGCAACGATTCATGGCGTCTGGAACGAATACCTGGAAGGGCACAGTGATAACAGCTTTTTTATCTGGCAGTGGATCAGTCTCGGGCTGATGCTTGCACACGAGATGGCGGGAGTGAAATGAGCGCAACAGCAATCACAGTCGAGGGACTTTCAAAACAGTATCGTATCGGAGGCCAGCCGCGCGGCTACCGCACGATGCGCGACACCATCATGCAGACCGCCACGGCTCCGTTCCGGAGACTGGGTTCGGCCATTCGCGGACGCGGCGGAGAAGCGAAGGACAACGACGGCACCTATTGGGCGCTGCGGGATGTCTCCTTCGACATCAAAGCGGGAGACGTAGTGGGCGTGATCGGCCGCAACGGGGCAGGGAAGAGCACACTGCTCAAAATCCTTTCCCGGATCACGGAGCCGACGACGGGGCACGCCGATATTCACGGCCGCGTGGGCTCGCTGCTCGAAGTGGGAACGGGCTTTCACGGCGAGCTGTCCGGACGCGAAAACATCTATCTCAACGGCGCCATTCTGGGCATGAGACGCAAAGAAATTGCCCGGCAGTTCGATGCCATCGTGGCTTTCGCCGAGGTGGATAAGTTCATCGATACGCCGGTGAAGTTTTACTCGAGCGGCATGTATCTGCGGCTGGCGTTTGCTGTCGCCGCACATCTGGAGCCCGAGATTCTGCTGGTGGACGAAGTGCTCGCCGTCGGCGATATGTCGTTTCAGAAGAAATGCCTCGGCAAGATGGGCGAGGTCGCCAAACAAGGCCGCACGGTTTTGTTTGTCAGCCATAACATGGGCGCGGTCCGATCGCTCTGCGACAAGGGACTGGTTCTGAACCAGGGGCAGGTGGTCGAAGCCGGGCCCATCGGCAAGAGCATCGAAACGTATTACAAACTGACCGCCGCCGCGGACGAGGTGATGGATGGCACCCGCTCCGGCTTCGGCAAAGTATCGCTCACGAGTCATAACTCAATGACGATTGAACAGGGCGACGAGTTCGAGATCTCGACCACTCTGCATATCGCCTCCGAGATATCGGGCTTCACTTTGATGTGCCTGATGCAGGACATGCACCAACGGCCGATTCTTCACCTGCGGCGCGACAGCCCCGATTTTGGCCGTTCCAAGACATGGTCGGGAAAGAATGACATCCGGCTAAAGCTGCCTCCGCTGTGGCTGGAGCCGGGAATCTATTCGGTCCATTTCAAGATCCATTTCTGGGGTCAGATGGCGCAGGATCGATACCTCTCCGATGTCGTGCATCTGGATGTAAGCGGGGAAAACAGCGGCTGTGGCGCGGTGATGACGCCTCGCGCCGACTGGAATGTGGCCCCGTCCCGTGACTGGGAGGCGGCGTGAAGATCGCTCTGCTGATCCCCGACGGGGTGGGAATCCGCAATTTCGTCTTCGGCTCGTTCTTAAAAAAGCTAAAGCCGTCAACCGAAGTTACTGCCTTCCACAACATACCCAATGCGCTGCTGGAGAAAGTCGCGCCGGGTATCGGGCGCAACGTGGAATGGACACGGCTGGAGCCGTTCGAACAGACGAAACTGGCGCTCGGCCTGCAATACTCGCTCGCTTATGCCCAGATGTACTGGGCGGACACCAAGGCAATGCAGCGGATCCGCAACACTCCAGTGCGCGGGTCATGGCGCAACAAAGCGCTGCACCGCGGCACCAAGCTGATGGGCAGGATTAACGCTTCGCCGCGCCGGATCAAAATGCTTGAAAGCTGGCTGTGCGCGGCTGCCGTAGGACTGCCGGCGGTGGCCTATTACAAGCAGACGCTCAAAAAGTTGAAGCCCTCGATTGTGTTCTGCACGCACCAGCGGCCCTCGAGCGTGGTACCGGTGGTTCTGGCCGCGCGCCAGCTCGGGATTCCGACCGCCACCTTCATCTTCAGCTGGGACAACCTCAGCAGCAAGGGCCGGATTGCAGCTCCGTTCGATCACTACCTGGTGTGGAGCGACCACATGGCGAAGGAACTGCTTCACTACTACCCGGATGTTTCGCAGGATCATGTGCACGTTGTCGGCACGCCGCAGTTTGAGCCCTATTCGGATCCTTCGCTGCTCTGGTCGCGCGAAGAATTTTTCCGGCGGATCGGCGGCGATCCCGCGCGTCCTCTGCTGTGCTACTCGGGCGGCGATGCGGGCACCTGTCCGGAAGACCAGGAGCATGTGCGCGTATTGCTCGAGCATATCCGCGCGGGACGGATTCAAAACCGGCCGCAGGTACTGGTGCGTCCTTCACCCGCCGATGACGGGAAGCGCTATGAAGCGGTGCGCAGGGATTTCCCGGAGCTGATCTTTTCACCGCCGCGCTGGGTCCACACCGAGCCGGGCGACTGGTCGCGTGTCATTCCCATGCCGGACGATATCGCGCTGCTGGCCAACATCACCCATCATGCCGATTTGAACGTCAATCTCGGCTCAACCATGACGCTCGATTTCGGCATTCACGACAAACCGGTAGTGAACATCGCGTTCGATGTGGCAAATCCGCCTATCTTCGGCATGCCCGTCTGGGATTACTACTATTTCTTCGAACATTACCGGCCGGTTGTCGAGCTCGGCGCTTCGCGCTGCGCGCGATCGGCGGAAGAATTGGCCGAGCACGTGAACGCGTATCTTCGCGATCCAGCGCTTGACCGGGAAGGCCGCCGCAGACTGGCGGAGATGCAGGTCAGGTTTCCGCTCGATCAATCGAGCTGCCGGATTGCGGAAGTGCTCGAGCGGATCTCCCGCTGAAGTATGGATAAGGCATTCACGGAACAGGCGGAGCTGCGGCTTCACGATCACGATTCGAACCTGGCTCGGCTGGAGGCGCTGATGAAGCGGATCGGCGCTATGCTCGATCCCTTCGAGTTCCTGGGCCTGGTGCAGCGCACCTATCAGGAGCTCCAACCGGCCGGCACGGAAGAGCAGATGGTCGCCAGGCTGCGGGCCTGTCCATCGCATGAAATTTTTCGTGCCGCACTCGATCGCGCGCGCCCACAATCGCGCCCGCCTGTAAAAGCGCTAGTGATCGGCTGCGGTGCGGGCTACGCAGGGATGACTGCCTCTTATGCGGCCGGTGTTCTCAAAGAGGTGTTTGGGCCGGATACAGCGATCGAGGAGTGCAATGTCACGCCGGAGATGATCGCCTCCGGCATCCATCCGGCGCGGCAGTTCGATGTGATCGTGACGCATTCGATGATGCATCGCTTTGCCAGTCTTGCTCGCCTGTTCGCATTCATCGATGCTCGCCTGGCAGACGGCGGGGTGTTTGTGATGGGCCATGAGCCGAATGCGCGTTTTTTCCGCAATGCGGATTGCGCGCAGGCTCTCACGGAATTGTGCGCAGCGAACCGGCGAAGGCGGCGCTTGCGGGATCTGGCCGATCCGGTGCGGTGGTGGCAACGGGCCGCGCAGTTGCTCGGCAAACGCCCGGAACCTTCCCTGCTCGAGCAGGTGAACATTGTGCTGCGGCTGCGACACGGATTCACGAGCGACCTGACGCCGGACGAGATCACGCGGCTGATCGATATTCACCGGCCCGTTGAACAGAACACAGGATTCTCGATCGGACTGAGCGGTTTTGACTGCGATCAACTCGAACGCGAGTTTTTGGCCGGCTTCCGCCGCCTGTGGCTGGGGACGTCGGGACATCTGGGCTATACACATTCAGATTCCAAGGAGTGGCGGGAACGCCAGTCGCAGCTTGCCGCGCGGTACCCGGACGACGGGGCGGTGTTATCGGTCTGCTGGCAAAAACAAACCCCTATAGCAGGAGCGAATCGATGACCACAACACAAGCAATGAGGGGACCCGTACTCGCCGGCCCGCAAAAGCTCGCCGGGTGGCGGATTTCCGCAACGGCTCCTGGCGCATTACCCGACGCGAGTCTCGTCGTCGCGACTTACAAGCGGCCGGACGAAATGATGGAACTGCTCGGGACGCTCCTCTCACAGGTGGACTTGATCCATCCGGATACACCGGATGAAGTGGTCATCGTCGATGGCTCTCCGAGCGACGAACTGAGCGCGCGTGTTGCCGAGTGGGGCGCGAAACACGAGCTGCCATTCGATCTCGCCTATGTGCGCAGCCCTGCCGGACTCACCCGGCAACGCAATGTAGGAATCGATGTCTCGCGCGGCTGCTACGTGTTCTTTCTCGATGACGATTCCGAGCCGATTGCCGGATATTTTCGCGAAATGTATCGCGTGTTCACCGAAGACCGCGAGGGCCGCATCGGCGCGCTCGGCGGATCGGTGCTGAATGAGATGGACAGGCCGATTCCGCGGCGGTGGCGATTGCGTTTGCGCCTCGGCCTCACGCCTCCGGTCGCGCCGATGACCTATCATGCCTCGGGCACATCGACGCCGAAAGGATTAATGAAGCCGTTTCACGGCGTGCGGCGAGTGGATGTGCTGCCGGGCTGTGCCTTTACTTTCCGCCGCGAAGTATTTGGCGAGCATCGCTTCTCGGCGTTCTTCAACGGCTATTCGCAAGGCGAGGACCTGGAGATGTCGCTTCGCGTCGCGCGCGAGTGGGATGTCCTGTGCTGCGGCGATGCGCACCTGTTGCATCATGCGGCGACGGGCGGGCGTCCGGCGTCGTTTGCGAAAGGCCGCATGGAGATCCGCAACCGCTTCTTCATCTGGAAACGCTATGTAACGCGCGCGGCAGTGAGCGACCGGATCAGGTTCTGGCTGGATGCCGCGTTCCTGGTGGCCATGGATCTGGCCTGGTTCTGCCGGCGGCCCACAAAGCCGCACGCGCTGGCACACGCGGCCGGAGTTCTCTGCGCCGCCATCGAATGCGTTTTCTCACCGCCCCGGTATGAGGAACCGGTCGCGCGCCCGATGTACGCCGTCGAATGGCAGGCGCATACCACAGTTTAAGAATTCCTATGCCTACTACTTTTCTTCGAAAGCAGGTGCGGTCTGCCCGCACTCATGAACTCACCTGGCGCTATCTTTTTAACCTCGCGCCGTCCATCGAATATGCCCGCGCGCGGCCGGAGCTACAGGGTGAGCCGATGCGGGTTCTCGCGGATCTGAATGCAAATGGGGTCGCTGTCACCTCCGCTCAGAGCCTGTTTGGGGCCAACTCCATTTACGACGAGATGGCCTCGACCGTGGATCGTATGGAGCAGGAACACGCCGGCGTACTAGAACTCGGACGGGCAAGCGCGAACGGTCTTGGCCCGATCGGTAAGAAGACGTACATGCATAAATATTTCGGTGACAAGCAGGTGCTCGAGCCCGAGAGCGTCTTCACGCGTTTTGCTCTCGACAGCCGGGTGCTGCGGATCGCCAACGCCTATTTCGGCATGTACACGCGACTGCGCTCCTATAACGTGTGGCATACCTTTCCGACCAAGATGGAGGCGCGCGAATCTCAGTTGTGGCATCGCGATCGCGAGGACCGGCTGATCCTGAAAGTGTTCGTCTATCTTTCCGATGTTGATGAAGGCGCAGGGCCGTTCACCTATGCCCGGGGAACGCACCTGAAGCAGTGGCGCAGTCCGGAACCCGCATTCCATGTGGAGGGCAACGATCGACGGACCACCGATGCGCAGATGGCCGCCTGCGTTCCGCAGGAGAAATGGATGAAGGCGCTGGGTCCGCGAGGCACGATCATCTTTGCCGATACCCACGGCTATCACAAAGGCGGGCATGCGCAGGAGCGCGACCGGCTGATGTACGTCTGCATGTTTACGTCGCCGGCTTCGAACTCGGAAGAGTTATTCGATCACGCCGGTGAATTCTCCGTTCCTCCCGATACGGAGACCGCGGTAGCACTAGCACGTCCTAGACCCGGACCCTGGCTAAGTCTATAAAGAACCCTTCCGATCTTGACGAAGAACCCGACTGCATGAGGATCTGTTTTCTTTGCGATGAGTATCCTCCGGCGCGCCACGGTGGTATCGGCAGCTCGACGCGCGTGATGGCGCGCTCGCTGGTTGAGGCCGGACACCAGGTGCGCGTTGCCGGAGTGTATCCGCAAAAGGAAACCGCGCCCGATTACGAGATCGACGAAGGCGTGGAGGTGACACGGCTGCGTACATCGCCGGGGCGCTTCCGCTGGGTGCGGTCGCGCTGGATGCTTTACCGGAAGGTGGCGGAGTGGGCGCGGGCAGGTGAGATCGATCTGATCGAGGTTCCGGATATGGACGGCTGGGTAGCCGGGTGGCCGGCACTTCCGGTACCGATCATGGCGAGGCTGCACGGATCTGCCAGCTACTTTGCGGAAGAGATGGGAGGCCAAGTAAGCCGGATGCAGTTCAGGCTGGAGCGGGCTTCACTGCGCCGCGCCGATTTCCTGTGCTCCACCAGCCGCTATACGGCGGATCGCACCGCCAGGCTGTTCCGGCTCGCGTCGCCTATTCACACTGTGCTGTATAACCCGATCGAAGTAGCTGAAAAGCCGCCGCAGGAGCCACGGTCCCGCACGCGTGTCGTGTTCAGCGGAACGCTGGTGGTGAAGAAGGGCATCGTGTCGCTGGTGGAGGCTTGGCCGAAAGTGAAAGCAGCCTGCCCTGCGGCCGAGCTGCATATTTACGGCAAAGACGCACGCACTCCGGGCGGCGGATCGATGCAGGAACTTCTGATGTCACGGCTCGAGGGCGAGGCGCGCAGCGTGTTCTTTCACGGCCATGTAAACCGGGACGAACTTTGCGTGATTCTGCGCACCGCCCGCGCGGCCGTATTCCCTTCCTATTCGGAAGCATTTGCGATGGCCCCCATGGAAGCCATGGCGCAGGGCTGTCCGACGATTTACAGCCGGCGCGCGAGCGGTCCGGAATTGATCGAACACGGCTCAAACGGGCTGCTGGTCGACCCCGACGACCGGGAAGACATTGCCCGCAATCTCACCCGCCTACTGGCCGATGATGAGCTCTCACGCCGGCTGGGCCATGCCGGCTGGCAGCGGGTATGCAACGGGTTTGAGCGCCGCCTGCTGATGGCGAGAAATATCGATTTCTATCGTTCCTGCCAGGATCTGTTTCATCGCTCCGGAAAGAAAGCCGCATAGATGTTGACAAGAACTCTTAGCTCACACGATGACAGGCGGGTACGCCTGTCCTACAACTCCGCCGGCCAGATGCGTTGGGCGCTGCTCGCGCAGATGGCAGCGGTGGTGGCCCCTTCGATGGGTTTGGTGGCGCTCGGAAATGCGGAGCTGGCTGCGCGTTGCTTCTTCGCCCTTCTTGGCGCTGTCCTCGGTCTGCGCGTTCTTTACAAGGATCCTGTCGGGTATGCCGCGATTCTGATCGGCGTCTCACCGGCCCTGCTGCTGTTTCGCCAGGTGTGGCTTTACAGCATCGTCGTGCTGCTGTTTGCCGCCGGCCTGGTGTTGTGGTTTGCGATCAAGCCCCAGGAAATTGCCAAACTCTGCAAGCAATATCTGCTCACCGCTTTCGTGATCCTGAGTTTCGCCTATTACTGGCTCTCCTTTATGCGGTCCGAGGATTTCTCGGCACTCGGAATCCCCATTGTCATCGCGCCCAATTCGAGAATGCTCGAGCTGTCTTTTGGCGCCGCGATGATTGTGCTGCTGGGCAGCCGGCGCTCCTATCTTCGTGTGGCGATGACGGGCATCGCCGTGACCGTGCTTTTGACCGCACTCGGCCTGGCTCCGCATAGCGGGGCGCGGCTCGGCCAGGCGGAGATCGGCACCACTTCAATGGGCAACCCCATCCTGATCGGCTTGTCTTCGGCGCTGGTGGTGCTGATGGCTCTCGCCAACCGCGGCGAGGGTCTGGTGTCTGGCCGGATGAATTTCCTGCGCTGGCCTTTCCTGATGATCGGAACGATCGTGCTGGTGCTTTCCACATCGCGCGGCAGCTGGGCGGTGATGCTGGCAGGACTGGCTGCGATGTTTGCGTTCGCCCAGCGCGACCGGGCACGAATTGCCGGAGCGTTAACAGCGGTAGTGGCCGTCATCGCCCTGCTGGCTGCTTCCGGATTGGCAGACCCCGCAATTGAATACCTCAACCGGGTGACATCGTCGGAACGCACTCTGGTTCAGAAAACCACCGGGCGGTTCGATCAATGGCAGAAGTTTCCGGAGGTATTTGCCAAAGCGCCGGTGTGGGGTCATGGTCCTGGTTCGGGCAACTCCGCCTATGAGGCCATCAGCGGCAGGAATCTGTCCTGGCACTCGCTCTACCTTCACATCGGCGTGGAGACGGGCCTGTTCGGATTATTTTCTCTGGGAACGATTCTCGGCGTTCTGCTGGTGCGTGGAATCCGCCATGCTCGCCTTACCGGTGAAGTGGGCCCGCTGATGGGTTGCGTCTGCTTTGCCACGATCGGGATGTCCGTCACCGGTTTCGACGCGGTATCCGGCATTTATCTCGGCTACGGCTTTTTGGGCATGAACTTTGCCGGCATGAGAGTGATTCGCCAGCGCTGGCGCGGGACGGTTGTCCGGATGGCGCCGGCTCCGATAGGAGCGGCTGTTTCCCGCTAGGACATCGGATGCGACTTCTGGTTATTTCAAGCGTTGTGCACTTCCGCCATGCCGGCCGGCTTTATGCCTATGGCGCCTATGCGCGTGAATTGGAGATCTGGGCGGACCTGTTCGATGAGCTGGAGATCGCCGGGCCCTGCCGCGACGAGGTCCCGCCTGGCGATTGTCTCGCGTTCGAGCATCGAAACATCACCATCACGCCGCAGAAAGAGGCGGGTGGAAATACCTGGCGCTCGAAGCTGGGACTGTTGTTCGCACTGCCTGCGCTGGTTCGCGGCCTGTGTAGCGCGATGCGCCGAGCGGATGCAGTTCATGTGCGGTGTCCGGGAAATCTGGGTTTGCTGGGTGCGGTGCTGGCTCCCTTGTTCAACGAGAGAGTAACGGCGAAGTATGCAGGCCAGTGGGTGGATTTTCCGGGGGAGGACTGGTCCGTGCGGCTTCAGCGGGCCATTCTCCGTTCGCGCTGGTGGCGAGGTCCGGTAACGGTCTATGGAGCGTGGCCGGACCAGCCGCCGCATGTGGTCCCGTTCTTCACTTCAATGTTGAGTGAGGACCAGATTGCGCGGGCGCAAGCCTGCGTTGCCGGACTGGAGCGCTCCCGGCCCGAAGGACTTCCGCTGCAGGTGCTGTATGTCGGGCGGCTGTCGGAGGCGAAGAATATCGATGTTCTCCTCGATGCGGTGGCGGCAGTCCGGAGGGAAGGCATCGAGCTACGCGCCGTGATTGTCGGCGATGGCCCGGAGCGCGGACGGCTGGAGGCGAAATGCGCCGAACTCGCGATTACCGGCGCAGTGGAGTTCACCGGAGGAGTCACGCAGGAGCGCGTACTCGACTACTTCGAGCAATCCGACATTCTCTCGCTGGTTTCTGAAAGCGAGGGATGGCCGAAAGCGATTGCCGAAGCTATGGCATTCGGTCTCGTCTGTATTGGTTCGAATCGCGGGCTGGTGCCGCAGATGCTCGGGGAAGGCCGCGGGCTGGTTGCGCCGCCGAGAGATGTGGAAACACTCGCGAGGCTGCTCGTCGAGATTGCCCGCAGGCCGGAAGAATACCGGGAGATGCGGAGGCGCGCAGCGGCCTGGGCGCAGCAGTATTCGCTCGAAGGACTACGTGAAGCCGTACGCTCGCTGCACAGCGAGCGCTGGGGAGTAAAGCTCGAGACGGCAACCGCGGCGGTGACCAAATAATGGCGTCGATCGGCGTTCTGCAAATGGTCGACACGCTCGAGGCAGGCGGCGCCGAGCGTGTGGCTGTCAACCTGGCGAACTCTCTTCCGTCCGATCAGTACCGGTCATTCTTATGCACGACGCGGCGGGAAGGACCGCTCGCCGGGCTGGTGGCACCTCAGGTGGGACGGCTGGAGTTGAGCCGGAGGCGTTCGGTGGATCTTCCGGCGCTGTCGCGGCTCGCCAGATTCGTTCGCGAGCACGGAATCCGAATTCTGCACGCTCACGGATCGGCCCTTTACTTTGCGCGGCTGGCGGCGATGTTCCCTCCCTATCCGAAGGTGATCTGGCATGCGCACTACGGAAAGCTCGCCTCGGAGGACCAGCCGGGCAGACTGTTTCGAATGGCTTCGTTTGGTATCGGGGCGGTGATTGCGGTGAATCAGCCTCTGGCGTTATGGGCGCATCGACGGCTGGGCGTGCCGGCGGCGCGCATCCGGTACGTTCCCAACCTGGTTTGCGAAACGCCGGCGGAACCGCCGCGAGCGATTGAGGCTCCCGAAGACCTTCCCGGTCTTGCGGGCTACCGTATCGTGTGCGTAGGCAATCTGCGGCCGGAGAAAGATCATCCGACATTGATCCGCGCCATGCATGCGGTGGTACGCGAGATCCCTCGCGCGCACCTGCTGCTGGTGGGAGCCGAGACGGATCTGTCGACTGCGGCGCAAACTCGCGAAGAGATCGAAAACCTCAGTCTCGGCTCGCGCGTGACGCTGCTCGGAGCGAGGAACGACATCCCCTCGATCCTGCGCGTCTGCGATGTCGGCGTGTTGAGCTCTGTATCGGAAGGCCTGCCGATGGCGCTGCTCGAGTACGGGCAGGCGGGTCTTGCGACAGTCGCAACGGATGTGGGCCAGTGCCTGGAAACGCTGGATTCGGGGAGAGCCGGACTGGTGGTTCCGCCGGGCGCGCCCGCGCCGCTCGCCGAAGCTTTGATCCGGCTTCTCCGATCGCCGCAACTCCGGACGCGGCTCGGAAACAGGTTCCGGCAGCGCGTTGAGACGTTCTACGGCCCCGGCCCTGTCATGCAGGAGATCTGCCGGATCTATCGTTTTGTGCTAGCCGGCTAAATATCATGTTTCACAAATTTCTTTTTCCCACAATTGCCACCGGCGCGTTACTGCTGGCCTGTCTCGCAGGTTTTCGGGCGCAGGCAAGCAATCCGGTGTTGTATGCGGGCGGCATTGTTGATGCAGCACGCTTCTCTCACGAACTGGCGCCCGGCATGATCGTGGTTGTCGAAGGGCAGAATTTTTCGAGCAAAGAAACTTCCGCGCCGGGACTTCCACTGCCGACGCGGCTGGAGGGCGTATCGCTCGAGGTCAGCGATCGTTTGAGAGTGGAAGAAGCGCCCTTGTTCTCGGTGGGCCCCGATCGCATTCTGGCGCAGATCCCGTTCGGGCTCTCCGGTCCCGTTCTCGATCTGCTGGTGAAAACGCCGGCAGGAAGTAGTGGAAAAACCGCGATCTCCCTGCTGGCGCATGTGCCGCGCGTGGTGCCGGCAGCCAACGGAGCGACCGTGTTTCACGCCGACGGGCGAATCGTCGATGAGGCTGCCCCCGCAAGGCCGGGCGAGGCGCTGACACTGTACGCGATCGGCCTCGGAGATGTGCAGCCGCCTATCGCAGCTGGAGCGGCAGCAGGAGACGGCGCCGCAGGTTCGCCGCTGCACCAGGTAACGGTGCCGGTCCTTGTGACCATCGCGGGCAAGGAAGCGAAAACGCTGTATGCGGGGCTGATGCCTCGATCGGCAGGGATATATCAAATCAATTTCGAAATGCCGCAGGATCTGATCACAGGGCCGCTGGAAGTGGCGATGCAGATCTCGGGACATCGCTCGCAGCCCCAGGTGATCGTGCCGGTATCGGTTACGGAAAACGGCCGGGATTTCTTTGTCAGTCCGGCAGGCACGGCAGAGGGCGACGGATCTCGAGAAAACCCATGGGACATGGCGACGGCGCTCGCGCATCCGCCGGCGGTCCGGTCCGGAGATACGATCTGGCTCGGCGAAGGTGTCTACGGCGACGGGCGCACTGTCTTCGTCAGCCGGCTTCAGGGCGAGCCGGGCAAGCCTGTCATCGTGCGGCAGCAGCGGGGCGAGCGCGCGCGAATCGACGGCGGCGTTACCGTCGAGGGCGGCTACGCCTGGTATTGGGGATTTGAAGTTTCGAGTTCCGTCACGGACCGGACCGCCTCGGGAGCCGCACCGCATGGCTTCGTGGTGAACGGCGCCGAAACAAAACTGATCAATCTTGTAATTCACGATACCGGCACCGGGATCGGGTTGTGGACACCGGCGGAAAACGCGGAGATCTATGGCTGTCTTATTTATGCCAACGGCTATCAGGACTCCGATCGCGGTCACGGGCACGGCATCTACACGCAGAACCTGAACGGGACCAAGAATCTGATCGACAACGTGATCTTCAACCAGTTCGCGGTCGGCATTCACGCCTACGGTTCAGAAAAGGCGACGGTGGAAGGATACCGGCTGGAAGGCAATGTGGTGTTCAACAACGGCTCGATCGCTGCCGGCAACACGCTTGTCGACAACATTCTGTTTGCGGTAGGCGGATCGCTCGGACACATACGGCTGGAGGACAACTATACGTACATGCCGCCCGCGGCGGGCAAAGGCTATTCGCGGCTGGGCTGGACCTTCGGTGAAGTGGAAAACCGCAATGCGGTCGTACGCGGCAACTACTGGATAGGCGGTGGCGCGGCCATCGAGTTATGGCGCTGGAACCTGCTCGAATATACAGGCAATACCGCATATTCAGCGGACCACCTGGTGACAGCGCTGGCGCTGGCGCCCGAGCAGAAAACCTCTTCCTATCTGTGGGACCGCAATCGGTACTACGGCTCCGGAACGTTCCGGTTCAACGGCAAGAACCACAACTTCAACGAATGGAAAACCGCTTCAGAGCTTGACCGCAACAGCGGGGCCGAGAACGGCCGGCCCACCGGCGTCTGGACGTTTGTGCGGCCGAACCGGTACGAGCCGGGGCGCAGCCACGTGGTGATCTACAACTGGGACCTGCGGCGGGAGGTGGCCGTGGATGTGTCGGGTGTGCTCAAGCCGGGCGCGCGTTTCGAGATTCGGGACACGCAGAACTATTTCGGCGAGCCGCTTGTGAGCGGCGTATGGAATGGCGGACCGGTGACCATTCCCATGACGGAACTGCACGCAGCGCCCGCCACAGGCAACGTCCCTGTTCCGCCAGTTCATACGGCTCCTGAATTCGGGGCCTTTGTCGTTGTCTCTTATTGATGCCAATGTACGCGATTCCAAACCGGTCGGTCCTCATCATCGGAAATTTTTTGTCCTCCTCTATCGCTTCTCGAGGCGTATGTGAGGAGTTGTCATTGCGGCTGGCCTCGGCGGGCTGGTCGGTATTGATCACGTCCCGCTTGCGCGGCCGCCTGTCGCGTTTGAGCGACATGCTCTGGACGGTATGGAAGAGCAGATCCAATTACCGGGTTGCGCAGGTTGACGTATACAGCGGCCTGGCCTTTTGCTGGGCGGAGGCGGTGTGCTGGATGCTGCGGCGGGCCGGCAAACCCTACGTGCTCACTTTGCATGGCGGCAATCTGCCGGAGTTCCTGAGGTGGAACAAAGCGCGGGGCATCCGGCTGTTTCAGTCAGCCAAGGCGGTGACCGCTCCATCCAGATATCTGCTCGAACAGGTACGAGAGTACTGTCCCGGTGTCCGGCTGCTGCCGAATGCCGTGGAACTCGACCGGTATCGTTTCTCGGAGCGCCGCGTCGCTCGTCCGAAGCTGGTGTGGCTGCGCGCGTTCCATGAAATCTATAACCCCGGAATGGCGGTGCGGGTACTCGCACTGCTGACGAAGCAATACCCGGATGCTTCCCTGCTGATGGTGGGTCCCGATAAAGGCGATGGCAGTCTTCAGCAAGTGCGCGCACTTGCTGAAGAGCTGGGGGTTGCGCAGCAACTCGAGATTGTGGAAGGAGTGCCGAAGAGCGAGGTGCCGGCCTGGCTTCAAAAGGGCGACATTCTGCTCAACACCACCCATATCGACAACATGCCGGTAGGCGTGATCGAGGCTTTGGCCTGCGGCTTATGCGTAGTGAGTACGGAGGTCGGCGGTATTCCCTATCTTTTGAAAAACGAGCAGGACGCATTGCTGGTTCCCAATGACGATGCGGAAGCGATGGCGCAGGCAGCGGGTCGCATCGTGGCTGAACCCGAGCTGGCCGCGCAGCTTTCGCGGGCCGCGCGCCGGACAGCGGAGCAGTTCGACTGGTCTCTGGTGCTGCCCGAGTGGGAACGGCTGCTGGGTTCTCTGGAGGGCGTAAATGAATAAAGTGTTGATTGCGGGCAAGCCAAGCGCCGGCCTTCGCACCCGCGCCACAACATCCCGGCGGCACGCTCGCATATTGCTAACCATGCCGCACCTGAATTCGGCGGCCAGCCCGTATCGCGAGATGATGGCTCTCGCCAGGAACCTGGATCGCGGCACTTTCCGGCTCACCGTCTGCGGGTTGCGCGAACAGCATCAGCCGGATGCGGAGATATCGTTACGGGACCACGGGGCAGAATGCTTTGTGGCGCGTTTTCGACCGACCGGCCACACACCGGGCTCGCTGTTTGCCGCGCTCAAAGACCAAGAGCGCATTGAGCAAGCCGGTCCGTTCGACATTCAGCATTCGCTCGACTTCAGCTCTTCGCCTTTTGAGGCCGCTTTCGCTCGACTCCGATCGAGAAAATACATTTACAACCAGCGCAACCTGAACGAAGGCGGAAGCGCGGCGCTGCTGCGAGCCAAGCTTGCGCTCGCCGACAGCATCATTACCATTGCCGATCATGCCAGCGACTTCGTGCTGCGTCATGGAGCCGCGCCCCAGAAGCTGAAACGCATCTACAACGGGATCGATGTGGAGGAGCTGGAACGGGTCGCCGGCCCGGGGCTGCCGATGGATCGAAGGCCACCGTATATTCTCGTTGTCGGCCAGATTGAGCCGCGCAAACGCCATGAGGACGCGATTCACGCGCTGGCCATTCTGGCGCAGCGAAATCCCCAAGTACGGCTTGGCATTGCCGGATCTCTGTATCGCGCCGATTACCAGCATCAGCTCGAGCGCACCGCCCGTAATCTGGGCATTGGGGATCGTGTCGAGTTTCT
>Ga0075420_100002565_pt1 | contig 15741 bp, 18 predicted proteins | sample SoiMetdeltSBSDD4_FD_75296 | JGI IMG/M metagenome (GOLD analysis project Ga0075420, IMG submission 75296) | Bulk soil microbial communities from a Populus tree surrounding site in Tennessee, USA - Soil MetaG P. deltoides SBSDD4 | ecosystem: Environmental > Terrestrial > Soil > Tree plantation... | reverse complement strand
TGCTAAAGCCAAGGTCATAACGGATTTTTGACTCAAATGATATATTTTCTTGGGCTGCTGTTGGCAATTTCACTAATTATCCTACCACATACGCATGTAGTGATGGTGGCTACTGCAACCTCTGCTATTGGGAACGGCGGCAAGGAATCAGCCTCTCCCATTTTCGATCGTCAAGAAATTCTTGATGAAGAAATCAACGACATAATCAATCTGTCGACAGCCAAAGAAGGAATTGGTTCGAAGTATATAGATATTAAGTCAGTTACCTATTCTAGTGATGGCCGATTCTTGAATGCAACAATATGGCTTTCATTAGTTACACAGAAGCCACCTAGGGATGAAGTACATTATGGAGTACTTGCTGATGCAGATCTAAATAATAATACAGGAAATCAAGGAGTCGATTATAAGGCTGAAATTACGTGGAACGGTACTGTGGAAAAAGAGTTTTGGTGAATTATCATATGGAAAGAATGAGAGAATAAAAGAGCAGCCATTCAACATTTCACTTTCTTCTGATGAAAAGCAAAGATACATTGATTTGGACGTAGATTTATCCTCCATGCTTACACCTGAAAAGTACAAACTGTTCTTTTATGCTTACGCAAAAGCGCCTATTGATCCTCACACAGGGGAAGAAAAAGGTTCCGGAATCCTAGATGCAGTTAGGTGGGCATACGTCCCTCCACCAGAATTTACCATAACCACTGAACCGAAACAGGTGGACATGAGAGCTGGAGACGAAGAAGAGATTTTTGTGCAGATAAATTCAACCACAGGCTTACAGCCAGTTGTTAATCTAACTCCTTCAATACAGGCTAAAAATGTATCAATGGAAATTACAGATAATAATTTATCTCTTCCTTCATTTGGAATTGCAACTACTCATTTGAAAATTAAGACAGATGAAAATACTGGATCAGCATTACACAGATTTTTCTTGACAGGAAACCTTAGCTTTCCTATGGAGAAGTTTACAATCCCTATCAATACGCCGGCCGAGACGTTAGGAAATATAAGCATCCCCATAGACAGTAAAAATGTGCTAAAGCAAACTAGTGGATTATTGAATTTACAGCCGGCGTTTACACTGAGCGAGCAATTTAGACAATGGATTTCTGAATGGTTTAATCCTATATCATCGGTTGTTTTAACACTTGTGTCCGTAGCAACTGGAATTGTAGGTTTTGGAATTGGAAGTAAATCAAAGCGAGGGAAATGATAGGATGTATATCAAAAAAGGTAGAGCAGACAAAAATACCCTAGACTGCCTGAAAGTCACACAGTTATCTATATTCAGTAAAGTATGAACTAAATCGAACTAAATATGAAGATGCTCTACTTGAGGCAATTGACAGGCTAACATTAGACATAATATAATGGTTCACAACTGGGATGAAGCGGGCCCCGGAAGAAAGTATGATAAATCATTAATGGTGGGAACCTTTCTAGGAGGTTTTATCTTCACGGCGTTAGTTTTCTTAATATCGCAAAGTGAGAACAGTCCTATATTTTGTTGATACCACTAGTTCGGTTTCTCAGTTTTGTATTGATATATTAAAAATAGGAAAAGCAGGCAGCGGGTTAGGACTAGACTATAGACAAATCTTTATTGGAGCAATGGACGTTGTAAGCATTCTCTTTATGGTTTCTGTATTCAGCATGAAGAGTGCTTTGGTACATAGAACAAATGACAAATTTTCTGAATATTCACATGGTCTTTATGAGTGGGGGTTCAGGGGAATATTGTTAGAGCAAATAGGAACTCGGATGGCGTACCATTCTTTTACCTTTCCAGTTGATTCCTCTATTACCAAAAATTAATATTTCTAAATGTCATATTTTGCAGTCAACGCCATAGGAAAACATAGTCCTGCGGAGACTCAGCGAATACTCTCCAATTATCTTTCGTTGAGCTCCTGCGGTTTCTATTTTCAACTAGTTAATATGAGAATAACAATGTTCAACTTTTCTTTAATATTAATGCGACTTTTTGACAATAAATCTACCTTCTAACCGACGCAGGCCAGACTCAACAAACTCCGTCTAACCTCTCTCGATGTTGAGTCTCCTGCGTTTTCCCCTCACATCTAGGATTAACGAGGTTATGTCATGCTTTAATATGGGTTTAGACAAAATTATACTTCCTCTATACGACAAATATAACCTAGAGGAGACTCAACATTTCTATCCTAATTAGTGTTCATGTTGAGTCTCCTGAGGCTATACACACTATTGCTATATACGATATTTCACATAGGTATAGGGGGTTCAATTTAGATACCACCCAGCGTCAGTCGCAGGGAGCCCTGGACTCACAGGCTCACAGCAATAGGCAATTCCAATCCTAGGCGTCCCAGCCATTTGAGTCTCCTGCGGCTTCCTTAACCTATTTCCACTTCCAAACCTTTACGGGGCAATTCCCTGTCTCGTCTACTTCGCCCTGATAGCCACATGCGGTCGCAGGCGGACCTAGACTCAACGGCTAATCAATTCCAATTTATTCATTCGTTGAGTCTCCTGCGGCTTTAATTAAAAGAATATGACTATTGCTAAATATGATACTCGCCCAATCCTACTAGGGGTCAAAAGAATATCGGACATCAGCATCTGCGGATGACCCTGGACTCAGCTATTACGTTTGCGGCAGTGTTTCCACACATGCTGAGTCTCCTGCAGCATCACTCATTTGAATGTCCTAAAATGAATAAATGGATCGTTGAATTTATAAAACCAGAAAAGAGTCAATCAGAATGTATATCCCAAGTCCTATGAGGGCGAAAGGCATAATGATACTACCTATCCGTCGAACCCTAGAAGCAAGCAGGGGATGATTCATTAGATAATACGCAATAATGCACCAGACTGTGGTCATTGCGATAAATATAGCTGCAACCATAGTAGTTTGACCTGCCGTACTGTATTTAGAAAACAGCGGAACATATACACCAATATTGTCACCACCATTAGAAATCGTTACGGCCGCAACGGTAAGAAAGGCAAGATATGACCTGTTCTTCCTCTTGACTGTCTGCATTGAGGAAGATTCGTCCTTCTTTCTGTCAATTAATTCCTTGATACCTATTGCTATTGGTACTATGCCTAGTAGTCCTATGATATAGGTTGGTATAACTAGCGCAATTAGAGAACCTATGATGCTTACAGACACTAATACTCCTATCCCCAAGTGCTGTCCTATTACCACGTGACTAGCAGGATAAATTCTGGATGAGAAGAACATCATGAGTAAAAATAAATCATCTATATCAGTGGCTGCAAAAGCGGCTATTGCCACTATACCTAGAACATCTACCATTCCCTATAAGTGTGAGAGTCTGATGATCTTATAATACTTGAAACTCAGGTGACATGCCCAGGTATACCCTTGTTTCAGTTCATTTTGAGTTGACATTACTTACACTCTTCCAATTCAATATACAATTGTGACACCAGATCTCCTGAATTCGGATACCATCATACCATTAAATTTATTTTTAATGGATCGCTTACAGGTGGTTTATTTATGTTATATGACGGATTCTAGAATGGATTAGGTTCCTTATTGGCGTTGAGCCAATATATTATATATTAACAATCTGTAATGCTTGGGTTTTCGGTAATTTGGCGATGCGGATTCTGATCCGATTGAATCAACTATTGGGATTAAGTTAAAAGTATTCCCCTATAATATTCGATTATGTCCAACGAAAGTACAAGTTTGAAGTTCTCGCACAGCGGTATTTCGATTTCCGAATCTGAGACAATCTATAATATTTTAAATAAGAACTTTCAAGTAATTGAAGATGATCGAGAATTTCTATTTGATGATCAAACACAGCAAGGTATCATTAAGATTCATTTCCCCTTCCCCTTCTGTGAGCCATTTTTTGAGATGTTTGCTGAAGGATGGTTTAGCATAAAAAATGTTCTAAAGGATATGAGGAAAAGAAGAGGCAGAAGAGGTTTGGAAATTCAATTGTCCTTCGAAGGTATCATCGAAAATGAAGAAATTATTCATAAAGATGTCGTGCTATTGCTCAATGACACATTACCAAAGGAATTCGAGATGGCAATTGAAAAGATTGATTATTTAGTAGATGCCATCTCCACAGAGTTGACCAAGATACAGGAAAGTACTTTTCCATTTGTCTACGCCTATGATACCGCAAGAAAAAAGTGGTTACTAAAATCCCATTGGGAATCATACAAGAAAGAGAGTGAATCGTAGATGAACCGATTTTCTGGCAAGACTATCTCTCTTCACGGTTCTCGAATTACTTTAGCAATAGATCTCATAAATCTATCATCATAATCTCATCGTCCACCTAAGACACAAGGGAATCGATTATATTGCAGAAAGCGAAAAAAAATGGTCAATATTCTTATCGACTAATGGAATAATCTTTTGTGTAATAATCTCATGAAAGTTTTCGGTCGTTACATCGAAGGTGAAAATCAAGACATATAAGAGATGATTAGATTCATCTGTAATTGGTATTGTAGATCGGAGTAACTTGTCGTAATGAGAACAAGTGTAACTTATCTTGCCCAAAATATGCTGCCACCTTATCCTTGTATATTGTCTCGTGGCAGCTGTTATAGCGTATTGCTCTGTCTCTTGCTGGTTCAACAGGGGTTCGAGCCCTGGTCGTTCGGCCGTAGCTAAGATGCGTCCATGACCGTCGGCTATCCCGATGAATCTAATTGATGGATCGGTTTTAATGATCGTTTCGCAAAAGTCTTGGAAGTACTGTTCCATTCTTAAGACAATTAATTGTTCCTTTTTTATATTTACTTATCATTATGAAATCTAACAACTACACTGTGGATTATTAGGACAAGATTATCCTGTAACCGTGTCCTACCTCCAGATTCAGCAACACGATCTTAATCTTGCTAAGATCTTCCTCAGCCTTGATATTCCATTAAAAGTTGAGTCGGTATGTTTTTTCCACAATAAGAACGGAGTACTTTCATCTTAGTAGGTTTGGAATGTCTAAAGTTCGCTTACTAGAAACGAGAGTTAATTTCGTATGGATCCGACAAATTAATAGAACAATTAACACAACCAATACTCTGCTGCATATTGAAAAACATGTGTGACACTCTTATTTGTGAAGCTTCTCTCGTAATTCCAAACAAGGGTATTCTTCCCAATGCATGTATTTTGATTGAAAATGGAAAAATAAAGGGAGTCCTAAGGTCCGTCAATAATGTTAGTGCAGATAAAAAAATTAGTGTGAACGGAAAATATGTGCTACCGGGTGTCATCGATCCACATGTACATTATGGTGTGTATACTCCGATAGAAAAGGCAGCGGCTACAGAATCGAGATCCGCATCAATTGGTGGTGTTACCACAATAATTCGAATGATAAGACTTGGCGGCAGTTATGAGAAAATTAATCAGCAACTGAATGCTAGCCGTGGCGCGCATTATATTGATTACGCAATACATGCTTCATTATTTAATCTTCGTCAGGTAGGGGAAATTGAAGATCTAAAAAAGAAAGGGATAAACTCATTCAAGCTTTACTTGAATCTGGGATCTGACCTAAATTCAATATCTATGGACCAAGAACCCGGAAGTAATCGTATCGTTAATCAAGAGATCAACATTACCCCAGAGTTAGTCATCGCAACATTGAAAAAAGCCTCAGAAGCTTATTCCATTGTCCTTGTTCATGCTGAAGACTCTCTAGTGTGCTCAAGAAAAATTGGTGAAGCCAAGGCAGAAGAAAAAAAGACCCAAAATCCTGGCCGTAATCCATTAGAGACGTGGTCGAACTGCAGACCGCCGATATCTGAGGCAGATACTATTTTGAAAGTATCTAGACAAGCTAGGAGTTCAGATTGCCGCATTTACTTTGTCCATTTGGGTTCTAGATTAGCAATAGAAGCAGCTACGAGGGAAAAAACTATCTATCCAGGCCGAATATTTACTGAAACATGTCCCCATTATTTGACACATTCTACAGACTATGGCAATATACTTGGAAAAGTAGTCCCCCCTCTGAGGACAAGAGATGATGTTGCATTTACATGGCGGGCACTGGCAAGCGGACTAATTGATACCGTAGGAAGTGATCATGTTGCCAATACTATGTCCTTAAAGCGAGGGAACGGAGATTTATGGTCTACTCTATCTGGTTTTCCTGGTGCGGCGACTCTGCTACCGGTCTTATTAAGCAAAGGAGTCAATGAAGGTAGGATTGATTTGTTAAAAGTATCACAAATTACAAGCTATAACACGGCGCGGATCTTTGGCATGTATCCAAAGAAAGGTACCATTCAACCAGGTTCAGATGCCGATTTGGTCGTTATTGATTTATCATTGAGGCAAAAGGTATCGCCAGAAATACTACAGTCTCACTCTGACTACACAATCTACGACGGATGGGAATTAAGGGGTTGGCCCATTATGACTATCGTAAGAGGTCGTGTAATCATGGAACATGGGAAGATTGATGGCTCTTCGCTGGGTTACGGTCAATTCGTACAGTGTGCCTGAGAGAGATCAACAACTATAATCAAAAGGTAATCACTTCAAAAGATTCGTCTTCATGGAGCTTATAATATACGGCATTCTTCGGCCTCGGAAATATGCCAGCCTCGATTACCCCCGGGATACTTCTGATTTCATTTACCAATTCTCCAGGTGAGGAAAGGGACTCAAAGCTAATGTCATAAATAATATTTCCATTTTCGGTGAAGAATGGAAACCCTTTTTGAAGTTGTCTTAGCCTACAATCGGTAACCCGGGTATTCAAGTCGTGTATTTTAACAATAAACGATTTTCGTGCAAATGGATGAACTTCAACAGGAATCGACCGATTGAGTTTATGGGAATATTTGGAAGAGTCAGCTAGGATGACTATTTTTCTTGCTACCGAGAACAAAATCCTCTCCCTGAATAAAGCCCCGCCGCCTCCTTTTATCATGTGATACTCAGAGTCTAATTGGTCTGCTCCGTCAAATAAAATATGGATGTCAGAAGCTTCACCCCCATACATAACATTCAATTTGTTTCGTTCTGCTTCCAACCTAATTTGCAGGGAGGAAACAATGAACTTAAGGGACTGCCTATTGGGCAGAGTGCCAATGTGGGATACAAGATCTGCTACCGTTTTTCCACTACCTAGACCGACAACTCGACTTCTTGGACTTAAGTAGTGACTCCTGATGTGTTGAAATAAACTCTTCATTCTATCCCCGCTAGCCAAATCAAGAGAACTTCGAGTGTTTGCCATCGGTCAATATTTTCCTCAGGTTTTCTTATTTAAAGGGATAGAGACAGTTAACGTGGAGAAATATATTGGATGAAAAATAGATGACAATCAGAAAACCGTTAATCTAGCCGATGTCAAAGCCTGCTAGAGCATTCTTGTTCGTGCTGTATAATGTTTTCATACCTTCTTGGTTCCTGTCGGCATATCGTCCTCCCAACCGTTCCAATGTCGTCATTATTTCATTCTGAGTATCTTGTATCCTCTTCTCTTGGTTGATAAATGTCTTGGTGCGATGAGATAAGAGAGTAGAGCGATCTCGAATCTGATCGAATTTCCCCCTGTTGTCTCTGGTAACAAACCTTTCCAAGAGATCTGGATTTGATTCAATATGAGAATCACTCTGTAATATTTGACTCAATTTCTCGTCGACCTGCTTCATCTTATTCTGTAGGAAATAATTTAGGTCGTTTCGTAGGGCTTGAAGTTCGTTCAGATCGGAGGTCGATCGTAATTCTGAGATTTCTCTCTCAAAAAATTTTAGTTTCTCCTCGTATTGCAGAATGAGCCTATCGTATTCAAGAGAACTTATTTTGCCCGCATGCATAGCCTCGAAGACCTGAGTTAGTGATTCGGCTGTGAGCCTCCTTTCGAATTCTAAGGAAGACAAATATGCTTTCAGCTCAGAGGTAGAAGCAAAAGGCCTAATATTGTTATTCATAAAATGCGAACCTTTTTGTTTTTCTGACTTCCTTATTATAACAAATCCTACAATCGTTCCTAACAATAAGAACAATAAAGACATTCCAATTGTAATGAGAAACGAAGAATTCTCCAGCATAGTTGTCATTCGCTTACCAGATCCCTCTATATGTCACTAAGGAGATAATATGTCTTTTCCTAAATCGACCATCTTAATCACCCATGCCCTCTAATTCATATCTCACATGTTTCAAGGAATAAAATAACAAACCATCTATATTATATATTCTCTCGAATCCTAATTGCTCAATTGCCCAAGTGAACGGGATCATTTGTCCAATACGTTGCTAATTTCATGTCTCAATTCTTCGACCAATTTTTCTAAATGCAACTTTCTTTCCTTACCTGTTTTCAAAGATTTAAAAATAATCTCCCCCAGTTCAAGCTCATTGGGTGCTAGTATGATAGCCACAGAGGCATTTTTTGATGATGCGTCCACTAACTGCTTTGTCAGAGTTCGATCCTGAAGATCATACTCAACTATAAATCCATTGCTTCTGAGAGAGGATATTAGCTGCACGACTTTGGCTCTAGTTATACCTGGAGTGGACGCAACGTAGACAACGTGGCTGCGTGATTTGTGAATTAGGTTTTGTTGTCGAAGAGCAAGGAGGATTCTCTCTACCCCAGCTGCCGCGCCCGTCGCTCCTAAATTCTGCCGTCCAAATAATTCGGTTAGCTTGTCATAGCGTCCTCCGCCTACTAGAGCTCCAAGGTTAGTTTTCGCGTCATAGGCTTCGAATACAACCCCAGAATAATAATCTAGACCTCTAACGATCCCTAAGTTAATCGCAGCATTTCTGATCCTTCTAGATTCAAGCATTTCCATTAACTCAGTCATCGTTTTCCAATTCTCCAGTCCTAGCAATTGAGCATTATCTACAGCATTTGGATCGACTATCCGTATGCTCGAGAAAGCAATTAGTTTTTCCAAAATGTATCTGTCAATTTTGTTTTCGTATTCCTTGAATATCGCCTGAGAGCCCTTTTTTGTAACCTTATCCATTATTCTAAAAATATCGAAAACAATAGTATCGTCAGAAATGTTGAGTTTTTTTCGAACGAATTCTTCTACTAAGAGTCGATTATTTATCTCAATAGTTACGTCTAGGCCTAAGTTTTTCAGAAATGAATACATGAATTCAATTATCTCTGCATCAGAGGCAAGGTTTTGAGATCCATAGATTTCTAGGTCGCATTGATGAAAATACCTATACCTGCCAAACTGCGGTTCGTCATATCTCCATACACCCCCAAATGAGGCTATCTTTACTGGCATCTTGAGATCCCTTCGCCTAGTAACAAACCTAGTCAAACCGACAGTCAGATCGAATCTTAGGCCAATATTTCTCCCTCCCTTGTCTGTCATACCGTAAATTTCTTCTGATATAGATGGCCCAGATTTTGTTTCAAGCGTTTGGAGCGTCTCAATAGGTGATGGCTCCATTGTAGTAAAGTTATATAGATGAGCAGATTCAAAGAATTTTTCTCGCACGTAATTTATCTCCTCTAGTGTATCTGAGTCCAGATCTCTCATTCCACGAGGGAGTTCCGCATTCACAACATGAAACATCAATTGTTTTAATTTAGATTTTGCTGTTCTTATTATAATCGTCAGTACTAAGTATAAGTGTGCCCAATGCTGAATATCGATACATTGAACATGTGAGTGATGCAATGGTTGAAGCGTACGGACGGACTTTAAATGAGGCATTTGCAAATTCTGCAAAGGCTCTAATTAACATAGTTTGTGATGTGTCAAGAGTAAATCTAGTCAAACGTACGATCATCCAGACTGCTGGTTTTGATCTAGTAAGCCTTCTGTACAGTTGGTTAGAGAAGGTATTGATGGCGCTCTTGGTTGACAATATAGCATTGGCCAAATTTCATGTAAAGATAGAACGGCAAAATAGTAGCTATTTCCTATCAAGTGAATGTGAGGGAGAATCCTTCCTAAGGCGAAAGCATCATTATAAAGTTGAAGTAAAGGCCATAACCTACCACGAAATGAATGTGACTAAGAACCAGGGCAAATTTATAGTACGATATATTGTAGACCTTTGAACATGTTGAATATGGCCATGCTATGGATCGAGGATGAACTAATACAACCAGGACTTCAAAGTCTATAGGTCCTAGTCGTGCTAAAACTCGGAAAATTAGGATAAAGCTGTCAAAAAAATCTTATATATTAATTTGGTGGTACTGAGGTCAGAGCATGAGTAATAAAGAACACTTTGCCAATGGACCTTCGGCGGCTGCTGGTGCTGCTCAATTAGTTGAACTTTCAGAAAAAAACTTTGATGATACTATTTCAGGAGATAAGCCTGTCTTAGTAGATTTTTGGGCTACGTGGTGCGGCCCATGTCAGTTTATGCTGCCAATTTTTGACAAGCTTGCAAAAAAATATTCTCAGAAAGTGAACTTCGGTCGACTAAATGTTGATGATAATCAAGGAATCGCAATGAGGTTTGATGTGTATGCGATACCTACTTTTATTGTATTTATGAACGGTAAAGCCATAGACAGAGCAGTGGGAGCAGTAGGAGAGAAAGGATTAGAAGGGCTGTTGCAAAAGTATCAATAATTGAAAAGCATACGATATCGAAAGTGCACCATCACAGGGTAAAGGAGTTAATTGATTTAGATATATGCATATGATGGATCAACACTTCTTTTCATAGAGATTATTTTATCTAGAAGTGTTTTTTGATCTGGTGCCAGTCGCGAGCTAAAGCGTTCTATTAACATCTTTGCATCTTTGCTCTTTAAATTAGTGTAGAAAATATCTCCCTCATTGACTTGTCTTCCAACCGATATTTCCTTTATCGATACCGCAATCTGTTCCCCTTGAGTTGCCTCATCAATTGGCTTACCATTTTCCTGGATCTGGTGAATTATCCCAATCCTTTTTCCTGCCTCGTTTATCACCTCAACTTTCTGCCGAAGTTTCCCAATCTGAATTTCGGCTCCAAAAACGGCTGGATAATTTCTTCTGAACACAAAACCTTTCATAAATTGAAATTGACAGACAGGTGGTATTTCGTTAAATAGTATAGACTCTTCGTGTTCTCTCTGATAATTTACCCAGTCAGTATAATTCCTAACTAGGTTGTAGATCACTTTTTCATTGAAAACCTGTATTCCTCGCTCTTGAGCCTCCGTATTTGCTTCATCAAGAATCTTTACGTTAAAACCTAGGACAACGCCCAAGTATCGATTTTTTTCTTTAACGGCTGATGCGGCGAGTACGTCTCTTCTAGTAATGTGACCTATATCCGCTTTCTGTATTGGGATTTCTGCTTTTCCTAACATGTCTCTGATTGCCTCAAGAGACCCTATGGTATCACATCGTAATATCACGCCTTGTGTGTCATTGTCAGCCACAACCGTGTTCTTGATTTCGTCTTCAACTACTGGTCTAAGTCTTGCCTCTTCTTCTTTGCTCTCGAATACATACAATGGGCTTCCAGCCAGTACACCCTCTAAATCGGGGGATGTAATTTTTACTCCGGCTGCAGACATAACATCAGCCACGGGTTTGAATTTATCACGTGGATCCCGCATCTCGTCAAGAGGCTTTGGAAGAAGTAGGGCCTTTATTCTAGTGGCGACTGCTTTGTCTCTCTTGGCTACTATGATATTATCACCCACTCTAAGAATCCCATCTATGAGTACCAAATTTGCGGAAGGTCCTAATCCAATTTCCTCCTTTATTTCAAGAATGATTCCTCTCGCGGGTCCATCTCTTCGTTCTAATCTCCTAGCCATGAACTGTTGTGACAAACCCACTACAACGGCCAGTAGCTCCGGAATTCCTATGTTCTTTGCGGCACTTACTGGAACTATCGCTACCTCTTTAGTGAAGTCTTTAACGCGCCAAAAACCTTCAGAATTATATCCAAGCTTTGATAGAGACCCAACAACATTATAGATCCTTTCATCTAACATTGTAGCAACCGAAGAATCTTGCGCTTTCAGTTGTTCAGTGACATACTGGGAGTTTGTTGGTCTCCATCCCGTAATCATATCTACTTTATTAAGTGCGACAACAAAGGGGACCTTTCTTCTCTTCAATATCTCAACACTCTCAAAAGTCTGAGGTTCAAAACCCTTATTTGCGTCAACTACAAGTATTGCAATATCTGCGGCAGATCCTCCACGACTTCTGAGATTGGCAAAAACCTCATGACCAGGAGTATCAATTACCAAAAGACCAGGGACTTGAGACTCTGACTTTGCGAGTTTTTCGTAGAGTGGACCAGTCAGTTGTTTTATTGTATCTATAGGAAAAAAACTTGCGCCAATATGTTGTGTTATCCCACCAGCCTCACGCGCTTGAACACCTGTTCCCCGTATAGTATCTAGTAATGAAGTCTTACCAGAGTCTACATGACCTAATACAACCAGTACTGGTTGGCGCAGCTTCACCTAGGTACGATTAAAAATGACTCTAGACTCTTTTATGAAGCTTTCAGAAGAGTCAGACGCATGAATCAGGTTTTCTGTGAGTCCCAAGCCGAAGTCACCGCGAATAGTGCCAGGTGCTGCCTCAAATGATTTGGTGGCACCAGCCATGAGTCTAACAGCTGCTATGGCATTATCACCCTCAATGAGACACGCAATAACAGGGCCAGATGTAATAAAGGAAACCAATTCGTCGAAAAATGGCTTCGAGCTATGAACTGAATAAAATTCGGAGGCCTCTTGACGAGAAAAAATAAAAAACCGCAAATCAATTAATCTGAAACCCTTGTCTTCAAATCTAGAAATGATTTTACCAGCGAGTTGTCGTCGTACTCCATCTGGTTTAATTACTATGAGAGTACATTCACTCTTCATATTATCATTTCTTAACCCTTACTCCGCCCCTGACGTACTTACTAGTCCACTTAAGTTTACGAGGATCCCTTCCTAGAATTCTCAGGTTCTTTCTACACTTGTTGGAACATGTCCACTGAACTGTCCCATCATTTTTCACAAGCATAGTACCTTGACCGCTGCTTACTTGTTTACCACAGAAAAAACAATTACGTAGTGACGAAGATGCCTTGCTCAATTTACTTATTCACCGCAGTGGTCCGCTCTAGAAATCACTTTATCTTTCGCGCCTCTCTCTCCGTTTCTCGCAGCATCAATATATCATTCATCTTGACAGAGCCTTTGACGTTTCTAGTTAGTATACGACCTTTGTCCTTCCCCTCCAGCACTTTGACTCGTACCTGGATGACCTCACCTGCAATTCCCGTCCTACCTACTATTTGAATGACCTCCGCAGGTGTTACTTTCTCTTCTACGTTACGGCTCATTGTTTAACCCTTCTTCACAGATGCTGGAGCAATCGAAGTCACTACCTGTTCAACGATATGCTGAGCTTCGCCAGACTCTATAATAGTCGCGGCAGCAGAACCTACGTCTATACCCAAGGCAGCACCTAGCTGCTGTTTGCTTGGAACAAATACGTAGACGGCATTTCGTTCTTCGCACAAAATTGGTAAATGAGCTACCACTTCGGGAGGTTCTACATCTTCAGCTATAACTACCAATCGGCTCGTGCCACGTTCTATTGCCTTAGTAGTTTCGTTGGTGCCCTTTCGCACCTTGCCACTCTGCTTTGCTAAACGCACAGCCTCGTAGATCGCATTCACAAGATCTTTTGGAGTTTCAAATTTAACGTAGTATGGTTTACTCATTACTTGTATCACCCAATGGGATCATCCTTTGTTCCTTCTATGAAAATCAGAAGCGTATTAAAAGTGTTATCTATCCTGGAAGTGCATGCATAGGACATCTACAGCAAAAGGTCACATCAAATAAAAGTCATATTAGACAAAGGCTTTTTTTGATTTTAAAATTACCAGTATCCATCAATAAGTAATGGGCATTCATAATTAATGAGGAACACATTCAGAATCTAAGTAGACTGCAATTCTTTCCCTATCAAACGGACATATTCATTTATTTTGGAGTCGAGTAGGGTCTTGTCAGTAGATTCCGCATAAAGCCGTATTATTGGTTCTGTGCCACTTGGCCTTACCATTATCCAGGTTTCTTCGTCTATCCATGCTTTTATCCCATCCAATGTCTCGATTTTCTTAGGATTTCCATGCGCTTGGACTTTATTCATAACCTTTTCTGCAATAGTACTGGTTGGGCAGGGATATTTGGACTTAAATTGAAAGATTCTAGGGAGACTATTAATAAGGTTAGAAAAACTATCTTTTGAGTAAGTTGCTAACATCTCTAAAACCAATGCAGTAGTCATAGCTCCGTCCCTTACCTCATTTAATTTCCCGTACATAAATCCGCCATTTTCCTCCATCCCTATTATCGAATTACTTTTGACCATCTGTCTTGAAACTTCGACGCTTCCAACTTTAGTATATATCACATTCGCTCTATTTTCCTTTGCAGCTTCCGACACTGCTAGGGTGGTATTTATAGGACACACAACGGCGGTATTGAGTTTTTTGGTAGATAATAAGTATTTTGTCAGCAGAGCACCTGTCTTATCCCCAGAATAAGGTTGGCCCTTTTCGTCACAAAATATGCTTCGGTCCCCGTCACCATCATAAGCAACTCCCACATCTGCACCGGCACTGACTACGGCGTCGGATAAGGATTTCAAATTGTTAACAGTCGGTTCTGGACCTCGTCCTGGAAAGTCTCCATCAACATTGCAATTGAGTGTCATTACCTTACAACCGAGCATTTTAAGCAGCGAGGAACAGACAGGCCCTTGAACGCCATTGCCTCCATCGACAACTATTTTGATTTTACGATCCCGAATTTTTTCAAAATCAACAAGACTGTAAATTGTATCTATGTAGGATTCAACCATACTCTCCTCGACAATCTCCTTGCCTACAAAATTGCTTAATGATTGCATATTCGAATAATAGTTTTCCTCAACCTTCAGTTCGTCTTCTCTTGAAATTTCTATTCCATCTTTGGCTATTGGTTTGATTCCGTTGTATTCAGGCGGGTTATGTGATGCTGTAATCATGAGTCCTCCGATATAGTTCCTGTACTTGATAGCATACTGAAGACAGGGGGTGGGTAAAAGGCCACCTAATCGAATATCCCTGCCTTCTGAGTAGAGAGCTGAACAAACTATTCTAGATATTATGGGACTAGAGGTCCTCCCGTCAAAACCAACCGCCAACATGCCCTTAGGAAAATGATGCACGAGTGCTTTCGATAGTCGAATAACCTTTTCAGATGTTAAGTCTGCTCCAAATATGCCACGGACCCCATTCGTTCCAAATAGTGTCTTGGTTTTCATCTTATTCAACTGTTGCTACCGATTTCATGTTGATTATTTTGTATAAACTTACCTTCAATTCTAGTATTTGATCCTACGCTATATTTCTAGACAAGGTTTGTTGCGTGCAGAAGTTGTCCTGTAAGGTCAACAATAGATAAATGTATAAGTCAAGGCTACAAAAGAAGAAGGTTCGAGCGGGGGTCGCCAAGCCCGGTCAACGGCGCAGGTCTCTTTCAAGGGAACTATGAAAGGGTGTGAAGCTTAGAAAGGGCTCGCGATGAAAACATTGTGTGTTTCCTATATCCCTGTTCCTTAGGGATTCGTGGGTTCGAATCCCACCCCCCGCATCTTTGTATAAACTACAGGTTCATATTGAGGAAAGACGATATTACACGTACGAAGGAACTAGACATTTTAGAGATTAGGTATAAGGACATCAGCATTGCAATTTTGCGATTCAAAGCATTCAATTTGACATAGGATTGT
>Ga0075420_100002561_pt1 | contig 15755 bp, 12 predicted proteins | sample SoiMetdeltSBSDD4_FD_75296 | JGI IMG/M metagenome (GOLD analysis project Ga0075420, IMG submission 75296) | Bulk soil microbial communities from a Populus tree surrounding site in Tennessee, USA - Soil MetaG P. deltoides SBSDD4 | ecosystem: Environmental > Terrestrial > Soil > Tree plantation... | reverse complement strand
TCATCGAGGGGATGCTCGCCCTCACCGGCCAGCACTTCATCCTCCAGTACAACGAGGAGCAGGGCACGCTGCCTGGCTTCGTGGAGGGGTTCAACAACATCGCGCGTGACGAGCATCGCCACGTGGCGTTCGGCGCCCGCTTCCTGCGCGAGATGGCGCGGGAGGACACCCGCTACGGCGAGGCGATCACGCGCACGCTCGCCGAGGTGGCCCCGATCGCCGATGCCGTGCTGCGGCCGAAGTGGTACGTGGAGGGCGAGACGCAGCTGTTCGGCACCGATCTGGAGGAGACGCGAGCCTTCGCGGCGAAGGCGCTGGAGCGGCGGCTGAAGGTGATCGGGCTGGCGCCGGTGGCCTAGAACATGCGCCCGCCGACCGGGACGTCGGCGGTCGGGCGCAGCAGGATCACGTTGCCGTCCTCGTCCGGGACCCCGAGCGTGAGGACCTCCGACATGAAGGGGCCGATCTGGCGCGGCGGGAAGTTCACGACCGCCACCACGAGGCTGCCCTCGAGCTGCTCCTGCGAGTAGTTCTTGATCTGGGCCGAGGAGCGCTTCTCGCCGAGCTCGGGGCCGAAGTCGATGAACAGCTTCCATGCGGGCTTGCGGGCCTCGGGGAAATCCTCCACGCGGACGACCCGGCCCACGCGGATGTCGACCTTCATGAAGTCGTCGAAGTCGATCACCGAGCGGGCAGCGTAGCCGGACGAGGAGCTACTGCGCGGGCGGTGGAGGAGCCGGCTGCGCCGTGCCGCCGGGCTCGCCGGCCGCTGGCGCGAGCGGTGGCGGCTCGGTGAGCGTCGGGCCCGTGCCGGGCTGCGCGGCCGGATCGGTCGGCTCGCCCGGCGGGGTGGTGGAGTCGACTGGCTCCTCCTCGCGCGGGGGCAGCGTGACCGTCGAGCTCTCCTCCTGGACCGTTGCGGCCGGCGGCTCGACCGGCTCGGCCGGCACGGGCTCGACGACCGGCGCCGGCTCGGGCACCACCGGCTCGACCACGGGCTCGGCCTCGACTGCGGCGGCCTCGTGCAGCTGCGTCTCGGTGGGCCGCGCCACGGGCGACGGCGGCTCGGGCGCCGGCCGCGGCGCCGGTGCGGCCGCCACCTGTGCCGGCGGCGCCTGGAAGTGGCGCTCGCTCACGTGCTTCACCTCGACAGCCCCCGCGGTCACGATCACCGCGGCCGCCATCCCGGCGGCGGCCTTGGAGGCCAGCGTCGAGACGCCCGCCGACACCGCGCCGCCGGCCGTGAGCCCGCCGGCGGCCGTGGCGGCCACGCCGGCCATTCCGCTCCCACCGGCCGCGGCGCCGCCCGACGCGGCGGCCCCGGCGGCGCTCGCGCCGCCCAGACCCGCCTTCGCCACCCAGAGCTTCTTGAGGAAGATGAGCGGCCCGATCGGGTAGACGGCGGCCAGGGCCCTGGTGGTCTTGCGCAGCTCGCCCCTGAACGTGCGGCAGCGGTCGCAGGTCTTGAGATGGCGGCGCACGGGCGCGGTGGTCCTGGCCAGCCCCTCGGCCACCTGGCCGAGCTCGAGCCGCACCTCGGCGCAGGTGAGCAGCCGGGACTCGGCAGCCTCCGCAAGCGAGACGCGCGCGCGCACCAGCAGCGACTTGACGCTCGGGATCGTGGTGTCCATCGCCTCGGCGATCTGGTCGTACGAGAGCGCGTCGATCTCGCGCAGTAACAGGGCGGTGCGCTGCGTCTCCGGCAGCTCGTGCACGTCGGCGACGATCTGGCGGAACTCCTCGCGCTTGTGGACCGTGTCCGCCGTGGTGGCGCCACCGTCGCGCTCGAAGATGTCCATCGAGTCCTGCCCGGCCGGCTGCGGGCGGCGCAGGTGGTTGAGCGAGCGGTTGCGGGCGATCCGGTACAGCCAGGGCCGGGCGTTGATCGGCCGCTCGTCGGCGAGCATCGCGTTGAAGGCCGCCGTGAAGACCTCCTGGAGCACGTCCTCGGCGTCCTCCTGCGAGCCGAGCATGTGGCGGCAGAAGGCCAGCAGGCGCGGCTGATAGCGCTGCACGAGCGCCTCGAAGGCGCCGTGGTGCCCGCGCCGCGTGAGCGCGATCAGGCGCTCGTCGGTCTGCAGGCGGAGGAGCGGAGAGCGGCCCGCCAGAGCCGGAAGTGCTGCGGACTGTCTGAGCGCGGAAGCTTCCATGGACTAGCCGTGGGCATACGTACCCGGCTCGGTGACACCGTAGCAGCGGAAAAGTTGCGCGTTCAGCCCGCTTGGTGCAGCTCGTCCAGGCGCCTGTAGGCGAGCGAGATCGCCATCGCACCCTCGCCCACGGCCCCGGCCACGCGCTTCGTGGAGCCGTGCCGCACGTCGCCCGCAGCGAACAGGCCGGGCACGCTCGTCTCCAGCGCGAGCGGGTCGCGATCCAGCGGCCAGTCCTGCGGGCGGTGGCCGTCCTCGAGCAGGTCCGGTCCCGTGAGAATGAACCCGGCATCGTCGGTGCGGACACCACTTCCCGCCGCCCAGTGCGTCCGCGGGATGCCGCCGATGCAGATGAACAGGGACGTGACCGGAACCGTATGCCGCTCGCCGTCGGCGCTCTCAACCGTGACCTTGCGGAGCCGACCCGTCGCCTCGTGCAGCTCGGCCACGCGCGAGCGCAGGCGGACCTCGATGGCTGGGTGCTTCTCGATCCGTTCCACCAGGTACGCGGACATCGACTTGGAGAGGCTGTCGCCGCGCACGATCATGTGCACCCGCGCGCCCGCCATCGCCAGGTTCATCACCGCCTGGCCCGCGGAGTTCCCCGCCCCGACGACCATCACGTCCTCCCCGGCGCACTGGATCGCCTCGCTGCGCCCTGCGCCGTAGTAGACGCCGTGGTCGAGTAGCTCGTCAATGCCGTCGAGCTCGAGCCGCCGCCACTCCATCCCGCAGGACACGAGGACGATGTCCGAGGTGACCTCGTCCCCGCTCGACAGCCTGCCCCACGCCGGCTTGCCCGGCTCGAACCGGGCGCCGACGATCCCGTTCAGGATCAGCAGCTCGGCGCCGAAGCGCTCGGCCTGGCGGCCCGCGAGCCGAGCCAGCTCGGCGCCGCCGATGCCCTCGACGTAGCCGAAGAAGTTCTCGATCAGCGAGGTATGTCCGGCCTGGCCGCCCGGCAGGTCCTCCTCGGCGACGGCCGTGGAGAGGCCATCGGACGCGCCGTACACCGCGGCCGCCAGGCCGGCGGGGCCGCCGCCCACGATCATCAGGTCGTAGTGCGACCTCGACGGCCGCGCGAACACGTTCCACGCCTCCGCGAGGCGCTCCACGGTGATCCCCGCGTGCACCGTGTCCCCGTCGACCACGACCGGAAGCTCCGCGCCGCGCGCACCGGCCTTCGCCAGCACCGCCTCGGCCTGCGGGGAGTCCGCCTCGTAGAACTCGTGCGGCTGGGCTGCGCGAGTGAGGAAGTCGCGCAGCCGGTGGTGCCCCGGCTCCAGCCGGCGCCCCACGACGTGCACAGTCGGTCGGGGAGGGCTCACGCCCGAAGTCTACGGCCATACTTGATCGTGCCCGGGTGGCGGAACTCGGTCAGACGCGATCGGCTTAAACCCGATTGCCCGAGAGGGCGTGTGGGTTCGAATCCCACCCCGGGCACCTCATCGGGACCTTTCGTGCGGCTCGCACGTACAGGCATTAGTGCGCCTTGCCACCCTGACCCTGCTGCTGCTCATGGCCATTCCGGCGCAGGCGGCAGCGTCAGGCCCGTTTCTGCAGCCGCAGGAGGACTACGGCCCGGGCATCACGGTCGGCGGTGCGGGGCTGGCTCGCGTGACCGCCCCGGTGCGGCTCACGGACGAGTCGATCCAGGACGCCGTGGCCGCGGCGAGGCCGCGCGCCGTGGCGCGCGCGGTCGCCGACGCCCGCCGCCGCGCCGAGGCGATAGCCGCGGCCGTGGGGGTTTCGCTCGGATCTGCGGAGGCGGTCGAGCTCGGCGTCGGCTTCCGCGGACGCCCGGCCTGCCGCCGCTCGCGGCGAACGCGGGAGCTCCGCTGTGTGGCACCCGCATTCACCGCCTCATCCGTGACGGTCACCTTCGGCATAGTCGCCGGCCCAAAGTCGAGCGAGCAGGCGCGGGAGATCAGTGCGGCGGGCACCGGCTCGGCCCCCGTCGAGGCGAAGCGGCGGACGAGCCCCTCGATCAGGCACGCGCTCTTCGCGGCTCGCTTCGCGGCCACGCCACAGGCCGCCCGCACCGCGCGCGCCGACGTGAAGCTCGCGGCGCAGGGAGCGGGGCTCACGCTCGGGCCGCTGTTCTCGATCGTGGAATCGCAGAACTACTACGGCTACGACCCGGTGCTGGGCACCTTCGCCCCAGGCACGTACTGCGGCACGGTCAGGCGCGCGATCGTCCGGCGCGACCCCAAGACGGGTCTCCACCGCGTGGTGGGCAGGGAGCGCGTACGGCGCTGCTTCGCGCCACGAAGCTTCGAGGTGAGCCTCCAGGCGACCTACCTCGCGGCCGGCTCCTGACTAGCCGGCCTCCCGTCGGGTATACAAGCGCTGTGGGAAAGCTGCTCTTCACCCCGGTGTCGATCGGAGCCGGTCTCTTGGCCGGCTTCGTGGGCAAGAAGGTCTTCAACCAGGTCTGGGGCCTGATCGACGAGGAGGAGCCGCCGGACTCGAAGCACCGCGACATCAGCTGGGCCCGGCTGCTGCTCGCGGGCGCCCTACAGGGGGCGATCTTCCGCGCCGTCAAGGAGGGCACGGACCACGCCGCCAGACGCGGCTTTTACCGCACCACCGGCTCCTGGCCCGGTGAGAAGCGCCCAGATCCCGAGTAGCCAGCTCGCTGTGCGGGCATATCGGGCCGCAAGAACCGGCGCATTGCTGCGTTAAGGAGAGTAAGAGTTCACGGTTGAGCTCGGGTTCCGGCTTGGGAGATTCGCCAAATGGGAGGGCGAAGGGCCGGAACTCCGCGAGAGGAGTAGGGGTAGTAGGTGCGATCGCTGAGCGCTATCGGGCGAGTGGCCGCTGTCGGCGCGCTGATCGCTGCCGTGGTGCTGGTGGCACTCGTGCTGTTCGGTGGCGGGGGCGCCGGCGGCTATAAGGTCCACGCACGCTTCTTGAACGCCGGTCAGCTGGTCAAGGGCAACCCGGTGCAGGTGGGCGGCGTGCCGGTCGGCTCGGTGGAGGGCATCAAGCTCACCGACGACGGCCACGCGGAGATCGAGCTCTCGATCGACGGCGACCACGCGCCGCTGCGGAGGGGCACGCGCGCCGAGATCCGCCAGTTCTCCCAGTCGGGGCTCGCGAACCGCTACGTGGACCTGAAGCTCCCGCCGGATACGGACCAGACGATCCCCGACGGCGGGGTGATCGACACCGACAAGACGGTCACGCAGGTCGATCTCGACGAGCTCTACAACACGCTCGACCCTGAGACGCGGCGCTCGCTACAGGGCTTCTTCAAGGGCTCCGCCGACCAGTGGCGCGGCAGGGAAGAGGAGGCCAACATCGGCTTCCAGTACCTGAACCCGGCGCTGTCGACCTCCAGCCGGCTCTTCAACGAGCTGACTCAGGACACGCCGCTGCTCGAGCACTTCCTCGTCGACAGCTCGAAGATGGTCACCGCGCTGGCTGAGCGCCGCGACGACCTCGCTGCGCTGATCGGCAACCTGAACGAGACCACTCGCGCGCTCGGCAGCCAGAAGGCGGCGCTCGCCGAGTCGATCGGCCGACTCCCGCCGTTCATGCGCCGCGCCAACACGACCTTCGTGGACCTGCGCTCAACCCTCAACGAGGTCGATCCGCTCGTCGAGGCCTCGAAGCCGGTGGCGAAGCGCCTCGGGCCGTTCCTCTCGCAGGCCCGGGCCTTCGCCGCCGACGCCGAGCCGACCGTGCGCGACCTCCGGCTCACGATCCGGCGGCGCGGGCGCTCGAACGACCTGATCAACCTGCTGCATTCGTTCCCGCCGCTGGCCGAGATCGCCACGGTGAGTAAGCAGCGCAGCTACGCCCCCGGCGGCCACGCGGTCGACGTGGGCGAGACGCGCGGCGCCTTCCAGGAGACCGTCGACGCGCTCAAGGGCGGCGCGGGCGAGATCGGCTTCGCACGGCCGTACACCAACGACTTCCTCGGCTGGTTCGACGACTTCTCCACCACCGGCGGCGGCTTCGACGCCCTCGGAGCGACCGCGCGCGGCATGATCACGATGTCGCCGTTCCTGCACCCGGACTCGCTGGCCACCGGCCAGTACCGGCGCTGTCCGGGCGCCGCCGAGGCCCCCGCGAAGGACGGGTCGAACGTGCTCTCCGAGGCCGAGCGTGAGGCGGTCGGGTGCGATGAGAGCCACAGGGGGACGCCGCGATGAGGCGCGTGCTCGTGATCATGGCCGTGCTCGGCGTCTGTGCCGCCGCGTTCGTGCTCGCCGGTGCGTCCGAGCAGAAGTCCGAAGGCCGCACCTACAAGCTCGAGTTCGACAACGCGTTCGGGCTCGTGAAGGGCGGCGACTTCCGGGTCGGCGGCGTGAACGCCGGCCAGACGACCGACTTCGACGTGGTGAAGAGGAAGGGCGAGGCGCCCAAGGCGGTCGTGACCGTGGATATCACGAAGCCCGGCTTCGAGGACTTCCGCAAGGACGCGAGCTGCGAGGTCCGGCCGCAGTCGCTGATCGGCGAGTACTACGTGGACTGCCAGCCCGGCAAGTCGGAGGAGCGGCTGAAGGACGGCGGCACGGTGCCGGTGGAGCAGACCGCCTCGACGATCCCGACGGACATCGTCAACAACATCATGCGCCGCCCCTACCGCGAGCGCTTCCGGCTGATCGTGACCGAGCTGGGCACCGGCCTCGCGGGGCGCCCGGACGACCTCCAGGAGGTGCTGCGGCGCGCGCACCCCGGTCTGCGCGAGACCTCGAAGGTGCTGCGCATCCTCGGCAACCAGAACGAGGTCATCAAGAACTTCATCACCGACTCGGACACCGTCGTGGCCGAGCTCGAAAAGAACAAGCGCGACGTGGCGCGCTGGGTGCAGGAGGCCGGCGACGCCGCCGAGATCTCGGCCACGCGCCGCAACGAGCTGCGCGCGAACTTCCGGCGCTTCCCCGAATTCCTCGACGAGCTCCGTCCGACCATGGCGCGGCTCGGCGAGCTCGCGGACGAGCAGACGCCGCTGCTGGCCGACCTCCAACGCGCCGCGCCCGACCTGGACACCTTCTTCACGCGCATCGGGCCGTTCTCGGAGGCGAGCCGCCCCGCCGTGCGCTCGCTCGGTGAGGCCGGTGAGGTCGGGACGCGCGCCTTCCGCGAGGGCCGCCAGGAGATCGCGGAGCTGCGCACGCTCGCCGCCGGGGCGCCCGAGATGGCGAAGCCGCTGCGGCAGTTCCTCCAGACGGCCGACGACCGCAAGCGCGCGATCGAGAACGACCCGCGCGCGAAGGCCACCGCCCCGCCCGCGCCCGACCCGACCGCCATCCCGGACCAGGGCGGCTTCACGGCCTTCGAGGGGATCTGGAACTACTTCTACTGGCAGACGCTCAGCATCAACATGCTGGACGACACAGCGCACATCCTGCGCGCGGGGCTCACGACCACGCCGGACTGCTCCCAGTGGCGGAACGAGCCGCCGAAGACGCCCAAGGACCACGAGATGTTCAAGCGCTGCAACTCGTACCTGGGTCCGAACCAGCCCGGCATCTACAGTCCCGACCCGCTCGACGACGGCTCGAACCCGTCTGCCGCGAGCCTGCGCGCGGAGAGCGGCAAGCCGCCCACGAGCCTCGGCGAGCAGCGCGGCGAGGGCCAGCCCGAGGCGGGGCCGCTGCCCGGCCAGCCGGACCTCTCGCAGCCGCAGATCACCCTGCCGCCACCGGTCCAGAATCTGCTCGACTCGCTCACGCCGAAGCAGCGTCAGCAGCTTCCGGATCAGCTTCCCACCAACCCCGACCAGCTCCAGCAGGAGCTCGAGCAGATCGGCGCGCCCGCGCCCACCGACCAGACCGCTGACCAGCTCCTCGACTACCTGCTCGCGCCATGAGTCGCCGCCGCGGATCAGCCAGCGTCGCAGCCAGCCCGGTGCTGATCGGCGCCGCCACCGTGCTCGTCGCGCTCGTGGCCGTGTTCATCGCTTACAACGCGAACTCCGGCCTGCCGTTCGTCCCGACCTACAACCTCAACGCCGAGCTGCCGTCGGGCGGCAAGCTCGTTAAGGGCAACGAGGTTCGGGTCGGCGGCTTCCGCGTGGGCGTCGTCAAGGACGTCAGGCCGAAGGTCACCACGGTGAACGGCGAGCGCCGCAGCATCGCCGTGGCCGAGCTCAACCTCGACAAGAAGATCGAGCCGCTCGCCCGCGACACGCAGTTCCGAGTGCGCCCGCGCTCGGCGCTCGGGCTCAAGTACATCGAGGTCGAGCCGGGGACCGAGAAGGCCACCTGGCAGTCCGGCGACACCGTGCCGGTAACGCAGTCGTCCGAGCCGCTCGAGTTCGAGGACCTGTTCTCGACGTTCGACCGCGACACCCGTCCGAACATCCAGAACGCGACCGACGGCTTCGGCAACGCGTTCGCCGGCCGCGGGCAGTCGATCAACAGCGCCATCCAGGCGCTCAACCCGTTCTTCAAGTCGCTCACGCCCGTGATGCGGAACCTGTCCGATCCGAGCACGGAGCTCGACCAGTTCTTCCTCCAGATCGGCCGCGCGTCGGCGCAGGTGGCCCCGGTGGCGCGCACGCAGGCGCTGCTGTTCACGGACATGGCGGACACATTCGCGGCCATCTCCGCTGACCCGCGCGCGCTCCAGGACACGATCGAGAAGGGCGCGCCGACGATGGACGTGTCGATCGACTCGTTCCAGGTGCAGCGCCCGTTCATGGTGGACTTCACGGACCTTTCTGCGCGGCTGCGCCCCGCGGCTCAGGAGCTGCCGCGCTCGCTGCCCGCGATCAACCGGGCCTTCGCGGTCGGCACCCCCGTGCTTCCGCGCACGGTCGAGCTGAACGAGAACCTCGAGAAGGCCTTCAAGGAGGCGGAGGACCTATTCGAGAACCCGAACACGCTGCTCGCGCTGAAGGACCTGACCACGGCGATCACGGTCACGCGCCCGGCCATCCAGTACATCGCGCCCTACCAGACGGTCTGCAACTACCTGAACTACTTCATCCACCCGCTCGGCGAGATGCAGTCCGTGATCCAGACCGGACCGACGGGCGGCGGCACGGTGCTGAACCAGAACGTGAAGATGCCGAACTCGCATCAGCAGAACAACTACGGCAGCTCGACCGGCTCGCGGCCGTGGGACATCCTGCCTGATCAGGAGCCGCAGGGGGCGAAGGACCACCAGGGCAACCCCATGTTCCGGCTGTACGCCCCGGCTTACAACCCGGCCATCGACGCCCAGGGCAACGCCGACTGCCAGCTCGGGCAGACCGGCTACCCGAACGGCGCGCTCGGCCCGGCCCGCTACCACCGCGGCGAGCTCAGGGACGGCTCCGAGGAGCACGGGCTCCCGATCCCGGACGAGGTCGGCACCGGCACGAACGGCGCGATCACCGAGAACAACCTGCCCGGCCTCTCCGGCGGCACGTACAAGTCGCGTGAGCTTGGCATCGACAACCTGGCGGACGTGCCATGAGCAAGCGCTCGAACGGCATGAGCCCCTTCCGCGCAGGCGTCCTGGCGCTGGTCCTCGTTGGGCTGTTCACCTACTTCGGCTTCACGAAGGCGAACCCGTTCGCCAACCCGTACGAGTTCAAGGCCGTCTTCAACGACGTGAACAACCTGAAGCCCAAGTCGCCGGTCCGGATCGCCGGCGTGGAGGTGGGCAAGGTCTTGAAGGTCGAGCCCGTGACCGAGGGCAAGGGCGCGGCCCAGGTCACGATGGAGGTCGAGGACAAGGGCCTCCCCATCAAGGAGGACGCGGAGCTGAAGATCCGCCCGCGCATCTTCCTAGAGGGCAACTTCTTCGTGGACGTGAAGCCGGGGTCGCCGTCCGCCGACGAGCTCGACGACGGCGGGGTCATCCCTGTGACCCAGACGGCGGCGCCGGTTCAGTGGGGCGACCTGCTCACGGCGCTCCAGAGCGACACCCGCTCGGACCTCCAGACGTTCCTGCGCGAGTACTCGAAGGGGCTCGAGGACGGCGGGTCCGAGGGCTTCAACCAGGCGATCAAGTACTGGGAGCCCGCCTACCGCTACTCATCGCTCTCGAACGACGCCACGCTCGGCAAGGACCCCGACCACGACCTCCAGCGGGTGCTCAGGGGCCAGCAGAAGACCTTCGCCGCGATCGTCAAGGACGAGGGCGCGCTCAAGGACCTGGTGACCAACTTCAACGTGACCGCCGGGGCCTTCGCGCGTGAGGACGAGGCGCTCGCCGCCTCGATCCCGGCGCTGCGCGACACGCTGAAGATCGGCCACCCGGCGCTCGAGTCGCTCGACACGGCCCTGCCGTCGCTGCGGGCGTTCGCACGCGACGCCCTGCCGGGCGTCCGTTCCTCCGACGAGACGCTCGCGGAGTCGCTGCCCTTCATCACCCAGGCGCGCCTGCTGATGTCCGAGCGCGAGCTGCGCGGAACCGCGCGCGTGCTGCGCCAGACGATCCCCGACGTCGTGGCCTTCAACCGCACATCGGTCCCGTTCCTGCGCGAGAACCGCGCGCTGTCCGCCTGCACCAACAACGTGCTGGTCCCGTTCATGGACCTCAAGATCCCGAACCCCGAATCGGGCAACGAGGCGCAGAACAGCGACCAGCCGGTGCGCGCCCAGCTTCAGCGGGGCTTCCCGGGCCTGTCCGGCGAGAGCCGCCTCTCGGACGGCAACAACCAGTTCTTCCACGCAGGCGTGACGCCCCCCGGCGACCGGGTGCGGCCGGGCCCGCCGCCCGACCTCGGCAACATGCCGATGACCCACCGGCCGGACGTGCCGTGTGAGGAGCAGGAGCTGCCGAACCTGCACGCGCCGGGTGGCCCGATCCCCGCGTTCCCGCTGCTCGATGAGACCCCGGGATCGGTCGTGAAGCCGCCCGCCGCGACCCCGCCGCTCAGCAACTTCGTCGACGCCGCCCAGAAGTTCGTGGACGACACGCTGCCGCTGATAACGCAGGAGCGCGAGGCCTACGCCCGGCGCGAGGCGAGGCTTGCGAAGCAGGAGGGCGGCCGATGAGGACCGCCATCCGCAAGAACCTCGCGGACTTCCTCGCGATCCTCGGCGTGGTCGTGCTGGGCCTCGGGATCGGCGCCTACATCCTCGCGAACCAGCGGCTGCGCTTCCCGCTGATCGAGGACAAGCCGTACACCGTGAAGGCCGAGCTGCCGGACGCGCAGGCGGTCACGCCGGGGCAGGGCCAGACGGTTGTCGTGGCGGGCGTGCGCGTGGGCGACATCGGCGAGGTGGAGCTCGAGGACGGCAAGGCGGTCGTGGAGCTCCAGCTCGAGCCCAAGTACCGCGGCCTGCTGACGGACGAGGCGAGCGCGCTGCTGCGCGCCAAGACCGGCACCAAGGACATGTTCCTCGAGGTCGATCCGGGCGAGGGCGAGCCGCTCGAGGACGGCGGCCGGATCAGGGTCGCCAACACGCTGCCGGACATCGACCCCGACGAGTTCCTCGCCGCGCTCGACTCCGACACTCGCAACTACCTGAAGCTGCTGATCTCCGGCGCCGGCAAGGGCCTCGACGGCCGCGGCACCGACCTTCGCGAGGTGATGAAGCGCCTCGGGCCGCTGCACCGGGACCTCGCTCGCGTGAGCAAGGCGGTGGCCGAGCGCCGCCACAACATGCGCCGGCTCGTGAACCGCTACGGCCTGCTGATGGCGGAGCTCGGCAAGAAGGACAAGGACATCACCCGGCTCGTGCGCACCTCCAACATCACGCTGGGCGCCTTCGCCGACGAGGACCAGAACATCTCCGCGCTGGTGTCGAAGCTGCCAGGCACGCTCGACCAGACCGCCACGACGCTCGGCAAGGTCGACACGCTCGCGAAGCAGATGGGCCCGACCTTCGAGTCGCTGCGCCCGCCGTTCCGCAAGCTCGACGAGGCCAACGCCGCGGTGCTGCCGTTCGTGAAGGAGGCGGCGCCGATCCTCGAGAAGAAGGTGCGCCCGTTCGCGCGCGCGGCGCAGCCGTTCCAGCGCAACCTCGGCGCGGCGTCGAGGGACCTCGCCACGGCTGGACCTGACCTCACCACCTCGTTCCGCGGGCTGAACCGGCTCTTCAACATCGGCGCGTACAACCCGGGCGGCACCGAGGGCATCAGCGAGGACTGCGAGACCAAGGGCGTCTGCTCGCGCGCCGAGCGGGCTCGCAACGAGAGCTACCTGTACTGGCTGGCGTGGGTCGGGCAGAACACCGTGTCGCTGTTCTCGACCGCGGACGCGCTCGGGCCAATCCGGCGCGCCTACCTGCTCAACCTGAACTGCGACATCTTCAAGTCCGAGGCCACCCAGGCCGGCATGGGGGACGCCGAGGCGGAGGGCCTGACGGCTCTGTTCGGCGGGATCGGGGCGTGCGCTAAGCCATGATCAAGCAGACCCCCAGCATCGGCCGCATCATCGCGATGGTCGCGTTCACGCTCTCGGTCTTCGCGATCCTGATCTTCCTCTGGCTCGCGTTCGGCGGCTCGGTGCCGCTCCAGCCCGAGGGCTATCGCTTCACGGTCCACATGCGCGAGGCTGCGACGCTCGCCGAGGAGGCCGACGTCCGCATGGCGGGCGTGAACGTCGGCAAGGTCAAGAGCAAGGAGCTCGACGTGGGCGGCGCGCGCACGATCGTCGAGGTCCAGATCGACGAGCCCTACGCGCCGATCCCGAAGGACACTCGCGCGATCCTGCGCGCCAAGACGCTGCTGGGGGAGACCTACCTCGAGCTCACCCCGGGCAACAAGGCCGCCGGCATGCTCGACGACGGCGGCCGCCTGGCCGACGCGCAGGTGGAGCCCACGGTCGAGCTGGACGAGATCTTCACGGCCTTCGACCCGGCCACGCGCCAGGCGTTCCGCGACTGGGTGAAGGAGCTCTCGGGCGCGATCAAGGACGGGCGCGGGCAGGACCTGAACGACGCGTTCGGCAACTTCCGCGGCTTCGCGGTCGACGGCGCCAAGCTGATGACCGTGCTCGACGAGCAGAACGTGGCCGTGCACCAGCTGGTGCGCAACACCGGCCAGGTGTTCGGCGCGCTCAACGAGCGTCAGGGCGCGCTGCGCGAGCTGATCGTGAACTCGAAGCGGACCTTCGAGGCCACCGCCTCTCGTGACGAGGCTCTCGCCGAGACGTTCGAGATCTTCCCCACCTTCCTCGACGAGAGCAAGGTCACCATGGCGCGGCTCGAGGACTTCTCGCGCTCCACGCACCCGCTCGTGAACGACCTCAAGGGGCCGGCGGACGACCTCGGGCCGACCGTGCGCGACCTCGGCGACCTCGCTCCCGACCTGGAGAAGCTGTTCCGCGACCTCGGGCCGCTGATCCGCGAGAGCCGCACCGGCGTGCCGGCGCTCGAGCGCACGCTGCGCGAGGCCGAGCCGCTCACCGAGGCGCTGCACACCTTCTTCCCAGAGCTCAACCCGATCCTGTCCTACTTCAACTTCCACCAGCAGACGATCGCCGGCTTCATCACGAACGGCGGCGCCGACATCGCGGCGGACTACGGCACCGGCCAGCGGGGCCAGGCGCAGATGGGCATCATCGAGGGGCGCTCGTTCGAGGCCTACAAGTACGGCGACCCGCCGCCCGCGTGGGTCCGCGGCAACGCCTACATGCAGCCGAACACGCTCGGCCGCGCCCTGGTGCTCGGCGGGATCGAAAGCTTCAAGTGCCCGAAGGGCGAGCTGAAGTACGCGGAGGACGCGCTCGAGCCGGGCGAGTCGCACGAGGACAAGCTGGCGCCGTGCTTCGAGACCCCGCCGTCGCTCTACGACGGCCGCATCTTCCCGTACCCACGCAGGGGCGTCGCGCCGCTGCGCCCGGCGCCGCGCGGCTTCGCCGGCTCACAGGTGGCGAAGGACCCCGACCCCGCCGACTGAGGAATAGGTCGCTGCGCGCGGGGCCACGCCCCGCGCTGGCGCAAGGCGCGGGACAATCCCGCCATGCCGTTCCTGTTCGGCAAGGCGTACAGGCGCATGGGGAAGCACTACTTCCTCCTGTACGTCGTCTTCGAGTTCGTCTCCGCGTTCGTCGTCTGCCTCGCCACGGTCGGGCTGTTCGCGCTCTACACGGATCCGTCCAGCTCCGAGTTCTGGACGATCGCGGCGTTCGCCGAGGCCTGCGTGGCGCTCAGCACCGGCTTCATGCTGTGGGGCGGCGCGAAGCGGGTCCGGCCGATCATCGACTGGATGGAGGGGCACGGGGACGCGCTCGAGGCATGGCGTGCCGCCGTAGAGGTGCCGCGTGAGCTGACGCTGCGGGTCGGTTGGCAGCCGTTCCTCCTGATCGGCGTCCCGGTCTCGATCTTCGCGACGCTCAAGGCCGACCTCGAGCCGTACAACGCGTTCATCATCTTCGCCGGTGCGGCGGTGGCCGTGGCCTACGCGGCGGTGCTGCACTTCTTCTCGTACGAGCAGTTCCTGCGCCCGGTGGTGGAGGACATCGTCAAGGAGCTCCCGCCCGAGTTCACCGGCGCCCCGCTGGGCGTGCCGCTGCGCTGGAAGCTGCTCGGCGCGCTGCCGCTGATCAACGTGATCACGGGTGTGGTGGTGAGCGGCCTGTCCACCGACGGCAGCGCGAATCTCGGCGACCTCGGACTCGACGTGGTCGTGGCCGTTCTCGTGGCCTTCACGATCTCGCTCGAGCTGACCCTGCTCGTCACGCGCTCGGTGCTCCAGCCGGTGGACGACCTGCTGAAGGCCACCGAGGCGGTCAAGCGCGGCGACCTCGACGCTCGGGTGCCCGTGACCTCGGGTGACGAGATGGGCCGGCTGGCCGGCAGCTTCAACGAGATGATGCACGGCCTCTCCGAGCGCGAGGCGCTGCGCGAGGCGTTCGGCGCATACGTCGACCCGGACGTGGCACAGCGCGTGCTCGAGCAGGACGGCGAGCTGATCGAGGGCGAGGAGCGCGAGGTCACCGTGATGATCCTCGACGTCTGGGACTTCACCGCGTTCGCGCAGCGCTCGAGCGCCCGCGAGACGGTGACCTTCCTCAACGACCTCTTCGGCATCGTGGTGCCCTGCGTGACCGAGCACGGCGGCCACGCGAACAAGTTCCTCGGCGACGGCCTGCTGGCCGTCTTCGGCGCGCCGGACCGGCTGCCGGACCACGCGGACCGCGCGCTCGCGGCGGCCGGCGAGGTCGCCACCTCGCTCAGGCGGCGCTTCGGGACCGATGTCCGCTTCGGCATCGGCCTCAACTCGGGGCCCGTGGTGGTGGGCTCGGTGGGCGGCGGCGGACGGCTCGAATTCGCCGTCATCGGCGACACGGTCAACGTTGCCGCGCGCGTGGAGAACCTCACCAGGGAGACTGGCGACGCGGTGCTGCTGACAGAGGCCACCCACTGTTTGCGCAGCGAAGGGACCGAAAGTCTGGAGCCGAGGGGCCGCTTTGCACTGAAAGGCGTGGCCGAGCCTGTGCCCATTTACGCCGTGGCGTTCCATCTGGACGGAAGTTTGATTCGGTCTTCAAAGACCGCTCAAGCCGAGGCCTGACGCTGCCGAAGTAAATACCGTGGCCCCCTTCCACCCGCTTCAGTACGAGGCGCGAGCCTTTGCAGCCCGCGCGCTGGCGGCCCTTGCCGTCTTCTGCACGATCGCCGTCGTGCTCCTAGCGGGCAGCACTGGGGACTCGATCGCGAGCGCCGCGGCCAAGGACGACAACGCTTCGAACGGCAACGGGCAGCA
>Ga0075420_100002559_pt1 | contig 15760 bp, 14 predicted proteins | sample SoiMetdeltSBSDD4_FD_75296 | JGI IMG/M metagenome (GOLD analysis project Ga0075420, IMG submission 75296) | Bulk soil microbial communities from a Populus tree surrounding site in Tennessee, USA - Soil MetaG P. deltoides SBSDD4 | ecosystem: Environmental > Terrestrial > Soil > Tree plantation... | reverse complement strand
TGGTACTTGACCAGCACGGTCTCGCCGGCCGCGTTGACCCACTTGTACGTGTTCACGCCGAAGCCCTGCATGTGCCGGTAGTCAGCCGGGATCCCGCGCGGGCTGAACAGGTTGACCAGCATGTGCATGGACTCGGGCGTCTGCGACATGAAGTCGAAGATCCGCCACGGCTTCTGCTCGAAGGTCACCGGGTCCGGCTTGAGCGAGTGGATGACGTCGGGAAACTTGATCGCGTCCCGGATGAAGAACACGCCCAGGTTGTTGCCGACGAGGTCCCAGTTGCCATCCTCGGTGTAGAACTTGACCGCGAAGCCGCGCGGGTCACGGGCCGCCTCGGAGGAGTCGCGGCCACCGATGACGGTGGAGAACCGCAGCGCCACGTCGGTCCGCTTGCCCGGCTCCTGGAAGAGCTTCGCCCGGGTGAGCTGCGCGATCGGCTCGTCGCCGAACTTGCCGTACGCCTCGAAGTAGCCGAACGCCGTCACCCCGCGCGCGTGCACGACCCGCTCGGGGATGCGCTCCCGGTCGAAGTGGCTGATCTTCTCGATGAAGTGGTAGTTCTCCAGCGTGGCCGGCCCTCGCGCGCCCACCGTGCGCTGGTTCTGGTTGTCGTAGACCGGATGGCCTTGCCGCGTGGTCAGGATCCGTTCACCGTCGGCCATTGCTTGTCGTCTCCTCGTTGCGAGTCCCCGTGATAGGTGGAGTGGCAGATGCCCCGAATGGCAGGGGCAGGCAGCCCAGCGGCGGCGAGCCCACGGCTCGGCACAGACGCGTGGTCTGGCGCGGGCGGGGCCGGGTCTGCTCGGATAACTGGAATGAGTCCAGCTTATGACAGTGCACTCTCCGCCGCGGGACCGGCCGCCTTGACCTGCGCCGCCGCGATTATGTGCTCCGCGACGACGCTCGCCCCTGCGTCGTCGAGCAGCAACGTGTAGTGGTTCGTGTCCGCCACCCGGACCGTGGGCAGCGCCAAGCCGCGCAGCCGCTGCTCGTCGTAGAGCCCCTGCTCCTCGTTCTGCAGGCCCCGCGGCGCCCACAGCAGCACGCCGGGCACTGGCAGCTGGTGGATCGCGGAGTGCACCTCAGCGTTGGCGAGAACCTGGCCACCGTCGACCCGTACCGCCTCGACCACGCAGGAGGACCGGTACGGCCCCTCGCCGACCAGGTCGTGCTGGATGTAGTCGTCCACCCACGGCGCCCAGTGCCCGGTCAAGGCCGGGTGCGCCTGCCAGTAGCGCCGGTACGCCTCCCGGTCCGGGAAGCTCATCTCCAGCCGAGCCATTGCCGGGCCGAGCACCGCGTGCAGCAGGGCGTCCCCGTCGACCCCCGCGGGCACCGGGAAGGAGAGCCCCCCGTCGATGAGCACCACCGCGCTCACCAGCGCCGGGTGGCGCACCGCGGCGACGGCCGCCACATAGGCGCCCATCGAGTGGCCCACGAACACCGCCCGGGCCAGGCCCAGCCCGTCCAGCACCGCGGCCATGTCGTCGGCGTGCCGGCGGATGCCGTACGGACCGGGCGCCGCCCGGCTGCCCGCCCGGCCGCGCAGGTCCGGGGCGACCAGCGTCACCCGCTTCTCGAGCAGCTGCGCCACCCGGGCCCAGGCCAGCCCGTTGGCGGTGATGCCGTGCGCCGCGACGGCGACCGGGGCGTCGGGCTCCGCAGCGGGCCAGACGTGCACCAGCAGGTCATTGACGCGCACGGAACCCATCCCGCCTCCACAGTCGCTCGCCCAGCGCGGCCACTCCGCCGGGCAGGAAGAACACCACGAGTATGAAGAGCGTGCCGAGCAGGAACTCCGGCTGGGCCAGGGGCACCCGCACCGCGCTGGGCAGGCTGGCCACCAGGTCGGAGCCGGACAGCGCGCCCAGCCGCTGGTCCAGGTAGGTGTAGAGCACGCCGCCCAGCAAGGCGCCCCACCTGCTGCCCGCCCCGCCCAGCACCGTCATGATCAGCAGGCCGACCGTGAACGCGGACGTGGTGATCTGCGGCGCCGACCCGCCCAGCAGCAGCAGGTGCACCACCCCGCCCAGCGTGGCGAGGAACGCCGAGAGCACGTACGCCAGCAGCCGGAACCGGTACGGCGACAGCCCCAGCACGGTGACCCGCCGCTCGTTCTCGCGCAGCGCCTGCCAGACGCGGCCCGGCTCGGAGTCGACCGACCAGCGGACCGCCGCGAACACCGCAACCAGGTAGCCCAGCGCCAGCCAGTAGAGGTTGGCGGTGTTCGCCACCCCGGCAAAGGCGGCCGGCACGTCCGCCAGGGACAGCCCCTCCTCGCCGCCGGTCAGGTGGGAGCTGAGCACCACGATCGAGCCGACCTGGGCGAAGGCGAGCGTCACCATGGCGAACGCGATGCCCCGTACCCGTAAGGAGACCGCCCCGACCACCAGCGGCAGCGCCAGCCCCACGGCGGCGGCGAACGCGAGCGCCGCGGGCCAGCCCCAGCCCCACCGGGTGACCGCGATGTTGGTCGCGTAGCTGCCCGCGGCCACGTGCAGCGCGTGTCCGAAGGAGAGCAGCCCGGTGTGCCCGAAGAGCAGGTCATAGGTGAGCGCGAAGCCGGCGAAGAGCACGCACAGCGCGAGCAGCTGCAGCGTGCCGGGGCTGTTCAGCGGGCCCGGGAGGACGCCGGGCAGCGGGGCCGTGGCGAAGGGCACCACGGCGAGCAGCGCGAACACCGCCACCGGCGGCCACCAGCGCACTGCCCTCATGCCACCCTCCTCGCCAGCCCGCCCGGCCGGACCAGCAGCACCGCGGCGAGCAGCAGCACCGTCGAAGCCTCACCCACGCCAGCGGCGGCGTAGTAGTTCGCGAACTGCTGCACCAGGCCGACCAGCACAGCCGCCGCAGCCGAGCCGGTGACCGAGCCCATCCCCCCGATCACCACCACGATGAACGCGAAGATCAGCAGCGAGCCGCCCAGGCCCGGTGTGATGCTGCCGAAGTAGAGCCCGGCCAGCGCCCCGGCAAGCGCAGCAGCCGCCCCACCGATCGCGAAGACCAGGGTGAACGCGCGGCGCACGTCGATGCCGAGCGCGGTCACCATGGCCCGGTCCTCCACCCCGGCCCGCACGATCAGGCCGTACCGGGTGCGGCGCAGGAACACCAGCAGCGCCGCGAGCACCGCCAGCGCCACGCCGATCAGCAGGAAACGATCATTGGGTACGGCGGCGCCGAGCACCCGGGTCGTGTCGGACAGCCAGCCCGGCTTGGGCAGCTGCTCCGGGTCGGCCCCCACCATCCCTTGCAGCAAGGCCACCCCGGCCGCGGCCAGGCCGACCGTGACCAGCACCTGCTGGATCGGTCTGGCGTAGAGCGGCCGGATCAGCAGCAGCTCGACGGCGACCGCGAAGAGCGTCCCGGCCAGCGTGCCGACCGCCACGGCCGCCACCAGCGGCATCCGCCCGCTGGCCCACCAGGTGGCGTACGCCCCGACGGCCAGGAACAGCCCGTGCGCGAAGTTGAGCACGTCGGCGAGGCCGAAGATAAGGGAGAGGCCGGAGGCGATCAGAAAGTAGAGCGCGCCGAGCCCGAGCCCGGTCAGCGCCAGCAGGACCACGGTGCTCACCGCATGCCGCCCAGGCTCATGTCGCCGCCCCCACGCCGAGCAGCACCCGCAGCCGCTCCGGGGTGTCCGGCAGCTCACCGGTGTGCACCACCCGGCCCTGCCCGATGATGGCGACCCGCCCGGCACCGGCCGGGTCCGCCCCCGACTCGGCCAGCAGCCGGCGTACCAGGCCCAGGTTCTGCTCCACCAGCAGGATCGGTACGGTCTCCGCGGCGCGCGCCAGCACCTCCGCCACCTGGGTCACCAGCTTCGGCGCCAGGCCCTTGGTGGGCTCGTCCACCAGCAGCATCCGGTTGTCGTTGAGCAGTGCGCGGGCGATGGCCACCATCTGCTGCTGGCCGCCGGAGAGTGTGCCGGCCGGCTGTGTGGCCCGTTTGCGCAGCTCCGGGAAGAGCTCGAACACACGGTCGTAGCGCGGGCTGCGGTCACGCTCGGCCAGCCGCAGGTTCTCCGCCACGGTCAGCGCCGCGAACACGCCCCGGTCCTCGGGCGCGTAGCCCAGCCCACGCTGCACGATCGCGTAGGTGGGGCGGCCGACCAGCTGCTCCCCGGCGAAGACCACCGACCCGGTGCACGGCACCAGCCCGAGGATGGCCCGCAGGGTGGTCGTCTTGCCGGCGCCGTTGCGGCCGAGCAGTGCGGTCACCCCGGTCGCCGGCACGTCGAGGTCCACTCCTTGCAGGATGTGCGAGCCGCCGAGGCGTACGTGCAGGTCGCGGATTGTGAGCAGGTTGGTCACAGCGGCTCCCCCAGGTACGCGTCCTGCACCGCCGGGTTGGCCATGATCTTCTCCGGCGTGTCCACTGCGAGCAACCCGCCGTGGTGCATGACCGCGACCCGGTCGGCGAGCCCGAGCAGCACGTCCATGTGGTGCTCGACCATGAGCACGGTGCGCCGCTCGTCGCGGTGCAACGACCGGACCACCTCGGTCAGCGCCGGCAGCTCGGCCACGCCCACCCCGGCCATCGGCTCGTCGAGCAGGATCAGCCGGGGGTCGGTGGCGAGGATGATCGCGATCTCCAGCCGGCGCTTGTCACCGTGGGAGAGCGAGCCGGCCGCCACCTGCGCCCGCTCCGCCAGGCCCACCCGCTCCAGCGCCTGCGCCACCTCCGGCGGAGTGCCCGCGCGCCGCCACAGCCGCAGGCACGAGCCCCGGTGCGCGGCGGCGGCGAGGCGGACGTTCTCCACCACGCTCAGCGCCGGGAAGACGCTGGACGACTGGAACGTACGGCCCAGCCCGCGCCGCGCCCGCCGGTGTGGCGCCTGGCGGGTGATGTCCACCCCGTCCAGCGTGATCGTGCCGCCGGAGGCCGGCACCAGGCCGGAGACCAGGTTGAACAGCGAGGTCTTGCCCGCGCCGTTGGGCCCGATGACGGCGACGAACTCGCCCTCGGCAACATCGAGCGACACGCCGGCGACGATCCGTACGCCGCCGACGTGCCACTCGAGGTCGTGCACCGCGAGGACGGGGCCATTGGCCTCGCTCCAACGCTCGGAACCGCTGGCCTCGCTCCGACGCTCGGGACCCATCACGTCACTTCTTGGGGGTCACCGGCGGGGCGACCGACGCCGGGTCCAGCGTCTTCACCAGCTCCGCTTTTGGCGTGGCGCCGCCGGTCAGCTTCGCCTGGAACATCGGCTGGAGCATGGCGTGGTCCTCGGGGCGTACCGTGATCTTGCCCTTGACCCCGTCGAAGCTCCACCCCTCCAGCGCGGCGACCATCTTGTCCACGTCGTCGCCGGCCTCCGCGGCGTGCACGATCATCTGTGCTGCGGTGAAGCCGTCGGGGGTGAACAGCTCGACCGTGCCGCCGGCCTTGGTGACCCGCTCGGTCATCGCCTTCTCCGCCTCGGTGCCGGCGGCGCCGGCGAAGTAGTGCGCCAGGAAGCTGACCTGCGCTCCGACCGGGCCGTAGGCGACCCAGGTCGGCGAGATGTCGAGCCCGGTCACCACGGTGGTGGCGGAGAAGACGTTCTGCTGCCCGAGGGAGAGCCACATCGCCTGCGCGGTGGTGCCGGCCCACGCCACGAACAGCAAGTTCGGCTTTGCGTTGCGGGCCTGGGTCGCGAACGGCGTGAACTCGGTGGCGCTCGCCGGCACCAGGATCGAGTCGACGGTGGCCCCGGCGCCGCCCATGACCGCCTTCACCGCGGCCACGTTGGCCTGCCCGAACGCGGTGTCCTGAGCCAGTACCGTGATCTTCTTGCCGGAGACGTCGCCGACGAACGCGGCGGCGGTACGGATGTCCTGCCAGGTCTGGCGGCCGGAGCGGAAGGTGTACTTGCCGACGCCGGTGACCGCGTCGGTGGCCGCCGGGCCGGAGATGAAGAGGACCTTGTTCTGCTCCGCGAGCGGCGCCACCTGGAGCGCGACCCCGGACGAGGTGGACCCCGCAATGATCTTGTAGCCCTTGCCGATGAGGTCCTTGGCCGCGGAGACCGCCTTGGCCGGGTCACCGGCGTCGTCGACCTCGGTCACCTCCACCGGCCGCTTGCCGATCTTGTTGGTGCCCTTGGTCGCCCAGTCCAGGCCCGCCTTGAAGCCCTCCGCGTAGTGCTTGCCGTACGAGGCGAGCGCGCCGGACTTCGAGTAGACCAGCCCGACCTTGACCGGCGCCTCGGCTCCGCTGCCGTTCGCCGCCTCCTGCGGGCTGCCGCACGCCGAGACGGCCAGTACGGCGGCGACAACCAGCCCTGGGATGAGCCCTCTTGTACGCATCAGCGACTCAGCTCCTCTAACCACCTCGAACGCGTGTTGCGGCAAGGCTAGAAGCCAACGGTGCCAGTGCACATGTGGCCGCCGCCCATAGTTAGGCGTAGACAGATGTGAAACGAACACACCCCAAGGCAGCGACCCAGCCGGGTAGAGGGCCCAGCAGGTGGACCGAGCTACCCACGGTGGACGTCTGGGTGATCACCCGCCTCGACGGACCTGCGCTCATGCCTCCGCTCCCTGCACAGCGACAGCCGAGCACCACCACCCACCCGAAAGGCCTGTCGGCCTCACTGCACCGTCGCCGCCAGCATGGCCTGGATCAGGAGACAATCTTTGTCAGAGTTTGCACCTTTGCTGGGGACCAGCCGCAGGCGATCCAGCACCAGGCCCCTTCTGGCGCTTAGCAGCCAGGACAGATGCCTGGCTTCTATGTGGTACGGAATCACCAAGAAAGGCAGCGGATCCAGTGCCTCCTGAAGGTAGCTGCGCCACGTGTTCGGCTCCGGCTCGCTAAGCTTCTTCTTCCACTCGTTGCTCTTCGCGCAGGTGGCCTGCCCAATCATCACCCACTGCCCGGCACGCCCGTCCTTCCACGTGACCGCCGCGAGGGTGTCAACGCCCGCGTCCTTTGCCGACCGCGGCCGGGGAACTGGGTTCAACGATGGTCGTAGACCGAGGGAGACAGCACTTCGCTGTAGGTTGTCGACAAACCCCACCCCACCCCGGTCTGCCGTGCCCATACGAGCGACCTGAAGACTCCGTGCCTCAAGGACTCGGGCGGTAAGGTCTTCGATCAGCTCAGTTGGGCGAACCGTCGTTGGTAACCGCCACGAATGGACAACAGCTATAGCCAGCACGCCAACATACGGATCGTCAATGGGCCGGTGGCGTGCGGCATACCTCAGTGCATTTCTTTGGATCGTGAACGGGTAGTCGTCACCTAAGACGTCGATACGTTCACCGATGACGGAGAACGCCATCTCCGGCCATCCCTCGGGGCTCTCTTCTGGATCGTCGCCTTCGACGACTATCTGGCGCCTGCTCCGCCTGGACCAGTTCAGCTGCTCTGCCACATCAGCCAGTTCGTCCGCTGTGATCCGCTGACCGGCAAGTGCAGCCACCTCCAGGTAGTCAGCAACAGCCGAGGCCCGAGCCAGGCTGCCGTAGATATCCAGATTTGCTTCGATGACTCCGCCAGCTCCGTCGCCCGTCACGTGCCCGCCTTCTCGGCGACCTGGCTGGCGACTACGGCAGCGAGACTTCGAGTAAGTGCTACCAGCTCATTGGCCCGGACGGCATCGTCCTGCGTGACATCGTCCATTCTCGACACGTCCCGGGTTAGCACCTCTACTGAGTCGATCAAGCTGGTGAGTCGGGTCGAAAGCTGCGACCTCTCTACCACCTGGCGAGCCAGGCCCAGGTTTCCGTACTCTCGAAGAGTGCGTCGCGCGAGGTCATTCGCTAGCACGTCAGAGTAGTCGGTCGCGTCACGGGAGTCCTGCAGGACCGCCCGATGGCGGCCAGGTTGGGGGCTCAGGTCAGTAAGCACCTCCGCCAGCCGCTCCCGGCTTATACCCTCAACCCGCCCCCGCACATCCTCATAGGAGATCCCGCTACGGGCCGTACCGATGTAGCGGGGAATGTTTGCCGTACTGAGCAACCGCGTCCATACGCCAAACTTGTTCCTAAGAACGTACTGCGTCTCTTGGCGCAAGCCAAGATCGTCCCTAGCGTACTTCAAGATGTTGTACGCGTTGTAGGCGTTGCGGACACCTAACGCATTACTTCCTACCCGACGACCTACCTCATAGAAAGGATCGCGCGACCCGCGTCGAGCCGCCTCCTCCGCCTGTGTCCAGAGGTACCTGGCCTTCGCCTCCGGCTCCCATGTCTTAAGACCGCTGATATGCCGAAACCCGAGGTAACGGGAGACCTCATCCCGGTCCTCGACCTCGACCGCCGGGATTCTTGAGAGACGGCTCAGCTGATCGGGCGTTGGTGCGGGGTCGGTCACCAATGCCAGCCCAGTAGCGCTGGCGGGGGGTAGCTGCAGGAGGATCATGAGTGCGCCGACTCTTCTGTTTCCTTCTACAACGATGCGCCGTCCGGCCGCGGTCGGCGGCAGGACCAGGATGGGCTCATTCTCGAAGAACCCGTTCGCCAGAAAGCTGTCGGCCAGCTCCTCGAGCACATCGTTCTCCTCGAGGTATGCCAGGATCTCCGGTTGGTCGGCGCGCTGAACCTCCTCCGGAAGGCGGGGGTTAAACGGGTCCAAATCAAGGTCGGCTACCGGAACACCGTCCGCCACTCGCTCCACGACTCAGCCCCTTCGTATACATGTATCGGTGATCTTAACGTCCACCGCGACCGCGAGTCTCCTCACCATTGGCCAAGCTCCCATCGCCACGCCCCAAGATCTCGATCGTGGCGGGGAATGTGCAGTCACACTGCATGTTCCGTACCAAAATCGTGGTCTTGGCTTTCGCCAAGTCCCGAGTAGCGGCAGGCAAGTTCGGCGGCTACCCGACCAGGCTAGGAGATCAGCGGGCACGCAGGATCAGCGGGCACGCAGGCGGTGCAGGCGCAGGGCGAGCTGCAGCTCTAGTGCCCGCTCCGGCCGCTGCCACCCCTCCCCGAGCAGCGTGGTCAGCCGCTCCAGCCGCTGCGTCACCGTGTTGACGTGCACATGCAGCACCTCGGCCGCCCGGGCCGGGCTGCATCCGGCGCCAAAGTAGGCGTCCAGCGTCTGGCACAACGCCGTACCCCGCCGCTGGTCGTAGTCGAGCACCGCACCGAGGGTGCCGGTCACGTACCCGTCAATGCCCCCGCCGGAGCCGATCAGGAGCCCGACGAAGCCGAGGTCGGCAGGGCTGGCCCCATCCCCGGCCCGGCCGAGCGCGAGCAGCGCGGCAGCACACCGCTGGGCGGTGCGGTACGCGTCAACGACCTCCCCCGGCAGCCGTACCGGGCCAGCCGCCCCGACGGTGACCGGCGCGCCGACCGCCTGCCGTACCTCGCGGGCGGCCCGCCGGGCGAGCGCGCCAGGCTCCTCGCCAGGCAGCAGCAGCACACCCACGCCGTCGCGGTACGCGGCCAGCCCACTGTGGTGCGCCGCGTGCCCGGCCGCCCAGGTGGTGATCCGCCGGCGCAGCTCCGGCGCCGCGTTGAGCACCAGCACCACATGCGCCTCGGACAGGTCCACACCCAACCGGCGCGCCCGTTCCCGCAGCGTGTCCGCCTCTGCCCCGGGCCGGACCGGGCTGCACAGGTCGTCGAGCAGCTCACCGCGCACCCGGCTCTCCGCGTCAGCCACACTCCGCCGCGACAGCAGCAGCAGCGCGGTCACCGCCGCAGCCCGCTCGAAGATGCGCAGGTCAGCATCTGCCAGCTGCCCGGCCGGCCGCAGCGCCAGCGCGCACAGCGCCTCGCCGCCCGCATTCACGGACGTGGCCCACCACCCACTCCGCTGGACCGTACGCCCCAGCCCGCGCGCTGCGGTGACCGCCTCGCCGTACCCGGCCGACGGGCCGACGTCGCCCACCGACGCCAGGCACCGGCCGTCCACATCGACCACTGCCAGCGCCCCACCCAGCAGCTCCACCACGGAAGCCGCCAGGTCGGTCACGTCCCCACCGCGCAGCACCAGCTCGGCCATGCGGTCGTGCGCCTCGGCCGCCCGCTCCACCGCCTGCGAGTGCTCCTGGCTGACCCGGTTGGCCGTGCTCAGCTCCGAAAGCGCCGCCCGGGTCTCCTCCAGCAGCCGCGCGTTGTCGATCGCCACCGCGGCATGGGCGGCTAGCGAGACCAGCAGCGTCACGTCGTCCCGGGCGAACGGCCGGGCGCTGCGGTTGGCCGCGAACAGCACGCCCACGATGCGCGCGCCCAGCCGCATCGGCACGCCGAGGATGGCCACGATGCCCTCCTCCGCCACCGCACCGTCGATCTCGGTGGAGTGGTGGAACCGGCGGTCGTGCGGGTAGTCCGGGGTCACGTAGGGCCGCGCGGTCTGCGCCACCAGACCGCCCAGGCCCGTGCCGAGCGGCAGCCGCAGCTGCTGGAAGCGGGCGGAGACCGACCCGTCGGTGACCCGCATGTACGTGTCACCGCGCTGCTCATCCTGCAGCGTCATGTACGCCACGTCCGCGTTGAGCAGCTTGCGTGCCCGCCGGACGATCGCCTCCAGCACCGAGTCCAGGTCGTGCAGCATGGCCAGGTCGGCGACGGTGTCCACGAGCGCGGTCAGCTCGGCCTCGCGCCGGCTGCGCCGCTCCAGCAGCGCCCGCACCCGCAGCGCCACCCCCCGGGCGCGCTCCAGCTCGTCGATGACCTCGGCCGGCGCCCCGGCCGCCCGCGCCTCCAGCGCCGGCCGCTCGAACTCCACCGCCGGGGCCTCCCGCGCCAGCAGGTCGAGGAAGGCCGCTGCGGACGCCGCCATGGCCTTCCTCCCCGGGGTCAGTGCGCGCTCCACCCGCCATCCATCATGATCGACGCGCCGGTGATGAACGACGCCTCCGGCGAACAAAGGTACGCGACCAGCTCGGCCACCTCGGCTGGCTCCACCAGCCGCTTCACCGCCACCGGCGTGAGCATGACCTCGCGCACGACGTCCTCCTCCGGGATGCCGTGGGTCGCCGCCTGCGCCGCGATCTGCCGCTCCACCAGGGGGGTACGCACGTAGGCCGGGTTCACGCAGTTCGACGTCACCCCGTGCGCGGCCCCCTCCAGGGCGACCACTTTGGACAGCCCCTCCAAGCCGTGCTTTGCCGCGACATAGGCGGCCTTGAAGGGCGAGGCCCGCACCCCGTGCACCGAGGAGATGTTGACCACCCGGCCCCAGCCGCGCTCGTACATGCCCGGCAGGCAGAGCCGCACCAGCCGGAACGGGGCCTCCAGCATCACCCGCAGGATGGTCGAGAAGACCTCGGGCGGGAACTCCTCGACCGGCGCCACGTGCTGGAGGCCGGCGTTGTTCACCAGGATGTCGCCGGCGAGCTCGGGCCGCGCCAGCCCGTCCAGGTCGGACAGGTCGACGGTGAGCGGGCGCCCCCCGATAGCCGCGGCGACCTCCTTGGCGCCGGCCTCGTCGCGGTCGACCACGGTCACCGCCGCGCCGGCTTCGGCCAGGCGCACCGCGCAGGCCCGCCCGATCCCGCTCGCACCACCGGTCACCACAGCCGTGCGCCCGCTCAGGTCCACCGCCACGGTCATGCTGCCGTACCCCCTTGTCGATCCCGCTGCCGCTGGCGCCGGCGCCGGCCGGCGAGGCGGAGCGCCAGCTCGGAAGCCGTGCCCCAGATGCCGCGCCGGAACAGCAGCACCGCGACCACGAAGATGCCGCCGGTCACCAGCCCGATCTGGCTGAACCCGGAGAAGGAGAGCCAGTCCTCGAGACGCACCACCAGGGCCGCGCCGAGCACGCCGCCCCAGAGCGTGCCGATGCCGCCGAGGACCACGACGATCACCACCTTGCCCGAGGTGGTCCAGTGCACCACCTCCAGCGAGACGAACCGGTGGCCCATGGCGAAGAGACCACCACCCAGCCCGGCCAGGAAGGCGGAGAGTACGAACGCGGTGATCTTGTAAAGATGCACCGGGTAGCCCAGGGCCCGCGCCCGGGCCGGGTTGTCCCGGATCGCCGCCAGCACCCGGCCGAACGGCGAGTGCACGATGCGCCACGCCGCCCACAGCCCGGCCAGCACGATCGGCAGCGCCGCGTAGTAGAAGAAGTACTCGTCAGACAGGTCCAGCCCACCCAGCGTGCGGGGCACGCTCTGCAATCCGTTCTCACCACCGGTGACCGACCGCCACTCGTTGGCGATGAAGTAGGTCATCTGGGCGAAGGCCAGGGTCACCATCGCGAAGTAGATCCCGGTACGGCGTACCGCGAGGTAGCCGATGGGCAGCGCGAGCACCGCGGCGCCCAGCGCCCCGGCCAGCACCGCAACCGGGAAGGGCACCCCGCTGTGCACCGCGACCAGCCCGGTCAGGTAGGCCGAGGAGCCCCAGAACGCCGCGTGCCCGAAGGAGAGCAGCCCGGCGTAGCCCAGCAGCAGGTCGACCGAGACCGCGAACAGCGCCCAGCACAGGATGTCCACGGCCACCGCCGGGTAGAGCCCGTTGGGCAGCCACAGCGCAAAGGCCAGGCCGGCGGCGAGCAGCACCCAGCGCAGCCAGGCCGGCGCGGCGGCCATTGCGGCCGTCGCCGAACGAGGCCGGGCCGGGACCGGCGCCTGCGCGCCGGCGGTGTCCACAGCGGACGATGTCATGCCACCGTCTCCTCCCGCCCGAACAGCCCGGTCGGGCGCCACAGCAGCACCACGGCCATGACCAGGAACACCAGCGTCTGGGTCAGCAGCGCCGGCGCCCGGAACGCCTCGGTCCACGCCTGCACCAGGCCGATGAGGAAGCCCGCGGTGACCGAGCCGAAGATGGAGCCCAGCCCGCCGATCACCACGACCGCGAAGACCACGATGATCAGGTCCGCGCCCATCAGCGGGTTCACCGCGCGCATCGGCGCGGCCAGCACCCCGGCCAGCCCGGCCAGGGCCACGCCGAAGCCGAAGACCGGCGTGACCCACCGGCCTACGTCGATGCCGAGAGCCCGGGTCAGCTCCGGCCGCTCGGTGGCCGCGCGCACCACCATGCCCACCCGGGTGCGGGTGAGCAGCCACCACACGCCCGCGCAGGCCGCGATCGCGACGCCGAAGACGAACACCCGGTACGCGGGGAAGTCGAACAGCCCGAGCGGCACCTCCCCGGCCAGCTCGGCCGGCTGTGGGTAGCTGACCGAGCTGACCGTGTACCTCGCCTTCACCAGGTCCTGGAGGATCAGCGTGAGGCCGAAGGTGAGCAGGAAGTTGTAGAGCGGGTCGAGGCGGGACAGCCGGTGGATGAACGCCCGCTCGAGCACGATCCCGAGCAGCCCCAACGCGAGCGGGACCAGCACAAGCGCCCACCAGAAGGGCAGCCCGGCCTCGGTGAGCAGCACGTACGTCCCGAACGCGCCGAGCATGTAGAACGCGCCGTGCGCGAAGTTGACCACCCGCAGCATGCCGAAGATGACGGCCAGGCCGAGCGCCAGCAGCGCGTAGAAGCCGCCGCCGACCAGCCCGTTGAAGGTCTGTTGCAGGAAGTTCACCACGGCTGCCCCACCCCGCGACCCGTTAGAGCTTGCAGTCCGGCGACGGGGTACGGAACGCCTCCGCCGCCGGGATCGTGGAGACGATCTCCTCGTAGTCCCAGGCCTGACCCACCTGCGCGGACGGCTTCACCCGCGCCAGGTACGCGTCGTGCACCACCCGGTGGTCCTCGGCGCGGACCTTGCCGTTGCGCAGGAACAGGTCGTCGATCGTCTTGCCCTCCAGCGACTCGACGATCTTGTCCGCGTCGTCGGTCCCCGCCGCCTGGACCGCCTCCAGGTACTGCGTGGCCGCCGAGTAGTTGGCCGCGTGCGCGAACGTCGGGCGTACCCCGGTCTGCTGCATGAACTTGTCGGCGAAGGCCCGGTTGCGGTCGTCGAAGTTCCAGTACCACGCCTCAGTGAAGGTCGTGCCGGCGAGCGCGTCCGGGGTGAGCGAGTGGATGTCGGTGATGAACATCAGCCCGACCGCGAGGTTAAGGCCCTTGTCCTTCAGCTTGAACTCGTTGTACTGCTTGACCACGTTGACCAGGTCGGCGCCGGCCTGCATGACGCCGAGAGTGTCCGGCTTGGGGTTCAGCGTGGTCGCCTTGAGCAGCTGCACCGAGTAGTCACCGGTGTTGTTCGGGAACGGCGTGGGCTCCCGCGCCACCACGGCGCCGCCGGCCTTCTCGATCGCGGCCGTGAACGACTTCTCCATGTCCTGCCCGAACGCGTAGTTCGGGTAGACGATGTACCACCGCTTGGCGCCCTTCTGGGTGGCCGTGGTGCCGGTCCCGTTCGCCAGCATGTACGTGTCGTACGCGTAGTGGAACGTGTACTTGTTGCACGCCTTGCCGGTCAGCTCCGTGGTCGCCGCGCTCACGTTGAAGTAGAGCCTCTTCTTGGCCGCCGCCACCTCGGCCACCTTCAGCGCCGCCGACGAGGTGGGCACGTCGAGCAGCGCGTCGACGCCCTTGCGGTCGTACATCTCGGCGGCCTTGCTGTTGGCCACGTCCGGCTTGTTCTGGTGGTCCGCGGACTCCACGGTGATGTTCTGGGTCACCGCCTTGTCGCCGTACTTGGCCTTGAAGTCGGCGATCGCCATCTCCACCGCCTTGACCGAGTTGCGGCCGGACAGGGCGGAGTAGACGGCGGTCTGGTCGTTGAGCACGCCGAGCACGATCTTGTCGTCGGTCAGCTTGCTCTCGCCTCCGCTCCGCGGCCCGCCACCACCGCACGCGGCGGTGGCGAGCAGCGCGGCGACAGAGACCACGGCGACGGTTGCGGCCTTTCGCATGGCTGTCCTCCCCAAGCGGTTCAGATCCCCAGGTACGCCAGCAGCTCGCGTTCGCGCTGGCGTACCTCGGAGTTGTCCAGGGCCTGCGCGACCCGACCCTCGGCCAGCAGGTAGTGCCGGTCGGCGACGGTCGTCGCGAAGTGCAGGTTCTGCTCCACCAGGAGCACCGTGACGCCGTGCTCCTTGGCCCGGCGCAGGATCTCGCCGACACCGGCGACGAGCAGCGGCGAGAGCCCCTCCGTGGGCTCGTCGCAGAGCAGCAGCCGGGCACCCATGCGCAGCACCCGGGCCAGCGCCAGCATCTGCTGCTCCCCGCCGGAGAGCTTGCTGGCGGCGAAGCCGCGCCGGGCGCGGAGCGCGGGGAACGCGTCGTAGACCTGCTCCAGCGACCACGGGCGGGGGCCGACCGACGGGGGCAGGGTGAGGTTCTCCGCGACCGAGAGGGTGGCGTAGGCGCCCCGGTCGTCGGGCACCCAGCCGATGCCGAGCCGGGCGCGGCGGTGCGGCGGCATCCTCGCCACGTCGGCGCCGAGCAGCCGCACCGCGCCGCGCTGGCCGGCGTGCAGGCCCATGACGCAGCGCAGCAGGGTGGACTTGCCGGCGCCGTTACGGCCGACCAGCGTCACCACCTCGCCTTCGCCGACCGTGAGCGAGACGTCCCGCAGCACCTGCGCCTCGCCGTACCAGGCGGAGAGCCGCTCGATGCCGAGCATCTCCCGCCGGCCATCGCCCGACTCAGGGCTGACCGGCTCAGGGCTAGTGCGCACCGTTGGCACCCCCCAGGTAGGCGGCGATCACCCGCTCGTCGGCGCGCACCTCGTCGTACGCCCCCTCGACCAGTACCCGGCCCGCCTGGAGCACGGTGACCCGGTCCGCCAGCGCGCCGACCACGCTCATGTTGTGCTCGACCAGCACCACGGTCCGCCCGGCGCGGATCCGGCCGATCAGGTCGACCGTGCGGTCCACGTCCTCCAGGCCCATGCCCGCGGTCGGCTCGTCCAGCAGCAGCACCCGGGGCTCCAGCGCCAGCGCGATGGCCAGCTCCAGCGCCCGCTT